>BNJU01003459.1_pt1:0-372500 | contig 544928 bp, 537 predicted proteins | sample 8539281 | NCBI WGS metagenome assembly BNJU01 (sample SAMD00202456, study PRJDB9452) | human saliva metagenome | isolation source: human saliva | place: Japan
ATAAGATTCTCACCTGTCATATCTGCTGGCTGTTCTAAGCCCCATAATATGAAGGATAGAAGGTGCAACGTCAACCAAACGACCATTCTTCACTGTTGCAGAGTTGTTGTCTGTAACATAGATGAATGGTACTGGGTTGAGTGAGTGAGCAGTGTTTGGACTGCCATCCTCATTGATTGCATTGTCTGCGTTACCGTGGTCAGCGATGATGATTGTCTCATAATCGTTAGCCTTTGCAGCCTCAACAACCTCCTTAACACACTGGTCAACAGCCCATACAGCCTTTGCAATCGCATTGTAAATACCTGTATGACCAACCATATCACCGTTAGCAAAGTTCACAACGATGAAGTCATACTCCTGTGTATTGATAGCACCAACAAGCTTATCCTTCACCTCGAAGGCACTCATCTCTGGCTTCAAGTCGTATGTTGCCACCTTTGGAGAAGGTACCAAAGATACGATCTTCACCCTCATAAGGCTGCTCACGACCACCATTGAAGAAGAAAGTTACGTGTGCATACTTCTCTGTCTCGGCTGTATGAAGCTGCTTCTTGCCGAGCTTGCTGAGGTATTCACCTAATGTATCCATTACGTTCTCCTTAGGGAAGAGAACATTCACGTTCTTAAAGTTTGCATCGTATGGAGTCATACAGTAGAACTGCAGATCCTTAATTGTGTGCATACCTTCCTCTGGGAGATCCTGCTGTGTGAGCACAGATGTCAACTCCTTAGCACGGTCGTTACGGAAGTTAATGAAGATAACTACGTCACCCTCCTCAATCTTACCATTCACAGAAGAGTTTGTGATAGGCTTGATAAACTCGTCTGTTACACCTTCTGCATAGCTTGCCTCAATTGCCTTAACCATGTCAGTAGCAGGAGTACCCTTACCCTCAACGAGCAAGTCGTATGCTTCTTTCACACGGTCCCAACGCTTGTCACGGTCCATTGCATAGAAACGACCAATTACTGAAGCGATATGTGCATCATTTGCGTCGCATACCTTCTGGATATCAGCAACGAAACCAGCACCACTCTTTGGGTCTGTATCACGTCCATCCATAAAACAATGAACGTAAACATCCTTGAGGTTATACTCCTTACCAATCTCGATGAGTTTGAAGAGGTGATCAAGTGAAGAGTGTACACCACCTGCAGAGGTCAGACCCATCAAGTGGAGTTTCTTACCATTCTTCTGTGCATAGCTATATGCATCAATGATACCTTGATTCTTCAAGATGTCACCGCTCTGGCAAGCCTTGTTAATCTTAACGAGGTCCTGATAAACAATACGACCTGCACCTATATTCAAGTGACCTACCTCAGAGTTACCCATCTGACCATCTGGCAGACCTACATCCTCACCTGATGCCTGCAACTCAGAGTGTGCACTAACTGCATTCAAATAATCTAAGTATGGAGTTGGTGTGTTATAGATTACATCACCCTTACCATGCTTACCGTTACCCCATCCATCAAGGATCATCAATAAAGCTTTCTTTGCCATAATTATTCCTTTATTTTTTTGTTATTATCTTCGTTTTATTTTCTGTTATTATTTTTCGCTACTGCAAAGGTACGATAAAAAGAATAAGATGGGTGCAAAAAAAGCCGTTGGAATTTTAAGGTAGAAACTTATAGAATTAGAAGTATAGATTAATTCTACCCTTTGTTATACTGATTGAAAACACGAATCAGCTGCACTGTAGACCGTAGTTACACTTTTCTAATGATGTGCTAATACTCCGCACGGTTGGTGTTCATGGCTAACACCAACTGTGTTGAGAGTAAACACTAATCTTAATAATGACTAAATACTTTAAGTTAGTGGCTATATTATGAGTAACTTTGCCTTATTGCAATCTGAAAATGACTGGTACAAGCTGCCAAACTCCCTGCTTCGGTCTTCTTTCCCACTCCCACGCTGGCATAAGTTTGAGTACGCGAAGTGCTTCTCTATCCAAAAATGAGTCTACAGAACGCATAATTCTAAATAGGCAGCAACGACCAGAAGGGGTCACAAAGAACTTTATTACGACTCTTCCTGAAACTGAGTTTTCTGCTAATTCAGGAGGATACTGAAGATGTGCTGCGATGAATTCGAAGATATCACCTGAAATGAAGGCTTCAAATCCTTCAACGGTTTCAAACATCTTTGCACCTAAGGTATCCACATTCAAGGTGTCATAACAAGGATCAAAGGCTGGTTCCACACAATAAGGATGCTTTATTTGTTCCTTTTTCTTCGGTTTCATCGTTCTTTTCGACCTCTGTGCATTGATATTACCAACGACTACAAAAACTTAAAAACAGGACTAACAAACAGTTTCTTTCATCATAACCGTAGACTTTTATTGTTGAACATTTTGTTTCTTAAAAGAAACTGGTAAGACATACCAAGCACCACTTTCCTTAGCCGTAGAACTCACATTCCACTTTTGGCATTAACTTCAATACTCTTAATGCCTCAGCATCGAAAAAGCATGGATTCAACGAACGAAGTATCTTGAAATTGAGAACAGCTACCGTCGCGGTCTATATAGAACTTGACAATCACTCTCCCTTCAACGTTCTTGTTCTTACGACCAGCTGGCCATACAAGGTGAGTACGGAGGAATTCTTGGATATTACCTGGGAAAGATGGCATTGGAGGAATACAACAGATAATCTTCTCGGGCATTTCGTTTTTCACTCCTGAGGTATCGATTGTATCTTTCCGAACCTCAGTTTTCATAAGATTTCATCGACATCTTCTTCTGTTGGGCAGTAACAGTTCCTTCCATACAGATACTAAGTAACATTGAAAATAATACTCGTTTCATCATATAAACCTTTTATTTTATTCTCCTTTACAGCTACTAAACGCATCCTTTCGAGGGATTATTATAAACAAACTCTTTGCTTTGAAGAGTCTTTCGAACATTCTTAATTTAAAACCTGCGCCAACGCTTAAACGCAATCACGTCGCCGCAGGTTTATGAAATGCAGATGACATATATTGGAACTTATTGTCGATGCAAAGGTAAAGAAGAATATAATGCAATGCAATAGCCCCTTTAGTGTTGACACAGAAATCATGAAACAACATTTGACTATCAATAACTTACGCACACACAAACTAATCCTTTGACACAATAAAGCATATAAATATTCCCTCGTTTTCGCACTTTACGAAGCTTTAAGATAGCTTTTCGTCCCCTTTCCTCCCACCCTAATTTGGCAATACGCAGTAGAATGTGTATCTTTGCAAATATGAGCAAAAAAACGATTTTACTACTATTTAGCATTTTGACTTTGCTTTCATGCAGCCAAAGAAAACTGCCTAACTATCCCGCAACAGACGAAGGAATCACTCGGATGAGGCTCGATAGTGCTGCTTTCTTCATGGCTAAACATGACACAAGGAATGCGATGTATCAGCTAAAATCGGCAGAAAAGCACCTTTTCAACGTAACAGAAGACTCTTTGAAGTTTGCTACATACTATCGTATTGCTCTCTTGAATGCCCAGAAATGGTGCTTATAAATTGGCACTTGACTACTTTCAAGCATACTGCTCGATATGCTAATGATAGTAAGAAGAGCCACAGACTGACGGATATTTACCTCGGTAAAGCCTCTGTTTTTAACCAAATGGGACAACGCGACTCTGCCCTGTTGTACGTAAAGAAGGCTGAAGCCTTCAAGCCTCGTATTCGTAAAGACCAAGAGCAGAGTATTAATCAACTAAGAACACGCATTGAAAAACGTCAGATTTATCGGTTTCACCGGAAAAAGATATTGAGATTGTACAGATACAAGATCGCTACGAAGTGGCTATCGCACAACGTAAAGCCTTGCAACTTCAACTCTATATCGCTTATCTTGTTATCATCTTGATACTCCTTACATCTGGTATCGTTGTATGGTTCCGCCGTCGTATGCGCCAACAGCTACATACCTATCGCAGACAACAAGAGATGACAGAGCAGAATATTCAGCAGTTGCTCCGCCGAAAAGATGCAACGATAGATGAAATGAAGGCAGAAGTTGACAGTAAGATCAATGAGTTAGAACAGTTGAAACAGAAAACTCCTACACACAACGGAGATACAAAAACAGCCGATTCCATCGAACAAACCAAATTGGGAATAGACACACTCTACACCATTCTAAAAGGTGGAAATATCTCACAGATGGGTAAACGCGAACAGCAGGCTCTCAACGCTATTATGCCTAACTTCGATTACGACCTTGCCTATATCCTCAATAATCCCCGCTATGTGTTCACTCCTAAGGAGACATTCTACTATATAATGGAACACAACGGGATGACCGACGAGCAGAAAGCCGATGCCTTCTGTTGTACGTCACAAGCCATCAGATCGATTAAAAGTAGAATGAAAAAGAAGATGGAAAAGTCACAAGAAGAACTTTCTGAAGCAGATATAGAACTTGCAGCAGAGGATAAATCAGCCTTATACCTAACACGACGTCATCATTAAGTTGTAATGAACAAAGGTATACAGGTGACTATTTGATGAAGGTAGGTTTGATAGTCCTCTCAGCCAATGAGGGTTCAAGTAGAGTCCTCGAGCTGACTGCAGAGTAAGCCTTTCTTATTCTTTAGATAGGTATTATTCCTATGCAGAGTAGAAATCTATAATCGCAATAATGTAAGTGTGTGTGTGGCTTATCACGAATCATAATTAAAAAGAAGAATATTTAATGATGAGTAAGTTATCGGTAATTCTATGGTTATTATTGTTTGCGACAACATGTGTTGGGCAAGATAATTTAGGTAATAATAGTGACAAGGATTCTTTAAGATATAAGCGATTTGATATTGAGGAGTATAAGAGGTTAGCAAGAAAAAGTCCTACAGCTTATCGTATACGCAAAGAAGGAAAGTTGGGTGAGCTTATAGAATTAAGCGATGAATACGAAAATAACTCCTTTGCTGGCTTTCGAGAGTCTCATACATATAGAGACTCTCCATACGAATATATCTATCTGTATAACACAGTGGGAAATATAACGGCATATTGTGCATATCTTTACCAAATGCCAGTAGGTAAAGGATATCAATTCGACGGTCATGGACATGAAATAAAATGTGTAGATTATGATTTGCCTTATAAGTTTAGCATAGATTCATTAAAAGTAAAAATGTTGCACCAATATGGTATTAATCTCATGGATAAGAAGGAAGTGTTTAGTGTAAGACGTTATGAAGAACGAGAGTATATTAAGCGACCGATTTATATAGTCTGTGCTCATTGGAAAGATAATCGGAATGACATTTATCTCATTGATGGGATTAATGGAGAAACATTATATACCCAGAAGGCTGTTGAAATAATTCGGGATGATACTGATACTCCTACTGATTGGAAGAGTATAGAGGAATTATATCATGACTCTAAGAGTTCCTCGTCAATACCAATGCAGCAATAATGTTATTGGGTTGTATTTCCTAATAAAAGAATAAGTTATGGGTATATTTGATTATTTCTTTAGCCATGCTAAACAGAAGCAAGATAAAGCTATTAGGGATAAAATAAAGAATAGGAAAGCACTTTGAAAAAGTCTTGGAAAAAAAGAATGACAGAGATTCATGAGGATAAACTGACTATTTCAAATGGTTGTAATACTTTATTTACAAATCGTGTTATTGCAGATAATAGTATAGATGTCATCTTTGTAAAAATACTCAATGGATGCAGATATGATAGAACTAAAAAGATATCTATATGGATTCATTTGAGCTATTTTCTACATGGATCTTGATAAAGAGACCCTATATATATGACATTCTAAACCGTGTATCATTAGGCGTATTGTTAAATATTCCAGATGATAACATTAAACAGTTGATTACCTATGTTCAGCAGATGGACGAACAGGCAAAGCCAGCTGATTGGACTCCAGACCTTTTACTCTGGTTTATGCTGAACGCTCGGATGGGATGAGGATAAGATACAAACGCATGCAAAATAAGCTTGCCTTCCCTAAGTTGTATAAAGGGCTTTTTCAAATTAGCACAGTTGTCTGATGCACAAGCTGCGAAGAAAGCTTTGATAGATTACATCGGGAAATGGTATAACTTGAACAAGGATGCCCCTTGGTATAATAATCATTTGAAAACACGCTGTTATCGTGGTTACTGGGCGTGGGAGGTTGCAGCTGTCGCAAAGATACTGCACATAGATGATTCCGACCTAAAGGATAATCCATATTATCCTTATGACATGGTACATTGGGAAGAAGACAATACAACTAACGATGAGTAATAATAATCAGATACTGCTTTCACCTTGGAATATACGAAGCAGTAGATTTTTTTCTAAATTAGGAAGTGATAGCATCTATTACGGTCAGAATATAGTACATAATATTACGAAAAATTAGTTTTTATTTTCTTTTGCTGTCACATTTAACATTTCGTGTAAGTCCACTGTAAATTAACAACTTAAATGGCTATAATGGATGACAGATATGACAGGAAACTTTATTTAGAGATTCTTGCTTTGCTATAAAAAGAGAATGTCTATCATTCTAAAGTAGATTTTCACTTTTCAGTAAGAATGATAGACATTATCGTATAGGAGTCGATCGATGTGGATGAAATTACTTCCTTTCTGTCAATGGTCGTTGACTGGAGGGAGTTGGTACATTCATCTCTTCGAGTCTCTTTGCAGCATACTCTCCCATCGCTCTTATAACCAGCAGGGTTAGGGTGCAACCAGTCACCAATCTGCCACTCTTTACGCAAACGGTCGGGTGATGACGGATCACGCATGAGTGCATCAAAAGTCGATGAAACCGTCGATTTCATGGTTTGTTCTTATCCATTCGTTTCACCGTCTTACGTGCTGCATCACGTGCCTCTGTAAAGTAACCTTTGCAGCCATTGAAAAGGAGTTATCGTACCCATATAGACCTTCAAGCCACGTTGGCGAGCATTTTTAATCATCACTTGATAGGCTTCTATCAACTGGCGAGCAGTTTCTTCTGGATTGGTTGACGTACCGATATCATTAATAGCCTCAAAGATGATTACGGCACGAAGTCCTCTTTGTCCCAAAGATATCACGATCGAAAACGCTCCTTTCCTGGCTGTCCTAAACCCACAGAGAGGATACGATTATCCCCAATACCAAGATTCAATACACCCGTTTTTCGGACTCTTCGACTCATGTTCTCCATTCAGTACGGCAGACATAAAAATCAGGCCAACGGTCTTGTGCATTTGTAACACAACCCTTTCCATCGGTAATACTATTACCAAGGATAGCCACACTGGAAGCAGAAGCATCAAGAACATCAATAGCAGAAATATTAAACCAATGGTCCTCTTTGAAAGCTGTTGAGAAATCAGTATTAGCATTTGTCACACCACGTAATATATAAGATGTAGTACGCGAACCCATGTGAACAGTAGGTTCTTTTGGTGCTTTAAGATAGTTAATCGTAATTGACAAACGCTCCAATGGTTTGTAAATCGAATTTCAACGCATCTGAAAAAGGCAGCCTTACCAGCAGGTATCGTTACCCGACGTTTATTATTAAAACGGAGATACTTAGCTGAATTCTTCTGTATCTCTGACCCTTCTCCAGCCTTTGCAATATAAACACTGGTAATCTCAACAGGCTCAGAAGACAGTTCATTACTCAACTGCAAACGAATAACAGGCCCACCGATACTCACCTTCACGACCTGTCGTACGGAGCGATTCGTCATCTGGTTATTATAAGGCATAAAAGCCCTTATCAACTGTCTGTGGCGCACAAGCTCATGTACCCTACCCAACGTTCTTGCTGTGCATAAGCGTTGAATGTGATAAAAAAACAATAAAACGAATAAAAATCTTACGTGTAAACATTGTCCTGAATTTTTAAACCTCCCAAGTCTCTCTCACTATCTCTAACTAAAAGAGAACATATTTCTATTAATGGAAGGTTGATGATAAATAATGATAGTTTTGCAATGAATAATAGAACAAAGAATGAACTTCCTACTTCTGCAATAGTTGGTTTGACGAATCAATAAGACTTTCTATTTCCGCTCTCAGATATGCCTTGAAAACCATCACCCTCTATGATTTCTATATCTTTAAAGAGTCCAAGAACGAAACGACCTAAACCACGATAATCGCATACCTCTATATCTAAAAGCCACGAGCCTTCCTCTATTGGAGTAATATAATGCGCACCTTGTGGATATTCCTCCTTAAAGAGGTTGTGAGATAACTGTCCTAAACGCAATTTCACACGATGTCGTTCCTCACTACTAAACATAAAGATATCCGTAAACACCTGCCTATGTTTATCTTCATGAAGCCAAGGTGTATCCAGTATCTCCACACTTGTCATGCGGGAAATCTTAAATGTCTTATTTTGTTTTGACACCAATTCATGACAGCGTACATCCTCATTATTATGCAGCAAAAGAAAAGGTTCTACAAGACGATCCTTAACAGAATGACTATGTGGACTTGAATAACCAATTAACCGAACTGTCTTCTTCTCTGCCATCGCCTTGCGTAACAGTTTCAGGTTACTCTCCATTTGGCGACGAATGGGTGACTCTGCAGACACAGAGAAATTATAAGAACTTTCCAACTTCTGCCTTAGCTGGTTCACCATCTCACTATCATTGCCAGCCATCGTCAGTACACTATGGATTGTCTTCACATCTTTATCTGTAAACTGAATCGTTTGCAGCAACTGTGTGAAGAAAGGAGAGCGACGATCAATATGATAATAGCCCTGATTCTTGAACACGATAAAACCAGCATGCTTGATGAAGTCGAGTAGGTAATAGAAATTCCTACGCGACAAGTTCATCCGTTCACATAGCTCTTCGACCGTATAATTGCGTCCATCAGACAATAGAATCAAGAGTTCTAACTGCTTTCTTTAATTTATCGAACCTCATTCTTACAATGAATAGACATATGATATATAACGCAGAAAACAACACTTTTATTAACCTGTGCAACGTTTTTATTTTTCGATCATAATCTAATATAACTTAGTCCACAAACATTTTCGTCTATAATAAAAGTTTCTTCCGATAGAGAGATAAAAGATCTCCTTAACAAACATCAAGATTATTATGTCTTTTACAAGAATACTTTTTATATTGATTTGCTGTCACTTTTAACATTTCACATAACACTACTGGAAACTAACAAGTTAGAAGAACACTTTATGTGACAGTAGTGACAGCAAAAAATACAATAAAGAATGCCTGCTATATTACTTGAAAAACCAAATGGACCAAATTAAATAGAGATGATAGAAAAAGGCGGAAAGAGACCTACTCTTTCCGCCTTTCTATTTATAAAAACTTACGACTTACTCTGTTCTTCAAAAGATCATTATAGTCAATCTCGTTCTGTGGAACCACCCAAGTCCACTTGTTACCGAAGTCTACAGCAATAGTTTTAGCAACAGCTGCGTGTGCATTACCACCTTCAGCAAATGAGTGGCGAACAACAGGAATATTCCAACGCTTGTAATCACTCCATGCAAAGCCTTCACCCCAAAGCTCAACCTCACGGTAATCCTTGATTTCCTCGAATAGGTCATTACCTGTCTTTGTACAAGTATAGCTTGCATTACGACCAGTTGTAGCATTCAGTTTAACCAATGCAGCCTGTGCATCAGCAGTGTTACCCAAGAAGTAATTAGCCTCAGCCTCGATAAGCACCATCTCACTTGAACGGATGAAAGGAACATAACTAACACCCGGCTGTGCAGTTACCCAGAACTTCATTTGACCATCCAGATAGATATAACCAGAAGCATAAGCTGCAGAGAGACCAGAAATCTGATGCTTCTTAACGATAGAGTCAGCCTGTGCCAACACTCTCTCATTACCCATACCTAAGATACCATAGGTCTGGTTTACCTGTGCATTGTCAGTAATGTCAATACTACGGAATTTATCAGCAGTGATAAAGAGCTGCTTACGAGCATCATTATTAGGAATACGAGTAATCAACTCATGACCGATAGTACCAGCACCCGTACTCTCCTTACTTGCATCGTTACCATTACAAGCATCCTGTACACCAAATGCCCAATACCAGTTCTGCTCACTTGCATCACCATAGCTACCGAGAATCCACTCATCATTTGGCTTATAGAAACCAGTTGCGTATGTATCACCAGTCATCAAAGGACGGTTAGACTCGCTAACTTAGCCTGTGCCAAAGCGGTAGCATAGTCCTGACGAGTCAATGCTGCACGTGCATAAACAGCGTAAGCGGTATTCAAGTCAGGAATCCAACATTCAGCTGTTGAACGTGTCACACCACTTTCAGTGAAAAGTTTGATAGCCTCCTGACAATCCTTGTAAATCTGCGCGTAAGTCTCAGCAAGTGTTGAAGCCTTCAGTTCACCCGTAGAGGTATCAATACGCAAAGGCAATCCCGTAGAGGCACCATTGTTACTATCCTGCCAACGATAGCAGTAATAGTGTGCCAACTTCTCAAATGCGTATGCACGGAAGGTCAATGCAGAAGCCTTAATAAACTTTCTATCAGCCTCACGACCCGTAGCATTATCAATGTTTGCAAGAAGAGCATTTGCATTGTTAATGATCTGATAGTAATAAGTCCACGCATAAGAATCATAAATACTTGTTGAACGGAAGTGGAATGTCTGATTATGGATAGGAGCCCAACCAGAAGCATAACGGTTATAGTTATAGTTCTGACTTGGGAGATTCTCATATGCGCATAATCGCATTCTCACCCGCAAATCCCTCGCCTATAGTAAGACTGCTGTACGCTCATTGACTTTGCAATACCATTCAAGGTATTACGTGCATTACTTGTCGATAGCGTATGCTGCTGACGGCTCTGCCGATTCAGCAGGTGAAACATTGAGATAGTCACTGGAGCAAGATGCTGTTATTGCAGCTACAGCAATTAAAGCCCCTGCTGTGAATTTATTTATTGAATATTTCATATTATTCTTTTTTTAAATTCTACAATATTAGAGATCCACTATCAAACCGAAGTTGAACACACGTGCAGAAACATAAGTGTTATCACTTCCACCAGCAAAGCTATACTGTGGGTTCATACCTTACGACCTGTGAGTGTGAAGAGATTCTCAACACCAGCCTTTACTGAAACACCACCAAGACCCCACTTTGTTACCAATGCCTTTGGCAAACGATAAGTGAGCATAATATTCTTCATAATGAGATAAGAAGAACTTGTCAACCAACGGTCACTAATAGCATTATTATCATTGCTACCATTGAAATCAAGGATAGGTGTGCCATTAGGATCAATACGATTAGCAGAAGTAGCTGTCATGCCATCAGGCGCACCACTCCAAGAGTTGAGTACATCCTTATGGAGTGCAGAAGCAGAAGAAGCAGAAGCTGTAGACATCAATGATCTATAAGAACCATCCATAGTCTTACCACCAAGGCTATAAGTCATCAACATTGTCAAACTCAAGTCCTTCCAACGAAGGTTAGAGCTAAATGAGCCATAGACAGAAGGAAGTGCTGTACCAGCCCACTTACGGATTGCCTGAGAAGTAGACGTAGTGTACTTTGTTCCGTTGATTTCGACGAGGTCACCGGCTGCAGAAGCAGCCGCCTCCTTTTCGGATCAAGGTCATAGAGAGCCTTACCAGTCATCTGATCAACACCTACGAAGTGATAAGTGTACCACTCATAAGCAGAGTGTCCCTCAGAATAGTTCTGCTGACCATGCAAGATATCTTTACCCTTAGGCAACTTGAGTACCTTATTCTTTAATGTAGTAGCATCCAAAGAGAGGTTCCATGTCCAATCCTTTGAACGTACGACATCACCACTCAACATAATCTCAAAGCCACGGTTAGAGATAGTACCAATATTCTGATACTGTGTAAGGTTCTCAATAGCATCATTGCCAAAGAATGAACCAGCTGACAATGGGAAGCGAACCTCGAAGAGCAAGTCCTTAGAACGCTTGTCGAAGTAGCCCAAGCTGAAGTTCAAACGATCGAAAGAGCGTACCTCAACACCAAAGTCAAGTGTCTGAGTTGTTTCCCACTTCAAGTCGAGCAGCCAACTTCTGACGTACCAAAAGCAGGGGTTACCACCATTCTTAGTAATGTAATAAAGTGCCTGATAACCATAATAGTTAACAGCTGCATCGTTACCAACCTCACCGTATGAAGCACGGGCGCGCAAAGCATCAACCCACTTTACTTTCTCCATGAACTTCTCCTTCTTGATATTCCAGTTTACACCAGCAGAGAAGAAGTTACCCCCAACGCTTATCCTTGTGGAACTTAGAAGAACCATCACGACGAAGAGAGAAGTCAAAGAAGTATTTCTCATCAAAGTTGTAACGAAGACGACCAAGATAAGACTCAGTTCTATAATCCTCAAAATAGCCTTCTGTATCAGTATTTAATACGAAGTTACTCAGGCGCGCAAGCCTGCAATAGCAGCATTCGTGTTCATGACACGTGCATACTTACGATTCCAGCTATAATTCTCATGACCGAGAAGAACATCAACATGGTGGAGATTAAAATTATGATCCCAATTCAAGAGTTCCTGTCCTGTATAAGAGATATACTGGTTAGCATACTCTGACAAACGACCGTTGTTAGAAGCACCATCACCAATAACAGGGTTGTTATAGGTCTGACGGTTTGTATTAGCATGGTTCAAGTTCACCTTTCCAGACAATGAGAATCCGTATGGCAAAGTAATCTTTGTATAGATCAAACCGTCCAAAACGTTTCTACGAACGCGGTCCATATCCATTGTCATCTCGTATGGGAGGTTACGGTTGCCAAGATACTCAGATGTGGTATCATATTGCTTATTTCCATCTGCATCCAAAGCGTATGTACCATCACTATTATGCAAATAAACAGGATAAACAGGAGCCATGTAACGAGTTACATAGAATGGATTAGCATAGAAAGCTTCTTTAGCATTTGAATTATAGCTTCTTACTGAAGAAGTACCAGAGAGATTCAAGCCTAACTCAAGCCATTTATTAGCATTATAATTCGTATTGATACGACCTGTAAAACGCTCATAACCAGAGTTCAATGTATAACCCTGCTCATTCAGATAACCAGCAGAAGAATAAATATTATACTTATCACTTGCTACAGCTGCAGAGAGTTATACTCCTGACGGTGACCCGTGCGCTCAACAGCCTTCTGCCAATCAAGGTCATCATAACCAGCACGCATAGCAGCAGTCAACTTACCATTTGCATCAAAGAGACATCATCGGCTCCATTATAGATATTACGCTTCACATAATCAGGCACCAAGTGCTGCGTTGCATAAGTTCCAGCTGCAGCATCTGTTGAAGCGATACCACCAGAGAGAGCATAGTTCTTCATTGCTAGCCAAGAAGCTTCCATCCATTCGTTAGCATTCAAACGGTCATATTCTGCAATACCACGTCTGTAGAACCTCGATCCATCTTCAAAGAAATGTTAGGTTTAGTAGAGAACTTAGCCTTCTTTGTTGTAATCAAGACAACGCCATTAGCCGCACGATTACCATGAGAGTACGCAGAAGAAGCGTCCTTCAAGACAGACATAGACTCGATGTCGCTTGGATTCAACTCGGCAATATTACCTTCAAATGGAGTACCATCAACAATATAAAGAGGCTGGTCAGCATCCTTAACCAATGTACCCACACCACGGATGTGAATCTTAGGTGTAGCACCAGGTTCACCATAAGAGTTATTTACCTGAACACCAGGGCAGAACCTTCCAGCGCACCCGTTACAGTTGTACTGATACGATACGCCGATTTTCTTAGAGTCTACAACAGCTACAGAACCCGTAATTGATTGACGCTTAGCAGTACCATAGGCAACAATTACGACCTCTTCAAGATTCTTATCATCAGGTGCTAAGCTAACTTTCATGTTATTAGTTGCTGTAACTGTCTTTGTTTTCATTCCCAACATAAGACACAATCAACTTAACACCTGCAGGTGCTGAGAGACGGAACTTACCATCAACATCTGTTACAGTACCCGTCTGTGTACCAGACTACAAGGATAGACGCTACCTACTACTGGCTGTCCATCATCTGTGGAGACTACAGTTCCGCTAATCTCTGTTTGCGCCAGCGCTGTTCCTAAACTTTAGGAATAGACCGACTAAAAACATCATTAGTCTTTTTCCATAAATTCTCTCTTTAATTAATATGATAAATAAACTATTTCAGACTCAAACTATTAATACGTAGGTATTACAAATTGCATACAATCATGGTACAGATATTTTTAACACTTCACAAGATAGTGCACCTTTTAAAGTTCCAAGTGGAAATGAAATTTTTAATTAATATTTTCACATTTATTAATGTTTTGGTTTTACAAAAACGATAGTTTAGTGTATGAAAATAAATTAATTATTATATAATAGCACCAAAAACAACATATTGTAAATCAACACTTTTTATTCCTTATTAAAACTTAAATTACAGTATAGTATAGAGAGATAAAAAAACTTTAGAGCCAAATCTGGCATTAAATCGTATATGATTATTAATATTAATCCTATTAAACAATATCACGCTATCTTTAGAAGAAGTAAATAACTAACAAACATGCTTAGTAACAATAAAATAAGCCTTTTCTGACAGTAAGTTACACGCAAACAAATGACATATTACATAGTGTTTAGTACTCCGCACCATTGGTGCTAAAGGGCCTAACACTGTATGTGCTGAGCTTAGCACCACATGTGCGCAATGACATATGTTTAGCCCCTAATGACCGATTGGGGTTCAAAAAAACAGAAAGAAAGAATCCTTATAGCATATCATAAGGTATAAAGAATATCTTTATTAGGGAATTGTTTACAAGACAACATAAACAATATATAAAATAATAAGGACTTAACCTTACATTTACGCTGTTAGAACCACAAATAATGTAAAGTAATCCTATCGAAGGCATGTAAAGAAAAGGTTGTAAGTCAATTCATTGAGAAGGATGGAGTCACAAACAGACTTCACTCAAATTGAATCATAAGACAAAACCCACTATAATATAGTTACCTAACAGATTGTGAGTTCTTATCAGCATCTTGTCTGCCTTTGTAACTGATGCTTATCCACTATGTTCAGCGTTACAATGATAGACAAGATGCTTGACAATACAACAAAATCTATTTAGAATCATATACTCAATTAGGCTTAAAAATCAAAAGAGGCTGCCCATCACCCAAAAGGTTATAACTTTTGCGATGATAAGTGTGATACCATGTTCTACGAATAGCCTGACGATGCTTCTTCGTTGGATAACCCATGTTTGATTGCCAGTCATACTGCGGATATTCCTCTGCCAAGGAGAGCATATAATCATCACGATAAGTCTTGGCAAGGATTGAGGCAGGCTGCTGCAATGAAAGATACTCCCATCCCTTTAACTATGGTTGTTGAAGGTAGATCTTGGTAAGGCTTAAAACGATTACCATCAACGATAACCGCTTCTGGACGTACCTTCAACAGGTCCAACGCTCGATGCATAGCCAAGAAAGAAGCGTTGAGAATATTTATCTTATCTATCTCTTCAGGCGTAACGATTCCCACCGCCCACGCAATAGCATCTCGCTCAATTTCCTCACGAAGTATATAGCGTTTCTTAGCGTCAACTTCTTAGGGGTCGTTTAACAACTCATTCTGATAATCAGAGGAGAATAACAGCAGCTGCATAGACACTTCCAGCAAGGCATCCTCTGCCCGCTTCGTCGCAACCTGCCTCTATGAGATCTTCATAATAATGACTTTTCAGCATGAGTAATAGGTTTTAAAAGTTAAAGAACCTTTCTTTTTAATCTTATATAACAAATATTTTTCGAGAGTGAACATTCCTTGCTACAACACACAGCTACTTTTGCATACGTAAAACAAAGAATGGTTTTACACTTAATTATATAAAGTAAGAATTAAAGAACAAAGAATATGAAAAATTGATTCTCACCGAGCGTAACGCATCGTACAACGAACTTAGTCGTTTCTTCACAGACGCTGCTGCTTGGTTCCAAACTCCATTGGAATGGCTACGTAATTATTACAGACTCAGTCCTTGAACGAGAAGTGAGTAGCTAAGCGAGACTTCGTATATCACACAGACTCAGTTGGCTTTGATTCTAACTATATTCCCTATCGTTTCATCATTACTATTACAGGGAGTGTTCCTTACTTGGTTTGCCTTCAGCCTTTATAAGTGCAAGAAGGGATAAGGTGTCTTTCTATACGCCTTGTATATCTGCAAGCAAACAGGCGTTCATAAGCGTAATGAAACGCATATAAACGCCTGTTTGCTTTTATCTATTTCCTTAAAACATCATTGCAATACGCTTGATACCTGCTACCAAAGCATCCACTTCCTCACGTGTGTTATACAAACCGAAGGAGGCACGAACAGTACCAAGGATACCAAGGCGATCCATCAAAGGTTGTGCACAATGATGACCTGTGCGGACAGCAATACCTAACTGGTCGAGCAATGTACCAAGATCCATGTGGTGAATATCACCGACATTGAAACTGATAACAGCATCCCCACTGTCATTACGATGTCCATAGATGTGCATACCCTCTATCTCACGAAGTTGCTGAAGTGCATAACGTGTGAGGTCCTGCTCATGAGCAAGAATGTTATCCATCCCTAAGGAAGTAACATAATCGAGGGCGGTTGCAAGTCCATGCGTTGCGATATAATCAGGAGTTCCTGCCTCAAACTTCAAAGGTGGACGCTCAAAGGTTGTTTTCTCAAAGCTAAGACACGCTCTATCATTTCACCACCACCTTGATACGGAGGTAGTCGATCGAGCCACTCTTCTTTACCATAAAGAACACCCACACCGGTAGGTCCATACACCTTATGACCACTGAAAGCAAGGAAGTCGCAATCTAAGTCTTGCACGTCAACGGCAAAGTGAGGAACGCTTTGCGCACCATCCACAACAACAGGTACGCCGTGTTCGTGGGCGATACGGATCATCTCCTTTAGGGTTGACGGTTCCAAGGACATTACTTACCGTTACACTAACAAGTTTTGTACGTTCGGTGAAGAGTTTCTCGTATTCTTCAAGCAAAAGTTCGCCCTCATCGGTCATTGGAATGACCTTTAGCACAATTCCCTTACGCTGTTCCTGTAACTGCCAAGGAACGATATTTGAGTGATGTTCCATAGTAGAAACTATCACTTCATCACCTTCCTTCATACAGCCTTCTACAAAACTGGAAGCAACGAGGTTCAAACTCTCTGTTGTACCACGCGTGAAGACAATCTCAGTTGTTGAACGAGCATTGATAAACTTCCGCACTGTCTCACGTGCTGCCTCGTGCAAGTCGGTAGCCTGTTGTGACATCCAATGTGCACCACGGTGTACATTGGCATTTACTGAGGTATTCTTCCTGCATAGCATCCAACACACAGAGCGGCTGTGTGGTAGCACCATGTCCAAAGGTAAACCAGTGGCTTTGCCATAGACTGTGCGGGAGAGAGTGGGAAGGGTCCCAGAACTTTCGTTATATCGTACATCTTATATTGGACTAATGGGCCATATTAGGCTAATTAGCTATAAGCCCAATGCCAAATTACTTACACAAATCACAACCTTCACACTTATCTAAACCACGTACAAGCTTTTCTCTACCAAATGGTGGAGACAATTGCGCAATGGCTCAAGTTCCATCTTGTCGATTACTTCATTGATAAAGGCAAACTCAAGGAGGTTTGCTTCTTCTTGTCGATACCACGCTGCTGCATATAGAAGAGTGCGGCATCATTGAACTGTCCACCGTTGAACCATGATTACACTGAACATCATCAGCATAAATCTCAAGCATTGGCTGGGTGAACATACGAGCAGTCTTGCTAGCACAAAGATTACAGTTATTCATCTGTGAGAGTGTCTTCTGTGCTCACTTGCGAACAAGAACACGACTGCAAAAGCACCAACAGCATTCTCATCAAAGTACATACTTATAAAGTTCCGAACTGTGCAATGAGGTACCTGATGATCGATAACCGTATTGTTGTCAATATGCTGGTTCTTGTCAGCTATCACAACCATTACAGAAACACTCGCTACCCTCACCCCTTAAATACAGATTGAGCTATTACGAGTAACACCATTATGCAATGTAATGACATTGTGGCTTACACGTGAATCGCTGACTGTTCAATATAAACATTTGATACACGTACGTTCTTTTGCATGAGTTTCCTCAAGACAGTTGAGTTCAAGACTTGCATTTGCACCTACATAGGCTTCGATTACCTGTGTAGCAAGGAAGTTACGGTCATCGGCAGCATGATCACAGAAGAGGAACTGCGCCTTTGCACCTTCTTCAAGAACAATGAGTACTCGACGATTGACCATCAAGTCAACATCTGAACGAAGAATACAATTACCTGTATGGTACGATCAGGTTGTACATTCTTTGGCACATAGATGAAGAGACCATCTTGCGCAAGCATTGTATTCAAAGCTGTAATAGCATCTGCCTCAGTATTGGCAAGACGACCATAGTGCTTCTCAACCAATTCTGGGCGTTCTGCTTTGCTACACGATTCAAACTGTCGCTTAAGCACCTTCACTCCAGTTTTGCCTTAGGAAGGATCTGCTGTAGAACTGATCATTCACTATGAAATAAAGAGAAGTGCTGAGATTTGGAACATCGCACTTGAAGGTATCATAAGGATTAACAGGAATCTCAAGACGGTTGAGATTCAATCCATAATCAGGTTCAAAGAGCTTCTGCATATCCGTGTACTTATAGTTCCACCTTCTTGGTTGAGCCCTGCCGACTGAAGTCTTCAAAAAGCCTTATCGCGTACCTCATTGAGCACAGGTGCAGCATGCTCTTTGATGAGTTGCTGCGCCTCTGTATAGAGGAGTCATATATTGTCGCTTTGCATTGTAATTTCTTTTGGAGGTTTGCATCTAAAGAATAGCGGATTGAGATTATAGAGAAAAGCTGTCTTAACTAGGACTGCTAGGTTAACTAGAATAACTAGGATAACTAGGACTGCTATAAAAACTAAAACACTCTAAAAGCCAGCCATTAATCTTCTGCTTCAACCTCTTGTAATCCAATCGTAACCGCATGTCTCAATCTCCTTAGCAAGTTCTGGACCTGCAGTCTTCACGATACGACCCTTATAAAGTACATGGATAACATCTGGCTTAATCATCTCTAATAGACGCTCATAGTGAGTGATAACAATAGCAGATGTCTTTTCATTGTGCATCTTGTTTACACCCTCAGCCACGATACGCATAGCGTCAACGTCAAGACCAGAGTCTGTCTCATCAAGAATACTAGCTTTGGCTCCAACATTGCCATCTGGAAAATTCATTATGTTTCTTCACACCAGAGAAACCTTCGTTTTACGCTACGGCGAAGAGTGTTGAGTCCATACCTGCTAACTGGCGCTTCTCACGCATGAAGTGCCATCAAACTCTGCAGCCTTCATTGGCTCTAAACTCGTAGGCACGCTTTGCATTGATAGCAGCCTTCGTGAAGTTAGTCATACTCGCGCCTGGTGTCTGCTCGATACTGAATCGATAAGAAGAGTCCTCATGAACGATCCTCAGGCTTCATCTCCGAGAGATTCTTGCATAAACAATGCCATACCGTCAGTTACCTCTATGAGAGGATTACCTGTGTATGCCTCAGCGTTGACTTACCGGATGCAGTAGGACCCATAATTGCATGAATCTCACCTATCACTAATGTGTGAGTTGATGCCTCTCCCATATTTCTTTACCTGCGATGGTTGCATGCAGGTTTCTTACTAACATGTATCTTTGCTATTTTTCTTCACTAAAATATATGTGACGAAATCTAACAACATGTCGAATACGAAATCAGAGTGTATGATACTCCCGAGCCATCTTCTCTGTTTTTCTTGTTCTCTGCTCTTCAAAAAGCGATGGCGAAGAGTCATTACGACCCAAGGAAGGACTTTTGATTTCTTCTTGTAACGTGGTAGTTGCCTATCATCTCTGAGCCCGTAACTGTACGATAGAGACGAGTTTCAAAGGGCTTGGGTATCGATGTCAACCCATCACTGACTGACATGTAATCGCTGTATCCTAGCTTCATGCTTCTCAATAAGATACTTCTCATGGTTTTACTCCATGACTGAAAGCTAGGCATTGTTGTTGGCAAATGCCAGACGTGATAAGAATGACCTTTCGCATGTAGTTTATTCAGTTATGACCCCTCTGTTCCTTCAAGTGTTACAGAGAGTAGTTTCTGTGCTCAAACGGCAAATTCCATTGGAAGTTTGTTGAGGACATCCTTCGCATAACCATTGACTATCAAACCAACGGCATCCTCTGTTGGAATTCCTCGCTGAGTTGCAATAGAAAAGCTGGTCTTCCCTACTAATCTTAGAGTGGTAGCTTCATGCTCGGCAATAGCCGTATCATTATGGATATCGCATGAGGAAAGGTGTGAGCACCACAGTCTGAACCTAAGAAGAGTACACAACTTGAATAGTTGCGGGCACTCCTCAGCATTGACTGTAGCACGACTAAACCACGATAGGTTCTGGCTATGACCAGCGGAATTCCCTTAGAGATGATTGTATCTTTAGTATTCTTACCCATGATCATCTTCGTACTATCAGCCTCTACCGGTGTTGGTTTACAGTAACAGAATAGAACTCTGCCTATGAGTTATCATTCAATACACAAAGAGATGCTCCATGTGATAGTGAACCTGTCTTACCCGTGTCATAAGCTGAGTTTACACCACGCTCACCACGCTTTGTAACAAGGTTTCAAAGACACCACCGCGTTCTCATCTCACTGGATACCAGTTCTGAACAGTGAGTATTTCACCTCAGCATTATCCATTACGACAATTTCAACGACTGCTGCATGCAACTGATTCTCATCACGCATTGGGGCTGCAGCAGCCCTCAAGATAGCTAGTATGAATCATCAGCGACAATCAGTACGTTCAAAGCTGTATTAACCGCATTGATACGGAAATACGAACTGAAAGTTCCATTGGACAGCGAACTCCCTTGAATATATACTGAAAGGAACCATCGCTTGAACACCGCTGTTGAGTGCTGCGATAGTTATCACGATAAGAATCGCTGAGATACTTTACGCATCATTGAGGATGCTCCTGGGACCGCCTCCCAAAGATAGAGCAGAAGATGATACCCTTCTCAGCCAACTGCCTAAAAGTAGCTCTTCACTGACACGGAGTCCATAATGGCATCTGCACGCTGCACTCAAAGCAAGACGCTCTGCGTCGGAATTACCTAACTCATCAAAAAGCTGCACTCCGGATCGATCTCCTTGTTCTTAGGCTTCTGATGCTACTTGATGAGCATAATAGGGAGATATCCGTAGATCTAACTCTTGGCAAATGCAAGTGTCCCATGTTGGTATAGGGAGTGTCTGCCAGTCACTGAAAGCTCTTCCAGAAACGAAAATCGAGCGATGGGACTCATTCTTCATGAAATAAGTCCGAATGACATCTTCGTCTCAGACTCTTTCAGACCATGACACTCGTATGCACATCGAGCTTCGCAAAGCCGAACTCATGCTGCTGCTCGACTCTTCTTTACAAATTCGTGTCTGTTCTCAGACATTTGTGTGTGAGTTAAAGAGAGGGAGAATGCCCAGGAGTTAAAAGTTAGAGGGAGTTGGAAAGAGTTGTAAAGAGAATACGTACATTTTCAGGTATGTTTCTTTATCTCAATGACATGTAGCCATCCAAAGTTACACCATCATGTCTTCCTACACCTATTGTTGTACGATTTAAACTCATCGCTCAATCTCATGCAACAATGTTTTGAGTTCCCACCGTCTCTAACTCCTCAATGCGAGACACACTCTGTGACAGACAATATGTACGCCACAAGCCCATGTGCGTTATCGTTACCATGACCGCCTCCTTTACTCCTTGATGGAGAAAAAGAAGATCGGTTTTTACTGAGCACATTTCTATGTTCAACCTCAATCTCCGTGCAGGCTCATTGATGTCACACCTGTAAGTCATTGTAATTGGCAAGTGAAATACTCACATCTCAGTCCTGTTGCGACATGCCCTTCACATCGTCCTTATAGCAGCTTCCAGAGCACTGGCTATGCTGTATGGATTACGGATACCGTCACGGACTACGCGAGCTACCTCCTTGCTGTGAACCCACTCTCAGCACACTATGCCACCGGCAGCAGTTTCCAACCTTGGAAATCACAGAAGACCTGTTAACCCTCAAACTGACCAGTGACAATCTCCTTCTTCACCTTGTCAAGCATACGCCACCCACCGTTGACGTTTGGCCATCATCGATACAGTGGCATGTAGAGCGACAGAGTAAGCATTGATTTCTACACCCTCTCACGGTCCAGCTCTCGAAGCGACGTGCACTGCCAGCGAAGGACGAGACCTGGAGATCCATTAGATGATGCTAGCATCGTAGGCAGATGCCAACATAACGTCAAGTTCAAACTGACGTACAGCCTTTGACTGATAACGTTAACATTATTAACCTTCTCAGTTGGCAGCTTTGATGAATGGGTCAGATCGAAAAGCCTCGATAGAACCATCAGTGGCATCACCCTTCACAATTGATATTCATCTCATGGAACCTCACCACGAGCAATCTCGGTGAGAGAGATATCTGACAGTGTAAGACGAGTCTGCGGTGGCCGCAAGCCCGCTCACGCTGCAACTGCTCGCGCCATGGGTGCAATCTCGCACGTGCTGCTCAGTCCTCCCATAACATGGAAGGTGTCACCGTATGTTGGTGCACCCAGCTTGAGACCGAGATGATTTGCATGGTTCCTGCTGGTTCAGCACTCTCAAGAATACGCTGGCCATGTCGCATTGAACATACAGCCTTAATACGACCCGAGCAGTACCAGCGATAACGTTATCACCAATCTCTCATGTAGCCTATTGGATACGAACCGTAACTAACATATACCACGACCCTTATCAAGCTGAAGACTCAATGATAGCACTCTGTAGCCCATACGGTTTGAGTTAATAGCTTGGAGATCATCATCATCCAGCCTCAAGAGAACTTTATCAAAGAAGCCTCGTTCGCTCGATACACCTTCTTAGCACTGACTTGCTGACTGATGCTTACCACCCCACTCTTCAACGAGCAGATTCATTTGTGTGCGACAAGTCCTCACGCATCTTTAATCGGGTTACTCAGGCTTATCAATCTCATTGACGTGCGAACAGTCATAGGAACACCTGCAGCTCATGCGCATGAGCAATCGCCTCCTAGTGCAGTAGGCATCACTGGGTCGTCTGCAGCAGATGATGATAATCACAATATACAGTAACTCTGTGCACCACGAGCACGCATATAGCAGTAAATGCTTCGTGACACTGGAGTATCAGAAGGCAACTCACGGCCATTCTCCGAGGTCATACCATAAGCACCGATGCGCTGGGTCAGCCTACCTGCCTCACTCAGCAATTGCGTATTCGTATTACGGATATGGTCGAGCAAAGAAGTCTTACCGTGGTCAACACTGACCCCATGATCTGTCACGATAGGCGCGTGCTACGATGAGTCGTTCTCGTCATCCTCCTCCTTCACCACAGCCTCCTGTACTCTCCGGCACCCACACATTCTCTCCTAGTCAGAACCCATCAGCAGCGAGGTTGATTGTCCCAGCATCCAGACGCTGGCTGATGAGATGCCTCATCCTACCAACAGACACTTCAAGTGAGAGATGACATCTGTTACAGGAACATTCATCATTGTAACCAACCTGCAAGACGTAACAGTCCTCTGCCAACTCTCAATATCTCACCCTTGCACTCTGCGCTTCGCCTCAGCATCATCTGACGCCCTGAACAGCATCACGCTTTTCCTTACGGTCTAGCACCCTTCTTGTTCTGACTCTTTGCTGTCAAACAGGCAAGTGTCATACCTGTGCTGTGCTGCTGCTCATCATCAACCTCCTCAGTAAGGCTTCTGATTACGTGGTTGCGATTCTTCTTACCCGCATTCTTGTTGCCACCGCCATTATTGTGTTGTTTTCTTACCGTTTCTGGTTCTGCTGCTGATTAAGCGGCAGCGATTGATATCGACGCCTTCCTTGTTACATGCTGAGCGCGCTTCTTCTTGCGACCATTACCCTGACCAGCGCTTCTCTTCTGGCTCTTTGCGGCGTTTCCTCCTTACTCTTCTTCTGCGGGTACTCTGGTCTGAAGCGCTGAGATCGATCTTACCCAAGACCATTCACCTTAGGTGTGTTACAGATTTTCTTCTCGTCTTGGTCATGAACAAGCTTCATTATCTTCCTTCTCCTCTACCACATAGTAGGTTCTGGCTGGAGCATTAGGTATCTGCTGGTCTCAACCTTTGTCCTTTAGTTTGTGCCTTTCACCTGCTGGCAAGAGCAGGGAGTTTCTTTTCTTGCAGGCTCAACCTTCACCTCAACTAGGCTTCTCAACCTTTGGGCTGCAGGCTTTAACCTCTTCTATTGCTTGCTGCATGCGTGCGTTTGCATCATGGCTTCCTCTACCTTTTCTTCTCTCTGCAGGCTCCAGCGGCAGCTGCAGCTGGTTTCTTCTCAGCAGGAGCAGTACAGCTTTTCTTGGCAGCTGGTTTGTTCAGTGATCGCGATCCATCTTTCGACTGGTTTATACTGCTGACGCTCTGGCTTCAAGACGAGCCCTCACTTTGCGTTCCAGTTGAACTTTTCTTCTCTGGTTTGCACCTGCTGCAGGCTTGGCTGCGTCCCCTTTTACCTCCTTATTACTATTGTAAAGCATGAGAGGCCTGCAGGCGATACTGACCCTCGCTGGCTTAAAGCGTAGTCTGTTCTTCACCTCGCCTAACTCTGGCTTCTTCTCTAAGAACTCCACCATGCGTTTGGGGTCCCATATTTCTGATCTACGAGATTGCTTTTGTTTAATCTGATGCTCGTAACTATTTTCGGTGTAGGGTGTTGCTGTTGATGTACCTTTTCGGGTAGAGAGGGGTCCGAACATGTGAGTTGCTGAATAGTCACGCTGCTAGCTTTCAGTCAACAGCCATCACCCACCAAAATCCAATCACCTTTTACCGCACAAACTCTGAGTTTCACATCTGCTACACTATCAACGGTTTCCAGCCTCCAAGTCTGCGTTTTCTATCAGCATCCTACGTGGAGCGCTGAGAATCTGACGTGCTCTGTATCGAGGTCCGATACATAGTATCGCACCGATAACCCAACTGACTGGATTTCATCGGAGAACTCATCCAAGCAAATATCCTCCCTCTGCACTCTGTCTCGTCAAAGTCTACTGGAGATACGTCGATGGTATAACCTGGTCAGCATACTCTAAGCCAACTTAATATCTACGCTGCCGACCAAGGCAAGATCTGCTAACTCTCCTCTGGCTGCAAGTAAACTTCGGCATTCTTATTCTCCTCATCCAGCAGTCAAACTGCTCACCTTTGCAGAGCAGCGCACGCTGAATAAAGAGTTTCGTATTGCTGTCCAACTGATTAACGTCAAGGTTCCTCACTGCAAAGTCTGGTCGTTCGATACGCATGAACACTTGGCCACCACGTACGCAACGCAAATGCAAGCTCCACCGGGTCGATATCACTCATCAGAGAGCTCTCCTTACTCGTAATCTCGCACGCTCACCCGGCACACGGGCAATCTTATGAATAGCGATCAGCAGACCATCAGCTGATTTCTGGTACCTCAGCGCGCAGACGCTCAAGGAACCGCAGGAGCAGTGCGTGAAAGAATAATCTTAGATTGTTGGCCTCGTTATCAACACGATGATCACATGCACGAGCAGTCTCACCTCTTGATACCGACTGCGTGGAATCTGCTCGCCCTTGGGAGAATCGAAACTCATTATTCTCATCGTCAGCCAAGAGAGAACTCTCACGCTTCCAAAGTCCCGAGTAAACCTACGCAAGATAATCTGCACACGGTCCTTACACTTTGTTACACAGAGTCATGCTCCGCACCAAGAGTCTTAGAGGCATAAAAGTCTGACGAAGGTGTCCACAAGATAGCACGGCAGCCGAACTTAGTAAAATCTACCTCCTCACTTACATCCTCCTGCAGCGACCATAGTCTGACCTATCTTACGCGCATCTGTAGGCTACATTTCTTTATTTTCGTCTATCTCGCCACCAGCGACAACCACACGTAGTTGCGGTGAATCTCAAGTCACCCTCATCAGGGTTTACAATCACGTCGAAGTTTTCGTCACTAATGCAAAATCTTGGCAGAGTACATTACAGGCTGTCCTCCGACGCTCACCAATGTAGTACGACTCGATGCGTGGTGTCTTTAAACTCCTTTGGAAGGTCCCGTCGTATCTCGGACGTTCTTCTTCTATTTTCTTGCTGCCATAGCTTCTGCTGAAACTTATTACGTGTATTTTGGCATACTTTACTTCATCCATCTTGTACGCACATGGTCTACGTCCATCTCTCTGCAGGACGCTTTTACTTCCACTATGTACTTCTCATTGCAGCTGCAACAAAGTCGTTGCCATCAACGCCTTTAACACGCCTCGCTTTCTTTCCGTCCTTACCGAGCTTCCTCAACTTCCTTTCCAATGAAGTTCTGATACCGCTGAGGAACCCAAGGCTGTCCTAATCCTGCAGAGCCTACCCTCAGGTTCGGTAATCTTCCTCGTCACGTGAAAGACGATGCTGATACTACTTGCTCAACTCTGGCACGATGCAATCCACACACCATCGGCATGGTCAATTCCCAACGACAATCTTGTCGTCAGAACTGTCGAATATCAACCAGGAAGCGCACTCCTTACCTTCCAGCCATATGTCAACGAGACTTTTACAACGTTTTATCTATCGGTAAGGTTTTTATTATGAAAATGAGGGACGTGAAAGCCTCGACTCCTCTGAACGTTTGCAAAGTTACAAATATTTTCGCCACACATACCAAATGTTTTGACGGCTACTATCAGTACGTAAAATGATTTAAACGGAATAAGAGACAGCTCACACCCATTCTTTTTCCACTTTCATCCTGTTCATTTGCATGTGGATTTTGCTTCGTGCACAAAAACCACAGCCAAACTCTATAAGTCATGCCATTCTCATTACAATTCCAGCTGTTACATCATGCCCATAAAAGCTAAAAGTGTCGATAATCCAACCAAGAATCGCTAGCCACAGAATGTCATCCATTGTCCTCTCCAACTTTCTCAATCCACTTGAATAATATTCCTTTCTGTGCTTTATGCGATGTTTCACCCATGCTCCATCAAACATATAGGCATTCTGGTGCATTAAGGAATAACTTCGCAGGCTCTAAAATCCTCAGGAGCAGGTGTAGGACTACGAAAATGTTCTGTTTCTAATGCCATGAAAAGCACTTTACTATTTTAGAGCGTTTTCAGGTTCTAGGGTTTTCCAAGTGCTATTGATATTGAGTTATATCTGATAACTCTTCTTTATTAGGCAACGTAGATGTGTCTTTGTTTGGTCTCTTTTTGTTTTATGCTTTCATAGTTTAGCCGTTTCCAGAACAGCATTCATGTCATTTGCAACAAAGCCCTGCATCTGCTTTCAAATCTTCTGAAATCCATTTCCTTGCGAGATGGCGTCCAGCGTCTCTTTGGAACCATACCTATCACCAGACAAGAAGTCTGACGCATCGTTGTGGTCTTTCTTCTGAAAAGTCAAGACCGATGTAGTAACATTATTCTGTTCTTTTCTTTATTAGCGTTCTATATCAACAATGATGTTCTTAAATGAATGCGCCACATTCATATTCTATCTGAGAAAGTCCAAAGTCTTCACGTAATTATCTCGTGTTATGAAGAAGACACCATTACTCCTTTACCTCAAAGAAGGTTTACCAAAATCAAAATCCTTCTCATGAACATAAATATTTATTTTCACGAAGTAGACATTTTTCTTCATGAGATAAAAATATTTTCCTTGAGGATGATTCATTTGACAATCGTGTTCTTTGAACATCTAAACTAGCTCATTACACATCTCTATGTACCTTTGGTTTTACATGACTTTCTCACAGTAAATTACATTTCCGTCCAACTTATATAGCATCATGATGAGTCCTCGCACCAATGGTGTTTACTAATAGCACCACACGTGCGGAGCACTAACACGACAATAGAAAACGCGAAACGAGAAACAAGGTCACACTAACATAAAACTGAAACCATATTAATATAGTAAAGGTCATAAGTTTCCAATCGAGACTATATGCCTCCTATTCTTTATAATAGTTCCTTTATTTTCGCCTGACTGCTGCTTTTTATCAACAGCCACATTGCGAGGTTCAGCTTTGCTCAATGGCTGAACAACGGAAACGGGCTGCAGAGGTTTCTACTCTGCTGGATTCTGCACGATTTGCAGGCCTTCTTCCACTGCTTTTCTATCAAATTGCATAGACTATTCTCTGCGAGCCTTTCTGATAATAATAAAAGCTAGAAACAGTCCTCGTCAGCACTTACTTTTTAGTGTCTGCTTGTTATAATCGAGGCCCTTTTGGCAAAGGTTGTAAGTCCAGCTTCTTCTTCTAAGGCATCGAGCTCACCTTTCGCATCATCATAATAGCCTTCAAATGTAGCTAACTTAACAAGGTTCTCCAAGTATTTCTTATCTTTCGGTCATACTTGAAACCACTCTTCAACACTGCCTTCTTGCTTGAAGTCTTCAAAATCAGCGATCTGAGCTCACAAATGTCTTGCAGGACCAATTGCAGGATGCTTCCTTTCGAAATACTGCAACTCCCAATTCCACATAACCTCTGCTGAATCGCGCCCAGAAGAAGCAAGATAAAAAGCAACGTTTGGTAGAGAGCCTGGACGCACTTCAACACTCCTGCTTTGATACTCACCACTCATCACGCCGCACCTCGCGTCCGTTTGCCGTGTGGAACACATGCGTTAGCGAGTCTGGTACAGGCTCAGTATATCCACCCATTTGCATGCTTATGGTTGATTGCTTGAATACAGCGTCCGCTTGGAATATAATACTTACTTGACGTGAGTAGCTTCCATTGTCAGGAAGGGCGACATTGACACGCACAAGTCCTCACCGTATGCCACGTGTGCTAAGAACCAGCCGCAACGATCGAGGTCCCGCAAACTACCACTGGTAATCTCACTGGCACTGGCAGAGACCGTCGACTGACCAACACAACACCGGTGCAAGGAGGGTATCAATAGGCTCGACAGTTGTCTTATATCTCACGTGTTGCATCGATCCATACTACCTACTGTCTTCACGAGTGTAATAATCCTTCTGGCACACACATATTTACAATATTAACTGCTGCCTGCAAGCACCGCCACCATTATTACGTGAGGTCAAAAACAGGTGAAGTCACCTGCTTTCTTCATCAAGGGTGCACGACGTACGTCCTCAGCACAGTCCCAAGTCTGTGAAAGAGCTAAGATTCAAATATCCAACTCCACCATCCTGTGTGGCACACCATGCCATAAGGTACAGCAGGTGGTTCTGAAGACGTCGACGAGGTACAATCTCTAAACTTCATCTTCTACCCGTTGATGGACGCTGAAACTAGTCAAAATAAAAGGTTGTTCCAGCATCGCTACGCAAATGATTGCTGACGACGCAACATCCCCACCCACCATCGACGAGTCGCCACAGTAGCGGAATGACGTCACCTTTCTTCATCCAACTTCCGCAGCGGGCATATTCGTCATGTAGCTCATCTATCACCGTGTTCTTCAAATTAAGAAATTAGTAACGAATCAATGCACTGACACCGCATACTTGCATCTGAAATCCATCAAGTCGGAGGTCTTCACCTTCTCCTCAGGAGATAATATACCGTATATAGGGTCCGACGAAATCGGAGCATGTAATCATTAGCCCGTTCCGATTGCTTCGTCGGCATTACAGGCTATCAACATACATCAAGTCACAGGTACTTTGTAAATGGCCGAAAAGTCTCAAGATTCTTTGCAGCCTTAAAGTTAGTGATCGCTTTCTGCTGTGCTTTGTGCCGCAACAGACCCACTGAGAGTTAGTAAACTAGAGTCCGAAAGCCAAAAACAATTTTCTCATTATATATTATATCTGTTTATTGTTTAATGTTCTTATAACGGGACAAAAGTACATTATTATAATGGAAAACACGCCTTAATAACATCGAGAGTAAAGAGAAATTACGATTTTCTTGAAATTCTTCAGTAAACATTGGTAGTTTCGAACAAGAAACATACTACCTTTGGCAACCGCTTGCAAGAAATATAAGCAATACAACTGCTTCAGTGCAGGCTCAGCTGGTTCAGAGCTACCTGACTGTCAAGCAGTCATTGGTTTGACTGCTCATCCTGGAGTCGCAGTACTGCAGGAATTACGAAAGCATTCCTTTTGTTTTATACCTTTCAAGAGACTTCTCATTTTTGCTTCTGAAGCAAGCAGTGAGAATAAGGCTAATAAGATAGCAAGAAAACTATTCTACGTATCTAAAAAAACACTTTTTGATTTAAGCTGCCATCATTTTAACATTCTCAGATAACACATTGAAAAAAATAAGAATTTAAGTATTATTGGTAAATAAAAACCAATAACAGGAAATCCTATTTTGATAATACTTCATTTTCCTTTGTATTCAGGACTAATTATTTAGAGAATATAATAGCGAAAGCCTTCCCAAGCTTAAATACAAGAAGTTTGAAATGGCTTTCACTATATTTACACTTATAGAATATCTTCCAAAACCTTTAAATCATTTATCACACTTATTTGAAGTATTTTTTCATAAATTCTTTAAGGTCCATCTTCTGTAAGGCTTTATATTCTCCACGACATGCTTTCCAAACACTTATTTCCAAAAGTGTAAGAAAGAGACTCATGATAAATACAAATGCTGAGAGCCACCACCACCAGTTTGTATCAACCCTTTCAAAAGAACCGAAGAAATAACTTTGAGTTATACCTGTATGAATAGAAGCATCAGCAACACAACAATACAAGAAAGTACTAAATGTCAACAAACCTGCAAGCAAAGCTACAATTCCGTTTGTTCTCGCAAGTGATTTACAACTAATTTCTTTTCTTTCTTTTTCTTCTTTCAGAATAACATCAGGAATATCACTCAACGCAGTTTTTAAGACTTTAGTCCATGTATTACCACAAGTAGGACAGATAAATCTATAAGTTGTATGCTCAAACATAGATTTATCTATTTCATTTGATATCGTATTAGAATAACTTCTTATTTTTAATAAAATAAAGAAGGTTATAATAAAACCAAAAAATGTACCAACTATAGGCACAATCGACCCTACGATAGGAGAAACAATAGCCCAACCCAGCAGTTTATTAATTCCCGCAGAAGCACCACTACGAAGAAGTTTTCTTGATAACTCTCTTTGCGGCTCACCATTAACATACACCTTACATTTTGAGCACTGTTCAATATGTTTAATCATAATACACGTTCTTTAATAATAATATTTTTACAACTTAAACCCTTTAAACTTAGAAACAATGGAGTCTACCTCAATATTCTTTGATATATTTTGAAGACTCCAGCCATTATTATTAGGCTTATCTTTTCCTTTGTTCTCCAATTTCTCCTCAGAGAAGGACTCTATTTGGAAAGGTTTTGAACGAAGCAACCCACATAATGCCGTATTTTCCCATTTCATAGCTTCATAGACACGTACAGGAGTATATGGATAATTCATATCTGTATCTGCCATCCAACGTGCTATTTTGTTTATAGTAGTACCTTTCTTTAATGCTTCATAGTCTTTTCCTTGTTCTGCCCATTCTTCAAAATTCATTGTATCTATAATATACTTAGGAATCATATCCATTCTTGCCAACGCACGTGAAAGTGTACGTGCAGGAGTAAATATGCAAGCTACACGATCTGCTGAGAGTTCCGAAGCTCTACTCCATAGTAACAAAGCCTGTTTTAAAGGTTTCATCGCAGCATTACCAATAATACTAACAAAAGTATTCGTCATAATATCACCAAAAGAAAAGACTGCATTGGCTAAAGTCTGATACAAGACATGTTGACATAATATATGACCACATTCATGAGCAAGGACAGCATCAAGCTCATCATCTTTTACTTTCTTAATAAGCCCAAGCGTAAGTACTATGTAAACTCTTTTATGCCCAGAAGTCCAAGCGTTAGGCAACGGACTCATTTGTAAATACAATTCAGGAACAGGTATTCCCAATTTCTCACAAATAGGAGGTAGACGGTTATATATTTCAGGCATCTGCTTTTCAGACAAACGTAAATTAGTAGTTATATTCTCACTCCTTGAGATTTCATCATAACCATATTGAAAAACTTTTTCCATTAAGTTTGGCAATGCCGGGACACTCTTCAACGCCTTCAAAGCAGCTGCATCATCAGGGTGAATAAACTCTTCAATTTTCATTTTATCCAATTCTTTTAATTTGTAAATAAACACTATTCAAAACACCAGCCTTTTTAATATCAACACCATATATTCGCTTGAAAGCATCTATAACTAATTGTCCCCCATTTTAAATATATAGGGTTACCAAATGAATTACTTACAACATCAACTCTCATCCCAGGTTCTAAGCGAATATTATTTGTGTAAATACGCTGCTTCGTTGTGATTCTATATAAAGGCATACTCAAATTATTAACTACATTCAGAGCAAAAAGAAACTATAAGCATAAAGTGATAAAAAAACACGTTGTCCTCGCAAGCTACTATTTACCCATAAACATATTTATCAAATTTAATGCTAATTCTATTAAATAATAGAAAACTTTTTATCCAAATTTCCAAAATACTTATCCGTCGTATTTCAAAAAAACAACAAAAGAATTATTTTTATTATAACTTTACGTACTTTTTCTTTGCCTTTACTTCCCAAAAAGGCACAAATAAAATTAGATTTAGATATATGAAAAAAAGCGTGGGAGTCTTACAATCACTCGTTCACACACTGAGGGCCTTCGCATTGCCCACCATAGCTGAACGAGCAACGCAGAAGCCCACGCCGATATGTAAAAACACCTTATTAAATATACCCCTCAAAACAAGGTATACTTTAAGGCAAAGTGAATACACACCCATGGACATCTACTGTTGCCTCATTCTCGACTATGGTTGAAATTTGCGAAGTTTCAGTGTGTCAAGAACAAAGCGTCAAGTAAACGCCTTATCATAAAAATAGTCCACCTACATCAAGACATCACAAAAGCGTATCTTTTTCCTCTTTTGTTGCCATCTGCTGTCACCAACAATGATACATACAAATTCGGTATAGGTTACTTTAATGCAAAAATACAAAAAAAAAGAGATACACCAACCTTTTTTATAAAAAACATCAAAGAAATATAATAACAAAGCAATAAAAGTATATTCTAAGACTTACTTAATAAAAAACTTTAGAAGACAGAAAAGAAAAAGGGTGTATGCTCCCCTTTTTAAGAAGACTCATACACCCACTATTATATGTAAGTCTGAAAAGTTGCTCTTACTTTGAGCGCCAGAGACCATGGAGGTTGCAATACTCACGTGCGTAAACCTCAGTTGCATCAGTCTTAAACTCAGCTACTGGACGGTCTGTTGGCTCGAGATACTTACGGAGAACCTCGTTGTTGTTAGTAACCAACTCAATCCAAAGGATGGAGTGAGCCTCTGTCATTGGGTGCTCAACCTCACCAACAGTTACACGGTAACCACCTTCAATCTTCTCAACAACTGGTACATGCTTCTCAGTAGCAGCATCAGTAGTATTCTCAACTACATGCTCCATACCAGCAACACCACACTCACCGCCTACTAATACTTCAACGATCTGACCACTCTCTGAACACTTATATAATTCGTTTCGCTTTGACATAATAAATTATTTCTTAATGTTTTATGTCTGCAAAGATATATCTATTTTCCGAAAGAAACAAACTTTCCACTTGTAAACATTACAAAATTTACATTCTTTAAGACTTTATTCGCTACAATAATTGCCTTGTATTACACAACACTTTACCTTATTAGCAATCAAAAGTATTATCTACTCTACCCTATTCCACCATCTTTTACCAGCGTATTGATGCCTAACACCAATGGTGTTAACGCCTAACACCAATGGTGCGAACCATGAGCACACGATGTGCGGAGGGCTAAACACCAAAGAATTCATCATATAAAGAAGTGTCCTATGACGTTAGAAAAAAACATATAAAACAAAAAGTAAGTCTACTTAATGTGATAAGAAGACTTACTTTCTAAGGTTTATACACCTCTAAATATAGGATATTACATAGAAAAATGTATGCTTTTTCTTTTTATCTGATAGCTGTACTTACTTTACAACTATCTTCTTGCCTGCATGGATATAAACGCCACGCTGCGTAGGTTTACCAGTAAGTCGCTGACCAGAGAGCGTATAGTAATACTTGTCGGATTTACTCTGCTGAGCATCAGCCTCAACTCCCTCAATACGAGTAACCGTACTCGTTACATTGTTGACTGTAAACTTACCGTTCTCCTTTGTTGATGAAACTTCAAAGTAAGACGTTTTCTTCACTCTTTCGATGTCCACAGTCTGATTGGCACTGGCATTTGATGCGCTACCAATACTAAAAACAAAGTTCACATAGTCATCAGCTTTGTGAGCGTATAGTCCTTATAGAACCAAGTCTTACCATTCAGGATTATCTTTGAAGTAACCTTATCACCCGGCCATGCCGTTGCTGTATGCGTACCACCCCATGAATGATAATTCACGTAGGTGCTCCAATTCACCTGATCAGTATTCACATAGACACGAATCGTCTCTGGTGTGAAGGGGACAGGGGCCGTAACCTTATAGCTGCGAGTGATAACCTTGCCCACTACACCACCTGCCAACAATGCCACCTTCAAGGTTGTTTCACCCTCAGGGAGAATTATCTCCGTTCCAGAAGCCACCTGCGCACTACTTACCGTTGGTTCTGTACCATTCGTTGTATAGACAAGTTTAGCTCCCGCATTGGTAGACACTGCTGTTAGTTTAACCTTTAAGTTCTCTACTTCATACTGACCACTCGCCTTATCAACCCAAGGGGTCTCTGCATCATTAGCCAAATAATAAGTATAGTGATAACCACTCAACAACTTAGTATAACGTGAGGTAAGAACCGTCAGTTGGTTAGCATTGTTACCCACAACGACCAAGAGCTTTCCATTCGTACCTGTAACAACATTGGCATAATAATCCTTTGAAGTACGATAGACCAGATAACTGCTCGTATTCGTTACCCCAGCTAACTTACGAGCATCAATCATTGCCTTTATTTCCTTTGGATAAGCAAGGTAGTGGGTATAGAAAACACAAGGTGTTCCAGGCATTGCCAAGAGATAAGCATTGGCTGCTAACGTATCCTTACGGATAGGGTCTGGAGTGTAACCGCTCGTCGTCCCTCTGTCTTGAACATCATGATTTTCAACAAAGGTTACGGCATATTGCTTATAAGCACCATTATCTATATTAAGCCCTGTAAGTCTTGTATCGTTAAGAACACGCCAATCATTCTGATTAATAGCATCACGAACAGCATAGCGGAAAGCAAAGTCGAAGGCAGCACTACGTTTTTCCTGTGGCATCAATCCACGCCTTTACAGTATTCGCATTGCCGTCCCAATACTCACCTACCGAGTACTTTACGTTTGCTGCTGTATTATAATTACCAACATGAGAAGCGGCAAATCCTTTCACCATATCATAACGGAAACCAGCATAACCAAGGTCATTAAGCAAATAGTTTTCGTATGCTTTCACTATGTTCTGAACGTTTGTACTCTTATGATCAAGGTCGCGCATACCGCCCCAACCTTCTCCTTCGTCATTATTCTGACTAAGTTGCGTGCCCGTTCTTCTTGCTTCTGTGGCAGCTTCTCCACCGTCATCATCAGCACAAACATCCGTAGAAAGGTTTTGATAAGTCACTCCATTGTACATTTCTGCAGGAAAACCAAACCATCCATTATTCGTTCCATGGTGATTGATAACCACATCGGCAATCGTGCCAATCTGCTTATTTTTAAAGGTAGTAATCATACTCCTCAACTCTGCCTCCGTACCGAACGATGAGTTCTGATTGAAGTAATAGAGTGGATCATAGCCCATCGACTTCGTTGCAGCAGCCTTACCACTCTGCGGAACCCATACAAGATCGAAATAACCAGAGAAGTCATTAGCTTTCTTCTCCAGCACTGTCCACTGCGAATCGTCGAACGAATCCCAATAAAAACCCTGTAGCATTACGCCACCATAATTAGTAGGCCATCCCTGTGACATTGCACAAAGGGAGCATACTAAGGCATATAAAAACACGAGTTTACGTTTCATATAGATTTCGATTTTAGTTGTTTACAGTCTATGTGTACAAAGATAATGATTTACCAAACACAATATCCGCAAACAACTGTGTATCTAAGCATTTTAAAATGCAATCGTTTGCACTTTCATGAACAGAAAACTAATCCTCAAGTACCCAATAGTTTCCTCTTCAAAAGCCATTTAAAAAAAGAGTGTGTCGAACAATCCTTCGACACACTCTTATCGTTTTGCTTAATTCAAGTCATTAAGGAACAAGTTCCATTGTACAGTGTGACTTCGTATCACACAAGAGATAGAGCTTGATATTATACTTACCAGCTGTAACATTGATGTTACCACCCTTGAAAGTAATATCAGCCAATGAGCCACCCCAGTCTAATACCCAATCATTGTTAGCACGGAACTTCATCTCACCTGCAGTCAGTGTGATGCCCTTTATCTCCCAACACTTCTCTGTAGCATTGTAGGTCATTGCCTGATCGCTGTTCCATCCGTTTGCAGTTGCAGAACCAATAATACCAACGCGATTGATAGCTGTGTAGGTAAGTGCCTGTGATGTGAGGTCAATATCCACCTTATAGAAGCCTGCTGGTTCAGTCAACACGATATTACTACCCTTCTCTACGAGACCTGTACCATAGTCTGTACCGTTCCAGTCCTGCTGAGTTGCAAACTTAAAGCCATTCTGATTGAGATACATAAGCCTGTGTACTTACCATCAGCAGCTGCGCTATAAAGCGGATTGCTGAATGACCAGCCGTTAGCATCACCTGACATATAAAGATACTGAGTGAAAGCTGGTGCAACACAAGTCACATTTGCAGTCACACTCTGTGAAAGGCTGAAGCCCTCACCACGGAGCAACTTTACTTTATCAGTCACTGTAATAGACACCTGATGTAGGTTGCCATTCTTACCATAGAGGCTCTCTACGGCAGAAACAAGTTCTGTACTCTTCACCTTACCCTCTTCACTTGCGTTAAGCGTAGCCGTCTTACTGTTATAAGAAAGTACAGCTGTCAGAGTCTGAGAAACGACAGAATCCGTTGATACCACCTTTGGAACAAACAGCTGAACAGAGTCAGTTGTTGCTGTATTGAAGTCGATGGCAGCTGCTTGGCTTACAGTAAACGTAACCGTACTGACTGTTTCTGCGCTATTACTCTGTGGTGCAGTCCACGCTTCATATTCATCGCTACCGCAAGAAGCAAGGAGCAATGCGGCACTTGCCATGATTAATAATTTCTTCATTTCGATTCTTCTTGTTATGTGATAAGGGTGTGCCATACTAATTGTGTCTGCTGACACACCCTCTTTTATCATCTTTAATAAATTACTGCTTTACGAAAGAATACTGACCTGTGATGTCGTTGAAGTAAACAGTGTAAGTACCCTTACCATTGCGAACATTCTTACCGCCCTTCGTTGCAACACCATATGGGAATGCTTCAGAACCCCAGTTTACGTCCCAAGTACCGTTAGCAGCGAACTTACAACCCTCACCATCAGCACCAGTAGACTTTTCATTGAAGGTCACAGTAGCCTTCCAATCATGATTCTCTACAACAGTTGTCTGTGCAGTCATTGGTGTTCCTGCAGCATTCCAGCTGTCATGCTTACCCGGAAGACCCATAGAGTTGTAAACAGTAGGTGTAGCACCAGTGTACTCTGCGATTGTCAGTTTCACATTCTTAGTATCAAAAGTAATGGTATAGTAACCAGCTGTTGGAACCTTGATATCAGAAGAACCGCCATCATTATAAAGGAACTCGCCATAGCTTGCACCCTGACCAACCTGACCAGCATCCCAATTCTCTGGGTTCTTCTTCAGTTTGAAGCCTGCTGTTGACAGATAACCAGTCCAAGAAATTATGCCCTTACCAGTCTTCTTATCGTACTCTTGACCTTCCTGTGGGAGCAATGGTACAACCTGACTATTGCCCCATGAGCCATCACCGAAGTTACCACCGACGAGATACCAAGTCTCAACAGGAGCGTCAGAAAGCTCAACATAATAAGGAGCAACACTCATCTTTACAGGGTTAGAGTAGATTGTATCACCATTTACTAATGAGTAAACACGTGCGTAGAGTTCCTGTGTTGCAGGGACAGTAGTCTCCTCATAGCGTTCCATCTTCTGAATAGCTGTTGCAAGGTCGGCTGCAGGAACAGAGGTAGAAGCTGTACCTGTTGGCGAACCAACAGCAGCATAGTTACCACGTTCAGCATCCATATCAACAACAGCGTCCACAGACTTTGTCCAAGTGTTGGTAGTTGAGAACTGCATACCATATTCAGCAGCTACAGGGAAACCATATTCAGGCTGCGACCATGTGAACTTCAGGCTCTCAGCAACCTTTAAATCTATTGTTTGTGCAGCGTAAGCTGGTGTGTTCAGAACAAATGTCTTTGGTGACTGAAGAACTGGATTATTGTCCAAAGTCCTTGTCACAGGCAGAGAACAGTGCCACACCTGCACACAACAGCAACGATGACTTAATTATTGATTTCATATTGATTATTCTTTAATCGTTTACTTTCTATTATTCAATAGTACGTCTTTTCAATGTCTTATGGGTCTCAAGAACATCCTTTCTAACCATGATATGGGTTATATTGAGTCTTGTTGGCGAATTCTTTTTCATGAAAAAGAAATAATTATTTTTCACGAGTGAAAAATATTTATTTTCATGAAGAAAAAAATATTTATTTTTCATGAAAAGAATTTGCCGATGATGATTTCCGAGAAGTTCAATCACGGTTTTCACCAGACTTTTCAGCCATTGACAACACCTTAATTAATATCCTGGATTCTGAATCAAGTTCTCTTTATTGTCATTCATGTCACTTGTCGGAATCGGGAAGAGATTGAGGTGAGAGTCGAAGTTACGACCACTCTTCACACCACCCTTCCAACTCCAGTTGTAATTAACATTACCACCGAAGTAACCGAAACGGATAAGTGTTGTACGACGCAAGCCCTCAAAGTAGAACTCACGGCTCCACTCGTCGCATATCTGGCGAAGTGAATAAGCAGTGTGAGTAGTTGCATTAGCACGCGTGCGGAGCGCATTGATATAAGCAGTACCCTGTGCAGTTGTCGTTCCATTATTCTGACGTGCATCAGCTTCAGCATATATCAAGTAAGCCTCAGCAGCACGCATGAGGAAGAAGTCGGCATCTGGGAAGAGCGAGTTATGACCCGCACTGCCGTCCGTCTTGAAGTTATTAAACTTACAAACAGAGAATCCATTGGTAAACACCTTTACGCCCTTCTCATCGTCACCATTGCTTACATTACGACCTTCACCATCGAAGAGAGCGCGATCGTCATCAGCAGCTGCTGGCATAGCGTATGCAGCAACATTAGGAGCATCGTTATTTGGGAAGAACTTCAATACGAGGTCTGAACGCATACGGTTACCAGCCCAACCGCCAGTTGTGCTGTTACCAGCAATAGTAGCACTCTTGATATGCTCGCTGTTATCGTTAGAACCAGCCATAAGGTAGAGGGTTGTACCATATGAAGTTGTCTTCAAACCATCCTGAAGGATTGGGAAGATAGCCTCAACAGAAGCACCGTTTTCACCATTATCGCCCATGAAGAGCTGCTGGTAAGCACTCCACTGACCCTTCTTGGTGGTATAGAGCTTATAAGGAGAGTCAATAACCTTCTTTGCATATAACTTAGCATTAGTCCAATCAGCAGTACCTGTATAAACCTCAGCATTCATATAAAGACGAGCCAAGAGCATCCAAGCAGCAGCTTTGTCAACACGACCATAACCAGTAGTGGCTGAAGTCTTAGGACTTGCATCGTTCAAATTAGGCTCAACCTCATTCTTCAATTCATCAATAAGCCACTTATAAAGGTCTGCACGCTGGATGCGAGCTGGCTTAGCAGAAGATATTGCTGTTGTGAAAGGAACATTACCCCATCCATCCAAGAGATAGTAATAATTCAAAGCACGGATGAAACGAACCTCTGCTGACATCGTTGCGTCGTGGTCACCGAAGTCTGCAAGATACTGATTGCAATAGGTGATACCCGCATAAAGACGATAGTAAAAACCCTTTAACATTGGATGTGAAGCGTCATAACTATCGAAGTTCATGTTAGAAATACCTTCATCACCCCATGCGCAGATAGCCTCATCAGTGGTTAACTCCTGTGAATTGAATAGCTGACGTACGTAACCACTGGTTCCACCATCGATACCATCAACATCGCTATCACCATTAGCTCCACCGTTACCAGCCATAGCAATATGAGCATAGCACTTATTGAATGCGCTTTCTGGCGACGTATTTTCCTTTGTATTAAGGTTTGGATCAATTGGTTTTACATCCAAATCGCCTGTACAAGAGGTGAACCCTACTGACAGCAAAAGTGCTGCTGTAGAGAATATATATTTGAATTTAGTATTCATTGTCTTTATCTTTTATAGATTTAGAAATTCAGGTTCAAACCCAAGATGAATGAGATTGGACGTGGATAGAGGTTGTTGTCAATACCATTGAACACCTCTGGATCGAGACCTTTATACTTGGTAAGGCAGAACACGTTATTCACAGTTCCATAAATACGACCAGTGATACCATTCCATGAACCCTGCTTGAGAAGGTTAGCAAAGCTGTAACCCAAGGTCACGTTATCCATCTTCAAGAAAGAAGCATTCTGTACCCAATAGTCTGTCTGTGTAGATGTAGTCTCTGTTGACAACCAGTTGTCAGCCACTACGTCCTTAGGACGGTTCACAAGGAACTTGCTCTTTGCATAGATTTCTGAGTTTGACATGTTAGAAGTGCTTGCAAAAGCATCATTGTAAACATAGTTACCAAGACTTGCACGGAGTGCGAAACCAAGGTCCCAGTTGCGATATTCAAAACGTGAAGCAAAGCCCATTGTTACTGGTGCCGCAGGTGCCTTGTAGTAGTACTTATCTGCATCGGTAATCTTACCATCGCTGTTGCGGTCAACAACTACACCTTCCAATGGCTTACCATTCTTATCATATGCCTGCTGGAATACGTGGAATGAGTTAACAGTATTACCTACGTGCTGTGCCTGAATGTTACCACCAGTACCGGCAGAGATACCTCCTGTTGGTACGAAATAGTTTGGATCGCTACCACCATTGAGGTTGGTAATCTTATTATAGTTATAGGTGAAGTTATAATCCATTGTCCAGTTGAAGTCCTTAGCGTTCACTGCCAACCAGTGGAGACTTGTTTCAACACCCATATTATACATAGAACCGATGTTGGTCATCACCTCGTTACGGAAGTTAGAACCTGCTGATACAGTAGCATTTGTTGAGCAAAGTCGCTGGTCTTGCGGTAATACCAGTCGATGGTACCAGTAAGACGCTGCTTGAGAATACCCCAGTCAAGTCCTATATTATAAGAGGTGGTTGTCTCCCACTTCAGACTTGGGATCGTATGCCTTTGGACGAGCCAGAGAACCGTCACCGGTAAGTGGATAGTAAGATTCGTTACCTGTATTCATTTCATATACGGCGAAGTAATTGTAGTCGCCGATACCTTCCTGCTGACCTGTCATACCCCAGCTGAGACGCAGCTTCAGGTCTGACAGCCAGTCAATCTTCTTTGAAACATATTCTCTTCATTGATACGCCATGCGAAAGCGAAAGAAGGGAATACAGCCCAGTGATCCTTGGAAACGTGAAGAACCATCATCACGTACAGTTGCTGTTACCATGTAACGACCATCCATCAAAGACCAGTTTGCACGACCGAAGAAGGATACAAGATAGTTCTCTGTCGCATAGTAATAAGGTGCATAGTTGCGTTGTTTGCCAGCAAGAGTTGCATCACCGTTTGTTGATGGATAGTAACTCCAATAAGCGTTATTGGTGTTGTGCCAGAAGTGTGCCCACTCATAACCAGCCATGATATCGAAGTGATTCTTTGCTTTATCATTGAAATCGTGGTAGTACTGAGCATAAGCAGAGAGCTGCATATTACGTTTCAACTGTGATTCCCAACCGTAAGAACCATAATAGATAGCCTGTGGAGAGGCTGGATCAACATCTGTTACCTGACGTCCCTTAGCAACATCAACACCTGCAGTAACGTGGAAACGGAGGTCTTCAAAGCCATGAACTTTATAATCAACATCGGCACTACCAAGGAAGTCACGGCTGATAGCACGGTCGTTCTTTAGGTTAAGAATAGACACAGGGTTCTTTGTTGCCAATAAATAATAGGTCTTTGGCCAACTGCTATCATTGAGCGCTGTACCATCATCAAGCCACTGATAGTAGCCACCGAAGTTATCATAACCAGACGCATAGACTGGCTGTGTTGGGTCAAACTGACGTGCTGCCTTGATAGCCTCACCATCAGCATAGCGATTCTTTGTCCACATTCCCTTAGCATTCAACGTAACCTTCAAGTGGTCATTCAAGAAAGAAGGGCTCAATGTCAACGCTCCTGTGAAACGCTCAAAGTTAGAAGTCTTGATGATACCCTGCTGATTTGTGTAGCCTGCACTAACACGATAAGGCAACCAGTTAGCAACTTGACCAGAAACGGCTACGTTATGGTCGTGGCTAAAAGCAGTGCGGAAGATTTCGTTCTGCCAGTTAGTATTAGCCTTACCAAGACGTGAGTAAGCTGTTGGAACTTGATTACCATTAGCATCGAGGGTATAAAGATCAGTACCAAACTTGTTTGCAATAAGGCCACGATACTCATCAGCAGACAAGACATCAAGGTTCTTTGAATTCTTACTAACGGTAAAGCTACCATTATAAGACACCTGCAAACCACGACGTCCCTTCTTAGTTGTAATGATGATAACACCATTTGAACCACGAGAACCATAGATTGCAGTAGCAGAAGCATCCTTCAAAACGTTGAAAGACTCAATATCCTGTGGGTTTACAAGTGACAAAGGATTGCTAACACCCTTAATACCTGTCTGGTCCATAGCCACACCATCAATCACAATCAATGGATTGTTAGATGCGTTCAAAGAAGAACCACCACGAATACGAATGTTAGCACCGCCACCAGGAGTACCACCATCGCTCGTTACACTCACACCGGCAACCTTACCAGCAAGCATATCCTGTGCATTAACAACAAGACCCTTATTCTTGCTATCAGGTTTCAAGGCTGTCACAGAACCCGTAAGGTCACTCTTCTTAACAGCACCGTAACCAATAACAACAACCTCATTCATCTGCTGTGCTTGGTCTTCCTGAAGTGTAATTACCATACCATTGGCTGCAGCTACCTGTTGTTTTTGGAAACCAATGTAAGAGATTGTCAAAGTAGCACCCGGCTGTACGCTGATAGAGAAGTTACCATCAAGGTCGGTCACTGTACCATTACTTGTCCCATTGATAAGGACAGAAGCACCAATGACTGGCTCACCAGTAGCATCCTTCACCTGTCCTGTAATCGTAGACTGCGCAAAGGCACTGACTGAAAGGAATAGACCCAACAATAGAGTCAATATCCTAACAGGAAATTTGCATTTTACCTGCTTCATCTTTGTTATTGTTAAAGTAATTTATAAATTGATTAAAGTAATATTCGTTTAGCTTTATCAAAGTTAGGTTAATAGCCGTTTTATGGGCTTACTCTGCTGCAAAGTTAGTTGAGATTAAGCTACTTTATACTATTTTTGCTTTGAATTTGTATTTTAAGCAATGCAAACGATTGCACAAATAAATAAGAGATAAATAAATTGATATAGGTCAAAGAAGTTTGTAGAAAAATATGTATATTTGCGTTATAAAACAATTAGCAGACTAAAGACAAAGCTAAATCGCATGAGTGACTCAACCAACATAACAATGAAGGATATAGCCCGAGACCTTGGTGTTTCGGTCGCTACCGTTTCTCGTGCGCTCAAAGATAGCCCTCGTATCTCTGCAGAAAAACGTGAGGCAATAAAGAAGTATGCACAAGAACATAACTTCTACCCAAACATCCTTGCAGAGAGTCTGCGCAAAAGTAAGGTACAACCGATTAAGATTATCGGCGTAATCATTCCACAACTTGACCATTTCTACTTCTCATCTATCCTTTCCGGCATCGAAGAAGAGGCTTCTTCACGTGGCTATCGAATTATGGTTGCACAGAGCCGAGAGAACTATGAGGACGAAGTGAAAATCTGTCGAGCATTTTCGGAGAGTAAGGTTTGTGGCATCATCGTTTCTCAAGCGAAGAATACAACCAAATACAACCATTTTCAAACACTCATAGACAAGGGTGTACCTTTGGTTTTCTACGATCGTATCAGTACAGGTGTAAATGCCAGTCGAGTGGTTGTTGATGACTATATGGGGGCCTTTTCCGCCGTCACACATCTTATAAACACAGGTTGCAAGCGTATTGCTTATTATGGTACTTCGCTAACCATGCAAATCGCAAAGAACCGTTATAACGGATATCTTGATGCCTTACTGAAGAATGGTATGCACCCTAACGAGCAACTGATTAAGAATTGCGACAACAGGGCAGATGCTGAGCTTATCACTCCAAGCGTGATGCGACTTCTTGAACCACCAGATGCCTTCTTTGCCGTCAATGATGACACAGCTATCGGTATTCTCTACTCCTGCAAACGCTTAGGTTTCCGTGTGCCAGAAGACGTCTCTATCTGTGGTTTCACTAACGGACAACGTGCCATTGCCTGCGACCCAATGCTGACAACAGTTGAACAAAGAGGAGTCCGCGTGGGTGAAGAGGCTGCGAGTATTCTCATCGATCAAGTGGAAGGAAGACTTCCTAAGAATCGAATTGAGAAACGTGTGGTGAGGACAAGGCTGATTATCAGAGGGACAACGAGGTGAGGGGACCTCCCCCAACCCCTCCAAAGGAGGGGAGTGCTGGGAACAGAATTGGGCTAATAAGCCTAATTAGCCCAATTAGCCTAATAGCCCTCTCTTAAAAAAGAAAAGGCAAAACAGGCTTCACACTCCCTCGCAAGAGGGGCTTAGGGAGGAGAATATTGGGCTTATTTGCCCTATAGGCCTTATAAGCCTAATAATCCTCTCTTCAAAAGAAAACAAACAACACAAGCTTCCCATCCCTCGTCAGAGGGACTTAAGGAGCACAAAAACTAACATAACAATGAAACAAAAACCTAACTTAAGCTTCTGGCAACTTTGGAATCTCAGCTTTGGATTCTTTGGAGTGCAGATTGCGTACGCGCTGCAGAGTGCCAACATCTCACGCATTTTTGCGACATTAGGTGCTGACCCTCACAATCTTAGTTACTTCTGGATACTCCCTCCATTGATGGGTATTGTCGTACAGCCGATTATAGGAACACTCTCTGACATGACGTGGACACGCTTCGGACGTCGCATCCCTTACCTCTTCGTAGGGTGCAGCCGCTGCTGTCCTCGTGATGTGCCTACTTCCGAATGCGGGTTCTTTAGGTATGGCTGTCTCAACGGCTATGGTGTTTGGACTTGTCTCATTGATGTTCCTCGACACAAGTATCAATATGGCCATGCAACCCTTTAAGATGTTGGTGGGCGATATGGTCAACGAGAAACAGAAGACACTCGCCTACTCTATTCAGAGTTTTCTCTGCAATGCAGGCTCTATCGCAGGCTATGTCTTCCCATTCTTCTTCACCTTCTTAGGTATCTCCAATCAAGCTCCATCGGGTGTTGTTCCAGACTCAGTGGTCTATTCTTTCTATATCGGTGCAGCCATCCTCATCCTTTGTGTTATCTATACCACAGCCAAGGTAAAGGAGATGCCACCAAAGGTTTATGCCGAATACCATTCGGTAGAGAAGAAAGATGATACTTCAAAGTCTAATGTCTTCACCTTATTAAAAGTTGCACCACCTACCTTCTGGAAAGTAGGTTTAGTACAGTTCTTCTGCTGGTTTGCCTTCATGTATATGTGGACTTACACCAATGGAACCGTAGCAGCTAACTGTTGGGGTGTGGATATGCTTGCACATGATGCAACAATGACAAAGGGATATCAGGAAGCAGGCAACTGGGTAGGTATTCTCTTTGCCATTCAGGCGATTGGTTCAGTAGCTTGGGCAATGGTTCTTCCACAGTTCAAGAACACCAAACTCGCATACTCTTTCTCGCTTATCTTAGGTGCAGCAGGCTTTGTCCTCGCAGCCTTCATTCACAGTCAATATGTAATGTTCATCCCATTCATCCTCATCGGATGTGCTTGGGCAGCCATATTGGCAATGCCATTTACCTTGGTGACAAATGCGCTCGAGGGCTATGGCCACTTGGGAACTTATCTCGGATTGTTCAACGGTACCATCTGTATTCCACAAATTATCGCTGCGGCTATTGGCGGAGTACTACTTCAGATGGTTGGTTCCGTACAAAGTAATATGATGATTGTAGCAGGCGTTTCCCTCTTCCTCGGTGCAATGTCCGTTGGAATTATAAAGGTACGCCGTCCTGCAGAACAAGGGTAACATAACTTTTTTATAATCTCTCTGAATTTAAGGGTGTACTGAAAAGCGTTTCAGTACACCTTTTTCCTTTTCTACAAACACTTTTTACACCTCTTATCGCTCAACTAAATAAACCTTTTTCTACCAACAACTTACTACCACTCTACCCTCACCAACAAGTTATTTTCATGAAAAGAAATATTTTTCTTCATGAAAATAAATATTTCTTCTCACGTAAATAAATATTTATCACCATGAAAAGAAATGATAAACCACTGAGAAATCAATCTCAATAGAGCATTCTTTCCTATATCAAATAAATAGCTAACATCAGCTAACAAACATCCTCTTATCAGCTTGCTATTCCCAGTTTACAAGTCATATAGTCCCAAAACCCAAAAATTCGTTTACCGTTTCTAACGACTGTGTTGCAGCCCCGCACCATTGGTGTTGAGCGTGCGCACCATTGGTGCTAAGCACTAACACAAAAGCAAAGTAGCGTTAGAAAGCATCGAAAATAAGGTTTTATTTATACTTATAGAGCGTTAGTTCATTAGCCATGAATTATCACCAATCTATCATTATGCAAACGATTGCATATAAATTGATATAAATCATGTAAAAAGGGTATTGCTTTTTTCTAATTAATATTATTATCTTTGAGGCAAAATAACTACCCAACTCTATGAACATACAGTTTCACATAGACTACCAGACCTATTACGGACAAGACCTTGTCTTGAATATTATTACAGGTCAACACAAGGGGGCTGTAGAGGCCTCACAGTACAGAATGCGCACATCTGACGGCTACCACTGGGAGGTGGAAGTGAAGAAGGATGCAAAGCCCGGAACGCATATCGATTATTTCTACAGCATTCTCTGTGGTAATAATGAACAGCGAAAAGAATGGGGCGTAATCAATCACCGACTGGATTTTGATACAGAACGCAGTCTTAATTATCGTGTTTACGACCATTGGAGTGACATTCCAGACAATGCTTATCTCTATACTTCTGCTATCACCGATTGTGTTGCGGGTAAGAAGTTAGTGAAGGTTAAACTCAATAACTACAACAAAGCTGTCACGCTGAAGGTGCGTGCGCCACAGTTAGGTGCAACGGATGAGCTTTATCTCGTAGGTGCTGAGCCTGCATTAGGTGCTTGGAACGTAAAGAAGGCACTGAAGATGGTACAGCATAATGTCAACGAGTGGAGCTATACCTTAGATGCTACCAAACTTGTTGGTGACCAGATTGAAGTGAAGTTCTTCATCAAGAGCAATGATAGTAATGAGAATCTCGTTTGGGAATATAGCGACAACCGCACCTTACTATTACCAACAATGGATGAAGGCGACGTCGTTGTCTATGAGTTGACAGAGGCTTCTTTCCCTCTCCCAGCTGTTCGTGTTGCTGGAACATTGGTACCTGTATTCTCACTTCGTTCGGAGACAAGTTTCGGTATCGGTGACTTTGGCGATTTGAAGAAGATGGTTGACTGGATAAGTAAGACCCACCAGCGTGCGCTGCAGATTCTTCCTATCAACGACACAACAATTACACACACTTGGACAGACTCTTATCCATATAGCTGTATTTCTATCTTTGCCCTCCACCCACAGTATGCTGACCTTACAGCATTACCTGCACTGAAGGACAAGAAGCAGAGTGAGAAGTTCGAGAAACTACGTAAAGAGCTTAACGCACTGCCACAGATTGACTATGAGCGTGTGAACGATGCAAAGACAGAATACCTCCGTCTGCTCTTTGAACAAGAGGGTGAAAAGGTACTCGAAAGCAGTGCTTTCAAGAGATTCTTTGCTGAGACAGAGAGTTGGCTTGTGCCTTACGCACAGTATTCTTATATGAGAGACAAGTTCGGAACAGCCGATTTCTCTCATTGGCCAGACCATAAACAATGGGATGAGGCTGACCGCAAGGCATTGTCTAATCTAAGGACAAGGCTTATAAAGAGGTGGCTTTCTTCTATTACGTACAGTTCGTGTTGAGTAGTCAGATGAAAGCGGTACACGAATACGCACAGGCTCATAAGATAATCCTCAAGGGTGACATCCCTATTGGTGTCAACCGCTATGGCTGTGACGTATGGACAGAACCACGTTACTTCAACCTTAACGGTCAGGCGGGTGCTCCACCTGATGACTTCTCAGTGAATGGTCAGAACTGGGGGTTCCCTACTTACAACTGGGACGAGATGATAAAGGACGGTTGCCAGTGGTGGGTAAACCGCTTCCAGAACATGGCGCAGTACTTTGATGCTTATCGTATCGACCACGTACTCGGCTTCTTCCGTATCTGGGAGATTCCTATTCATTCGGTACACGGCCTGCTCGGTCAGTTCGCTCCAGCACTCGGTATGAGTCGTGAGGAGATTGAAGGCTACGGTCTACACTGGCAGGAAGAACTCTTCACCGAGCCATTCATTGCTGATTGGGTACTCGACCGCATCTTCCGTGAGCATGCCGACGAGGTAAGACAGAAGTATGTTGAACACATATGGGGCGACAGATATAAGATGCGTTCAGCGTATGATACACAGCGAAAGGTTGAGAAGGCCTTTGCTGGTAAGAACTCTGATGTTGACATCTGGCTGCGTGACGGACTCTATGCTTTGATTAGTAATGTACTTTTCGTTCGTGACCATAAGGATCCAAACCGCTTCCATCCACGTATCTGCGTACAGTTCGACTTCATTTACGAGAGTCTCTACGATAGCGATAAGGCTATATTCAATAAGCTTTACAACGATTACTACTATCGTCGTAACAACCAATTCTGGTATCAAGAGGCGATGAAGAAACTTCCAAAGTTGGTCAATGCGACTCGTATGCTTGTCTGTGCAGAGGACTTGGGAATGGTTCCTGATTGCGTGGCATGGGTGATGAATGAGCTACGCATCCTCAGTCTTGAGATTCAGAGTATGCCTAAGAACCCGAAGGTGCGCTTTGGTTATCTCAGTGAGAACCCTTACCGTAGCGTTAGCACCATATCTACTCATGACATGGCTACCCTACGTCAGTGGTGGGATGAAGACTGGGAACGTGCGCAGGATTACTTCAATAGTATGTTACATCGTGGTGGTCCAGCACCTCACCCACTACCAGGTTGGTTGGCAAGAGATATCGTAAGCCGTCACCTTACATCACCAAGTATGCTCTGTATCCTCGGTATTCAGGATTGGATGAGCATCGACGAGGAATTGCGTTTGGCTGACCCTAATGCTGAGCGTATCAATGTTCCTGCCAATCCAAAGCATTACTGGCGTTACCGTATGCACGTTAGCATTGAGGACTTGATGAAGAATAAGGCTTTCAATGAGCAGATAACAGACCTTATCTATCAGGCGGGTCGATAAAAAGAATAGGTGATGATGGCTATTATAAATTATTATAACAACCCATCATCACCTAAAATTCATCACCCAACACCCATCACCTAACACCCAATTCATCATCACCCAACATTCAACACCCATCACCCAACACCTACAACCCAATGAAATTAAAATACAACCTTGCAGCATCTGTAGCTGCTTTCATACTCTCGCAGAACGTTGTTGCACAACAGCGATTCAACGAGATGTCTTATTCTCCGAGTGAAACAACCTTCCGCCTCAATGCGCCTTCTAAGCCAACGCTTCGCCTTTATGAGGCAGGACGAGGTGGAAAGCCTATAAGAAGGTGAAACTTGCACCGAGTGGAGACAATACTTGGACGGCTACTGTGAAGGGAGACCTCAAAGGTAAGTTCTATACCTTTGATATCGGACATGGCGAAACACCGGGTGTCTTTGCCAAAGCGGTCGGCTGTAATGGCGGACGCGGTGCCGTTGTAGATATGAAGGAAACCAACCCAACAGGCTGGGAAAGCGATCGTCGTGTACCAACTAAGAGTCCGGCAGACCTCATTATCTATGAGTTGCACCACCGTGACTTCTCTATTGACCCTTCATCGGGATTGATGCACAAGGGTAAATACCTTGCCTTAACTGAGCAGAAGGCTATTGATCACTTGAAGAAGTTGGGTATTAACGCTGTGCATATCCTCCCTTCGTTCGACTTTGCTTCGATAGATGAATCCAAACCGGACGTGCCACAGTATAATTGGGGCTATGACCCATTGAACTATAACGTACCAGAAGGTAGCTACTCATACGATGCTAACCTGCCTACACGCCGTATTATGGAGTTCAAGCAGATGGTACAAGCATTGCATAAGGCGGGTATCAGAGTTATCCTTGACGTTGTTTACAACCATACTTTCGACCTTACAAATAGTAACTTTGAGCGTACTTATCCTAAGGCTTACTACCGATACAAGGCTGATGGTACACCTTCAGATGGCACAGGGTGTGGCAATGAGACGGCAAGTGAGCGCCCTTTGATGCGCGAGTATATGTTGGAATCAATGAAGTATTGGGTAAATGAATATCATATTGACGGTTTCCGTGTAGACCTTATGGGTGTGCATGACATTCAAACAATGAATGATATTCGTCATGAACTCAATGCTATCGACACAGAGATATTTGTCTATGGAGAGGGATGGAGCGCTGGTACATGTGCTTATCCACTTGAGAAGTTGGCGATGAAGGCAGCTATTCCACAGATGCCGGGCATTGCAGCCTTCTCTGATGACATCCGTGATGCCTTGCGTGGACCCTTCTCTGACGACCATAAGCCCGGTATGCTTGGTGGCGTTACAGGCTTGGAAGAGAGCTTGAAGGCGGGTATTGCGGGTATGATTGAGCACCCACAGGTAGACTACTCAAAGGTAAACTATTCTAAGAAACCTTATGCCCTTGAGCCTACTCAGATGATTTCTTATGTCAGTTGTCACGACGACTTGTGCCTTGTTGACCGTCTGAAGGCTTCTATTCCAGAGGCTGAATATGACGAGAATGAACTGATTCGTCTGAATGAACTTGCCCAAACGGCTATCTTCACATCACAGGGTGTACCTTTCATGCTCTCTGGTGAGGAGATGCTTCGCAACAAGAAAGGGGTGCATAACTCATATAATTCACCTGACAGTATCAACCATCTCGATTGGAATAACCTCAAGACTTATCCACAGGTATTCAACTATTACAGTGGACTCATCAACCTTCGCAAGGCACATCCAGCCTTCCGATTGGGCAAAGCCGACCTCGTTCGCAAGCATCTTGAGTTCCTTCCTGTACAGGATTGTTTGGTTGCTTTCCGCCTAAAAGACCATGCTGGTGGTGATAAGTGGAAGAACATCTACGTCATCCTCAATGCCAACAAGGAACTTCGCACCGTCAACATCCCTAAGGGTCAGTATACAATTGTATGTGCTAATGGTGAAATTAACGAAGCTGGATTAGGCAAAATGGAAGGTGGTGAGGTTATGGTTGATGCCCAGTCAGCCCTTATCTTGCATGATTAAGGACCCCTATCCTTCTCCACTCCTCCTTCGAAGGGAGGAGTGCTGACCATTCAGCAGATTATTAATAGCTGTTAAGGATGTTGGGCTTATTGGCCCTATTAGGCTAATTAGGCTAATAAGCCCAATACCACAGCAAAACAAATTACCTAAAATGAACCGCAGACAACTAACGAACGAATCTAATCTTTCCCTCTTTCAAAAGACTTGGAAGATTCTTTTATTCTTACTTCTTTTATCATCTCCTATGACCGCTCAGAACAGTACGGCAGTTCAAAAGAAAGCCAATAATCGAACAGCTACACCAAACGTTACCCGCATTGACCCTACCAACTGGTTTGCTGACATGCAGGACCCAACGTTACAGCTGATGGTATATGGCAAGGATATCAAGTTTGCAGACGTTACAACGGACTACCCTAATGTAAAGATTGACTCGCTCGTACGCCTCGATTCACCTAATTATCTCCTTGTTTATCTTAACTTACAAGGTGCGAAACCAGGTGAGGTAACCCTTACCTTCTCTAATAAGAACGGTAAAAAGACAACTAAGAAGTTTCAACTAAAGGCACGCGAGATAGCAGGAGCAGACCGAAAAGGCTTCGATATTTCGGATGTTCTTTATATGCTGATGCCCGATCGTTTCGCTAATGGTAATCCAAAGAACGACGTAATCAAAGGGATGGAAGACCAACTATGCGACCGCAATGAGCCAAGTCTTCGACACGGTGGCGACCTTGAAGGACTCCGCCAACACCTCGATTACTTCACTGACCTTGGTGTTACTGCCCTCTGGTTGACACCAGTATTGGAGAATGATCGCCCTGCCGATGGTGGCAAACACAGTACCTATCACGGCTACGCTACAACCGATTACTATCGTGTTGACCCTCGCTTCGGTACAAATGAGGAGTATAAAGCCCTCGTTGACGAATGTCATAAGAAGGGATTAAAGGTGGTTATGGATATGATTTTCAACCATTGCGGAGACTATCATCCATGGGCTAAGCATACACGCATTGATGAAAACGGCAAGACAATCAAAGACTATCCATCAAAAGATTGGTTTAACAGTCCTAACTATGGGCTGCAAACAAGCTACAAGCTTACTCCTGTCCTCGACCCATACGCCAGCAAAGTGGATATGAAAGAGACTGTTGACGGATGGTTTGTACCCTCTATGCCTGACCTCAACCAGCGCAATCCACACGTTATTAAGTATCTGATTCAGAACTCTATTTGGTGGATTGAAACCGTAGGTATCGATGGAATCCGTATGGATACTTATCCCTACGCAGACCGACAAGCCATGGCTGATTGGATGAAGGTCCTCAACAAGGAATATCCTAACTTCAACACCGTTGGCGAAACATGGGTAACAGAACCTGCTTATACGGCAGCTTGGCAGAAAGACAGCAAACTCTCTGACATTAACAGCAATCTAAAAACGGTGATGGACTTCGCCTTCTTCGATCGTCTTTCGCAGGCAAAGAACGAGGAAACAGATGATTGGTGGAAGGGATGGAACCGCATTTACAACTCTCTCTGCTATGATTACCTCTATACTGACCCATCTTCTGTGATGGCATTCATTGAGAATCACGATACTGACCGCTACCTTGGCAACGGCAAGGACTCAACGGCTTTAAAGCAGGCGTACGCTCTCTTGCTGACAATGAAGCGTATTCCACAGCTCTATTATGGTACGGAGATTCTGATGAATGGTACGAAAACGGAAACAGATGGCAATGTACGACAAGACTTCCCAGGTGGTTTCCCTGGCGATAAGGTCAACAAGTTCACAAATGAAGGTCGTACCAAAGCCGAGAATGCTATGTTTGATTGGACCAGCCGCCTACTCCATTGGCGACAGAACAACGATGTAATCATCAACGGTTCTCAGACACAATTCATTCCTCAGCATGGTGTTTACGTTCTTGCTCGTCAACATAATGGCAAGACAGTCCTCACCATCCTCAATGGTAAGAAAGCTGATAACCAAGTCGATGTAGCCCGATATGCCGAAGTAATTGGTTCACATACCACTGCAACCGATGTCCTTACAGGTGCTATTGTAGACCTCACAAAGAATATACCTTTGACACAACGACAAGCAATGGTGCTCAGCTTTTAAATCCCCCTGCAAGTTAGAAGGATTATTTAATTGTTGCTTACGCATTAGAAAATAGCACAAAAACTTTTCATACACGCAATATATAGGCAATGGCTACTGACTCTATTTGGTTGCTATTGCCTTTATTTTTCTTTCTTATCGAGTAAATATAGCCTTCAAACATACCAAGAACTTATTACAAACACTATCGATTTTAGGCACAAATAAGAAGAGAACAAAAAAGAAATGACCTATTAATAAAAAGGCTACTCACTTGTTTTATTCATAATAAAAGATTATCTTTGCATCGAATGGTAAAACATTTATATATCATAGCAGGATGTAATGGGGCTGGAAAGACAACAGCTTCTATGACAATATTACCAAAAACTCTTTTGGTAAAGGAGTTTGTCAACGCTGATGAAATAGCAAAAGGATTGTCACCACTCAACCCTGAAGGTGCAGCCATTGAAGCAGGAAGGTTGATGCTTCAACGAATAGATTACCTCTTAAGCAAAGATGAGTCATTTTCTATTGAAACAACACTTGCCACTCGCTCTTATATAAAACTCATAGAGAAGGCACATCAAAGAGGATTCGTAGTCAATCTCTTATTCTTTTGGCTACCATCACCAGAGCTTGCAAGCATACGTGTAACAGAAAGAGTAAGAAATGGCGGACACAACATTCCTAAAGACATAATATACAGAAGATATGTATTGGGAATATCAAACCTATTTAACTTGTTTATGAATAAGGTGGATATATGGTCAATATATGATAATAGCATACAGCCTAAAGAGCGTATTGCTTTTGGAGGAAATAGTATAAGAACCAGAATTAGTAATGAAGTAAAATTTAGAAAGATAAGAAGTTATGTCAAATAAAGAAATAGAAGCCTATTTAAAAACGATTGAAGAAGGGTTTATTGAGTCAGAACGAATCTTGTTAAAAGAGAAAGCTGCCAAAAATGAACCTGTCATCAATTGTGATGAAAACGGGAATATTGTTAGCATTCCAGCGAAAGACATTATTGCTAGACACCGTCAATATCAATAAAAAGACTATTATCATCCAATAAAGGCTATCGGAGTTTCCGATAGCCTTTATTGTTTATTTACTCACGTACTTCACCACTCTGACATTCAAATCACCACAAAACAGTAGTGGATAAATAGCTTTAAAACGTAACAGTCAGACCCACAGAGAGAGCTGTTTTGCCTTGATAGACGCGCCCATGTTCCACATCATCGCCAAAAGTCTTGAAGAGATTCTGCCGCACCTGCCCATAAAGTCCGAATGTCTCACTAAAGTTATAGCGTACACCTGCCTGCAAACCAGCTGTTCGCAAGCCGACGGAAACACCACTATAAATATCTAGTACGGATGGTAGTTTCAGTACTTCAGCCCAATGATAGTTACCCGTCAAGCTGAAATCATACCCCATAAAGGCTCTATCACGTCCTTCGTCATAGTCCTTCACGTTGACATAAGTTAACTGTCCACCTACTGAAACGAAGTCGCTAAGCGCATAATCGCTGCCCAACTCTATACCAGACCTCCCTCCAACATTGGCATAACCAGCATAAGCTTTAATATCTCCTTCTCCGTCCCACGCCTGTGCCTGTGCGCTATGCGGAACACAAAGCAGACAACCAAGCAGTAAAAGCCATTGAAAGAGGTGGAATTTATCTACATTTCTCATCATCTTCATAGCTCAATTATTTTATAGTGTACTTTGTAACAGCAAACACTTTACGGCGTTCACCAGTCTTAGTATTCTTCACCACCTGCGTTCCATAGACAAGGAAGTTATCTCCATACCAGTGCTGAGAGTTAGAATAACGCATCTTCTTAACGTCTTCGTCTTCATTATCCGTTTCTATAATCTCCGACGTACGGTCTTGAATCACATTTCCATCCGCATTTCTAAAGAGTTTAGATACCAATCTATTCTTATCTGTAAAGAGAAGATTCACATTATTCCCCTTCATACTTGCAGAAACAAAACGCTTCACATACATCGGCATTATACGTGGCTCCATTGGGAAGCATTCGTCCCAAAGCAGATTGCCTTCTGCATCAAACTTTGCAAGAACAGCGTGTGTATAGTTATAACCAGCAAAGGTTGTCACCGCCGTATTACCAATCCAGGTTGTATGATAAACAGGATAATAAGCCTCACCAAGATAGAAATAATCCTTACCATCCGTCATAATACGATGAGAAGCCATCAAATACTTCAGCGAATACTCCTTACCAGCCTTCTCTGCCTTTTCTTTTCTACGTTCAATCTTTGCCTGCTTACGGTCGCTCATATACTCCGTAAAGTTCTTTAGCTTCAAAAAGTTGTAGAACTTAATATTATTAAATCTATCGTCTTTCAGCTCTGAGAAGAAGATACCTTCCGCCCCACCTTTCTTCGACTTTGAGTAAGTTCCTGTAACAAAGAACTTGTTTCCAGCCTTTGAGACTGATGCCGAGATGATTCGTTCAGCAACATCAGCAGTGAGATTGTTTGCTCCTAACTGATTGCCCTGCATATCCAGACGAAGCAGATAGACGTCGGTCTCTACTCCTACCAACGCATAGATAGTATTGTCTATCACGGTATTTTCAAGCACAAAGATATTCTTATCCTTTACTTTTGGGAAGTGAATATCAGTAAATCGACAGTTACCCGTCTTCAAATCAATGATACCAATGCGGTCTAATTTCTTCTGTGTTGAACTGAAAACGACTGATCCATTCGCAATAACGAGATTTCTCATCGACCCTTTACGGGTGTATTCACCATCCGTTGTGGTTATTTTATGTGTTGCAGGATTGAAAGCAACGATCATAAACGAACCATCCTTCTGGCGCAAAACAGTATAAAGCACACCACTCTCAACCACATCTGAATAGAAATACATACCCTTATCAATCAATATTGAATCGGTACTTATCAGTTTCATTGCAGTTGAATAAAATTCTGTCTTGAAGTAACGCTTACCCTCTTTGCTGTCCTTGGCAAACGACTGAATGACCAGTCCCTTGTCATCCACAGGCAACACGACCTGATCTTCATAGTCAGCACGGTGAGGATACTCTATTCTTCCTGTCACCTGAGCAGTCATACTCATCACCTGAGAGCACAACGCAATAACACATAATAGCAGAGTTCTCATAATTACTTTATCGTTAATAGTTAATGATTAAGATTGTCTTTATCTTTTTAGAACTATCTAAAGTTCGTCACACTACATAATTTTAGGCTCTCGTTTTCCTCCTTTCAGACTTTTAACTTACTAAACACAAAAGTACATTTTTTATCGGATAATCACAAATAATTCAAAGAAACTTTCACAGCCTACTATTATTTTTATCCAAATTAACCTAATCTATTGAGCATAAAGAGGATGCATAACTCGTATATAGACACAACAATGAGAAAGACCTAACGCTCTTCTCGCTGCTTTTATATATCTTTCTCCCTATTCAGCATCATGCACTTTTAATAGATTCATAAGTTCATTGAACTCGGAAGAGTATTTTACACCTGTTTGTCCCCAGTTATATTCATATCGAACGGTCTTTCCTGGATAGTAAATATAGATGTATAGACCACCCATATCACTGCAATGTTCGTTACCTTTTACCGCCACAATGTCCTTTACAGTACCCTTGACAAACATATCATCAACAAGTTCTTGTACACGATGAGCACTATCATCACTAAAACGAACAGTTCTGACAGTGTCTTTACCATCGTCAGATACAAATAATGGCCGTGTACATTTCGTTACACTTCCATTCTTATATAACATCCAATAAACCTCCATAAGACCGCAACTATAGCCTGGATCACGTCCAATAAGAACGGAGTCATACGTGCTGAGTGTATCCTTTCCTTGATACTACCTCGATTACCTTCTGTACAACTGACGACTGCGAAGGCAATTATTCCACACAACCATAATAACTTATTCATTCTTCTAAAATAAAAAAGGTCAGACGTTATCAATCTATCCCACTAACAACATCAAAGTTTAGGACACTGTAAAACAGTGCTCCTGTTGGCCATACCCTTTCCTTGATGTACTATTCACAAAAGTAAGCATTAATATTCTTATTTCCAAACATTGGTCAACAAAAGTTCGTCTTACCCATCTTTTCTATACGTGTTAGTGCTTAGCACATAGCGTGCGGAGGGTTAGCACCAATGGTGCGGAGTACTAACACGATGAAAGATGAGACTGAAGTAAGTTCAAAAAGAGCATTTTTCAAGGAATAAAAAACACAAGGCTGCCCTCGTTAGGACAGCCTTGTACATCTTATTTAGAACTTAATTGTTGTCCAATCCGTCTATTACTGGAAAACAATATTCACTGTTGTCTTACTCTTTACAGGGCGACCATTCTGCATAGCAGGGTTCCACTTAGGCATATTGTTCGTAAGACGAACTGCCTGCTCTTTGTAATATTCCACACAGTTATCCAACACACGCTTCTGTTTTTCAGCATCCATCTTCATAAAGTGCTTGCTTGTGCCCTTCACATTCTTTACGTCAACGACACGAGCACCAGTAACAGTGCCATCCATCTCAACATTGAAAACAACGGTCATCTCAGCCTGTACCTTTGAACGGAATGACTGAATGCTGCGACGCTGACTCTGTGCAAAATAGTTATCAATAGCCTCCTGACCACCTTCAAAGGTTGGGAGCACCTCTGTCTTACTAACCTGTGGAGTCAGAGAAAGGGACTCCAACTTCGCTTTCAGCTTACCTATCTCCACCGTTCCCATAACAATCTTGCCCTCTGGATCAACGAGATACATTGAAGGAATCCAATCAATCTTATACAACTTGTCGATAACTGTATTCTTTCTGAACTTCTTTAGTTCGCTCACCTGTGTCCAGTGCATCTGATACTTGCCCCAATAAGTCTGTGCCCAAACCTCGCGATCGGTATCAAAAGAGATACCAACAAACTGTACTCCATAATCACGGAACTGCTCGTAAAGCGCTTTCATGGCAGGAATGTCACGACGACAGTCTGGACACCAGCTTGCCCAGAAATCCAATACCACGTAACTACCACGATACTGACTCAACTTTATTTCCTTAGCATCGTATGTCTTCAACTTAAACTCAGGCGCACGAGTACCCGGCTTGAGCATGTTCGTGGCATACTTAGCATCTAAATCCTTAGTTGGTTCAACGTTTGTTGTCTGTGCAAAAGCCACTGATGCGGACATAAGAAATACACTGACAACAGCTAAAAGAATTCTTTTCATATCTAATTTTATTCTATTTTCTTTATCTTCCTTCCACTAATAAGATTGGAATTTGCAGTTTTTAGGTCTCCTTTCAGTTTTCAGTCATGTTGCAAATATACGACCTTATTTTGAATAACGCAAATACATTATTGTATTTTTTCTATGGTCAACGTCTGGTCGCAATAGTCAACAACAGCTGGACGATGGGTGATAAAAAAATCACCGTTTTATCGTGATTGAGAGTATATTCTTCAAGAGGTCGCGCTCTGTCTGTGGGTCAAGGGCTGACGTTGCCTCATCAAATATCATGATACTACGGTCACGCAGTAACGAACGAGCTATGGCAATGCGTTGTGCCTGTCCTTCACTGAGTCCTCCTCCCTGCTCTGAACAGAGCGTATCGAGTCCCAAAGGAAGATGGAAAACAAAGTCAGCACAGCTCTTCTTTAGTACTGCAATCATCTCTTCTTCCGTTGCATCGACCTTACCGAGTAGTAGGTTCTCACGGATTGTGCCACTAAGAAGTGTGTTACCTTGAGGGACATAGACAAAATTGGTACGCATGAGCGGTGTCAACTCTCTGCTTTCTTTTTCGTTATAAATCTCTACAGAGCCCTTATTAGGCTTCATCAAGGCAAGGAGCATACGTACAAGCGTTGTCTTACCAGCACCTGTCTCACCAAGAATAGCCGTACAAGAGCCTGGGTAGAAATCGAAGTCAAGATCCTTCAATATCTCTCGTTCGGCATCATCATAACGATAGTCGACATGATTCAAACGAATACCACAAGGTCCAGCCACCTCTATCGGCTCGCCTTGTTCCTCTAAAGGATTCTCCTCTAACTCCATTAATCGCTCGGCAGCAGTGAATACTGAGACAAAAGCAGGTACTAATTTCGTTAATTGACGAGCAGGATTCTGAATCTTATTTACCAACTGTAAGAAGGCTGTCATACCGCCAAAAGTCAGCGAATGAGCCGACATGCGGAGGGCTGCCCACGTGAAAGCAACAAGATAACCAAAGGCAAACCCAAAGTTCAAAACAAGGTTTGAGAATACAGAAAACTTCGTTCTTCGCACTACCTTACGACGCAACTCGTGTTGTGTTCCCTCTAACTTTCCAACAATCATCTCGTCACTTTCAAGTGTCTTGATGAGCATTCTGTGCTGAATCGTTTCTTGTAAGACACTCTGAACCTTTGAGTCTGAGTCGCGAACTTCACGTGTCAGTCGTCTCATCTGGCGTACATACACCTTGCTGATGAGGACAAATAGTGGAATCATAACGACAATGATAATAGCAAGACGCCAGTCCATCGACATCAAATAAAAGAAAGCACCGAGGAACATAGCCAATGTTGAGACTGAACTTGGTATCGTCTCGGTGAGGAAACTTACCACATTGGCAACATCAAATTCCAATCGATTAAGTACGTCACCACTGTGATGTCGCTCTTTTCCGTGCCACTCCGAACGTAGAATACGGTCGAGCATGCGCTGTTGCATACGGTTCTGCGCCTTGATACCTAACAGGTTCTTTACCCATACAGAGGCTATACTCAACGCGAAATCACAGAGTATCAACGCTCCCATGATGCTCACTGCGGTATAAATACTGCCCTCTATGACATGAGAAGCTACATCAATGGCATGTTGAACAGCCCATACTGTTGCCAAAGAAACGACTACGCTGAGAATACCTATCAAAGCATTCAGTATCGCCTGCTTACGATTACCACGCCAAGCATTCCACAACCAGCGGAATATCTCCTTGCTTGTGTAACGCGTTTCAGGGATTTGAAAGAGGTTTCTTTATCTTGCTTTAGCATTATTACCTTTTATTTTTAATTTTATTGAAGGTGTGGGAATGATAGACTTTTCAGCTGGGTTAGCATAGCCAATAAGGATGGTTTGAATAGGAAAACTAAACTGTATGGTAAGCTATTCACTGCCTTTCTCGCCAACAATCAGCCTTCCTAAAACTGGCGTGTATCAGCTCCCCACATCAACTTCTCACGTAGTGTTGAGAAGAAACGCTGCCCATAGACCTTCACGATACGCACCTTATGCGGTGCCTTCTTTATCGTTAGCGTTACTCCCTCACTGAGTTTCTCTGACCTTCCGTCCACAGCTGCAAGGAAGTTGTGGCTTCGACTCTTTACTTCCAACTTTATCTCAGCCTCATCACTGATAACGATTGGACGAATATTCAGACTATGTGGTGCTACAGGAGTCATACTTAAAATGCCTGATTGAGGTACGATAATCGGACCACCAACCGACAATGAGTAAGCTGTTGAACCTGTTGGCGTACTGATAACGAGTCCGTCTGCCAAATAAGTTACCAAAAATTCGCCATTAACACTTGCCTTTATCGATATCATCGCAGCATTATCACGTTTCAAAATCGCAATATCGTTCAAGGCAAAAGGGCAGTTCTCGAGAGCTTTCCCGTCTGCTTCAAGTTGGATAACAGCACGCTCCTCGATCTCATATCTTCCTTCAAAGACATTATTAAGTACGTCTTTAATTTCTTCTGGAGCAACATTTGCGAGGAAACCTAACCGTCCCATATTCACGCCAATGATAGGTATTTGCTTGGGACCAACCTTACTTGCTGCCTTTAGAAAAGTACCATCGCCACCTAAGGAGATGACATAATCGACATCAAAGTTTACCCCCTCGAATACACCCGCTATAGAAATCGACTTCTTAAGTTCTTTTTGTAGGCTATTGTAAAAGTTCTGTTCAATATATACATCAGCTTCATACTCCCTCAGATAGTCTAAGATTTCTGTTATCTGAAGCGAGTCAAAAGCTTTAGAAGCATTGCCGAAGATAGCAAAACTAAGTTTCTTTTCTGCCATAAAAACATGCCTTTTTTAATTCTTTTAGTCTTACAAGCCACACAATACCATGAATATTTAGTATATTTGCAGACACTATTCATTTGCAAAAGTAAAGATTTTAATTGGATTTATTACGTAAAAACAAAATAATTATGGCTAAGGTATATGAGTTTCTCGCTAATGGCTTTGAAGAAGTTGAGGCTTTGGCGCCTGTTGATATCCTACGACGTGGAGGCGTAGAGGTGAAGATGGTTAGTATTACAGGTAGTAATCTCGTTGAATCTTCACATGGTGTAGTGGTTAAAGCCGACCTTCTTTTTGAGAACATAACCGACTTCTCGGACGCAGACTTACTGATGTTGCCTGGCGGTATGCCTGGTTCAAAAAACTTGAACGAGCACGAAGGCGTTCGTAAAGCCCTCAAAGAGCAGTTTGAAAAGGGTAAACGCGTTGCTGCTATCTGTGCTGCTCCATTGGTATTGGCATCTGTTGGCTTGTTGAAAGGTAAGAAAGCAACAATCTATCCAGGTATGGAAAGCTATTTAGGTGAGGATGCTGAATACACAGGAGCACTTGTTCAGGAAGACGGAAACGTAACAACTGGTGCCGGTCCTGCTGCTTCTTTCCCATACGGATATCAGCTTCTAAGCTATTTCCTACCTGCTGAGAAGGTGGAAGAGATAAAGAAGGGTATGATTTACGACCGTCTTCTCAATTCATAAACCATATTCATAGCATAGAATTGTGACGTCTAAAACATCAAAATATGCCATCATCGTCGCTGGCGGAAAGGGATTGCGAATGGGAGCAGACATACCCAAACAGTTTCTTCCTGTCGGTGGGAAACCTGTCCTCATGCACACGATCAGTCGCTTTCATGCCTACGATAAGAATTTGAAAGTTATCCTCGTCTTACCGAAAGAGCAACAAACATATTGGAAGGAACTATGTGAGCAGTATCATTTCGATGAGGAGTACCAGTTAGCTGATGGTGGTGCAAGTCGCTTTCAGTCATGTAAGAATGGCATTTCGATGATTCCTACAGATGCTGTTGGACTTGTTGGCATCCATGATGGGGTGCGTCCTTTCGTCTCTTGTGAGACCATTGCACGTTGTTTTGATACTGCTCAGACGTCAAAAGCGGTCATTCCTGTATTACCAGTTACTGACACTCTGCGTTTTATCGGTGACTCTCCAAGCGGAAGAAACGTACAGCGTAGCAATTATAAAGCCGTGCAAACGCCACAGGTCTTTGATATCCAACTTATCAAAAAAGCATACGAACAAGAAGAAAGTACCGATTTTACCGATGATGCGAGCGTTGTTGAACGACTCGGACAAGTGGTAACAATGGTGGAAGGAAATCGCGAGAACATTAAGATTACAACCCCATTCGACTTGAAAGTGGCTGAAGTTCTTTTATTTCATGAGTCATAATTCACAATTCATAATTATGATTACTATTATTAATTCAAAATTCAGAATTCATAATTCATAATTATGATTACTGAGTTTGATGGAGTTATTGGATAAGTTTGATAGAGTTATTGGATAAGAAAGACGAAAGAGTGGAAACGTAAAGATGATGTTTAAGACTGATAAACAGCACAACCAAGATGTGTAAAGCATAGAGATGAAGAATATAAAGGGCGTTATTTCGGAATTATTTTTCACGAAAAGAAGAATTTATTTTTCATGAAAAAAAAATATTTCTTTGTCATGAAGAAAAAAATATTTCTTTTCATGAAAAAAAAATTCCTTTAACATCATATAAGTTAGACCGCGATAAGGCCCTTATAATAAGCCTCAAAGCCAAATAAAAGAGCAATAATAAGCAATCAAAAAAACAAGAGCTAAACATCTTAATGAAAGTTAAATAACAGCATTTTTCACCCCATGCTTGTAACTTTCCCCCATAGATAAGCGTCATTTAAACAGAGAGAAGATGAAAAAAGTCAGTTTCCGTAACGATGTGTTGCCGTTGAAGAATGAACTCTTCCGGCTTGCACTCCGTATCACGCTCAACAGAGCTGAGGCTGAGGACATCGTTCAGGACACACTGATAAAGGTCTGGAACCGCCGATACGAGTGGGAAAACATCGATTCTATCGAAGCATTTAGCCTCACCGTATGTCGAAACCTTTCGCTCGACCGCATCAAAAAGAAGGAAAACAACAATGATTCTTTGGAAGATGTGAAAGTAGCTGAGCCTCTCGCTTCATCTAATCCTCAAGACCGAATGATTGAAGAGGACAAAATCAGTCTCGTTAAACAGATTGTAGACGCTCTTCCAGAGAAACAACGAAGCTGCATGCAGCTAAGAGATTTTGAAGGAAAGGCATACAAAGAGATTGCAGAAATACTCGAAATCAGCGAAGAGCAAGTGAAAGTAAACATCTTTAGAGCTCGCCAAACGGTCAAACAAATACTTGAAATTAGACAATTATGGATTATAAGTACATCGAACAATTACTGGAACGCTACTGGCGTTGCGAGACTTCTCTCCAAGAAGAGGAAATCTTGCGTATGTTCTTCTCGCAGGAGGACATTCCAGCTGCGTTGCTGCCTTATCGTTCTCTGTTCGTTTACGAGCAGAATGAGAAGGAGATGGACGTCTTGGGCGATGACTTTGACCAGAGAGTCCTCGGACTAATACAGGAAGACGAGCCAGTAAAGGCACGTGTAATAACAATGCGCCACCGTCTTATGCCACTCTTCAAGGCAGCCGCTGTGGTAGCAATCTTCCTAACCTTAGGTAACGCGATGCAGGTTGCTTTCTCTGATGGTGATGCTCATCAGGTAAGCCCAAACACTGCAGCTGTAGACAAACCTCAGGAGGGTCCATCTGTTGCTAAGGCCGACTCGGTAGTGAGCGACACCTTACAACATAAGATACAGTCACCTGTATCAACCATCACAAAGTAAGACAATTTCTATGCTTTCTCTATAAAATAATCATTTTAAGTAAAACAACTCGAGGCTGTGAAGTCTCAATTCTCTCAAATTTTTCATAACATACTAACGTAGAAGAGCCGATACTCCTAATGAGTGTCGGCTCTTCTTATGCCGGAAAACGAGGAGAATTAATTCAGAATTCATAATTCAAAATTCATAATTATGATTGGGTTTAATTCAGAATTCATAATTCAAAATTCATAATTATGATTACTGATGATGCCTAAAGACAAAGTTCAAAGTTCAATGTTCAAAGGGCATAGTTCAATGTTCAAAGGGCAAAGTTTAAAGAAGAAAAAAACGCCGAGACTCTCAACGAGCTTCGGCGTTATTAGTATGTTTAACTAAGAAATCTTTTTCAAATGAAAGGGAACCTCACGGTCACCTTTGTCATCCTTGATCAATCGTTAAACTTTTACCTTAATAAAATAACTAAAAACCCTAAATCTATTACTACTAACCTAAACAATCTATTAACCTTTTGACAATGCAAAGTTAGAATGTTTTCAAGTATTGTGCAACATTTACATTGACTTTTATATTGAAGACTATCTTTTCTTGATACATATCAACCCTTTGTGTGCGCAAACAATCAATATTTAGTCACTTTTCTTGGCTTTTTATCTGTTTTCTTGTAACTTTGCTGCAAATGATATATCAATGAGAATACTGATTGTAAATACCAGTGAGAAAACAGGTGGTGCTGCTGTTGCAGCCAACCGACTCAAAGATGCTCTGAATAACAATGGAGTGAAGGCAAAGATGTTAGTACGAGATAAACTGACGGACGACATCACCGTGATCAGTCTTGGGCACGAATGGCGTAACCAATGGAACTTGTTATGGGAGCGTTTCTGCGTATATTGGAACCTTCATTTCTCTCGAAACCATCTCTTTGAGATAGACTTAGCAAACACAGGAACGGACATTACGAAGCTACGCGAGTTCAAAGAGGCTGATATCATACACTTGTCTTGGATTAATCAGGGTATGCTCTCGCTGAAAGGTATCCGTAAGATTCTTGACAGTGGGAAGCCTGTCGTGTGGACAATGCATGATATTTGGCCCGCAACAGGCATTTGTCATATTACATTAAACTGTCTACGCTATCAGTCGGCATGTGGTAATTGCCGCTTACTACCCAATGGTGGCTCTACAAACGACCTATCTCATCGGGTCTTAGAACGTAAGAAGAAGATGCTTGAAGGACGTAACGTCATGTTTGTTACATGTAGTAAGTGGCTTGAAAAAGAGGCTCGCAAGAGTGCTATCCTCGCTGGTCAACAGGTGCGTTCTATCCCTAATCCCATTGATACACACGTTTTCCATCCTGCCGACAGCAAGCAGGCACGTATAAAGATAGGACTCCCTTTGAATAAAAAGATAATCCTTTTCGCCTCACAACGAGTAACAAATGTAAATAAGGGTATTTCTTATCTTGTCGAAGCATGCCACCAATTGGCTACGAAATACCCAGAGATGGTGGACAACACTGCCGTAGCTATACTCGGAGGACATGCAGAAGATCTTAGGGAGGAGTTCGATTTTGAAGTCTGCGAGTTGGGTTATGTCAATGACACCCAACAGATAGTTGATGTCTATAATGCTTGTGACGTGTTTGTCTTACCATCCTTGTCAGAGAACCTCCCTAATACTATTATGGAGGCAATGGCATGTGGTGTACCTTCGATAGGCTTAAGGTTGGAGGAATACCTGAAATGATTGACCATTGTAAGAATGGCTATGTAGCGGCAGAACGCAATGCAGACGACCTTGCAAAGGGCATACACTGGGTGCTTGATGACTCCGACTACACAGCCCTTTCAGAAGCAGCTGTGGGGAAAGTACTGCGCTGTTATTCACAACGTAGCGTCGCAATGCAATATCTTGAAGTATATAATGAGGCACTCGCCTATAAGAATTTCCGATTATGATCACATTTTCAGTAGTCACTATAACCTATAATGCAGCTTCGGTTCTGCAACCGACACTTGACAGTGTGCTCATGCAGGACTATCCTCATGTGGAGCATATCATCATTGATGGGGCTTCAACAGACGACACTTTAGAGATTGCCAAAGCCTATCAGCAGCTGTCTGACGAGGCTGAAAATGAGCATGTCGTACGTATTCAAAGCGAGCCAGACGAAGGACTTTATGACGCAATGAATAAAGGCTTACAGCAAGCTACTGGCGATTATATTGTCTTTATGAATGCAGGTGACCGCTTCCCTAATCCCGATACATTAGACAAGGTGGTACTTGCTGCTGTTGTTGGAGATAGCGAGGAACTCCCTGCCGTCCTCTTTGGCGACACAGACATCATTGACGAAAAGGGCAACTTTATTAGCCACCGCAGGCTAAGTCCATCAGAACGACTCACATGGCGTTCTTTCCGTTATGGTATGTTGGTATGCCATCAAGCATTTATGCTCGCTTAGACATCGCTCGTTCACTATTATATGATACAACTTATCGCTATTCAGCAGATGTAGATTGGTGTATACGTGTCATGAAAGAGGGCGAACGTCAGCAACTTCTTTTACGCAATATCCATGCCGTTGTAGCAAATTATGTACGAGAAGGACAAACAACCCGTCATCACAAAGAGTCGCTCCGAGAGCGTTTTGATGTGATGTGTAAGCACTATGGACTGATTCAAACAATCCTCCTTCATGCATGGTTTGCCGTACGTAGTTTAATAAAATAGGTAGACTTCCTTTGGTTTAAATGCCCTTAATACGTCCTATTGATTGTTAAGGGCGGCAATTTCTGCGCTATAAAATCGTTTTATCAGTAAGTAGTATTATTATGGGGATGTTTAGAGCAAGTTCATGCTCTGTCCTCTTCACCTAACAAAACGTACGAAAATGGAAAGAATGAGAATTAAAATGTTAGTAGCTTTGTTGTTGCTGTGCCTCTCGGTATCAGCGCAAACAGAGTATAGTGGTATTGCTGGAGCATCACCAGGCATGGTAAGAGCAAATAAGCAGGCTGCAGCGAAGCAAGCCAATCGCAATTCAAAGGCTACGAATTCTTCTAATGTATCAAAGCCTAAGACTTCCAACAATGGCAATGCAAATAGTAATAACTCAACCTATGCACCGCTACCAGACAACAATGAATCTGGCGAAACGGAGGTTAGAGACGGCTTTAAAACTTTCTCACGTGGCATGGGTAAGGTGATTAAACGTGAAACCAAGACTATGGGAGAGGTAACCCGTAAGATTGGTGCCGATGGCAAGAAGTTCTTTAAGAAATTAGGTAAAGGAATCTCAGACTCCTTTAAACCAGACACAACAACTCTAAGTAAGATTTCGTTTCACACTATATATGGCGTGTTCCAAGGCTAAAACCTTTTGCGGTCAATAGTCTTGGAACATTTTTTTTTAATTTCTCTTATTCCGTAAACAAGTCCTTCTATCAGTTAGTTCTATTACCATCACGACATATTATGACATGCTGAATGAAGTTTTCTTTCCGCTTTTTATTACTGCGTAATTGCTCCGCACATGATGTGCGGATGCTTCGCACATATCGTGTTAAGGCTTAGCACGTGTGGTGCGGTTGGTAAACACCATTGGTGTTAGCCACTAAACACCCCGCAAAATACGGCTATACGAAGTCGTATTTACCTATTCTTAAGAGAGAGAGCTCATGGGTCAATGGCAGGCAAGGACTTAATAAGTCATATAGAATGTTTTGCCATTAGTAAATAATTGACTACCTTTGCCACCCGAAACAAGATTATTATGAATACCATTGATCCCTTTAGTCATCCCATGTATATCATGCTGAAGCCAGCTGGTTCGCTTTGTAACCTGCGGTGTAAGTATTGTTATTACTTGGAGAAGAGCAAGCTATATGACGATAATAAGAATCATGTTATTACCGATGCCTTACTTGAGAAATTCATCAAGGAATACATCGAGGCACAGACAACGCCACAAGTACTCTTCACATGGCATGGCGGTGAGACACTGATGCGTCCGATCTCGTTCTATCGTCGTGCGTTGGAACTGCAGCGTTATTACGCTCGTGGCCGCCAGATAGACAATAGCATTCAGACAAATGGTATTCTATTAAACGATGAGTGGTGTCGTTTCTTCAAGGAAAACAACTTCCTTGTGGGTGTCTCTATTGATGGTCCACAAGAGTTCCATGACGAGTATCGCCGCAACGCAATGGGTAAGCCTTCCTTTCATCAGGTGATGAAAGGTATAGACTTATTGAATAAGCATGGGGTTGAGTGGAATGCTCTCGCCGTTGTCAACGACTTTAATGCAGACTATCCGTTAGACTTTTATCACTTCTTCAAGGAGATTGGCTGCCATTATATACAGTTTACACCTATCGTAGAGCGTATTGTAAAGCGTACAGATGGACTGACCTTAGCACCAGGAATGCAGGAAGGTGGTGAGCTAACAGACTTCTCTGTGACGGCTGAGCAATGGGGTAATTTCCTCTGTACTATCTTCGATGAGTGGGTACACCATGATGTAGGCGAATACTATATACAGCTCTTTGATGCCACTTTAGCGAATTGGGTTGGCGTTGCACCAGGTATTTGTACCATGGCTAAAGAGTGTGGTCATGCAGGTGTTATGGAGTATAATGGTGATGTTTATTCGTGTGATCACTTCGTTTATCCAGAACATAAACTTGGCAACTTGTCGCAGCATACCATCTATGAGATGATGAATAGCGACCGACAGAAGGACTTTTCCAAGATGAAGTATAGACTTCTTCCACAACAGTGTAAGGAGTGCAAGTATCAGTTTGCTTGTCATGGAGAGTGTCCGAAGAATCGTTTTATTCGCGATTGTTACGGCAATCCTGGCCTTAACTATCTCTGCAAGGGGTATTATCAGTTCTTCGAGCATGTAGCGCCTTATATGGACTTTATGAAGAACGAGCTGGAGAATCAGCGCCCACCTGCTAATGTAATGAATCAAGTGTTCGAGAAGTAAACTTGCTTTGAGCTGATACGATATCGCTCTTTATCCTCTTTTCCTTTATTTTTATAGAAGGAAAGAACTATAAACGAAAACAGCTCCGATAGACTATGTCCATCGGAGCTGTTTGTATAATGGGTTAAATGTTTACTTCGTAATCGAGAGTAGCTGTCCTTCTGATACTCGCGTCAGTCTGCCTATGCGGTTCTGACGACACAACTGATCGATACTGATGCCATGTTGTTTGGCTATCGTTTCTAAGGTTTCACCATTAGCAACCTTGTGATAGAAAATCTTTCCGTTATCAGCACTTGCCTCATTACGTGGTGTACGACTTGAGAAATCAGTGTTGTAACTTCTCTCCTGACGTGAATTATAACTTTGGTTGCCTCTTCCTTGAATATTCTCACGAGAGTAACCAAGGCTTGAAGAAGTACCACGAACGGCTGTTGCACGCTCAGACTCTTGCGCTACAGTGTTGCGATGGAATACATAGTAGTCGCCAGTAACATCTTGGTTAGCGAAGTCGAAGAAGAGTGCTGGATTCAAAGCTACACCTGCCAAACGAGTTTCGAAGTGAAGGTGAGAACCTGTAGAACGACCAGTATTACCACCTAATCCGATAGGTTGACCAGCACGAACAGTCTGGTTTGGACTTACTATTTGCTTTGAAAGGTGACCATAAATGGTCTCAAGACCGTTATTATGGCGGATAACAATATACTTACCATATCCGTTTCCATCGTATTTTACTACACGAACCTTACCAGAGAAGGCTGCACGAATAGTATCGCCAATATACACTTTGATGTCCAATCCTTGGTGACGACGACCCCAACGGCGTCCGAAGTTACTTGTAATCACACGGCTTGGTGTTGGCATATGGAAGCCACGAAGATCAATCTTGTATACATCTGGGAGGTTACCTCCACGGTGTGCATAATTGTTATTCCAATCATTATAGAGTTCAGATGAAGGCTCTTCAATTTCTTCAGCTTCGCGAAGACGATTAATAACCATTGTGTCTAATGCTTTAGCACGGCGGTCGATTGGTGCTTGACGGGCAAGCAAGTCTTGGGCATTTGCTGAATGGGCTGTCAAAGTTAAGAGAGATGTTAGAGCAAAAGTCCTAACTATTTTTCTTAAAAAGTCATAATCAAGTTATTTTATTTCTACACTCGGATGCCTTGCGGCACGGGACAGATTTTCATATCCCTTTCTATCGGTTAAGTCGTTGATAAACTTCATAAAAAGTACGAAACTTTTTTTACCGAAAGACTTCGCAAAGATAACGAAAAAAATATAGAATAAATTGCACCTTAGCTATTTTTTTAGCCTGTTTAACAAAGGAATAATACGTATTTTCGCCTCCACATGATTTATGTCAAGTCGCTAAAACAGGGCGTTTGAAGCCAATTTTATGGTGTTATTTTCTATGAAATAGCAGCCCAGTTTATATTAGTCTTTCTTAACGCTTTAAGTCTCTCCCAGAGCATGTTATATTCTATTTTTTTACATGTTGGATCGTCGTCGATAATCTTTTGTGCCTCTTCTCGTGCCATCTGAACAATCTGTCCATCACGAGCTATATCGGCAATTTTAAGGTCGAAGGCTATACCACTTTGCTGTGTGCCTTCCAGATCACCAGGTCCACGCAACTTAAGGTCGGCTTCTGCAATTTCAAAACCATCATTTGTATCGCACATAATATCAATACGTTTCTGGTTTCCTTGGTTAGTTTGTGGTTGGTAACAAGGATACAATAACTCTGTTCAGCACCACGACCAACACGACCACGCAGCTGATGGAGCTGAGAAAGTCCAAAACGCTGGGCATCGAGAATAACCATTACGCTTGCATTTGGTACGTTTACACCTACCTCTATCACTGTTGTAGCAACGAGTATCTGTGTTTGTCCACTGACAAACTTCTGCATCTCGGCTTCTTTTTCCTTATCCTTCATCTTTCCATGAATCTTACTTAGCTGGAATTCAGGAAAGATATCTTGCATAGCCTCGAATCCATCCTCAAGGTTTTTGAGGTCCATACGCTCGCTTTCCTTGATGAGTGGATAGACGATATACACTTGGCGCCCTAAGTTGATCTGCTGTCTTATACCACTATAAAGGCTCGCCATTTGGTCATCATACTTGTGAATCGTCTGTATTGGCTTACGTCCTGGTGGCAACTCGTCGATGATAGAGACATCAAGGTCGCCATAGATGGTCATCGCAAGCGTACGTGGTATAGGCGTAGCTGTCATCACCAATACGTGTGGGGGATTCTCACTCTTACTCCATAGTTTAGCGCGTTGCTCTACACCGAAGCGGTGTTGCTCGTCGACAACAGCCATACCGAGGTGCTGGAACTGCACTTTATCCTCTATAATGGCGTGCGTTCCTACAACAATATTAATAGAACCGTCGATGAGTCCATCTAATACTTCTTGTCGTTTCTTACCCTTCACGATACCCGTCAACAGTTCTACACGCAAGTTCATTCCCTTGAGAAATTCCTTAATCGTCTGGAGATGTTGCTCTGCAAGTATCTCCGTAGGTGCCATCATACAAGCCTGATAGCCGTTGTCGATAGCAATAAGCATAGACATCAGCGCTACAAGGGTCTTTCCTGAGCCTACATCGCCCTGTAACAAACGGTTCATCTGTCGTCCGCTTGCCATGTCTGCACGTATCTCATGCATCACTCTTTTCTGCGCTCCAGTAAGTTCAAAAGGCAGGTTATGGGAGTAGAACCAATTAAACTGTGCTCCAATCCTATTGAATATATAGCCTCGGTATTTGCGACGATGGTCGCTGGCATAGCGAAGAATGTTAAGTTGTACGTAGAAGAGTTCTTCAAACTTCAGACGTACACGGGCGCGCTGGGTGTCATCAACCGACTTTGGATAATGAATCTTGCGCATAGCAGCATCCCGTGAGATGAGATGCAAATGGGTTGTAATGAAGGGTGGGAGTGTCTCTTCTAAAGGTTCAGTAAGCTTACTAATCAACATCTTTGTCAGTTTCTCCACAGCACGTGAAGTGATACCAGCCTTCTTCATCTTCTCTGTTGTGACATAGAAGGGTTGCATACCCATGTCATTGAGCTGCAACTGAGAAGCATCATCAATGTCAGGATGCGTAAACTGAAACCTACCATTAAAGAAAGTAGGCTTGCCAAAGATAATATATTCCTTGTTTACTTGATAGTTCTGATAGATATACTTCGTACCATTAAACCATACAATATCACAGACGCCATGTCCATCGGTGAAGTGTGCAACGATACGTTTCTTACGTTTTCCCATCTCAGTTTCCTCAAAACTGAGGATTCTTCCTTTGATTTGCACAAACGGCATATCTTGTGAAAGCTCTGAAATAAGATATAACTTTGTACGGTCAACATATTTGTAAGGGAAGTATTCGAGTAGGTCACGATAGGTATGGATTCCAAGTTCTTTGCCCAGAATCTCCTTACGATGTGGCCCCACACCGGGTAAATACATTATGTCTTGCGATAGTATATCCATTCGTTTAACTCATAATACATAACTCCAGACTCGTAATTGTGTTTACTTCCTTAACCTACCATTATTCGAAAGGCGTTCTCATCTCAACGTTAGAATTATGATTATTGATTGTTATTGACCTTTACTGCTCTATAAACACTTAACTGATAAACCCTTAATTCGGCTATTCATCAACTCTCACAACCCTCTTTAAGGATACTATCATGTGTAAATAAAGCCATTATTCAGTATTCTTTCTCACGTTGAAGTCCACTTACTCTGAATTATTTTCATGAAAATAATTATTTATTATCATGAAGAAAAAAATATTTATTTTCGTGAAGAAAAATATTTATTATCATGAAAATAATTCGGTAAAAGCACGCTTCTTTTAGAAAGAACGAGGATAAACAGCAGGGTAGACATACCTTATAACCTACTTAAACACCATATTTTGACGCTCTGTATTAATAAACGTAGGGACGCACAGCACATGCGTCCGAAACGAAATGTTCATGGTTGACGCACGAGCTATGCGCCCCTACAGATTGTCAATGATAATTCTATGATATAACTACAGCTACCCTACTCTTCTAAGAGAATTTTAGTTTACTCCAAATAGGTATAACCGTAGAGTCCGCTGCGGTAGTTACTGAGGAACTCTTTACCCTCCTCAAGTGAAATCTTACCCTGCTTTACGCTCTTTGTCACCCATATTTCGAGTTGACGAACGAGCTTCTTTGGATTATACTGAACATACTCCAACACCTCTTCTACCGTCTCACCATCAAAGATCTGATCGATATGATAGCTGCCATCCTTTACTGAAACATGTACGGCATTGGTATCACCAAAGAGGTTGTGCATATCACCTAAAATCTCTTGATAAGCTCCAACAAGGAAGACACCGAGGTAATAAGGCTCATTCTTCTTCAATGCGTGGATAGGAAGAACGTGACTACTGCGACCCATTGCAACGAAGTTTGAAATCTTACCGTCGCTATCACAGGTGATATCCTGCAATGTAGCGTTACGTGATGGACGCTCATTGAGTCGTTGAATCGGCATTACTGGGAAGAGTTGATCAATCGCCCAACTGTCTGGAAGAGACTGGAAGAGAGAGAAGTTACAGAAATATTTATCTGCAAGAAGCTTATCCATATTGCGCAACTCATCAGGCACATGCTTCATATTCTTTGCCAAATTGTTGATTTCATGGCATACACTCCAATACATTGCCTCAATCTCAGCACGTGTCTTTAGATCTACTAAGCCATGAGAGAACAACTCTAACGCCTCCTCACGAATCTGCTCAGCATCGTGCCAGTCCTCTAACATGTTACGAGAATCAAGATTATCCCAGATATCGTAGAGGTCTTTTACCAACTGATGGTCGGTATCCTTTGCCTCAAAATCCTCTGACATTTCAGGCAGAGAGGCAGTTTCAAGCACATCAATCACGAGGACAGAGTGATGAGCAGAAAGACTTCTACCACTCTCGGTGATAATGTTTGGATGTGGAATATCATTCTTATTGGCTGCATCAACAAAGGTATAGACGCAGTCGTTGACATATTCTTGAATGCTATAGTTAACAGAACTCTCGCTACTTGCAGAACGGGTACCATCGTAGTCGACACCTAAACCACCGCCACAGTCAACGAAATCAACGTTATAACCCATCTTTCTGAGGTTCACATAATACTGTGCAGCCTCGTTGAGAGCTGTCTGAATACGACGAATCTTCGTAATCTGTGAACCGATATGGAAGTGGATAAGATGCAAACAATCGTGCAATCCCTTGTTATCGAGAGTCTCTAAAGCCTGCAAGAGTTCAGAAGAAGTAAGACCAAACTTAGAAGCGTCACCACCACTATCAGCCCACTTACCCGAACCACTGGATGCAAGTTTGATGCGAATACCAAGGTTTGGCTTTACATTCAACTTCTTTGCAGCACGTGCAATAAGGTCGATTTCATTGAGTTTCTCCACTACAATGAAGATACGCTTACCCATCTTCTGTGCTAACAGAGCTAATTCAATATAGCTCTGATCCTTATATCCGTTACAGATAATGAGCGAATCGCTCTGACACTGTACGGCAATCACAGCGTGCAACTCAGGCTTTGAGCCTGCTTCCAAGCCCAAGTTGAACTTACGTCCATGGGAGATAATCTCCTCAACTACCGGCTGCATCTGGTTTACCTTAATAGGATAGATGATGAAGTTCTCTGCTTTGAAGTCATATTCCTTCCTTGCTTTCTCAAAGCAAGAGGATGTTTTCTCGATACGGTTATCGAGAATATCCGGGAAACGGAGCAACACTGGAGGTGTCACATCACGCAGGGCGAGTTCGTCCATAACGTCACGTAAGTCAACTTGTGTATTGTCCTTACAAGGTGTTACATACACATCACCCGATTCGTTAATACCAAAGTAAGATGTACCCCACCCTGAGATGTTGTACAACTCTTGAGAATCTTCAATCGTCCACTTTTTCATTTCTCTTCTTCTGTCCCTATATATAATCTTGAATTAATCAATTATTTGCTTTGAGCATTTGGTTTCTAACTATCTATTAATAGCTATTTTATTTCAGACTGTTGGCTTTATTCAACTTTAATAGTTGGCAAAGTTGATTAACCGAAATCTGTATCTTGTCGTAACTATCCATAAGACTCACGTCAAGAACGTGCTTAGCCTTTGTATAAAAAGGTTCACGATGCTTTATTTGTTCACGAATAAACAGGTTTACTTCATCAGCTGTCTTATTGAGTAAGAGGGGTCGTACGGACTTCCCCATCAGCAGATGCTTATACAGAACATCAGTCTCTGCTTTCAAATAGACCGTCTCAGCCTGTCCATTCATATACTCCATATTATCAAAGAAACATGGAGTTCCACCCCCACAAGAGATAATGACATTCTCAAATTCAGCCACTTCGTGAAGCATTGACTGCTCTATCATACGGAAGCCTTCCTCTCCCCTTTCATCAAAGATTTGCTTCACCGTCTTACGCATTCGGCTCTCTATGTACCAATCTAAGTCGTAGAACGGAATGTTCAACTCCTTTGACAAGGCTCTGCCTACGGTCGTCTTGCCCGCACCCATATAACCAATGAGAATAATGCGAAGCGGTTTATATTCTTCTGTATGTTCTGTCATACTCACGATATATTTATCATCCACCCTATAGTCTGTTATCATCAGACTACGTGGTGGATGTCTTCCTTTCCCTTATAGGTGAGTCTATATTCACTTACTTCTTACGCTTTGGTTCCGGAGCATTCTTTACAATGTCCATACACTGCTCATAAGTAAGCTCGGCAGCCTTATCATGAAGGTTTTTTGGCATACGGTAGTTCTTACCATCATAAGCGATATAAGGACCGTAACGACCATTCATCACCTCCATCTTAGCATCTTCCTCGAAGGTCTTTAAGTGACGCTGTGCATCCTGTAGACGCTTCTTTTGAATAAGATTGATAGCCGCATCAAGACTGATCGTGAGTGGATCTTCCTCCTTTGGCAGCGATGTATACTTCTTATCATGAAGCACATAAGGACCAAATCTACCAGCTCCAATTACGACATCTGTACCCTCAAACTGTCCAAGGTTACGTGGTAACTTAAACAATTCCAAAGCCTCATCAAGGGTAATGGTTTCCATACTCTTATCAGATGGGAGCTGTGAGAAACGTGGTTTGTCCTCATCATCAGCACTACCAATCTGTACCACTGGACCGAAACGACCAATCTTTACAAATACAGGTTTGCCTGTTGCTGGGTCAATACCCAGTTCACGTTCACCTGCTTTATGCTCAGAACGGGCATTCATAACCTTCTCTACTTCTGGTTCAAAACTCTGGTAGAAGGTTTTCATCTCCTTATTCCACTCTGCTTTTCCCTCTGCAATCTTATCGAACTCCTGCTCAATCTTAGCCGTGAAGTTGTAATCCATGATGTCAGGGAAGTTACCCATAAGGAAGTCGTTTACAACAATACCGATGTCGGTTGGGATAAGTTTACCCTTATCAGCACCTGCCATCTCCTTCTTTGTCTTAGAGGTAATCTTCAAACCAAGCAATGAGTCAACAGCATACTTACGTTCTTCACCCTTTCGATCTCCCTTCTGCACGTATTCACGCTGCTGAATCGTTGAGATTGTTGGGGCGTAAGTTGAAGGGCGACCGATACCAAGTTCTTCAAGTTTACGCACAAGACTTGCTTCCGTGTAGCGGTTTGGCCCCTGTGAATAACGCTCTGTTGACACGATTTCACGACGTTCCAACTCTTCGCCTTCATGCATTACTGGGAGTGCATGTGAGAACTCCTCACTGTTTTCGTCATCGTCAGTTGACTCGTGATATACCTTCAAGAAACCTTCGAAAGCTACTACCTCACCATTCGCAATAAACTGTAAATCGGTGGTATTCTTGGCTTCTTCTGACTCAAGTGATATATTCACTGTGGTCTTTTCTATCTTTGCATCCGCCATCTGTGATGCAATCGTACGTTTCCAAATAAGGTCATACAGACGCTTTTCCTGGCTTGTTCCTTCGATAGAAACATTATCGATATAAGTTGGACGGATAGCCTCGTGTGCTTCTTGAGCACCCTTACTATGCGTCTGATACTTTCTTACTTTACCATAATCTTCGCCATAGAGTCGCTCAATCTCTGTCTTACAGCCCTCGATAGCCAATGCTGAAAGATTCACACTATCAGTACGCATGTAAGTTATACGACCCGCCTCGTACAATCTTTGGGCAACCATCATCGTCTGACTTACGGTAAATCCGAGCTTTCTTGCAGCTTCCTGCTGGAGGGTTGAGGTGGTAAATGGAGGAGCTGGAGTACGCTTCAAAGGCTTCTTAGCTATCGATGAAACCTTGAATTTTGAAGTCTTACACTGTTCAAGGAACGCTAATGCTTCCTCATGTGTCTTAAAACGCTTGTTCAACTCTGCCTTCACTTCATTCTTTGAACCGTCCTCACTGGTCACAGCAAAGACTGCATTCAAGCGGTAGTAAGGCTCTGAATTGAAGTTTTGTATCTCGCGTTCACGCTCAACAATCAATCTAACAGCTACGCTCTGCACACGTCCTGCACTCAAAGCAGGCTTTACTTTGCGCCACAACACTGGTGAAAGACGGAAGCCAACCAAGCGGTCGAGTACACGACGAGCCTGCTGTGCGTTCACAAGATTCATATCCAAACGACGTGGTGACTCGATAGCTTTCAATATAGCTGGCTTGGTAATCTCATGGAAAACAATACGATTCGTTTTATCCTCATCCAATCCCAAAACCTCGCAAAGGTGCCAGCTGATAGCCTCTCCCTCACGGTCCTCATCGGAAGCTAACCAAACCTTATCGGCAGCTTTTGCACTCTTCTTCAGTTCACTGACTACTTTCTTCTTCTCATCAGGGATTTCGTAGTCAGGATTTAACGTGTCGAGGTCAATGCTAAGTTCCTTTTTCTTCAAGTCACGGATATGTCCATAAGATGACATCACCTTATAATCCTTACCGAGAAACTTCTCTATGGTCTTAGCCTTTGCCGGGCTCTCTACTATTACCAAGTTTTCTTGCATAATCAATCTTGTACATTTTTTCAAGGACGCAAAAGTACTTAAACTTTTTGCTTACACCTTATATAATAGGCAAAATTTCTACTTTTTTAAGTTTTTCGACTCCATTTGCAGGAAATCATATAGTGCCTGACGAATAGAACGGAGCCCAAACTGCTCTGTGTGAACCTCTGACAAAGGAAGCCACATTGCCTCTTCTACATCGTCAGCAGCCTTTAATACAGTCTCATCCTCTACCTTACAAACAAAAAAGGCATCAAGTGTTGGAACATCAAAATCGCTGTAACGATACTTATTCGGAAGCGAACAGAAGTAATGTTTTTCCTTGACTGTCAGGTTGGTTTCCTCTCTTACCTCACGTATCAGTGCCTCGCCAATCGTCTCCCCAATATCACAAAAACCACCAGGAAGGTCCAATGTTCCACGTCCAGGCTCAAACTTCCTACGTGTAACAAGCAGTTCTCCTTGCTCATTCAGAATAAATGCTGCGACTGCAGAACTTGGATTTAAGAAATACTCAAAGCCACAGCTCTCGCAGCGTTTGCTTTTTTCATTCTGTTCAACAAAGTGTTTACTTCCACATACGGGGCAATACCGAAATTTATCTAATACGTGCATCTTGAGATTGTATATTGTTCTTGAACATTGATGTAACCATTTAAAAAGCTAACTAAAAGGTAGTTGTTAACAGTCATACGAAATTATTAAAATTCGTTTATACTCTATACCTTTTATTATTTCTGCTTGCAAATATACTAAAAACTCTAAACATCTACTATTGAAATCGTATCTTTTTGTTAACTTTGCAACTACATGTTCAAAATCACACGATTTATTCCTCTTCTTATTACAGTAACGTGTTGTTTTCTGTAAATCAATTATCTACCCAAATATCGTAGAAAAAGAGAGGGGATAAACGAACAAAACAAATAAACTGAGAATAGAATGAATTTTAAAAAACTTTTCCTCGTAATGGGATTGGCTACTGCCACTATGACAATGTCGGCTCAAAGTGTCTTCGACATTAAACTTTATAATGGACGTCCACCTTACGATAATGGTGATCCAAACGACTCTGCCAAGGTTCGCGTATTCCTTCCTATGGAGAAACAAGCTACTGGTCGTGCAGTAGTCATCTGTCCTGGCGGCGCATACGAAACCCTTTCTATGGAGAAAGAGGGCTACGATTGGGGAGAATTCTTCCAGAACCAAGGTATTGCAGCCATCGTATTTGAAGTATCGTATGCCACATGGTCAGCCAGAAGTTCCAGTGTCTGACGCTGAACAGGCGATGAAACTTGTACGCTTGAATGCAACAAGCTGGAAGATTAATCGTAATGATGTTGGTATCATGGGATTCTCTGCTGGTGGCCACCTCGCTGCAACTATCGCAACAAGAAGTCAGGGTGAGGCAAAGCCTAACTTCCAAATTCTCTTCTATCCAGTTATCTCAATGATGGAAGGTTACGGACACGACAGAAGTCGTCAGAACTTCCTTGGTAAAAATCCAAGCAAGCGTGACGAGAAGAAATACAGTGCTGACATGAACGTAAGCCGTGTGACTCCACGCACTTTCATTGCACTCAGCGACGACGACGATACTGTTCCACCAGCTAATGGTGTAAACTTCTACACCGAGTTGTACCGCAACGACGTCCGCGGGTCTCTCCACGTTTACCCTGGTGGCGGCCATGGTTGGGGTAGCAAGATTGGCTTCCGCTATCATGAGGAAATGATGATGGACTTGAAGGCATGGTTAAAGAGTTTCTAAACCTATTCTAACCTTATCCTTCAATGGGATAACCCCAATTTGATTCATTAGAATTTGATTGAATTATACACAATATAACAAAGGGATACACAGGCTGTGTATCCCTTTTTCTTGTCTTGTCTTTGCTTTCTAAAGGTGATAGATACTCGCTATACTAATGCTCCGCACCATTCGTGTTAGCCCTCCGCACCAATGGTGTCAAGCCTCCGCACCATTGGTGCGGAGCATAAATATCCCCCTAATTCACGGCTAAAAAGAAGGCTTCCACAGGCTAAATACACCTTTATTGGTATGATACAGCAATAAAGACGTTTGCACTTTCTTCTCCAATAGTAACAAATCAAAAAGAGAGTCAAGTCAATCTTTTCCTAAAAATCACACTAAGGAAAGAATTGACTTGACCCTCTATCATGCCATTAAAACTTATAAGTTCTAAACGAACCAAGCAAAAGGTTATTTAGTATTCCCTTAATTCCGTAGCATAAATTCTTGTAAGAACTCCAAGTGTCTGAGAAATAAAGTTCTCAAAACACTTGGATATGTCAGAAATTTCACCTATCTTGGTGCTGCAAACATAACAAGTAAGCAAAAAACTGACATGACAAAGGTAGCAATTAAAAACGAGAATATCACTTCTTTCGGTGGGATTTATCACATTATGGACGTTTTCTCAAAGTTGGGCTTTGAAAAACTTACCGAATCAGTATTGGGCAAACGTGGACGTAGTGGCAAAGCATTCAGCCATGGAAGTATTTTCGGCTCTCTCTTCTTCAGCTACCTTTGTGGTGGAGAATGCCTTGAGGACATCAATGCGCTTATTGGACAGTTCAAGCAGAGACCTAATACGCTATTACCCAGTGCCGACACTGTGGGGCGCGGACTAAAGGAGCTTGCCGAGAAAAATATTGTCTATAAGAGCGAGACCTCCGACAAGTCGTATAGTTTCAATACGGCAGAAAAGTTGAATACCTTACTTTTACGAATGATACGGAGGATGGGGCTTATAAAGGTGGGTAGCCATGTTGACTTGGACTTTGACCACCAGTTTATTCCGGCCCACAAGTTCGATGCAAAGTATTCTTACAAGCAGGATCATGGTTATTTCCCAGGATGGGCTTCCATTGGGGGAATCATAGTCGGAGGTGAGAACCGTGATGGGAATACCAATGTAAAATTCCATCAGGAGGATACGCTCCGTCGCACTATGGACCGTGTGACCTCTGAACTTGGTGTGGTGATAGAGCGTTTCCGTGCTGACTGCGGGTCGTTCTCAAAGGAAGTCATCCAAACCGTAGAGCAGCGCTGCAACACGTTCTATATACGTGCTACCAACTGTGGCAGTCGCTATGAGAACTTCCGACAGTTAAAAGAATGGAAGAGCGTTGAGCTTGGCTATGAGAAATGCGATGTCACATCCATCAATATGGACAACTTAATAGAAGGAAGGTCATACAGGCTTGTCGTACAGCGTAGTCCCTTGAAAGACAAGGATGGCAAGCAACAGACGGATATGTTCGGAGTAATATACACATACCGCTGTATCCTCACCAATAACTGGACATCTACTGAGAAAGACATCATTACATTTTATAATGAGCGTGGAGCAAGCGAAAAGAACTTCGACATACAGAACAATGATTTCGGCTGGGCACATCTGCCCTTTTTCCTTTATGGCTGAGAACATGGTTTTTCATGATGGTTACCGCCATGCTGAAGAACTTCTATCTCTATCTCGTCCGTCATATCAGCGAAAAGGTCAAGCCGTTGAAAAAGACAAGCAGGCTGAAAGCCTTTATCCTACATTTTGTCAGCGTGCCAGCAAAATGGGTGCGAACTGGAAGACAGAACGTTCTGAACCTATATACAAATAAAACCTACTACGCTGAAATCTTCATAGAATAAACTGTATTTCTTTGTAGTTATCATACTTCCCCATTGGTTTGGGTGGGGGATTTTATGCCTATGCAAGAACCAAGAACTCCGGAAAATTCCCAAATCAATGGATAAAGCCCAAAATGTCACTTCAATATAAAAAAGTACCTCACAAGGAATAATGTTGCGGAATTGAGGTATTCATCTATTTTCAGTTCTTTACGATAATCATTCAAACGCTTCATCAGCTGCTTTGTTACCTTCTCCGTACCCTTCTTTCCGTAGATATTATTCAACTCATCAGGGTCATTCTGCAGATCATAAAGCTCGTAATAGCTTACATCAGCATCATCGTTGAAGTAGTGTGTAGCATTCAAATACTTCAGACAGTTATACTCACTCGTACCCGGAATCTTCTGATACTTATTCTCCTCCACGGCACGCATACCGCCCTTACCATAGAAATAGATAAGTTTGTAGCGGTCAGTACGTACACCATCGTGCTTACGAACAAGGTGATAAGTAGGATAATCGTAGTAGTGATAATACAAATCCTTACGCCAGTTCTTTGGCTTCTCACCTGCAAGCAGCGGCTGCAGTGGCTTACCAGTCATCTCCTTTGGCTGTTGTACACCGGCATAAGCAAGGAAAGTCGGTGCAAAGTCGATATTCTGTACCATGTCAGTATTCTCTACTCCTTCTTTGATATGACCTGGGTAGCTAATGATAAGTGGGGTGTGTGTAAAGACTCCTCATACATGAATCGCTTATCAAACCATCCATGCTCGCCCATATAGAAACCTTGATCAGAGGTATAGATAACCACAGTATTCTTATCCAAGTCATGTGCTTTAAGATAATCTAACAGCTGACCGACACTCTCATCTACCGAAGCAATGACAGACATATAATCACGAATATAATTCTGATACTTCCACACTGCGAGGTCTTTTCCTGAGAGTTTCGCCTCGATGAAACGGCGGTTTCTTGGCATATAATACTTATCCCATGCCATTCTTTGTGCTGCTGTCATACGACCAAGTTCGCCCATCAAACCTGCATAAGAAGCCATACTCTCCACGTCTGATGTATCGAGAAGCTCTGGAATCTTGAAGTCTAAGATTAACTCCATATCCTTTTCAATATTCATCTTCTGTGTTCTGGCAGCCGAACCACGGTTCTCATAGTTATCCCAGAAGGTCTTTGGCAATGGGAACTCTACCCCATCATACATTCCGATATGCTTTGGTTCAGCAAACCAGTTGCGATGTGGTGCCTTATGATGCACATACAAGCAGAAAGGCTTATCCTTCTGACGCTTGTCGAGGAACTCTATTGCATGCTTAGTAGTCAGTGATGTAGCATAACCCATCTCTTGTTCATACTTACCATACTTGCCCGTCTTGCAGAAAGTAGGATTGTAGTATTTTCCCTGACCGTCAAGGATATGATAATAATCAAAGCCCTTTGGCTTACACATCATGTGCCACTTGCCCACGATTCCTGTCTCATAGCCCGCCTTCTGCATCAGCTCTGGGACAAAAGTCTTTGTCGTATCAATACCTTCCGCCAACTGTCTTTGCCCGTTCTGATGGCTATAAAGGCCTGTCATCAAGCAGGCACGACTTGGCGTTGACAATGAGTTCTCCACGAAACAGTTGCGGAAAAGCATTCCACGCTGTGCCAAACGATCGATGTTTGGTGTAGGAGCTAACTTCGAGATAGGACTACCGTATGCACTAATTGCCTGCATAGCATGGTCGTCACACATAATGTAAAGGATGTTAGGACGTGCCGCATCCTGTGCAAGCATCTTACCTTGAGCACACGACAGTGCTGCCAATGGCAAGATAGCTTTTGCAATGTTCTGATTCATATAGAATGGTTTTTAGATGTTTGTGTCTTATTACTCCCTTCCTTTCGGCATTGTGATCGGGAACAGAGGATTGTCAACATGCTCTTGATAGATAATCTTTACCATCTGATCAACTATCTCTGGGTGCTCTTTTGCAATGTCCTTATCTTCGTGCAAGTCTGTTGCAAGATTATAAAGATGCGGTACACCACGGATAACGATTAGCTTCCAATCACCCATACGCACGGCAATCTGGTTGGTTTCAGCAAACTCCCAGTAAAGGTACGAATGCTTCTTTTGTGCCTTTTCATCGCTCATCAAGGTTGGGAAAATAGAGATTCCATCAAAGTAATCGACTGTCTTTTTCTTATTGATATAGCGTTTTGGGAAGTTGCGAATACCTGCCACGTCACAGAGGTTGGCATCAGGTCGTAGAATGCAAACGGCAAGTCATTGGTCACTCCTTCCTTAACACGTCCCTTCCAACGGGCAATAAACGGAATACGAAATCCTCCCTCGTAACACTGGCGTTTAAGTCCTCGTAGCTTACCATCACGATTAAAGAAAGTAGGGTCTGCTCCACCCTCCTCATGAGGACCATTGTCACTGGTGAAGATGACGAGTGTATTTTCTGCAAGTCCTTGCTCATCTAAGGTACGAAGGATCTCTCCAACATACGCATCAAGGCGAGTTATCATCGCAGCAAACTGTGCGTGGGTATGCTCTACGGCGTTATATCGTGAGCCTTCCTGCCCTCCCCAAGTCTTATCTTCAAAGAACTTCTTTTTATAGAAAGCCACAAGGGAGTCGTTGGGTTGTGTCAACTCTGCGTGAGGAAGCGTATAAGTGAAGATACCAAAGAATGGCTTATCTTTGCTTTGACGTTTCAACCAGTTCATAGCGTGCTGATGTATGAGGTCGGCTGAGTAGTCTTTACGTTGTGCATACTGCTCTCCAAACATCGGATAATCAATATTGTTCTGCATCACTACACGTTTAACAGCACTGTCACCACGCTCCCTGCTGTACTCATTGAGGAAGTTTGGGTAATAAAGATGTGCTTGAAACTGACAGATATAACCATAAAACTCATCCACCCCACGCTTATCTGGCGTTGATTTAGAGCCTTCATAACCACCAGCCCACTTACCGAACATACCCGTGCGGTAGCCATTGTCTTTCATAATTTCAGGTAGGATAACATGTTCTGGGTCGTAAGGATGCTGACCAACAACGCTGAAATCGCGATTTTTCCATAATAGATAGGCTTACTTGGTGCCCAATATTCCTTGTTTCCTCTTACTTCCGTATGTCCAGAATGTTGTCCTGTCATAAAGCAGGCACGCGATGGAGCACTCACTGGTGCACCCGCATAAGCTTGTGTAAAACGCATACCTTCCTTTGCCATACGGTCAATATTCGGTGTAAGGATGTACTGCTGACCATAGCATCCAAGGTCGCCATAGCCCATATCATCACACATGATATATATAATGTTAGGCTTTTGTTGTTTTTTAGGAGTCGCAGCATTGCCTTGTACACATCCAAAAGCAGTGAGTGGCAAGAGCGTTTTTACAAATGTTGAAGTCATATTTATAGGTTTTAGTTTTTCGTTATTTTAGGCTAAAAGATACAGAAGTTCAATCTTAGCAGAACTCCTGTAACTTCTTTATTGTGCTATTTTAATCAACTGACAATCTAATGCTGTTTCTATCTTAGCGATAGTTTGCATTGTAAAGTTATGCTTTCCTGTAAGCCATTTAGATATTTCAGACTCACGTTTATGTAGCTGTTTTGCAAGGTCCTTTTGTGTTAATCCTTTCTTAGATAACACTTCATGGATACGTTCTGCAATCCCAAAAGAAAGTTCAAATTGGGCTTTTTGTTCTGCAGGTACTGCTGCAAGACACTGTCTGAATAGTTCGTTCTTTACCATAACGACTCTTTGTAATCTATTAGAAAAAACTTTAGCACTCTCCAGAATTGTATTTACTCATAATAGAAAGCCATACAAAGGTAGGTGTAAATAGTTAGATTTTTTTCACTTTTGAGTAAACTTTTAATAAATTTTTACGCTCTATTTAAACTCTATCAGTTCATTCAAGAACATCTTTTGACATCATTTCTCTGCTTACGGATTCTATGTAGACTGCAGAAGGATTAGTATTCAGAATTAGAATAAAGGTTTATACAATATTTTAAGACCATATCACTAATTCCCATTTTATCTGATTTTGTAAACTATTTTCACTTAACTCAAAATCAACACATGCTCTCTTGGCATCCAAAAGACGCCCTTTTGGCTTGCAAAAGATGCCCTTTAAGACCCTTACTAACGCCCTTTTGAAGTCCAATTAAGCACCTTTTACATTACCATTTTATAACAAATTGATATCCTGCTGGTTACAAACCCACCATCTTCATGTGCTTTTAGCCTTATTTATGGGTGTTTTATCCAAAATTATGTAATGATTTTTCAAGGCATTATCATTGAATTTTCGAGTATTAAAAAGAAAAAGGTTTCAGGGGAGGAGGATTATTAAAACAAAGCAATGGAAGTAACAGAGGTACCGTCGGTGCATAAAGTCACGGAGCTTGTTTGCCAATTCTATTAGCAATTTATATACAAAGCGTTTATCCCAAAATAGTTATCAAGAATCTATACGCTACACCTCCGTCGCTCTTTGTGCCGTCGGCACCTCCGTGACATTGCATTACCTCCGTCCCCTCCGTTACTCTGTGTGCCTATTATATAAGCGTTTTAGTTTATCAATCCATATTTCGGAAGAACCTAAAAACTCCAAGACAAACACACAAAAAAGTCCGAATTAATCGAGAAAAGTTATACTTTACTCAATCAATTCGGACCATATAGTTTATCTAAATGCCAATTATCCCTTGCCTATTGACATAAATACAACAAACAAATATTATCCCACACGGAAACAATATCACGTATCAGAGAAAGGAATAAATTACTTAATTCTGTCTAATAGTTCCTTAGGGAGTTTTGGCATAGCACCATTCTGCGTGCAGACATACGCACTAACTTCCACTGCTAACTTATGAGCATCGGTGATTGGCATGCCTGAAAGGATGGCTGAAGTGAAAGCACCCGTAAAGGAATCACCTGCCCCCACGGTATCAGCAACCTCAACCGCTGGCGTTTCTTGGAACGACTTGAGATTTGGCGCAAAGACATACGAACCATTAACACCACAAGTCAGCACGAGCATATCAAGGTGATACTTTCCTAAAAGCAGCCAACACTTATTCTCTATATCAAGACCTGGATAACCGAAAAGACGACCAATCAACACAAGTTCCTCATCATTAATCTTGAGGATATTGGCATGCTGGAGCGAATTAGTGATAATCTCCTTTGTATAGAAGTTCTGACGAAGATTGATATCGAATATCTTGAGACAATCCTTTGGCGTCGCTTCGAGGAATTTCTGTATTGTCTGGCGGCTTACACTACTACGCTGTGCAAGTGAGCCAAAGCATACAGCACGACAGTTCTTGGCTGCTTCTTCAACCTCGGGAGTAAACGGTATGTTATCCCAAGCTACTCCCTCCTTGATGTCATAAGTAGGTATACCTTCACTGTCGAGTTCTACCTGCACCGTTCCCGTCTGATAATCCACCTCTGGCATCAAGTACTTTACACCTTTTTTACCGAATTCATCGAGGGTTTCCTTACCCAAGACGTCATTTCCGACAGCACTAATAGCCAACGAATCATACCCAAACTGTCCTGTATGATAAGCAAAGTTTGCAGGTGCGCCACCCAGCTTTCTACCCTCAGGAAGACAATCCCACAATGCCTCTCCGAGGCCAACGATCAACTGTTTCATATCTGTTTTATTTATTATTCATTTTTGGAATATACGAAAAAAGGTAGAGTACACCTATCGCCATTACAATTACTGCTCCCACTTGACCGACCCCATCGCTGGCAAATCCCATCAAGAGAGGGAAGATAGTACCACCGAAAAGTCCCATAATCATCAATCCACTCACTTCATTCTGCTTATCTGGAACACTCTGTAAAGCACGTGCAAAGACCATTGAGAAGACATTACTGTTACCATAACCAACAAGAGCAATCGCCACAAACAGTACAGTCTTTGACGTTCCCACAGCCATTCCACACATAGCAAGTGCCATCATCGTAACCGAAATAATAAAGAATAGCTTGTTATTCATTACACGAAGGAAGAAAGAGCCAGTCAGACATCCGATGGTACGGAAGATAAAGTAGAGAGAAGTTGCAAAGGCTGCATCATTCAATGACATACCTAAACGCTCCATCAAAATCTTTGGAGCCGTTGTGTTTGTACCAACATCAATACCAACGTGACACATGATACCAAGGAAACTAAGCAACACAATAGGTTTACCCAATAGGCTGAAACATTCTGCAAAGAGCTTGCTTTGCCTTCAATAGGTTCTTCTTCGATAGGCGTTGAGAAGAGTAACAGCGTAGCAATTGTACCAATTATCAGATAAATTGGGAAGAGAACGCGCCATCCGAGACCAAAGGCTGGAATGCTTGCCTGCGCTCCCCATATAGCAAGATAAGGTGCCATAAAGGATGCGATAGCCTTAACAAACTGTCCGAAAGTAAGTGTTGAAGCTAAATTTCCACCTTTCATCACTGTTGAAACCAGTGGATTCAACGATGTTTGCATCAACGCATTGCCTATTCCAAGCAATGAAAACGATACGAGCATTAAGCCGTATGACTCGCCGAAAATTGGCAGGAGAAGAGAGAATAAGGTAACAACAAGGCTGATAAGCACTGTTTTTTTACGTCCAATCTTATTCATCAACATACCTGTTGGTACGGAAAAGATAAGAAACCAGAAGAAAACAAGGGACGGAAAGACATTCGCTGTAGAATCCGACAGCTGCAAGTCGTTCTTTACGTAGTTGGAGGCAATACCTACCAAGTCAACGAAACCCATCGCAAAAAAACAAAGCATTACGGGCAAGAGAGCGAGCTTATTGGTTTTCGACATAATCTTTAAATTTTTAGTTTTGTGTAAAGTGATTGTCTTAATATCGATTACAAAGTTAAGTTTTTACGCAAGAAACACGTTTTAAATTCCGTTCATTGACCGCAACAAATGTTACTATAAGAGTTTATTTTGCGGTAAATGAACGAAATCTTAAATCTTAACTCGTACTATTATTTATTTCTTCAAGTTATATACCTTTACCTTACAGCCCTTAGCAAGGATCTTGTCATAAGGCTTGTTAGGGAACACAAGATTGGTCATTGACATCTTTCCGTCAGCATCAAAAGCTTCGATGCTACTATTGTCTACGAAAATCTGAAGTTTCTTTATAGTTCCATAGGTAGGTGCTGTGGTTTTAGCTTTGAAGTCATTGTTGAAGTCGGTCAAACCACTTTCTGTTCGATCCATAGAGAACGTTCTGTTCTTTTCATTATAAACCATCGTCACCTTCTCGCCTTTATCATTGCAGAGTACGATAGAAGCATTACTCTTTATATTTGTAACTTCAAGATAAGCAGCAGACTGAAGACTTCCTGTAGGTTTCTGCTCAAAGGCTGCAAATACCTCAGGAGATGGCTTTACGCAAACATACTCTTCTCCCTCATAAGTGAAGAGACTGAGTTCTCGTGGCAAACCATTGGCAGAACGATACTGTTGTGTAGGCACCTGATTAGCATACTGCCAGTTACTCATCCAAGGAAGAACAACGATTCTACCGTCTGGAGCATTGCTGAAAGAAACTGTTGCATAATGGTCTTTTCCGTAATCCATCCACTTTGTCACCTCAGGTTTTGATTCGCAAGTAAACTTATGACCATCAAATGAACCAACAAAGTATTGAGTTGCACTACCTCCAAAGGGACCTCCGGGATTAATGTTACAGATAAGTACCCACTTATCACCCATTTTCAAGAGGTCAGGACATTCCCACACGCCGCCGTGATTACCATATCCCTCTCCAAAAGAACTCTCATACTTCCAGTCTTTTAAGTTCTTTGAACTATATATATTCATCTGCTGTCCTGCTGCAAGAATAAGATTCCAGTGAGAAGCCTCATCATTCCAAAGAACCTTTGGGTCACGGAAATCAGGAATATTACTGGTGAGAACTGGATTATTCTCATACTTTGTAAAAGTCTTACCATTATCTGTTGAGTAAGCCATACTCTGAGTCTGTGATTGACCTGCAGAGGTGTAATAAGAGATGATGGCCCCTTCTCCAAATCCGGCAGTGTTTTTATAATCAACTACAGAAGAACCAGAAAATATTGTACCTAAGGCATCAGGCTCTATTACATCGCCCTGATATGTCCAGTTCACAAGGTCAGTAGACGTGGAATGTCCCCATGTCATATTCTCCCATGTTGAGCCATAAGGGTTATATTGGAAGTAGAGATTCCACACGCCATCCTTATAAAACATACCATTAGGGTCGTTCATCCATCCGTATGTAGGGGTATGATGATATATAGGACGCCAGCGTGTCTCACGATTGGCCGTATCTATCTTATCTGTATAATAAATCTTTGTCCAGCATACATAGTTCTTTATATCACTATGTCTTCTATTGCGGCCATCCCCAAAGTCCACGTCAATGAGTGCATCCTTACCATTAATTACTGAAATGTCAACAGGCACATAATAGTCCACCTTGTTGACAGCAAGACGAACATTGAATTCCTTGACAATTTTGTTATTATAAATTATCTTTACATGTGCCCCTTCTTCGGCCTCTTCGACAGGCAACATAAGATAATTCTTCTGCCCAGAGATACGCTGCATAGCATGGCGCTCACTAAGAACTTGTACCTGACTCTGGGCTACCGACGAGACGCATCCCATGAGTATAAGCAAAGTTGTTATAAGTATTTGCTTCATAACTTTTGATATAGAATGTTTTGTTAGCGAGTTTTGAGATATTCGATACTATTCTTAGCCAACTTGAGGATTGACTCCTGGTTGACGTTGTTCTTTGGATGGGCACTTACATCTGCAGAGCCATCAGCATTACGCATAGAGAATTCGCAACCACCATTACCGATACAGATTGCTGTACCCTTGAAGTCGCTGTTGCCCTGACGGCATTCCCATACATTGAGTTGTGAAACTGACCTTATTTGCGAATCCCATACGCCAAGAGGATATATGCCGTAAGTCTCTGTTATTGTAGTATAGGCAGAGAGTTTGTCATTAGCTATGCCAGACAGTACAGAAGGGATGTTGAAGTATAGACAGTTATGGTCCTCTGTCCATCCAGGTCCCTTCATATCAATGAGTTTGATGCCGTTAGAAATACGTACAGGGATCCCCTTATAGATAGGGTGAGTAGTGAAGTCTATGAGACTTCCTTCGATGTTCAAACATGCACCCATACTCCAGTTATCATTATTGATACCACCACGTCCAATACCGATAGTATGGTCATTTCCTCGGAATAGGCTTTGCTCAAAGCGACCAAGGTTAGTGAGGTAAGCTGTTGCATGCTGCCAGAGCAGTATATTTCCACCATTTATACCATTCTGAGATGTAAGGTGTTGCAGAATTCACAACCGCTGGAAGACTCCATACATCATCCTCTGTACCTTGCTCAAGGTCACGCAACCAAAATGCCACACGATAAGGCTCCATGTCAGTAGCCGACTTAATATTACCGAAATAAACGAACTGTGCGTTAGGATATGTTTTATGAAGCCACAGCCATGCAGACGCTTCGTCATCGTCACCATTAGCAATGAGTTCCTCTGGCGTAGCATATATGCTGAGGAATGCGATAGCCGTCTTACCAATCTTCAGGCTTGACGTTGTTGCCATTGAGGTTCCTTTATCGTTGATAGCACGCAGAGTAACGTTCCATGTGTCGCCATATACTACGTTAGGAATTGTATAGCTATAAACAGAACCTGAGAGGGTCTCATGAATAGTCCGTGTGCCATTGGTAGCTATTAAGTCGATGGATGTGGCATCAGTAGTTTTATTCCATGTGATGGCAGCGTCATATCCACGTCCCTTCTCAACCTGTGACATAGAAAGACCTGTAATCTGTGTTGCACCCTCACGTGTATAATTCTTTACTACACCAGAAGAGACATTATCACCGTCGCTGACTTTGAAGACATAAACAAAAGGAACGTTGGTCTGAACACTCTTGTGCGTAAAAGTGTTACCTGTCACAGTCTCCGAAGAAAGCAATGTACTTCCTTCATAAACCATAACATACATTGACTGGCCTGGTGTTAGCTGTGGCCATGTCCATGTGTAGTCATCACCTGTAAGATTACCTGTTATCTCTTCAGCATTGATAGCCTGAAGACGCATTGGAGCTCTTTCGATATCCTTGTCCTGACAAGCAGTAAAGATAAGCGCAACCAATACCGTTAATATGATTGATATCTTTTTCATAATTTCTGTCTATTTTACTTCTTTTCTCTAACTTAGTATCCTCTGTTCTGAGAGTAAAGTCCTGGGATGTAATACAACTGTGGATAAGGTACAGGGAAGTACTCGTTCTTGCCTGGCGTGAAATGTGCACCCTTATAATACTGTGCATACTTCTGTCCATTGTATTCATCATTCTGCTCCTTCTTAAAGTAATTGTTTAGAGTTGTTGAGAGAAGACCCCAGCGGCGGAGATCAAAGAAACGTTCATGCTCCATACCCATCTCCAGACGACGCTCCCAGCGCAGACACAAACGTGCCTTCTCCTTATTCTGGAAGTATGTATCAGGATAGAGACTTATCTCACACTGATTAGCGGCATAAGAGATATGCTTATTGATGGAGTTGGCTGCACGTTGACGGATATCGTTGATAATCTGGCGTGCCTCAACAAAACGGTCTAATTCGATAAGAGCCTCAGCGCGGTCGAGCATTGACTGGGTATAGCGAATTACATAGTCATTCATTGCGAAGACTGCCATGGGCTGTTGTATGTCTCTCCCTTTGAACGCTGCGGAACCTCTTTCATAGAGCAATAATAACCATAGGTGTTAGGCGTACGTGAGTTCGCAGTTGTCAGAGTGTAGGCTCCCTCGTACTTATAAGGGAATGAAGGCATACCCACTGTGTGGAACAATCTTGGATCCCATTTTTGAGATGATGGTGCTCCATTTACTGGGTGGGCATTTTCATCCGCATAGTCATTAAACTGTGGAAGTCCGTTGTGAGTTTTGAAAGCATTTACGAAGTTCTGTGATGGCTTATGGAAATCCCATCCGCATGACCATATACCCCATACACCATTAAGAACATTTGACCAGTTGCCACGTCCGTAAGTTGTGTGGTCATCCTCGTAATTAGAATGTTGTACTGCAAATATACTTTCCTTACTGTTGTGATGCTCTGGAAGGAATATGTCACCATAGTCCTCAAGATAGCCATATTGTGAGTTCTTCACTACATCAGTGTATTCAACAACCTTCTTCATATCCTCCTTATTGACAAAGTTGGCACCAGTGCTACCCTCGTAGCCGTCACCCCATCCTTTCTCAAGATAACATTTTGCAAGATAAGCGGCGGCAGCAACTTTATTGACACGTCCGCCCTGAGACTGCGTTGCTGGAAGAACATCATAAGCCTCCTTAAAGTCAGCAATGATTTTATCCCATAGTTGTTCTGCTGTGTACTCATCATTCTTAATTTGCTCCTGACTGTTATTACGATAAGCATCCTCGTCAATCCAAGGCACTTTATTGAACACCATCTTAAGTTTGAAATAGAAATGAGCACGAAGGAACTTTACCTCGGCAATACGCTGTTTTGTTGTCTCAGCGCCGAGTTTCGCCTCACCATTATCCTGCAGTGCCACGAGAGCACGATTACAACGGCTGACAGCAATATAGAGATGATACCACAACTCGTCAAGATGTCCTAATGTAGGGGTAAGAGTTGTGAACACCTCCACCTGATGATAATCTGTATCTGTTGTTCCTGAACCACCCTTAAGAGCATCATCAGACGCAACATCACCATATGCCCAGAGATTGAAAGGGTATCCATACCAGTCATCACCCAGCATGGCATAGGCACTATTCACCATCTCGTCTGGGTTTGGAATGCCTGCTGCTCATCGACAACTGCTGTTGGCTTATACTCCAGATAATCGTTACAACTTGCCAAGGAACCTACCAGGCAAAGAGTCATACAAGCCTTTTTGATATTATTATATATGATTGTTTTCATTGTTATAATCTTTTATGATGAACATATCGTTTTATCTTTAGAATCCTACCTGCAGACCAAACGAAATAGATGTGGCCAATGGATAAGCCCAGCTTGGATTCTCTGGATCTGAACATGTTAGACTGGAACTCTTGAGTGTCAGAAGATTCTGACCTGAGATATATGCTCTGAGGCTGGACATCTTGAGCTTTGAGATAAACTTCTCAGGCACGTTGTACCCAAGCTGCAGTGTGCGGAGCTTCAGGTAAGAACCGTTTTCAACATAATACGTAGAAACACGACCTTCGTCAGCAGTATTGTTAGTTGTCAGAGCTGGAATTGAAGAATCAGTATTATCGGATGTCCATGCGTTAAGCATACGGTTTCCCTTGTTTGAACCTGCATCAGTTATACTCCAGAAATCTGTTTGGAATTTCTGATTGTTGTAGATATCCTGATCGGCTACACCTTGCCAAAACATACTGAGATCAAAGTTCTTGTAACTCACCGCAACATTCAGACCATAAGAGAATGCAGGTACGGGATTCATAATCCATGTCTGGTCATCCTGATTGATACGTCCATCCCCATTCAGGTCAGCATATTTCAGACCACCTACACGAGCGTTAGGCTGACCTGACGCATAAACCTCCATATGGTTTTGGAAGAGTCTGTCAACAACATATCCTACAATACTACCATAAGGTTTTTTTGCCTCAACAATATTCTGCTTGAGGTGTGTGCATAAGCACCTGTTGTTGTCTTTGGAAGAGATGTAACACGATTACGGAAGAGATCAATGTTACTATTAATATCGATGCCTAAGCCATTAGAAAAGTTCTTACGGTAACCTAAGGTAAGTTCCATACCCCAGTCGCGAAGCGATGGGCCGTTCTGCCACTGACTTCCACCCTCTCCCTTTGCTGCAAGGTATCCTGGGTTGATAAGCATGTCTGTAATGTTCTTGATATAGAAATCGGCTGTTCCATAAAGACTGCTGCGGAACAGACTATAGTCAATACCTATATTATATTGTGTGGTTGTCTCCCACTTCAAGTTCTCATTAGCTGTCTGTATTGCACGATAGCCTGATGGGAAGGTGCCACTACCTGCAAGATTGAGGTCGTAGGCTGTTGATGTAGTACGATCAAGACCATAGTCGGCAACATACAAGCCATAGTGTGCATTATTGTCAATGCCTTGATTGCCAGTCTTACCCCAAGAAAGACGAAACTTCAGGTCGTCAAGCCAGTCTTTTTTAAGTAGCTGTGAGATACGGAAACCCAGTGATGCTGCAGGGAAATTACCCCAACGGTTGTTCTTTCCAAAACGGCTTGAACCGTCATGACGTAGTGTGAAAGATGCAAGAAGCAAGTCGTTGTAGTTATAGTCAACCTTACCAAAGAATGAAGCCAGACGGTATCCAACCATTGCACCAGTGTTACGAGCTGTACCAGTTGCTGCATTTGGGTACATATATTCCACTGACTCCAGAGCATATCCCTCAGAAATAGCATGAAAATCAAGATAAGTTTGCTTATTGATTTCTGAACCAAGAAGTACATTGAAATGATGAGCTTTCTTTATATCAAAGAGATAGTTCAGAGTGTTAGACCATGTGTAATTAGTATTGTTGGTCTGACCAAGGTCAGTTCTTGCTGTATTGTTATTCACGACATCTGATGCAAAGGTATGCGTCAGTGCATTAATGAATGATGTAGTATAGTCGACTCCGAAATTTGAGCGAAACAACAGCCCCTTGACAGGGGTAATGTCAACATACATATTTCCGAATACATGCCAATAGTCAAGATGATTATCCTTATTATGATACAGTTCGCGCATAGGATTCTGTCGGTCGCTCATACCACCAACAGGACCACCAAATGTAACACCGTCCTTTTCATAGACAGGTACTATTGGGCTTATCTTCAGAGCATTCTCCATAGGAGCACCATCAACCTGTTTGTTGTAGCTTATAGTGAAGTTCTCACCAACTTTGAGGATGTTATTGAGTCTGTACGAGTTATTCAAACGAGCTTGAATACTTGAGAAGTTTGTGTACTTCAGGATACCATCATTTTTCTTATAACCCAAAGAGAGCATCGATGTTAACTTATCTGTAGCAGAAGAGATAGATACGCTGTAATTACGGGAGAAACCTGTGCGAGAAATTTCTCTGACCCAATCAGTATCTGAGAACATCATTGTACGCTTAGCATTGATAAAACCGTCATAGAGACCATTTATAGTATAGTTTACATACTGATTTGTTGTAGGATTCCATACCCTGATTCCCACACCTTCTGCAGCATTGAGGTTCAGGCCATAGTTGCTTGCGTACGCTACAGGATCTATACCATCATTAAGTGCAGCTTGAGCCATTGCGGTAGCATAACCCTTAGTATCAAGAAGTTTCATCTTTGACTGCTTTGTATAGAACTGAGCAGTAAGATTAGCTGTAAAGTCTACTTTTATTTTATCAGCCTTCTTTCCCTGTTTTGTTGTAATGATAATAACGCCATTAGCAGCACGTGAACCATAGATACTTGCTGAAGCAGCATCCTTCAGAACCTGCATGCTCTCGATATCGTTAGAGTTAAGTGTATTGATACCGTTTGTCATTGGCACACCATCTACAATAAAAAGAGGATCCTGAGAAGAGTTGAATGACCCGATACCACGGATACGAATTGTTGCAGTACTTGACGGCGAACCGGTGTCTGTGATAGTCATACCAGCCACACGTCCCTGAAGTGCCTTCATTGGATCAGCATCTGGAGATGTCTTGACAGCATCAGTCTTCACAACTGATACAGCACCAGTAAGGTCTGCCTTACGCTGAGTTGTATAACCAGTTACGATGACTTCGTTCAATTCATTGGCTTCTTGCTTCAGCTGTATATTCATCTTAGCTGCAGCCTTAGCTTCAACGGTAGAATAACCAATGTAAGAGATTGTGAGAGGTGCACCCTCATTTGTACTTAAACTAAAGTTACCGTCAATGTCAGTTACCGTTCCATTGGCTGTACCTTTCTCCATTATTGTGGCACCAACGACAGGAGAACCAGTCTCGTCAACAATTGTACCACTGACAGTTACCTTGTTCTGAGCATATATAAGCGAACAGAACATAAGCAATACTGCACTCGAAATAATTTTCCTTAGGCTTTCCATTTAGAAAATGATTGATGTTAGTAATTCTGGATTTATAAAATTTCTGCCACAAAATTACTATCAACAAGGAGAAAGCTTATAAAATAATCGTTCCTTACATACAACAAATGTTACCTAAACGAAATCCTTATAGCAAATGAACGATTTATAAGAAAAGAGCCTTTTTTATGGTTCTTCTGGAATTTGGAGTGATAAAGATTTGTCCAAACTTAGTTCTCTGACGAAAGGTCACACGGAGAAAAGGAGTGGACAGAGGATTATTAAAAAAAGCAATGGAAGCCACGGAGGCACTATCGGTGCACAGAGCAACGGAGAATGTTTGCCAATTCTATTAGCAATTTATATACAAAGCGTTTACCCCAAAATAGCTATCAAGAATCTGTACGCTACACCTCCGTAGCTCTTTGTGCCGTCGGCACCTCCGTGACATTGCGTTACCTCCGTCCCCTCCGTGACTCCGTGTGCCTAATATATAAGACTTTTAGTTTATCACTCCATATTTCGGAAGGGCCTTTTTTATTCTCTTCAAAGAGAAACTGCGCACAAATCACTTCTTGGGACTCTCCCCGAACTCGTCTTTATAGCACTTTGAAAAATAGCTGGGCGTAGAGAAGCCAACAGCATAAGCCACCTCTGACACGGTCTTTTCGGTTGTTCGAAGCAAATGGCGGGCACGAGTGAGACGGGCTTTACGAAGCATTTCTACAGGAGAATATCCAGTAAGAGCCTTCACTTTCCGATAAAGCTGCACACGAGAAAGGCCGATTTCATCGCCTATTCGCTCTACATTAAACTCATTATCACTAAGGTTGTCTTGAATTATCTTACGCAATTGTGCTGCAAAAGTCTTATCTGTTTCATTGGACAACTTTTCAAAAGCATCATTTTTCATCACTATTTGAGAATAACTTACTAAGTTTCTTCCTACTTTGAATAAGATTATCAATACGCGAAAAAGTAGACGAAGCGAGAATGGTTTGGACAAATAAGCATCCGCACCATGCTCATACCCCTCAGCACGTTGCTCATCAAGACTACGTGCTGTTAGTAAAATGACAGGTATATGACTGATAGCTTTATCCGTTTTCAGCTGTTGACAAAACGCTAATCCGTCCATCACAGGCATCATAATGTCCGACAACACTATATCTGGAACTATTTTCCGTGCAAGTTCCAAACCGGCTTTTCCATCAGCGGCTTCACTCACATTATACTTTTCGGATAGTACCGACCTTAAATAAGTGCGAATATCGATATTATCATCAATGATTAACACCTCTGGTTTATCTGTTTGATAAGGCTGTATAAGTTCGTCTATATGACGAGCTTGATTCGGAACTTCTTGTGCGGATGATGGTTCAACCAATTGTTCTATTTTCTCTGTAGGTTGGTTAGTTACCTCTCCTTTCTGTCTAACAGGAATATGAATAGTAAAGGTACTTCCTTTTCCCTCTATACTTGTAGCACTTACCTCTCCGTGATGCAATTCTGTGAAAGCTTTCACAATAGCCAACCCAATACCCGTACCACGTCCAGCATTCTTTGCTTGATAGAAACGATCAAAAATATAAGGAAGCTCATCACTTGAAATACCACAACCATTATCTGCCACACTAATCATAACACGTCCATCCTCTTCTTTAGCTGTCAGAGTGATTTCTCCACCTTCAGACGTATATTTTAGGGCATTACTAAGAAGATTATAACAGATTCGCTCTATCTTATCTTGATCTGCTCTGAGCATAACCGCATCAGGAGCATTCATACTAATGGCAATATGCTTCTTCTGTGCAGAGGCACTGAAAAGCATAATCCATTGTTTCATACTTTCCGAAAGATTAAAGTCGGAGAGGCGTAGTTCCATCTTACCATTCTGCACCTTACGGAAGTCAAGAATCTCACTGACCAATTGTGTCAGGACAAGCACATTACGTTGTACTATCTGAAGCATACTTCGTTGTTGTGAATTAAGGTTATCATCATGGATGATATAGTTCACAGGATCAGCTATCAACGTAAGTGGTGTACGCAATTCATGACTTATATTTGTGAAAAACTGAAGTTTTGCTTTGTTGGCTTCTTCTTCTATCCTTCGCTTCATAAGGATAGTTCGATAGATATAAACCATAATACCTATCAGCAAGAAAAGGATTATACTAAAAAGCACAATATACATCTTTTGATGATTATATTGCACCAAATAAGTATCCACTTTCCCATGAAGTGCATTGAGACGAGCTGTTTGCTTATTCATCTCTTCATTCTGCATAAGTAGAACATTAGCGTTTGCCTTTGTTACCAATGCACCTTTAGATAGTTGTCACGCTTATAAGGCTTCTTCTCAAGGATATTCAACGCGAGTTGCATAACTGAATCGCCTCGGGTAGGATAGATATAAGAAGCTTCTAAATTACCATCACGAACATTCTCCATACCTCCTCCTGGTACAGGAAGAGCATCTATTCCAACTATTCTAATTCCCTTAACCTTATGCTTCTTTATAGATTGCAAAGCACCTAAAGCCATACGGTCATTTTGTGCAAAGACGTATTGGATAGGCTCTTTTGTTTGTGAGAGTACACTGTCCATAGCCATTACGCCACTCTCTTTCACCCAATCTCCATGCTTACGAGCAATCACTTTTATCCCAGAATAATCCTTTAGTGCATCCATAAAACCACGATTACGTTCTATGGCGGGCGACGATGCTTGTAATCCACAAATCTCTACTATATTCCCTTTACCATCTAACTGCTGCCCGATGAAATAGCCTATTTCGTATCCAGCCTCATAGTTATCAGCCCCTATAAAGGCTGTGTACTTCTTTGAATCGGTCTTACGATCGAAGAGGATAACAGGGATTCCTGCATCGTATGCTTTATCAATGACCGATGAAATCGTATGAATTTGATTGGGAGAAACAATAAGAAGGTTGACCCCTTCCTTTATAAACTGTTCAATCTGTTGTTTCTGTAACCTGTCATTATCATTAGCTGAAGCAAATTTCAGTGTTACATTATCATGTTGATAGGTACTCATCACAAGTTCGTTGTTGAGTTTATCACGCCAAATATCTTCAGAACACTGAGATACTCCTATAACATATTTTTTTACGTTGTTATCCGAACAAGCTGAAAACAACAAAGTAAAAAATAGAATGTATAACCATTGCTTCATCTGCATAAATATCAAAAAAGATTATGTATAATACAGGTTCATTGCAGCAAAGATACATTCTTTCTTTTGTATTTGCAAGGAATCAAGACGTTATTATGCGAACAAATAAATAACGACAGATAGTCCTGAAACGTCTTTGTATCTTCCTATGAGATTTTCCGTTAAATGCATAGACTTTTTACGTATTGCTTTAACGGAAGAACAGCAATGATTCATTAAATAAAAACATAGCCAAGACTATCAAACTATCTATTTTATTATCATTATATGACATAGGCAACTGTTTCATTTTAACCCAAATCGCTCATTAGAGCCTAAACATATTTTGTTTTATTATCGAGCTGATTGTTTGTTTCTGGAACATAAGCGCAGTGGGTTACATCAAGTTATAAAGACAGACAAGATGCCAATAAGAATATAAAAGATGTTAGGAAACAATACCATAATAATAAGAAATATACATTTGGTTCTTCCGAAATATGGAGTGATAAATTAAGCCTACTACATATAAAAGGTACACAGAGAGGAGGAGAGCACGGAGGTGAAAGCAGACAATCTCACGGAGGTGCCGAAGGCACAAAGAGCGACAGAGATGTAGTGTACATATTGCTGATAACTTTGGTAATAAACATTTTAAGAAATCTTGCAAACCACTGCTTTGTAATGAAGTAGACAAAAACATTAATAAAACTCGCAAATATCCTCTGTTCCTCCACGCACCAACGGTGCCTCTGTGTCTAACGATTGCAACGATATAAAAACTTCTGTGTTCTCCTTTGCTCTGTGTGACCTATCTTCAAACTTCTAATCTCAAACGGTATCACTCCAAATTACTGAAGACCCATATAAAAGGCACACAGAGAGGGGGAGAGCACGGAGGTGAAAGCAGACAATCTCACGGAGGTGCCGAAGGCACAAAGAGTGACAGAGCCGTAGTGTACGTGTTGCTGATAGCTTTGGTAATAAACATTTTAAGAAATCTTGTAAACCACTGCTTTGTAATGAAGTAGACAAAAACATTAATAAAACTCGCAAATATCCTCTATTCCTCCACGCACCAACGGTGCCTCTGTGTCTAACGATTGCAACTATATAAAAACCTCTGTGTTCTCCTTTGCTCTGTGTGACCTATCTTCAAAGTTCTAATCTCAAACGGTATCACTCCAAATTGCTGAAGACCTATACATATTGTGGTCTAATGACCGACTTGGGGTTAATACGATGAAATTTCAGACAACAGTTTGAAAAATCATTACATAATTTCGAATAAAACATCTATAAATAAGGATAAAAACACGCATAAAAAGCAAGTTTGTAACCAACAGAGAATCAAATGATTATAAAGTATCAAGATAAAAGACGCTTACTTGGACTTCAAAAGGGCGTTAGTAAGCCCTCAAAAGAGCATCTTTTGCAACTCAATTAGCCGTCTTTTAGAAGCCAAAAAAGCATTTATTGATTTCGATCTGCTTGAAAATAGTTTACAAACATCAATCAATAAGGGAATAAACAGTTTGTAGGCAATGGATAGATATAGTATCAATTTGAATTTAACCTTATAGTTTATCCCCTTTATAAAACCATCTTATTTGGGATAGTCATACTAAGGAAGTGTATAAGTCTTATTCTATTTCCAATCTATGCTTTTAACGGAAGAACCATTCGAGGGATTCAGCCTGACAGGTGCAGAGTGGAATAACGGATATACCTTCCTTGCAGACAACAATAAGAATATCTACTTCCAGGCTGGTGGTGCACGAGTAGGTGCCAATGGAGCAATATCAAGCAATGGTACTAATGGTCTCTACTGGCAGTCTGTTCCAACGCTTAAAGAAAATGGTAAACCCGGTTATGGTTTACGTACATCACTAACGAATGGTGCAATAAAAACATTTTTCCCTCCTCCAAATGACGCCGCTGACGACTATGGTTCTTATGCTAATGCATACGGTGTTCGTCCAGTAGCAGAGTAAACTGACTTTTAAATTTATATATTACAGCCTCTCAGACGTAAGTTTGAGGGGCTGTTTTGTTTCTCTTATTAGAATAAAAAAAACGTTTATCATCTTCTAATTTAGGATATAGGCATAGTATGAGATTCAAACTATAAGTATATTGTAATAACTGACTAAACAAAAAAACTTAATGTGTTAACTCTATTTCATTTCTTAAATCCTTAACTCCTAAAAACAGCAAAGGAGTGAAAGGGAAAAGACTAATGTCTTAACTCCATTTCACTCCTTAACTCCTTAACTCCTCTTGAAATCTCCTTAACTCCTAAAAACAGCAAAGGAGCGAAAGGAAAAAGACTAATGTCTTAACTCCACTTCACTCCTTAACTCCTTAACTCCTAAAAGAGCCTTACTCCGGATAGAACTTCACGCAAACAGGGTGGCTAAGGACAATATCCTGATGAGTATTCTTAAGCAAGCCCGTATCCTTATCACGTGAGTAAACCTGTATAGAGTTATCATCACGACAAGCAACGAGCAGGAAGTTGCCATTTGGGGTGATAGCAAAGTTGCGTGGATGTTTACCTGTAAGCTGCGCACCCACACGAGTCAAGGTACCCTTATTGCCTACACGGAAGATAGTGATACCATCACCCTTCAGACGTGTACTGGCATAAACAAACATACCATCAGGACTGACATGGATATCAGCACCACCCTGCGCATTAGCGTTATCAGCAGCGATAGACTGAAGTTCCTTTAACTTACCGTCACTATAACTATAAACAATCACCTTACCAGACAACTCGTTCATAAGGTAAGCATATCTACCATTAGGAGAGAAAACAAGATGACGTGGACCAGAGCCAGGTTTTACATGAGCCGCAATACCATGATCCTCTAACTTCTTATCGCGCTTGTTATAAGAGAAACAAAGAATACGGTCGCCACTGAAGTCGGTTGTAAGGATATAACCATCAGGCGCAAAGATAGCACAATGTGCATGAGGTGTGTTCTGACGTGAACGGTTAGGACCACCCTTCACACTACCCAACTGCAACAAAGACTTATCGAGTGTTCCATTCTTAAGAATTGGGAAGACAGAGATAGTACCCCCAGAGTAATTAGCAGTAAGTGCAATCTTGCCATCTGTAGACACATAACAAGGATCGCCACCATGCGTTAGCTGTGAGTTTTTAAAAGCGAAAGTACCGTTTACAGGGTCGTAACCAATGCTATTAAGAACAGCTGTCGCATTATTCTTCTCGCTAACAGCATAGATATTACGACCATCCCTGCTGAAAGTAAAATAAGAAGGATTGTCAACCTTTAACGAAGTGATACCCGATGCCTTACCAGTAGACTGGTCGAAAGAGAAAGAATATAACCCTTGACTACCAGCATCAGTATAGGTTCCGACAACCATCTTGATATTACTGTCGGCAAAACCGAACACAGGACTAACGGCCAAAGCCGCACCTAATAAAATAGATTTAAAATTCATCTTTGTTTAATCTGTTATATTTGTTTATATTTTATGTTTCACCTATTATAATATAATAAGCCACTCACTTATTCCCTTCTTTCAAGATATAAGAAGTAGCTTTATAGCGCTGCAAAAATAAATAAAACTATGATAAACCTCTATCTTTTTTACCATTTTTGACTTCCCCGCTTTGTTTTTAAGTTTTTAAAAACATTCGCAGGGAGATAAGACTAATATTTTGACTATTTAGTAAGGCAGAAGTTCAAACATTAACGACAACGAATATTATAAGGTAAAACGTAAGAATAATGAGTTGACAGTGGTTTGGAGTGACAACATTCGCCTCTTAAGTTTAGCACTTTGTCGTAATCTCACACAGAGAAAAGGAGAATACGGAGGGTTTAGAAACAAAGTGATGCAAGGCACGGAGGCACCGTCGGTGCGTAGAGAAACGGAGGTTGTTTGCTTGCTTTATTAGAGATTCATGCACAAAGTATTTACCAAAAAATTCTTAGGATTCAGTACGCTACGCCTCCGTCGCTCTTTGTGCCATCGGCACCTCTACGTAATTCATTTAACTCCGTCTGCTCTTTTTCTCTGTGTGACTTATCATTTAAGAGCTTTAGTTTATCAATCCATACTTCAAAAGAGCCATAACAACATTAGAAAAAACCTTGGAGAAACACAATAACAGACTCAAGCGAGCGAGTGTTTTAGTTAAATAATCATAAACTACATATAATCTTACTATCCAAAACAACTATATAAGGTTGAAAATAAGTACCTTTGCAGTCCGATTATTAAGGGGGATTTTCTTAGAACCCCATACGATACGTGTTAATAGTGTTGTCTTTGGCCGGGCAGCATGGTTAGGTCAAGCACAGTCGTAAAAATAGAAAACGTTTTTTAGTAGTAAAATTATTAATTTTTTAGAATGGACACTTTAAGTTACAAGACTATTTCCGTAAACAAGGAAACAGCTAAAAAAGAGTGGGTCGTTATTGACGCGAGCGATCAGGTTGTAGGTCGTCTTTGCTCTAAAGTAGCTAAGCTTCTTCGCGGAAAGTACAAGCCAACTTTCACCCCACACGTAGATTGTGGTGACAACGTAATCATTATCAATGCAGCTAAGGTTGTATTCTCTGGTAAGAAGGAGACTGATAAGGTTTACACACGTTATACTGGTTACCCTGGTGGTCAGCGTTTCAACACACCTGCACAGCTTCGTACTCGTAAGAACGGTATTGACAAGATGATTCGTCATGCTGTTAAGGGTATGTTACCAAAGGGTCCTTTAGGTCGTCATCTGTTGGATAACCTCTATGTTATCGAAGGTACAGAACTCAACGGTCTCGAGGCACAGAAGCCAAAGGCAATTGATATTAACCAGTATAAATAATAAGGAGAAAGATGGAAGTAATTAATGCAATTGGTCGCCGTAAGAGCGCTGTAGCGCGTGTTTACCTCTCAGAGGGCACCGGTAAGATCACAATCAACAAGAAAGATTTAACTGAATTCTTCCCATCAGCTATCCTGCAGTACGTGGTTAAGCAGCCACTGCAGTTGCTCGGTGTAGAAGGTCAGTATGACATTAAGGCCAACCTCGATGGTGGTGGCTTTACTGGTCAGAGCCAGGCACTGCGTCTTGCTATCGCTCGTGCATTGGTTAAGGTTAACGCTGAAGATAAGAAAGCACTTAAGGACCAGGGATTCCTGACACGCGACAGCCGTACTGTTGAGCGTAAGAAGCCAGGTCAGCCTAAGGCTCGTGCTCACTTCCAGTTCAGTAAGCGTTAATATTTTCTTTTGGAACTTGGAACTTTGACCATTGAAGTTGGAACTTTGAACTTTATGATATGTTTTGTTTGATAAAAGAATAAAGCAGAAAAGAAAAGGTAAAGCTTAAAGGTAAAAGTTTAAACCTCAAAGTTCAAAGTTAAGAGCTGAAAGGCTAAAGTTCAAATTTCAAAGCTCAAAGTTCAAAGAAAAAGGGTTTAGTATCTAAACTGACGCGATTCCTTATCGGGGGACTACCCGTCAATTGATTCTAACAAAGCGTGGTGAAGCTCATTCGCCAAGAAAGAATTAAAAAGAAAGTAAACAAGTAAAAACAAACAAAATGTCAAGAACAAATTTTGACCAGTTATTGGAGGCAGGATGTCACTTTGGCCACCTCCGTCGTAAGTGGAATCCAGCTATGGCTCCTTACATCTTCATGGAGCGCAATGGTATCCACATCATCGATCTTCACAAGACTGTAGCTAAGATAGACGAGGCTGCAGAGGCACTCAAGGGTATCGCTAAAAGTGGTAAGAAGATCTTGTTCGTCGCTACTAAAAAACAGGCTAAGGAAGTTGTAGCAGAGAAGGCTGCAGCTGTTAACATGCCATACGTAAACGAGCGTTGGGCTGGCGGTATGCTGACCAACTTCCCAACCATCCGTAAGGCTGTGAAGAAAATGACGAACATCGACAAGTTGATGAACGACGGAACATTCTCTAACCTCTCTAAGCGTGAGCTTTTGCAGATTTCACGTCAGCGTGCTAAGCTCGAGAAGAACCTCGGTTCTATCTCAGACTTGACTCGTTTGCCATCTGCACTCTTCGTTGTAGACGTAATGAAGGAGCACATCGCTGTTAAGGAGGCTAACCGTCTCGGCATTCCTGTATTCGGTATCGTTGATACCAACTCTGATCCAAAGAACATCGACTATATCATTCCTGCTAATGATGATGCTAAGGATTCAGTAGAGGCAATCCTCGCTGCTTGCTGCGGTGCTATCGCAGAGGGTCTTGAGGAGCGTAAGGCTGAGAAGGCTGACGAGAAGGCTGCTGCAGAGCAGGCTGAAGAGGCTGCTGAGGCTAAGCCAAAGCGTGCTGCTCGTAAGGCAGAAGAGGCTCCAAAGGCAGAGAACGAGGCACCAGCTGCTGAGTAATTAAAAGAAACATAGTGGGCGCTGGTGAGTGCTAATGAGCTTCTATATTATTTATAATACGTGAAGTTTATTATCCCTCATCAACGCCCACAATATTTAATAATATTAGAAAGGAAAACAAAAAAATGGCTATATCTATTGAAGATATCAAGAAGCTCCGCGCTATGACTGGCGCAGGTCTGGCTGACGTAAAGAAGGCACTCACAGAGGCTGAAGGCGATTACGAAAAGGCAAAGGAATTGATTCGTGAGCGTGGTTTGGCTATCGCTGCTAAGCGTTCTGACCGTGAGACATCAAACGGTTGTGTACTCGTTAAGCAGGTAGACGGCTTTGCTGCTATGGTTGCTATCAAGTGTGAGACAGACTTCGTTGCTAACGGTCAGGACTTCATCGCCCTCGTTCAGGAGATTCTGGACGCTGCTGTTGCTAACAAGTGCAAGAGCCTTGATGAGGTTAAGACACTTAAGCTCACTAATGGCGAGGATGCTGCTACAGCAGTTCAGCAGCGTTCTGGTGTTACTGGTGAGAAGATGGAGCTCGACGGCTACAACTTCCTTGAGGGTGAGAACTTGTCTGTTTATGACCACATGAACAAGCACACTCTCGCAACTATCGTTCAGCTCAATGAGAACAACGAGGAGGCTGGTCACAAGGTAGCTATGCAGGTTGCAGCTATGAAGCCAGTAGCTCTTGACGAGGCATCTATTCCACAGTCTGTTAAGGACGAGGAGTTCAAGGTTGCTGTTGAGAAGACTAAGGAAGAGCAGATTGAGAAGGCTGTTGTTGCTGCTATCAAGAAGGCAGGTATCAACGCTAACCTCGTTGACAGTGAAGACCACATCGAGTCTAACATCAAGAAGGGTTGGTTGACACGTGAGGAGGCTGATAAGGCTATCGAGATTCGCAACACTGTTGCTGCTGAGAAGGCTGCAAACCTCAACGAGGATATGATTCAGAACATCGCTAAGGGTCGTCTGAACAAGTTCTTCAAGGAGAACTGTCTCGTTGATCAGGAGTTCCAATTCGGTGATGGTGACAAGCAGAGCGTTAGCGAGTGGCTTAAGGCTCAGAGCAAGGATCTTAAGATTGTTGCTTACAAGCGCTTCACTCTCGCTGCAGAGTAATCACAGAGCTTCATTAGAAGAAAGATATGGGAGTTGCAGGATAGCCATTAGGCTCCTGCAACTCTCTTTTATTAGAAGTTAGGGCTTATTAGGCTAATTGGGCTAATAAGGCTAATTGGGCTAATTGGGCCAATAAACCCAATAATTTCCTAAAACTACCAACAATGAAAATCTTTGCAGTCGGCATGAATTATGCCGAACATAATAAATCGCTAAACGAAACGTTATCTAAAAAGGAAGGACCAGTTATCTTCACTAAGGCAGACTCTGCCCTACTGAAAGATAAAAAGCCTTTCTTCATTCCCGATGACTTGGGAAGGATTGAATATGAAACGGAACTCGTGGTACGTATCTGTCGATTGGGGAAGACCATCTCACAGCGCTTCGCTCATAGATACTACGATGCTGTGACAGTTGGTATTGACTTCACAGCTCGCGAATTACAACAAAAACTAAGAGCGCAAGGACTACCATGGGACCTCTGCAAAGGATTTGATGGTTCGGCTGCTTTAGGCGAATGGGTATCAAAGGATAAATTCCTTGATATACAACGACTCCGCTTCCACCTTGATATCAACGGACAGACGGTTCAGGAAGGATGTACAACTGACATGCTATACAAAGTAGATGAAATCATCAGTTACATTAGTCGCTACTTTACCCTCAAGACTGGCGACATCATCTATACAGGCTGTCCATCAGGTTGTGGACCTGTACATATCAATGACCACTTAGAAGGATATATAGAGGAAAGAAAAGTCCTCGACTTCAATTGCAAATAAACGCACTGAAGCTCAAATAATCAAACCAAACAGAGGGAATAACTGACAAAAAGACCTAAGGAGGAATACATCAATAAAATGACGAAAGGAATCAATAAGCTGTTAATGAAACGTTCAGCAATACTCTGCTTCATACTTCTGTTGGGTTGTATAAAACTATCAGCTCAACAGCAAAGATTTTTCAACCTAACGGTTCAAGATGTGACAATAGACTCGCTATTGCCACATTTCCGTTATGCTATCCCTGTTGGTGAACAGTACGCTGATTCTACCTACGAATTGGAGATACGCTATCCTGAGTTCATTGATATGAGCAAGGCAGACATTGAACGCTACAATGCATTGACAACTGTTGTTCCACCTGCATTACCAGAGATACATCAGCAGATGACTGTGGAACGCAAGCGTGGCGTATTAGAGATATCTCTAATGCCTATCGTTCAGCGCAATGGAAAGAAGCAGTTTCTCGTCAGTTTCATGATAGCGCTTACATCTCGTCCTAAGAAAACAACAACAAAGAAGACAAAAGGTGTTGAGACTCGTACCGGTGGCGTATCGGTATCTACTGTCTCAAATCGCTACGCTGCACATTCCGTTCTTGCAAGTGGTAAGTGGGCAAAGATACGTGTTCCTGCTAATGGTGTCTATCAGTTGACCAATGATCTAATCCGTCGTGCCGGCTTCTCTAATATTGACAAAGTCAAAATCTATGGCTATGGTGGAAACTTGCAGAAGGAGGTTCTTACAGCTGACGACATCACTTCATTTGATGATTTAAAAGAGGTACCAACCTATAATAGTAATGGTAGACGGCTCTTCTATGCACGTGGACCTGTTAGTTGGGAAAGCAACACATCGGTAAAGAGAATCCGCAATCCTTATTCTAACTATGGTTATTACTTCCTAACAGAAGACAACAACAGTGCTCCTGCAACTGTTTCAGATAGCACAACCTTCCTCAACAGTTTCTATCCATCAGCAGGTGACTATCATAGTCTGCATGAGATTGATAATTTCAGTTGGTATCACGGAGGTCGAAACCTCTTTGAAGAAACTCCATTAAAACTGAACGAAGGTAAAGTATTCACCTTGACAAACAAAGCACGTGCTACAAGTGCAAAACTAACAGTAGCCGTAACAACTGGTACTTATAATTCTATTGTAAAGGTAGAAGCAAATGGTCAATATCTTGGCGACATAAGAGTCACACCACAAGAATCCTTTGACAAAGGATATGAAGAAGTAAGAACCTATACCCTCAATACCCTCCATGCAGTTGATAGCATCAAACTGACAACCCTATCTGGTGGTCCTGCACGTCTTGACTACCTCATCATGACCTACCCTACTCCTGCGCCAGCACCTTCTTTGAAGGCATCCTTCCCAACCCCTGAGTATGTTTACAACATAACCAATCAAGACCATCATGCTGACGAACCAGTCAACATGGTGATTATCATCCCTACAAGTCAGAAGTTATTAGCCCAGGCAGAACGCTTAGCCGACTTCCATAGAACACACGATAATATTTCTGTGCGTATTGTTCCTGCAGACGAGCTCTATAATGAATTCTCCAGTGGAACACCTGATGCAATGGCTTACCGCCGTTATATGAAGATGCTTTACGACCGTGCTACCAGTAACAATCTTCCACAGTCGCTCCTACTTTTTGGCGACTGCGTATGGGACAACCGTATGGTTACCAGTGCTTGTCGTAACCTTAACCCTGACGACTATCTTCTTGCTTACGAGAGTGAGAACTCATTCAGCGAGACCGACTGCTATATCAATGATGGTTGGTTTACTTTGATGGATGACGGAGAAGGTGGAGACTTGTTAAGACGTGACAAAGAAGACCTTGGAGTTGGGCGCTTTCCTGTGACAGAGATTTCAGATGCAAAGGTATTAGTCGATAAGACTATCAACTATGCTGAGAATAAGAATGGCGGCAGTTGGGAGAACGTTATCATGTTCATGGGTGATGATGGAAACAATAATCTCCACATGCACGATGTCAATGAGACCGCAGAAGCCATTATGTCAACCTATCCTGACTATCAAGTAAAGAAGGTGATGTGGGATGCTTACACTCGTGTATCGTCTGCAACTGGTAACACCTACCCTGAGGTAAGTGCTATTATCAAGCAGCAACAGGCACAAGGTGCACTTATCATGGATTATGCAGGTCACGGAAAGGAAGACCAGATTTCTCATGAAGCAGTACTCCGCCTCAACGACTTTGCCAACTTTACCAACACTAATCTACCGCTTTGGATTACTGCCAGTTGTGATATCATGCCATATGACGGTACTATTCCAACTATCGGTGAAGCAGCCATGCTAAACAAGAAGGGTGGCTCTGTTGCTTTCTGGGGTACCACTCGTACGGTATATGCTTACTATAACAAGGCTATCAATACCGCCTTCCTCAAGCACGTACTTAGCTTTACAAATGGCAAACCAACCACATTGGGCGAAGCACAGCGTTTAGCTAAATGTGAGTTGATTAATTCTAACAGCGACCTTACACCAAATAAACTACAATATGCTTTATTAGGCGACCCAGCCCTCTCATTGAACCTTCCAACATTAGAGGTTAAGGTGGAGACTATCAATGGACAAACACCAAATACAACGGGTTCTGTTGTACTCAAAGGTGGCTCCGTTGTAACTGTCAAAGGTTACATTGCAAAGAACGGTAGTAAGCAAAGTGACTTCAAGGGGCTACTTACTGCTACCGTACGTGACACAAAAGAACTTATTACATGTAAGAAGCAAGAGGACACATCCGCAAGTGCATTCCAATATTACGACCGACAGAAAGTGCTATACAATGGTACTGATAGTATCAAGAATGGTGAATTTACCTTCACATTTGCCGTACCACGCGACATCAACTATGCAGCAGGAACAGGATTGATGAATCTATCTGCCATTAACGACAACCACACCCTCATGGCACAAGGACATGAAGAGGGTTTCACGATTGACGGTTCTGAGATTGTATACAACGATTCTATTGGTCCATCCATCTATGCTTATCTCAATTCTCCTTCTTTTGTCAATGGCGGTGAGGTCAACAGTACTCCTTACTTCTTTGCGCAGATAACGGATAAAGATGGTATCAACGCTTCTGGTAATGGTATCGGACATGACATGCAGTTGACCATCGACGGCAAGTTAACACAGACCTATATTCTGAATGATAACTTCCGATATGACTTCGGTAGCTATACCTCAGGAACAACGGGCTTTAGCCTGCCAGAGCTTTCTGAGGGACCACACACACTGCAGTTCCGTGCGTGGGACATACAGAACAACCCTTCAACCGTTACATTACAGTTCAAGGTTGTAAAGGGATTGGCACCAGAAATCTATAGTGTCAATGCCTCTAAGAATCCTGCCACGACTGAGACGACATTCATTGTTACCCACAACTATATCGGTTCAGATGTCGATATTGACATTGAAGTATTCGATATGAGCGGACGCCTCCTATGGCACCGTAGTGAGACAGGTGTTGCATCGGGCAATGCCATTACAGCCAACTGGGATCTTACTGTCGAGAATGGAGCAAGACTCCAAACTGGCGTTTATCTCTATCGAGTACGCCTCAGTAGCAATGGTGCGACAAAGGTATCGAAAGCTAAGAAACTAATTATCTTAGACAATAAATAACACAGAAAGAACGTTTCAATCCATATAGCAACATTTAATAAGCAACCCAATTAAAATAGAATGATTAATAAGCTTCGTATAGCCATCCTCTCACTGACGGTATTTGCTTCATCTACCGTTTTCGCTCAGGATAAGAAAGACATTTTTAATCCAGTCAACACATCAGTTACCTCACAGACTATCGCTCCTGATGCACGTGCTGCAGGTATGGGTGACGTTGGTGCGGCTACCGACCCAGATGTGAACTCACAGTATTGGAACCCTGCAAAATATCCTTTTAATATTTCTCGTGCGGGTGTTTCACTAAACTATACTCCTTGGCTGCGCCAGTTGGTAAGTGATATCGACTTGGCTTATCTTGCTGGTTACTATCGTATCGGTGATTATAGTGCAGTCTCAGCTTCTATGCGCTACTTCTCTTTGGGTGAGGTACAGATGACTGACGGGTCTAATATGACCATTAACCCTTACGAGATGTCAATGGACGTAGCCTACTCTCTGATGTTGAGTGAGCATTTCTCATTAGGTGCAGCTGTACGTTGGATATACTCTGACCTTACCTATAACTATACTGATGATACTGCGCCAGGTTCTGCCTTTGCAGCCGACTTGTCTTGCTATTATCAGAACTATATCAATATCGGTGAGCGTGAGTGTCAGTTGGGCTTAGGTATGAATATCTCAAACATCGGTTCTAAGATTACCTTCGGTGGTGACAACCGTTCTGAGTTCATCCCAACCAACCTTCGTTTAGGTGCTTCGTTGATGATTCCTATCGATGAATTCAACCGTTTTACCATTGCTGCTGATGCCAATAAGTTGTTAGTTCCTACCTATCCAAAGCGCAAGGCTGATGAGACACAGGTAGACTATGATAACCGTCTTCAGAAGGAATACTATGACGTATCATCTATCTCTGGTATCTTCAAGAGCTTCGGTGATGCACCTAATGGTGCCTCTGAGGAATTACAGGAGATTCAGTGGAGCTTAGGTGCAGAGTATACGTATAATGACAAGTTCTCACTCCGTGCTGGTTATCACCACGAAAGCGAGAACAAAGGTAACCGCAAGTACTTCACTGTCGGTGCAGGCTTCAAGATGAATGTCTTCTCACTGGATGCGGATATGTTATTGCAACAGCTAAAAACAACCCACTTGATCAGACCCTCCGTTTCTCTTTGTCATTTGATATGGATGGTATCAAGGATTTGTTTAAGAGGAGGTAAACAACAACCAGCCCCTCCCCAGCCCCCTCCCCCAAAGGGAGGGGAGTGATTACTACCATTAGCCAAATCCTTGATAGTAATCTTCTTTACATAAGTATTATAAGACTTTTAATATAAACCAATAAGAACCTATCCCCCGCATAAAACATCTTCTATCTTAGAAGAGCCTGGGAAGGTCCCCATTATTATGAGCAATTCTACTCAACCTATCCCATCTTTCCGTGTAGGAATGGGATACGACGTACACAAACTCGTGGAAGGACGCGACCTTTATTTAGGTGGTATCAAGATTGAGCATACCCTCGGACTCCTTGGACACAGTGATGCTGACGTACTCATTCACGCTATCTGTGATGCCCTACTCGGTGCTGCTAATATGCGCGACATCGGTTATCACTTTCCCGACACTTCTGCTGATACACTTGATATGGACTCAAAGGTCATTCTTCGCAAGACTATTGACCTCTTGGCAACAAAGGGTTATCGAGTAGGAAACATCGATGCTACGGTATGTGCCGAGCGTCCAAAGATAAACCCACATATCCCTGCTATGTGCAAATGTCTGTCTGATATTATCGGTTGTGACATTGATGCCGTATCTATCAAGGCTACCACTTCCGAGCGCATGGGCTTCGTTGGTCGTGAAGACGGTATGGCAGCATACGCAGTTTGTTTGATTGTGAAGGCATAGGTCTATAAACCTACAGTTGCGTAAAAAACAATATTCTGTATAGAATATATAAGGACAGAGTAGCTATCAGCGCTTATACAAACAAGTATACGACAATATTCGATTGTAAAACGACAATAGGGGCACGGAATGTGTCCCTATTGTCGTTTAATGAGTACCAGTGCTATCTGGTAGGTTCTTCCGTTTTTTCTGCCCTTAACCGCCAATGTTTGTAAATTATTTTCATACACTTCAAAACTAACACATGCTCTTTTGGCTTCTAAAAGACACCTAATTGACTTGCAATAGATGCTCTTTTGAGGTCTAACTAACGCCCTTTTGAAGTCCAATTAAGCACCTTTTCTTGCACAACTTTATAACTAATTGATTTACTGTTAGTTGTAGAATTACTTTTTTTATATGTGTTTTTGCCTTTATTTGTAGATGTTTTTATCCGAAATTATGTAATAATTTTTTTAAACCTTTATCTACATTCTCAAAGTATTAAAAACAAAAAGGTTTTTCTGCGTTGGAGGATAATAAAATAGACTATTGACGGTCTTAGCTATCTATTTGTTTAATGAATACCCTCGGTTCTTCCGTTAGAACTATACGAAAAGTGTCCATGTCTTTAACGAAATAATCCTATTTAAGTTTTATTGATTATAATGTAAAAACATTCTCCTTTATTTAACCTGTATATACTAAAAAAATATTAACTTTGTAGCGTAAATATAAAAAAACCTAATAATATATAACTTTACTCGTATACGACAACAAAAAACAATATACTATTTATACAAATGAAACATTTTTTACACATTTTAGTACTAACGTTTGTTTTAGTATCGCCATTGCGGGTACTTGCAGACACTGCTACTTTTGATTTTTCTTCTGATGAAGGACTCAATACATTAAACTTAAAAAAACCTGAAAAGGGTAATGGTAAGGAAAACGAAAAGGAAAGAAGTACGAACTTAGGAGACAGAGAATACTCTATCAATAAAGTTACTATGAGATGCACAAGTGCAAAAACAGCAACTCGCATATGGAGAACTGGTAACCAAACCGACCTACGTTTCTACAAAAATGGTGGTAGCATTACTTTCACAGTACCAACTGGGCAGCAGATTACAAACATAGCTTTTACAGGAACATTGGGAAGTCACTGTAACACAGGTCAACTTAATGGGAAAGAATGGAGTGACGGTGGTATACCCACCAATTCTGTGACATTTACAGCAAACGATAAGAATTACATTAAAACCATAACAATAACCTATTCAAATCCAAAACCAGAAAAGACTATTACCAAGGTAAATAGCATCAAAGAACTCAAAGCCTTAGAAAGCGGAAGCTATGCTACGCTCAGCTTCACCGATGGCAATAATGGTAGTATGGCTCGTGTGCTCCATGTTTATGGTACTGGCGACACACAGGAGGCGTACATACGTGACAACACTGGGGCTGTATGCTTCTATGGTATCAACCCTAATGTGTCCTTTGCTTACAATCAACATTTGGCAGGACAGATTACAGGTGAATATGTCTTAGAGAATGGCATTCCTCGTTTTAAGGCTATCAGCAATAAGACAAACACATCACAACTTGTCATTGCTGCTCCTATAACAGAAGAAAATGTACAGCCAAAAGAAATAGAAGCTACTGAATATAATGATAATATTGCCGATTGGGTTCTCTTAAAGAATCAGAATATCATCAACGAAGAACTCACCACACAAGAGGGAATTGTCATTAACAATCGATTCAATAGTACTACCAGCAAAGATAAATATACAGTGCCTTATAACGGAGCCATTATTGACCTTGCAGGTATTGCTATTCCTAATGGAGTGAAACATGAAATCAACCCTATGTATCAAAATGGTCAGCGCCCTATCATCTTCGTCATTGATGATGAAAAGACCTTTGTATCACCTCAACATGACATTACAGATGCAGCTGTTCGTCTGAAGCGTACACTCTCTTCCCAATATTGGAATACCTTACTGTTCCTTTCGATATAGAATATGATGCTTTGGAAAATGTTGAGATAGCTAAGTTCACTGGAAAAGTTGAAGGTAACACAATGATATTTGAAAAAGAACAGACTCTCATAGAGGCTGGTGTACCTTATATCGTGAAGTGGGACATAAAAGACCCAACCTTTGAGAGCGTGACACTCAAGGCAACAAAGGCACAGACCATCAATTCAAATGATGGACAATTCGGCTTCGTGGCTATCTATGGTCCAACAACACTTGCCCTCAATAAAACAGAACGCTATCTTGCCAAAGATGGAAATCTTTATTATCCTTCAAGTTCGGATAATAAAGCTAATCTCCTAAAGGGACTACGTGCCTATTATCGTGTACCAGCTGGAGCTGGAGCTAAGATTGCCTTCTTTGGTGAAGCTACAGGCATTACCAGCCCAGAAGTACTTACTACTCCAATCCAAATTAAAGGTGTATAACCTCAATGGACAGTACATGGGTAGCAGCATTAATAACCTACCAAAGGGCATCTATATCGTGAATGGACGTAAACTAATTATAAACTAAGAAGAAACACATTGTTATGAAGAAAAAGAACTATATGACTCCCGCTATTGTGAACATTCTGGCTGATACTGCTAACTTCATTATGGGCAGTAAGGATGTAAATGAGAGTGGAACAAAAGTGAATACAGGAAATGAGCATGGAACTGGTAATGCTTGGGAAGGCGGTTGCGCAAAGGAGAACCTTTGGAGCACAGACCATAATAACTACCAAAACTAAGGAGGATTAAAGATGAAACAGAATATTTTCACTTCACTATTGTTGCTCCTTAGCATAACAGCTACAGCACAAAATAAGAAACAAACCATCACGATTACCACCAAATTAGGCGAGGTGCATACCTACGTCATGGGTGAGACGATAGATAGTACACGTGTGATTGAGGGCGTAGGTATAAAAGTCTATCCCAAGGGAAAGACTGTTTCAGAAGACTTTCTCTTCTCTCAGATAGAATACACCATTACTGAAACCGTCACCCCTAACCCAGTCACACCAGACAACAATGCCAATCGTAACACTGCCGACGACCTAAAAAAGAACCGCGAGGGGTGGCGATTGGAGTTTCCACGCTTCTATCAAGGAACCAACAAGACGTATGAAGTGACACATTACACTACTGAGGCGAACCTTGGAAAACTGCGTAACTACTCTATCGAATGGGACGCTAAACTCAAAGCAAACCGTTGGACCTGCTATGAACTGTATGATGTTCTCCTGCAGAAGAACGTAAAGAGACAAGATGACTTCCGACAAGACCCAGAGATACCAGCAAATGAACAAACCTCACTTAAGGATTACAGCGGGAGTGGCTTTAGTCGTGGACACCTCTGCCCATCTGGTGATAGGCTCTATTCTGCCGCTCAGAACAAGCAAACCTTCTATCTAACAAATATGCAACCACAGATACAAGGTCACAATGGTGGCGTATGGGGGAAACTTGAAGAGAAGGTACGTGCGTGGGCTGGACGATGTGATACACTCTATATCGTGAAGGCTGCTACTATAGACAAGGACGAGTATATCTGTAAGCAAGCTGATTTGGAGGAGATGGCACAGAAGGAATCATCCGGCAAGTCACTTCATTTCAATGGTATTGTACCAAAGTTCTTCTATATGGCACTACTTGCTTATGACAAGAAACCAACACCTATCGTGCTCTCGGTATCTGGTCGCCTCATTACAACAACAGTAAAAGCGAGTATATCACCATCCAGGAGTTACAGAATCGTACTGGTATAGACTTCTTCTGTAACCTTAGTGACGATATAGAGCAGGCTGTAGAGACAACCATTGACCAAGCGTACTGGGGATACTAACATCTTTAGAGGTTAGTGTATGACGTGTAAAAATAGGATATAAAAGTTGCTGTCATTCCTTTCACGCCAATATCTCTTGCATATGATTATCTAACAAGAGGTTACGAAAAGTGTTAAAAGTGACAGCAAACCAAATAAAAAGAAAATAGGTTATTGAGATAGAGATTCTATATCAATAACCTATTTTAATTTATACTAAGGTATTCTTAGCTTAGCTCAGATAAACTTCGTCTCTGATTCTTATAATAAACGTTCAATCTCTTGTTCAAGATTCTTAATCTGTGAAGGATTCTTCACAATATTGTTACCACGATCAATGAGATAAACGATTGGGAATGCCTGTGCAGGAGCGGTATAAGCTTGACTGATACCAGTGTCATCATAAACGTTTATCCATGGCAGATTAGCCACCTGCTCCTTCCAGAAGTGAGCATTATCATCTAATGAAACCATATAGATTTCTAATCCGCGGTCATGATACTTATTGTAAAGTTCGCGCAGTTGCATAATGTATTCTGTAGAACCCTTTGCTGCAAAGACATGGAAGTCGAGCAGAACAACCTTACCTTTCAAATCAGTAAGATGGCGTTCTACACCATGGTTGTCACGTAATGGGAGGTCGACAACACCTAATTCCTTAGCTTCTATCTCCACTGGCTTATTCTGTGCCTTCACAATGCGCTCATCCTTCATACCCTTAATCGTGATATTATGGAGATTCTGCGTACGCTCTGAATTTGGATAATAAGTATCCCAACTGGTTGCAACAGCACCGAACACCTTATTGTCAGCTACGTCTCTTGATGGGTCAAATATCAAATGTGCTTGATTACCTATTACAATATACTGGAACAAAGCAAAATAGCTATAGGCACGCATTGGCTCCTTGAAAATATAGTTGTGTGATACATCCTGCTTATAGTCGCTCATCAATACTGTGATAATTGAATCAGCAAGGTCAGGACGTTCTGCAAGAATAGACTGGCAACGTGCTTGTAAGTCAATTTGCTTCAGTGCCAATTCCTTGATTTTCTCATTCTCATAGGAACCCTTCACACTATAATCGGTAGCCATCTGCGGATAAGTAGCCTTAACAACGACTGTCTCTGTAGAATCAATACCAATATTGATAATCTGTCCAGCAATGCGAAGTCGATAGAACTCTGGATTATCCACCTTATCACCAGAGAACGAAAAATCGCCCTTTTCATCGAGTTTAACAGAGTCAACAGTAGAAAATCCATTGAGTCCGTTATGCTCAAAATAGAGCAAAGAGTCCTTGGCATTTGCAATAGAACCTGTCACATGGAACTTTTCTCCCGTACAACTCGCCAGTGCAGCGAGTCCAACAATCGCAAAGCCTGCCGCCAAAATGTTTCCGATTTTATGCTTCATTGTTTAATAGATATTACGTTTTTATCTTATCTTCCTTGCAAAGGTAACGTAAAATGATAAAACTGCAAAGCAAATATCGTCAAATATTATCAAATTCACTATACTTAAACAAAACTCCCTCCAGCCACTAAAAAGAGATAACATTGATTACTTATAGCCGTATCTTAAACCCAAATCTACTTGTTAAAGAAACACTGAGATATATGTGCTTAGAGGGCTTAACAGACTATTATTTCATCTCTTTTTGATAAAATTTATCGATTTCATCGAGATTAATCAAATAAGAGTAACACTTATGAACCAAGTACCTTTATAAATAATTGCATGCAAAAAGGACTTGTATCAACTGATAACATTGATACAAGCCCCTTATATTTTTGTATTCATCTACCCTCTTTCACGATATTATCAACATTTGGAAATTACAATGTAACAGCCTATTTGATGTATAAAATCAGGGTTTCAGGAGCGCATTATAACGATATGGATACTTCGAATTGTTTGATTTATATCGATTATCCTTTGTACGGAAAACGGATTTAACTCTACCATCTAAGAGGAAAGTTACAGCTAAGTGCATTGGATCACCTGGCTCTGGGTCAATCTGTGCACCATAAACATGGAAGTCTTTTCCTGGGTCGAAGTCAATTTCCCTTACACGATCTCCATAGTCATTATGATTATAAGTATTATTTAGTCTTCCGTTTTTCCAACCGGCATTGTAGTCCATGCCATGGGTAGTTTGATGCAGATAAAAGCCTTTCTCTTTCATTGCATCTTTTCTGTCCTCATTAACAAAGAACTCTTGTAAATCTATCTCAAAAGTAAATCTCTAAGTTTGCTTCATGAATTGCAAACTTAGAGATTCGGGTTAAAAATCGTCTATATTCTTAATCTCTATATAATCGTGGAGTCTACCACGCATCATACCTTTTTCTTGTTGGTCATTTAGCAGGGCTATAAGACTATCCCAAAAGCCCTTCACGTTGACTAAGGTAACCTTCTTATGATGATAACCAATAGAAGCAGAGGCTGCAACAGTGAAAATTTCATCAATAGTTCCGATACCACCAGGTAAAGCATAGAACTCATCAGAGCGTTCCATGATGATTGCCTTGCGATCAGTAAGGTCCTCACAAGGAATCTCTACATCTACATAGTCGCTAACTCTACGTCCTTCCTCTAAGATACGAGGGATAACTCCAATAGTACGTCCACCAGCTTCGTGTACAGCTTTACCAATACACTCCATCAATCCACTGTTAGCTCCACCATAAACGAGCGTATGCCCGTTCTCTCCGATCCATCGTCCCAACTCTTCCGCAGCACGGAAGTAGTCGGGAGCAATGTTATTATTTGCAGAACAAAATACTGCTATATTCATTTTATTCCTATGTATTATTTGTGTATGTACAAAGATACAAAAAATAATTGAATACATTACATCTTATAGTTTTTCGGTGCATTTTCTTATTATTACGAGAGAATCTTCTGTAATGTGCGAAGTTCTTTTGAGTAGGTGTGTGCAGCTTAGATACATTTGGTGTGAAAGCTTCATATAATTGAAAGGAAAATGAGGTGAGATTAAAGAAAATAGTAAGGGAAGAATTAAATAAGTATTGGTTGTTGAAGAATAGGTTTTATTTTTGCATTCATTACTATCACGTTCTCCTTATATATAAACTCTTAGTAATCAATAAGTTAATTTAAATATACAAAGTGGCAGCAACTATAATTAAAACAAAATTAGGGCTTTTGAAAGATCTATTTATAGGCTCTTCCGTTAAATACGTAGATGCTTTTCGTACTGCTTTAACGGAAGGACCGAAGTTATTCATTAAACAAAACCATAACTAAGACTGTCAACTATCTATCCTATTATTAGCCTCTTTCATTGAAAACCTTTACACTTTAAGGCTTCGAATATCTACATACAAGGGTTTGAAATATCATTACATATTTTCAAATAAGACATCTATAAATAACGGTAAAAACACAGATAAGGAGTATATTTGTAACCACATGGAAGTCAATTAGTTATAAAATAGTAAAGTAAACGGTGCTTTATTGGACTTCAAAAGGGCGTTAGTAAGCGTCTTAAAGGGCATCTTTTGCAAGCCAATTAGGCGTCTTTTAGAAGCCAAAAGAGCATGTATTGGTTTTGAGTTGCATAAAAATAGTTTACAAATATCAATTGGTAAGAGAATCTGCTGTTTGTAGAAGACAAAAAGACATGATAATGGATAGACATATTTTTATTTGCCTTTTCTACATTATATCTTGTAGTTTATCCCTTTTATATACCTAATGGGATATATCTATCCATTAACGGAAGAACCTATTTATAACCTTTTCTGAGGTTTATTGTCGTCCTCCTGTTAAGAAGTAGAGTGAGATAGGAGATATACGTCTAAGTAATATGAAAGATAGAAGGCAAACAGTTGTGAGGATAACAGGGGAAAGGAAGTAAACAATCAGTACACTTGTAGCTCCAGTGATAGGTAACCATTCTAATTTGAGAGACCACAAAATAATACCTTGAGGAAGTGTGTGTGCTGCATAGATAAAGAACGATGAATCCGTTAATATATTAGGAATCAATTTAGGGGTAAGCCCTTGTTGCTGTCTACGCTCAATGCTGTATGTGGTCAGAGAGATTATAGTAACGATTAAGGCAGCATACATGAGGTTAGCAAGTTGTGCCCAATAGAAGAGACAGGCACCGATAATTCCATATATTCCGTAGGGTTTAAACAGCTTTGTTACATCCCATTTTAGAATGGTAAAGGTTGCTCCAAGACTAAAGAATAATAGACTCTGTCCCCATCCTTCCCATTGATCAGGTAAATAATGGATAGCATATAGAAATATTATAAGCATAAATAATGCTAAACTTTTGTGCCATCGAGAAAGGAAATGGATAGTTGTATAAATGAACGGAGAGACAAGTGACAATACCATAAGGTTGCGAACGAACCATAAAGGAATGTCTATTGGGGTAGCAAGACCACCTTTCTGGCCAATCAGACTTGTATTCCAGAAGATTAAAAGATAATCTTTAATGGTGAAATTAGATAGCGGCTTATCAATAATAGCAGTCCATCCTGGACGTAAAGAACTACCAATGGCGATGATTAGGAGGAACAATAAGTTCCATAATATATAAGGTATGAGCAACGATTGTTGCCTATGACGGATCTGTTGATATACACCTTATGTGTAAACTGTCTACAATGAAAAAACAACAGGCCACTAATGAAAAAGAAAAACGGGTTCGCTAATGGAGCAAGCGAACCCGATATAAAGTCGATGAATGTTCCTAATGACAGGGTGATATTACCTATTGGGAGCGAAAAAGATGCTTTTAAAGCATTGTCCCAAGCAAATGATACACCTTTGAAGTTAGAATGAACGAACAATACTAATACGATTAGTGGAAATCGTAAAGCAGTAATAACCTGTGAAAGTGTGCTATCTTTGTTCGTTCTAATCATCTTAGACCCTTTTATTCAGCTAATAATTTAGCTGCCATCTCACGGCCTAAGCGATTGCACTCTTCCTTAATCTCTGGTGTGAGTGCCTGCTTCATCTCTACTGGCTCACCCACTTTTTCAAAGTGGAGATGATTTTCATTCCATTCGCCAATGGCAGCAACAGCCTTTGAAGCCCATGAGTAAGAACCAAACCAACCAATAAGATGGTTCTTGATATCGCGATTAGCAACCTCCTGCAAGAGTACATCCATCTCGTGATAGAGTCCTGCATTATAGGTAGGAGCACCAACAATCAAGCCACGGAAGCGGAAGATATCTTGGAGAATATAGCTGTGGTGTGTCTTAGAAACATTGTACAAACGAATATTCTTCACACCAGCAAGCGATGCTGCACGTGCAATCTGTTCTGCCATACGCTCTGTATTGCCATACATTGTACCATAGCAAATCACCAAACCAGGCTCAGTTTCGTACTTAGACATACGGTCATAAAGTCCGATAACCTTGTCAACATACTTATGCCATACGGGTCCGTGAGTAGAGCAGATATAATCAATATGAATACCCGCAAGCTTCTTCAATGCGTTCTGAACGGGTGTTCCGTACTTTCCAACGATGTTAGAATAGTAGCGAACCATCTCTAACCAACACCAATCTGTATCAATCTCTTGATCGATGAGACCGCCATTCAATGCACCAAAACAGCCGAATGCATCGCCTGTAAAGAGGTGGCTGACCTCACCTTTGCAGAGTGTCATCATTGTTTCTGGCCAGTGAACCATTGGAGTCATAAAGAACTGTAAGGTATGATTACCTAAGCTCAACTCCTCACCATTCTTAACCTCTAACGTATTATCCTTGACACCATAGAATCCTGACATCATATCAAAGGTTTTCTTATTACCGATAACTTGAATGTTAGGATAATATTTACGCAGCAAACCTATTGAACCAGAGTGGTCAGGCTCCATGTGGTTGATGACTAAGTAGTCAATCTGTCGGTCGCCCAACACCTCACGAAGTCTTTCAATAAACTGTGTAAAGAAGTCTACTTCTACTGTATCAATAAGGCAAACCTTCTCATCATCAATGAGATAAGAATTGTAGGTAACACCATAAGGCAGTGGCCATAATCCTTCAAAAAGGTTCTTATTACGATCGTTAACTCCTACGTAATAAACTTTATTGGCAATTTCTATCATTTTATTTTTGAATTTATGTAGTTTCTTTTGTTAGCTTATTGGGCTTATTAGGACAATTGGGCTTATTAGGCTAATAAGGCTTATTACAAAGCCTCCTCCTTCATCTTCTCACCAAAGTCCTTGCTTACATAGTTGAAGATGTCCTTGCAGCAGTCTGCAGAGAACGCCAAGGCATAGTTGATAAGTTTGTCCCATTGCTCTTCTGTCAGCCCTCTTTCGAGATCAGCACGAGTGATACCATGCTTCAACATACCGAAGATGAAGCCTGCATTAAAGTTGTCACCGGCTCCGATTGTACTAACAACATTCGTGTCGAGAACAGGATAGGACTTCTTCAATTCCTTACCACTGCGCACTTCAACAGGCTGACTTCCCTGTGTATAGATAAACTGCTTGCAATAAAAAGAAATCTCCGCATTATAGACCTTATCGGCATCTTCTTTTTATAAATCGTTACGAAGTCCTCCAAACTACCACGTACGATATCCGCATAATCAAGATTTTCTATCAAATTAGGGGTAATCTTAATAACATCATCCTTATGTGCAGGACGGAAGTTAACATCGTAGTAGATGATTGCACCACGTGAACGTGCATAATCAAGTAGTCCTACCACCTGTGGACGAATCACCGGATTCACCGCATAGAAGGAACTAAAAAGCACAATATCATCGGGTTGTATATCAGGGAATGTGAAATCTAATTGAACGTGTGGGTGATCTTTATAGAAGATATACTCAGCATCATTCTTCTCATTAAGGAAAGCGAGTGATACAGGCGACTTAGAATCAGGGAAGGTTGAAATGTTATCAGCATTCACACCATTGTCCTTCAAGAAGTCGATAATATATTTTCCAACATGGTCATTACCCGCCTCAGAGATAAACGATGTGTTGACTCCGCAGCGTCCTAACGACGTAATGGCGTTAAAGGTAGAACCACCCGGAACTGCCTCAACTGGTTTATTATCCTTAAAGATGATGTCTAAGACGGTTTCACCGATACCTATAACTTTCCGCATTTTATTGTGAATTATGTTGTTTCTCGCTTTAGTTGTGCAAATATACAGAAATTTAGGCGGAACACAAAATGAATCGAGTTCTTTTTCTTTGTCTATTAAAGTCTATTAGTTTTCATTCTTTTTTCTTAATTTTGCACCCTATGACAAGATATCAGACTGCAGTCTTAGAGAATGGACTGCGCATCATTACCCTTTCAACGACCTCACCAGTGGTCTATTGTGGGTATCAACTCAACGTCGGGACAGCTAACGAACTACCTGACGAAGAGGGTATTGCTCATTTCTGCGAGCATGTTACCTTCAAAGGTACTACTCGCCGAACAGCAATTGATGTTATTCAATGTCTTGAGCAAGTAGGAGGCGATCTCAATGCTTTCACCACCAAGACCGATACGGTTTATTATTCAGCTATTCTGAAGGACCATCTTCCCCGAGCGATAGACCTACTGACAGATATTGTTTTTCACAGTATCTATCCACAAAAAGAGATTAACAAGGAGGTAGAAGTTATTTGCGATGAAATCGAGTCTTATAACGATAGTCCAGCAGAATTGATATATGATGAGTTTGAAAATATCATCTTCCGTGGACATCCTTTAGGACATAGTATCCTTGGTACGGCAGAGCGTGTCAGGAAGTTTACTACCGAGGATGCACTTCGTTTCACTCAGAAGCACTACCAACCGATGAATTCGGTGTTTTTTGCCTATGGTGATGTGGATTTTGATAATCTACTTAGCCTTTTAGAGAAGGAAAATCACTCGAAAGTAAGAATAAAGGGTGAAACTGAAAAGCCAATAGGAACGCCGCTTCCTGCATTGAGTGAATATCAGCCACAGACAGTTAAGATAGATAAGCATACTCACCAAGCCCACGTGATGATTGGTAATCGTGCCTATAGCATACATGATAAAAGACGTATGGCACTTTATCTACTTAATAACATCTTAGGTGGACCTGGTATGAGTGCCCGGTTGAATCTTGCACTTCGTGAACGTCGTGGACTCGTTTATACGGTAGAAAGCTCTATGGTGAGCTATTCTTTAACAGGTATTTGGAGCATTTACTTTGGCTGCGACGCAGATGATTTGGACGAATGTATGCGCCTTGTACGTGCAGAACTTGACCATTTCATCGACATTCCATTGACAGATGACGAGTTGTCTATAGCTAAACAGCAGATTAAAGGACAGATTGGTATAGCTTGTGACAACCGAGAGAACCTTGCTTTAGACTTCGGTAAAGGTTTTCTCCACTATGGTTGGAAGAAAGATATATCAGCACTTTATCGCAATATTGACGCTATCACAGCAGAAGAGGTGCAAGCTGTTGCACGCGAACTCTTCCCAGAAGAACGACTTACAAAACTGATTTATATATAAACGGAATAACTTTTTCCCTTAGCAAAGAATACCTCTGGCACGATTTTTCTCTGTAAGAAAGAAAAGGAACAGACATATAAAAGAAAAACAAACATAAATAAAAAGCAGGATAATGAAAGCAAACATTGAACACACTGACAAAAAGAGAATCGTTATTGTTGGTGGTGGATTAGGGAGGTTTGGAATTGGCCTTCAAATTAGTAGACGATGACTATCAAGTAGTATTAATAGATAAGAATAACTATCACCAGTTCCCTCCATTGATTTATCAGGTGGCTTCGGGTGGTCTTGAACCAAGTAGTATCTCTTTTCCTTTCCGTCGACTCTTCCAAGGTAAAAAGGACTTTTTTTCTTCCGTATGGCAAAGGTAGAGTCGGTGAATACGGATAAAAAGATAATCAATACGACTGTAGGTGAGATAGATTACGGCTATCTCGTAATGGCGTTTGGCGCAAAGACAAACTTCTTTGGTAATAAGGATATCGAAGCAACGACCCTCCCGATGAAATCGGTTAGTGAGGCTATGAGACTTCGTAACACTATTCTCCGTAATCTTGAACTTGCTCTAACAGAAGAAGACCCAGCACGCAAACAAGCTTTAATGAATATTGTCGTTGTTGGTGGTGGTGCTTCAGGTGTAGAGATTGCAGGTGCTGTGGCAGAAATGAAGAAGAACATTATTGCTCGTGATTACCCCGACCTTGACTCTTCACAGATGCATATCTACCTTGTAAATGCTGTTGACCGTCTGCTATCAGCTATGGACCCAGTATCATCAAAGCGAGCAGAACGTGATTTAAAGGAGTTGCATGTTCATATCCGTCAGCCTCAGTTTGCTACTGAATACAAAGATGGTATTCTGAAAACCAGTGCTGGCTTAGAGATTCCTACACAGACCGTTATCTGGGTGAGTGGAATCTGTGCAAACACCGTCGAGGGTTTTCCTGCAGAGAGTATTGGTCATGCTGGTAGGTTCTTAACCGATCGTTTTTGTCGTGTGAAAGGTGTAAAAGATGTCTATGCTATTGGTGATGTGAGTCTTGTCGAGGGTGATGAGGAATATCCACTCGGTCATCCACAGTTAGCACAGGTTGCTATGCAGCAGGCAAAAACAGTAGCAAAGAACTTTAAAGCAATGTCGAAGGGGAAAGAACTAAAGCCTTTCAAATACAAAAATCTCGGTGTAATGGCAACTATTGGTCGTAACCATGCTGTAGCCGAAATCTCTGGAAAGAAGTTTGGAGGTTTCCCTGCTTGGGCGTTGTGGCTCGTTGTTCACCTTCGCTCTATCCTTGGTGTAAAGAATAAGACGTTTATTCTGCTCAACTGGGTATGGAACTATATTAATTATAAGCAAAGCCTTCGTTTGATTTTGAAGGCAAAATAAACATTCAGTTCCCTACTCTTGAGAACTAAATGTATTCCCTTCCCCTATTGGTTCGTAGCTATTAGACCAATAGGGGAAGTTCTTTTTATTCATAAAATAGACTATTATTATATTGTTTATAAGTTATTATTATCACTATTCTTTATTACCCCCTCTTTAGTTTACCCTCTTTCTTATCCTAATGTACCACTCCTCCTCGATTTCTTGTCGTGAAGATAATCTGAAACTACTTCTTTAAAAGGGAAAAAACGGATTCAAAGTGATGATTAGATGATGTTAAAGCACAGTAGAAAGGCTCAATAGAAAGAATTGTAAGTATTAAACACAAACATAGCAAAGACTATCAGCCGCCTACCCTTTTATCATCTTCTGCCATAGAATCCCTTTTCTTTTTAATGCTTCAAAAACATAAAAAAGACCATGAAAATTCATTACACGAATTCGAATAAAACATCTGAAAACAAAGATAAAAACCCGTGTAAAAAGTAGGTTCGTAACCAACAGGAAATCAATTTGTTATGAAGTAGCAAAGTGAAAGATGCTTAATTGGATCTCAAAAGGGCGTTACTTAGACTTCAAAAGGGCACCTTTTGCAAGTCAATTAGGCGTCTTTTAGAAGCCAAAGAGTATGTATTGGTTTCGTACTATGCGAAATTAGTTTACAAACACATCTTAATAAAGGAATAAGTTGTTTGTAGAAGATGAATAGACATCGTAGCTATTTCCCCTTTCTACATTTCAGCTTACAGTTTATCCGCCTTTGTAAAACCTTCTAATTTGAGGGAAGTAATACTATGCAACTTCCATCTTAGACATCTTACACTCTTGAAAGCGCTTATAATCAGGATTGCCGGTATGTCTCTTGATATGCCTTTCTATATTGCTGTTTTGTCACCCTACAGTCGCCTTGTTTCCCTTTTTCCTGATACAGTGAAAAATCAAAGAGTTGGTTGTTTTGCCGTCAAAGAAAGCACAAAGTAGCAGTTTGTAGCCCAATACGCACCTGCCTTTTACATGGTCAAAAACACGACTGATACCCTCCATTCTCACACCACTCTTCTCAAGCACAGTATCATCTATAATGAAACACGTCGTGGTATCAGATTGAGGAGCTTCTCCATACTTACGCAAGAGGCACATATAACGCAACGCAAAGTGGTTCATCAAACGTCTCCAATTCATCTACGGGCGAATCATCATCCGATAGAAACAGTTCTTACCATGATTTGAAAGTTCATATATCTTATGCTTGCATATACTGTAGATACTCTCACCCACAATGCGGAAGAGGCAAAGAGAAAGGATTAACTCCGAAGAGGAAACCCCGTCATGTTTTTCCAATGACAGGCGAGATAGCAAGTGACCGATGCCAAACTTGCCAAAAAGATGAAATAAATCATCACTCATTCGAGTTTTAACATTCAAAAGTTTGGATAACTCACTTATTTTCTCTATTTTTGCTTCCATAACAGTTTTGTTGTCTTGTCTTTAAAATCAGTTCTTTAGCGATTACTAATTTACAAAGAAAATTCGACAAACTGTTATTTTTCTATCTATTTATTAGGGTGGGAAACTTTAGTAATTTAAGGTTATAGAAATAAAAAAATGAAAAATCTGGCAGGTTTTTGCAGTAGTTTCAAGATGTAGAATACACACCAGAGTTCATTTATAAGAGTATAACGTTATAAATATTTAATATTAAAATGGAGAAATCAAAATTGAAAGAGCTTTCTATACAGGATACCAATGTATTGAAAGGAGTAGCCCTTCTAATTCTTTTATTTCATCATCTGTGGTATCAAGATGTAAATGCAGATCTTAATGGTAATGGGGTTATTGAAGGTATGGAAACATATCTGCAATTAGTAAGTATTTCAGGAAAACTTTGCGTCGCTATCTTTGTCTTTTTATCAGGATATGGTCTAACTAAGTCGTACAGAGGAAGTATGATATATCATTTTTCACATCGATTTACTAAGCTTTATTTAAACTATTGGCTAATATGGTTTTTATTCGTCCCGGTAGGTGTCCTTTTTTTCAACATTTCATTTCCGGATGTGTATAAAGACCACGTTGCAATAAGAGCAATAATAGATTTCTTTGGTTTGTCTAAGAGTTTTGGATTTTATGGGTACAATGCTACTTGGTGGTTTTATTCTTGTATCATAATATTGTATAGTCTTTATCCACTCATACATAAAACTTTAAAGTATTGGTATATATGGGTCTTTATTGGAATATCATTTACTTATGGGTTAAGTGTTTTATCTAATCATATAGGCATACTTAGTCGTTTTTGGACCTTTTTAGAACCTATAAAACCTTATTTTGGAGTATTTATTTGGGGTTGTTTAATTTCTCATTTTTAATGTAATAAGTTGGTTTAAGGCGCATCTGTCAATTCCTATTCGTATTGCAGTGATAGGCACTTTTGGTTGTATATCGTATTTTCGAATTAAATCAGGATGGGCAGGTGTGATGATTGATCCATATCTTGCAGTTATGCTAGTATTCACTTATGTCTCTGTAGATTGTACGGATAAAGTTAAATCTATCTTTGCTTTTTTAGGAAAGCATAGCCTAAATATATTTCTTTTTCATACTTTTATCTTTTCTATGTATTTTCGTAACCTTGTGTATTATACGGAAAATCCAATCATTCAATTCTTTTTATTGCTGTCCGATAAAACCTCTATATGCTGCAATATCCTCTCTCAATCCTGCTGAAATAGGCATGATTAGTTCTTATTTCAAATTCCAAGCCCCCCACTAGAATAATGACAACTCTTCTGGTGGGGCTTTTACTTGGCTAATCAATCTATCCCAGTCTCTATGTGGCTGCTCAAAGAAGCTCTGTATTGAGACATAACTCATAAGTAGAATTCTTATCATTGTTGCCAAGCCTGAGAAGCTCCAAGGTCTCTTTATTTTGTTCTTCACTAGGGTTATAAGCAGATTGGCTATAAGCGTAATCCATATTTGTATTTTTATAGCATTCGCACTCTCTCCATAGAAGTATCTTAGCGGGAAATTCTGTTTTATTTGCTTAAATAAGGTTTCTATTTGCCATCGCCTCTTATAGATAGCTATAATATCTTCTGCTGACATCTGAAAATCATTGGTCAGCAGTGATATGAATCTGATTTTCCCTTTCTTGGTCTTATCCTGATATGTGATTTTTCTTGCTTTTATGGTAAATATCTTTTTTTCCTTTGTATGCTTATGGAAGAGAATGGTTTCTACGCGTACAACTCCATAATCTGTAGTCATCTGGTAATCCGTATCAGCAATCCTTTCAAAGCTAAGATTATTTTTCATCTTAGTTACATATATAACGCCTCTTTGCGTCAGTTCAGAGAACTTTTCATAGTTTATATAGGCTCTGTCAAAAGCAATCAGTTCCTCATTGGTGTATCGTTCTGGGATAAGTGCAAATTGATCATGACTAGCTGCAGATGTGAACTTGATATCGCTTGGAACATTCTCATTAGCAAATATCTCTGTATGTACTTTTATTCCACCCTTCTTCTTACCAGTTTTGGGATTACGTCCTACACCTTTAAAGACTAGGTTAGAAAACAGACTGATTGTCGTAGAATCTATTATCTTTAGATTCTTCAGCCATTTGGGCTGTCCACAATTTCGGCTGTCCGAGTAAAGCTCATGGCGGTATTTCTCATATAAGTTCATATAGATCGAACCGAATATCTCGGAATCTCGGCGTTTGTTTGCATCTGACAAGGTACTTCGACAAGGAAAATGCTTTAAACCAAGATGATTAAAGCGATTAACATTAGCAAAGAGAGAGGCTTTTATCTCACGCAGAGAGTCTAAACGCATCATTACGGCATAAAGCATGACAACAAGATGATGCCATGCATCAAACTTCTTTATATAGTGTTCACCTCCCTGAGCTTGGCTCAGAGAGAGAATTTTATCACGATTAAAATAGTTTAACAGTTGAACATATAGTGGCTGTCCGATAAAATGTGTACTTTTGTTCATCTTATTTCATTGTTTTATTTTTGCAACTACAAAGGAAATAAGAAGGGCTGAATGTGCAAAACAATCAGCCCGTTTTTTATTATTCTGAATTAAAAAGATATGAACGCAAAAAAAGTTTTATCGGACACCAATAAATTCTTTTCTTTGTTGATACCATGTATTGTGATATCAATTTTGATAGAAAAGCTAAAAGATATCATTCATTTGGATGCTATATCAAAATGGATAGAAAATAAAATATGCAGAATAGTGTAATATATAGAGTTCTTCGCCGTTGATTTTTTTCTTCGTGTAGAATAAAGATTATTGATGTCCGATAAAAAAAGAAATCAAGCTATTAATAGTACATCTAACTGTTAATCATGACATTTTTTTAACAAAATGGATTTATACCGATGAAATCAATAAAATGATAACGAAAGGGACTAAACAAAGTTTGAAGTAGAGAGATGGCTTTTAAGTATATAAGAGTAAATTCGCACAAGGGAAATCAATAACGACAATTAAAAATAAGACGGGCGAAAGATCAATATATAAGAACATTGATTTCGCACATAAATATTCTTTGCATTCTATTAATTATAGAAAGAAATACAGACAACTATATTTTTAATACCATTTCATCGAATCTATCAGGGTCAATAGACTTCAAACGCACACGAGAACGGTAAGCATAGACCGTTGCTTTTGAGCATCGAAGGAAGGAACAGATAAGCTCATTCTCACTTACACCGAGGCGAATGAGTGCAAAGATGCGAAGATCAGTAGAGAGATGCCCTGCTTGTTTAGGAATAATCCTCTCTTCTGGTTTGAGTAATGCGTTGAAATCTTCTACAAAGTTAGGGAAAAGACCAAGGAAGGTCTCATCAAAACTTGAATAGAAGGAATCCAACTCACGGTCGATTACCTCCTGTGACTTCAATGTGTTCAGCAGTTCTGTGCGCTTATTGGCTGTAACAAGACGATAAATCTGTTTACGATAGCTATCGAGTTTGTCGATGTAAGCCGAACACTCACTGAGGAAGCGAGTGATGTATTCATCCTTAATATTATTTGATTCTTTCAGCAATTCGTTTGTGTTAGAAAGGCGTGCACGAATAGCATGCAACTCTACAACACGACGACGCGTATAGATAATCATACCCAACAAGAAGAAAGACAAAAGACTTATCAGCACAAGAGCAGCTGTAAGTTTGAGTGTACGACTCTTCGTTTCACGCTCATGTGACTTTTCTATTGCAGGCCATACGTCAGCCATAGCAATTGTACGCTGACGTGCATTACAGAATACGGCATCGTTCATAGCGTGGTCCATATAGGCATAAGCGCGTTTTGTATCACCCTCTTCAAAAAGGATCATAGCCAATTGCTGTAGGGCAAGGTATTCCTTTACCGAGTTGCGTATATCAGAGATAGCAGCTGCAATAAGGTATTGCTTTTGAGCTTCCACATTCTTCTCCCTACCATAAATATCAGCAAGCGAGATTGACACAAATGCTGTTTGGCGGTCACCAGGTTTCAAGTGGTGATAGGCATCAAGGAGAATTTTCTTTGCTTGTTCATACTGTTGGCGATTAACAAGCTGTTCAGCACGTGACCAAATGTCAGGAGATTGGTTATTATCAACGACAGAATCGTTACAAAGCTTCTCCATCTGCTTGTACATCTTCCTCTGCGAAGGGATTAAAGCGGCATCAGCAAGTGTATGATAGAGGGTCTTTCGCGTTGAGAAATAATAGAAAGACAAGTCTTGGTTTATCTCACTTCGAGGAATGGAGTTAATAATATCGCTTGCCTCCTTGAGTTCTCCACCCCTTATCAGGAGGTAGGCAAGATTAAGTTTTGCATCATTTACCTTACTCTGATTGCCCATTGCCTTTGCTATTTTCTGCTTTTCCATAGCGTAGACTATAGCAGAGTCTACAGAATAAGATGTATAAAGATTGAATAGCTTGTTGGATAAATCGCAACGAGCCTCCAAGGTCTTAGCGGCATGAAGTTGTTTCTTTACACTGCGTATAACATCTTCATATTGTTTGTCATACTGGGATGACATGGCTATCTCATGGTCGAGATCGTCAAGTGTTGGTATTTGACCTGTGCATTAATAAGTAATGGCGTACATAAAATTACACAGATGATTGCAATTCTTTTCATTTGCTTTATTCTTATTTGGGGACATGATATCATCTCTTATGTAACGTTACAATTAATGGTTTTAGTATGTAGTAATGTAAGTAAGCAAGACGCTTCATATAAGAAATAGAATAACCGCAGAGAAACGCAGGCCACCTTTCAAAGGATTTAACTCTTTGATTTTCTGAGCAATCACGTTTCTCTGCGGCATTTCTATCTTATATTATGTTGATATCGGTTAATACCGATAAAATTCAATGGCTTAAAGTGCTTTCAGGCTGATGGCAAAACCACCTCCACGAACCTGCTGAAGCTTGAGGACATCACCCTTCTTAACAGTGCGCTTAGTAATGGTGTAAGCCTTTGGATTCTTCTCATAATCAGCATCCTTGGCATCTGCGTAGATGGTTGCCTCATACTTACGACCCTTATCAAGGAAGTCGAGTTTGAGAACACTAAGGTGTGGTGCAAGACCAGTCTTTCCTCCTACAAACCAGTTGTTAGTGCCTTTTGCCTTACGAGCAACAGTGATATAACGTGCTGGCTCTGCCTCAAGATAACGGCTATCATCCCAGTCGCAAGCAACATCCTTAATGAACTGGAAGGCATCATTATACTTCTGATAGTTCTCTGGAAGGTCGGCAGCCATTTGAAGTGGGCTATACATCGTTAGATAAAGTGCGAGCTGACCCACGAGAGTTGTATGAACGTAGCTCTTATTATTGCACCATGTAGAGAGCTGAGTCTCAAGAATACCAGGCGTATAGTCCATTGGTCCGCCCTGAAGACGAGTAAATGGGAGGATAACAGTGTGGTTAGGATCGCTACCACCGAATGCTTCATACTCTGTACCACGTGCTGACTCGTTACCAACAAGGTTAGGCCATGTACGACAAAGACCTGTAGGACGAGTTGCTTCATGTCCATTCACCATAATATGATGCTTAGCAGCTTCCTTTATAACATGGAGATAATGGTTGTTCATTGACTGTGAATAGTGGTGGTCACCACGTGGGATAATGTCACCTACATAACCAGTCTTCACAGCGTCATAACCATACTTATTCATCAAATTAAAGGCATCTTCCATGTGACGCTCATAGTTCTGTGTACTTGAAGAAGTCTCATGATGCATCATCAACTTAACACCCTTAGAGTGTGCATACTCATTCAAGCCTTTCAAATCAAAGTCTGGATAAGGAGTAACGAAATCGAATACATAGTCTTTCCAGTGACCAAACCAGTCTTCCCAACCGATGTTCCAACCTTCTACCAACACTTGATCTAAGCCGTTAGCAGCAGCAAAGTCGATGTATTTCTTCACATTTGCGGTGTTAGCAGGGTGATGTCCGTTAGGCTTTGCATGGGCATAATCAGTCTGACCAAGCTTTACTGAACTAAATTCATCAGTATAAGCCCAAGACTTACCACCTGCAATCATCTCCCACCAAACGCCACAGTACTTGGTTGGATGAATCCATGACGTGTCTTCAATCTTACAAGGTTCGTTAAGATTGAGGATGAGGTTATTAGCAAGCATATCACGTGCATCATCGCTAACCATCACCGTACGCCAAGGAGTTTCGCAAGGAGTCTGCATGAATCCCTTCAAACCAGTAGCGTCAGGAGTAAGCCATGACTCGAAGGTCATTGTTTTGTCGTCCAGATTCAAGTGCATTGTAGCATAGTTTGCACATGCTGCCTCATGAATATTAATGTACAAGCCATCATTAGACTTCATCTGTAAAGAGGTCTGAACACCCGTCTCTGAGAATACAGAAACAGATGAGTTGTCCCAGTTTACAGCATCATGGAAACGCTTACGGATTTCAGAAAGCTTTGATTCCTGTGTCTCCTGCTCCTGTGTATCATAGTCTCCAGGAAGCCACCAAGCTGTATGATCGCCAGCCATAGCAAACTGTGTATGCTCATCCTTTATAACAAAGTAGTTCAGTTCTGGCTGTTGTGGGAATTCGTAACGAAGGCCCATTCCATCGTCATAAACACGGAAACGGATAACAATGTTACGCTTGCTGCTTGGCTGATTGAGGTCTACTTCCAACTCATTGTAGTGGTTACGAATGGTAGCAGTCTCACCCCAAACAGGCTTCCAAGTCTCATCGAAAGTTGTAGTCTTGGTAGCTGTCTTCTCGAAACCATCCATAAGACTGGTTTCGTTCATGCCCTTACTGGCATGTTTGTTCTTAGCTAATTCCAAACCTAAGTGCGAAGGCTTTACAACAGCCTTACCCTTATAAGTCATCTCATAAGTAGGCACTCCATTCCCTGTTAATGAGAAAGTAACTGCAACATTACCGTTAGGAGACTTTACAGTCTGCGCATTCGCAATGCTTGCCCACCCCATTAGTAGCCCAATAAGGGCAATATTGGTTTTCTTCATTGTTTTGTTAAAGTATAAAAATGATTATAATTTCTATTTAAAGATTGTAAGAGTAATTATTTGATTTTTATGCAAAGATAGTAAAAAGAGTTGAAGTAACTACCGATAGTAGTACTCAAAGTAGATGAAGCTATGTTGTTATTAATTATAAACAACTTATTATCAACATTTTTAAATAATAATAATAATTTATTGAAGTAGATGTCCTCTATTTCCAAGTAAAGTATTATCTTTGTACTCATTAGTAATTAAACGATGAAAAGAAGCTTATTATATATACTCTTCTTGCTACTGCCAACGACATTATCTGCTGGTAGTAAGACACAACAGCTACGACAAAAGTTAGACAATTTGTTGGAGCAGCGCAATACACTTATAGACAATAAGAATAAAGATATCAACCGACTAAAGAAGAATCTCACAACCAGTGAGAATACGCTTAAACGTCTACAGACCTACGAACAGCTATTTGAAGAATACTATGTCTTCCAATTTGACTCTGCAATGACATACCTAAACAAAGGTATCAAACTTGCAAAAGAGACGCAGAACACCTACTATTACAATAGTAATACCATCAGTAAAGGCAGAGCTATTATCCATTGGTGGCTTATATAATGAGGCTATTCATGAAATAGAACAGGTGGACACAACCGTTCTTGACAAGGCACAACACTTTGAATATTACTTCTCTCTTCCGTATTCACACCTATTGGGCAGACTTCTGTAACGATAAGACCTATACACCAATACACCGATTAAAGGCGCAAGAGTATCTTAAAAAGGCTATGCCTTTTTGCGATGAAACCGATAAAACTTACGAGTATTACCTCGGTGAATACGCTGTTTTTGTATTGAATAATCCACAAGCAGCACGTGCTCATTACATCAAAGCCATAAAGCAGTTACCCCAAAATTCCCGTTTCTATGCCATGTCGTGCTTTGCCCTCTCTGGTAGTTATGGCAACGAGGGAAATACAGAAAAGCAAGAAGAGTTCCTTTTATTGTCGAGTATTGCAGATATAGAGAACTGTACGATGGAGAACTTTGCCCTCCAAAACCTTGCAATGTACATCTTTGAACACAACAAAGATGAGCTTGACCTTGCACAACAATATATTCAGACAGCACTCGAGGATGCTCATTTCTATAATAACAGACTCCGCATTATTGAGATATCAAGCAAGCTACCAGTGATTGTAAGTAGCTATCAGCAGACGCTTAACCAGCGCAACAAAGTGCAGATGACTGCCATCATCGTTATCTCGCTACTTCTACTCTTCCTGCTTTCTGCAGTCTTTTATATCGTTAAACAGACCAAACGCCTTAGTCTTCAGCAACAGGAATTGCAAAAAAATAACAACCAACTCTCTGAACTGAACAAACAACAAAAAGAGTTGAATACGCAGCTACACGGCCTTAATGCGTTACTTGTTGATACCAACAGCAAACGCGAGAGATTAGCAAAATTGTATATCGACCTTTGTGCAAAGTATATTGCCCGACTCAAGAAACAACAGACATTGGTTAAAAGAAAGATTAAAGCCAATCAAACCACTGAATTGCTTAGTCAGCTTTCATCAGAACGATTATCTGAAGAAGACGCTGCTACATTCCTCTCTCGCTTTGATAAAGCGTTCCTCGATCTCTATCCAGACTTTACTGAGGAGTTAAACAGCCTACTCTTACCAGAAGGGCAGATTCAGAACAAAAGCACCGATGAACTCACAACAGAACAGCGAATTATGGCACTCATCCGATTAGGCGTAAAGGAAAGTGCCGAGATAGCCGACCTGCTGTTCTACTCTCCACAGACCATCTATAACTATCGTTCTGTCCTAAAGGGGAAAGCCATTAACAAAGAAACCTTCGAGGAAGAAGTGATGAAGCTCTGTCGAGTAATTGGTAAATCGACCTCCACACAATTTAAACCCGAATAGGTTATTAGACCACAATATATATTGTTTTTATAACTATAGCATTATTTCCTAAGATCTTTTATTTTCTTATCGATCATCTTGTCTGTCTTTTTAACTTGGCGTAGCCCACTACGCCTACGCCCAAAAGACAGCCAAGATGATCGATAATAAAACAAAATATGTTTAGGCTCTAATAACCGATTCAGGTTTAAAAAAAGCGTTAACAAAAGCGTTTGTTATGTCAAAAACATTAACTTATCAAGTTAAAAACACCAAACATTCAATATCATAAAATAAAAATTATCTCTTAATAAAAAAATAAGAGTATTATTTTTGTAGACATGAAATTAAACCGCTTAGTAATAATAGATTAATATTCACCAAATAAACTAATTTGAAAGTTATGAAAACAAAAGGAATCAAGTCTATGGTTGCCCTCTTGCTTGGTGCAACACTCATGAGTTCATGTGTAGGTTCATTTGCTTTGTTCAACAAACTTGCAAAGTGGAACAAGCACGCTACAAAATCTAAGTTCCTCAATGAGATTATCTTCCTCGTAATTTCTCCTGCCTACGCATTCTGTAGTGCTGCAGATGCACTCGTACTCAACAGTATTGAGTTCTGGACAGGTAACAACCCTGTAGCTAACCGCGTTGGTAAGACTCGCAACATCAAGGGTGACGATGGTTTGATTTACGCTGTAAAGTATCTCGAGAATGGTTATCAGATTACAAAGCCAGATGGTAGCGTATTCTACTTCACTTACAACAAGCAGGAGAACACATGGTACATGAATGCTGAGGGTAAGGAGCAGAAGATTATTCACTTCAATGGTGATGGTTCTGTAAAGGCTTTCCTCAACAATGGTTTGACAGCAGACGTTACACTTGATGCAAATGGCGTATATGAGGTTCGTCAGATGCAGGCTGGTACAAGCTTCTTCATGGCAAGAAGATAAGATTCATTCTTGCTACATTGCAATATCAAATAGGGGCACAGACGTGTCCCTATTTTTGTTTCTATAAGGAGTATCAGAAGTCATATCAGGCGTTTTATGCAGTCTTGATAAGCATCGCACGCTGTCCAATCATTAGCGTTTACTCTGGAAATATACAATGAGAAAGTATCGATATTCTCATCGTCACTATTCATGTTAACGCTCCGCACCAATGGTGCGGAGGCTTAGCACACATCGTGCGGAGCGTTAACACCAATGGTGCGAAAGCCTAAACACATTCTTATCTATTCTCATAATAAACGCTACTTCCATTAGAAAAGAGCCATAAAACCGAAGAGAAGTATTCATTACATGATAAAGCCGAATCATCCCTACCCTACAGAAAAAGGGCTTGCACAAGGTATAAACCCTTGGCAAGCCCTTTTATATTAATGTTTTGTTTACAGATTCTTCTTACTTCAACTTCAAGTCGTAGTTCATATCCTTTGTATTAACTGCTGGCTCCTCGAAGTCAGAGTTAACAAGACGAAGTGTAGAATCGTTTACTACGAGGAAGTTGGTCTTGTTGTCCTTACCCAACTCGAACTGGTAGTAAGTATTTTTCTTACCCTTAACGTCCTTCTCTACAACCTGATATTTACCTGTATAGTTGTAAACAGTATCAGCCTCAGAAGCAGACTTCATGTAAGACTCAGATACGCTGAAACCATTTGATGAATCCTTTGCCAAAGCAACACGATACTTGATACCAGCAACATCAGCTGCAGGTGTCAAACCCTCGTAAACAGCAGAGTCGCCAGCAGCAGCTGAATCCTGAACTGCAGAATCTGTACCCTCGTTGTTTGCAGTAGTCTTGCCATTGTTACAAGCTACCATAGCTGCGCAAGCAGCTACCAAAAACATAATCTTTTTCATAATCATTTTAGTTTTATATTGTAAACTCTATTTTAACTCTCGCGGTGCAAAGATATTGTATTTAGAATTAAAAACAAGAATGTTTTAACCTTTATTTATCTTTATCGTGCAAGTTTTATTTTATTTTCATGGGTACTACATGTATACCTTGTCCAATCGGTAAATTTATTGGTTTAATAACTAAATGATAATCATATAGTTGATTATTATCTGGATGCTTAAATCAATATAAGCACTTTCTATACTCACGTTTAAGTCATCTCATTGATGAATACATCCAATAGAATTAGGTTTAGACTCTACTTGGCTTTGTAGATAGAGAAATAAATCCCCCAGTAAGCTTATAGACTGCTTCTGGGGGATTGATTATAGTATTATAACAAACAATTAATCATTGTTCTCAAAATTATTGTTCTCACGACGTGGACGACGCTCATCAAAGCGACGCTCACCGTCACGACGTGGACGACGATCACCACGTGGACGACGCTGTGGCTCAACATAACCCTCTGGCTTCTCAAGCAAAACGCGGCGTGAAAGCTTTGTACTTACCTGTCTTAGGGATCAATCTCGAGGAGTTTAACCTTAATCTTATCGCCTTCCTTGATACCTGCCTCTTCAACAGTCTCAAGACGCTTCCAGTCGATTTCTGAGATGTGAAGCAAGCCGTCCTTACCTGGTAGAATCTCTACGAAGCAGCCATATGGCATGATAGAACGTACTGTACCCTCGTAAACCTCACCAATCTCTGGAACTGCAACGATAGCCTTGATCTTACCCAAAGCAGCGTCGATTGAATCCTTTATTAGGTGCAGAAACCTGTACTTTACCAACACCATCAGTCTCCTCGATAGTGATAGTAGCACCTGTTTCCTCCTGCATCTGCTGGATAATCTTACCACCAGGACCGATAACAGCACCGATGAACTCCTTAGGAATCTCCAACTGAACGATACGTGGAACCTGTGGTTTCATCTCAGCACGTGGCTCTGCAATAGTCTCAGTCATGATGTTGAGGATGTGCTCACGAGCAGCCTTTGCCTGCATAAGCGCCTTCTCAAGGATTTCGAATGACAAACCATCACACTTGATATCCATCTGAGTTGCAGTCAAACCATCCTTTGTACCGGTTGTCTTGAAGTCCATATCGCCCAAGTGGTCCTCATCACCGAGGATGTCACTCAGTACAGCATACTTATCTTCTCCTGGGTTCTTGATAAGACCCATAGCGATACCTGACACTGGTTTCTTCATTGGAACACCTGCATCCATCAATGCAAGTGTACCTGCACATACGGTTGCCATAGAAGAAGAACCATTAGATTCGAGAATCTGACTTACCAAACGAACAGTGTAAGGGAAGTCAGCAGGAATCTGACCCTTCAAGCCACGCCATGCAAGATGACCATGACCAATCTCGCGACGGCCTACACCACGCTGAGCCTTAGCCTCACCTGTACAGAATGGAGGGAAGTTATAGTGAAGGAGGAAGCGCTGGTAGCTCTTCTCCAAAACGTTATCAACCATCTTCTCGTCCATCTTTGTACCGAGAGTACAAGTAGAGAGAGACATTGTTTCACCACGCTGGAAGAGAGAACTTCCGTGTGGCATTGGTAGTGTATCAATCTCGCACCAAATAGGACGAATCTCATCTGTTGCACGACCGTCCATACGCTTGCCCGTATCAAGTACGCTACGGCGCATTGAGTCACGCTGAACATCAGCAAAGTAACGGTCAATAAGAGTGTGTTTTTCTTCGAGGTCGTCTTCTGAAAGGTCTGTGTGAGCTGCGTCATAAGCCTCAGTGAAATCAGACTTAATCTTGTCATAGGTCTCCTCACGGTGCTTCTTATCATCGTCACCGCTCTGAGCCTGAGCGTAGCAAGCGTCGTATGTAGCCTTGCGGAGTTCCTCACGCAACTCCTCATCATTGACTTCATCTTCGTATGCACGCTTAACATCTGTACCGCAAGCCTTTGAAAGCTCTTCCTGCATTTCACACATAGGCTTGATTGCCTCGTGTGCAGCCTTCAAAGCACCGATGAGATCCTGCTCAGAAACCTCGTCCATCTCACCCTCTACCATCATGATATTGTCCTTAGTAGCACCAACCATGAGGTCCATATCAGCTTCCTTCATCTGCTCAAAAGTTGGATTGATAACGTACTCGCCGTTAACACGTGCAACACGAACCTCTGAAGTAGTATGCTCGATTGGAATATCTGAAGCTGCAAGCGCTGCAGAAGCTGCCAAACCAGCAAGTGCATCAGGCTGATCAACGCCGTCAGCTGACAGCAACATTACCTGTACATAAACTTCACAGTGATAATCTGATGGGAAAAGTGGACGAAGAACACGGTCCACAAGGCGTGATGTTAGGATTTCGTCGTCATTGGCTTTGCCTTCGCGCTTGGTGAAACCACCTGGGTAACGACCTGCGGCAGCATACTGCTCGCGATAATCAACTTGCAAAGGCATGAAGTCTGTTCCCGGAACTGCCTCTTTAGCTGCACAAACAGTGGCGAGAAGTACTGTGTTACCCATGCGGAGAACTGCTGCACCATCGGCCTGCTTTGCAACCTTTCCGGTTTCAATTGAGATGGTTCTTCCATCTGGCAATTGAACTGTTTTCGTAATTACGTTCATCTAAAATTTTAAAATACTTATTGTTTTGACCAACATCTTTGGGAACCAAAGTGGTAACTCTTTATAGGCTCGAATGCCTTGACGTTTACCTTCTCACGCGTCCCGAAAAATTAATCCGTGCAAATTTACCTATTATATATGTAACACCCAAATAAAAACGAATTTATTTTAGGTCTGCTAATTATCAGATGTTAAATCGCTTAACTTGCTTTACTTTTCCTCTTAACACGATCTTGTCATTTTTTGTGGTTCTTTTTTTCGTTAAATGTGTGGGCGCGCTTCGTATAGTCTTAACAGAAGAACTGAAGTTACTCATTAAACAAAAAACATAGCTAAGACGTTCAACTAACTATTCTATGGTCATCTTCTGCCATAGAAAACTCCTTCAGTTTAATACTGCAAAATCACAAATAAGGCGCAGAAAAATCATTACAAAACTTCAAGTAAAAAAGCTATAAATAACGACAAAAACACGAATAAGAGGCATACTTATAACCTACAGAAAATCAATTGGTTATAAAACAGCAAAGTAAAAGGTGCTTAATTGGACTTCAAAAGGGCGTTAGTAAGGGTCTTAAAGGGCACCTTTTGCAAGTCAATTAAGCGTTTTTAAGGAGCCAAAAGAGCATGTATTGGTTTTGAGCCACATGAAAATAATTTACATGCAGCTATAAAGTGAGAATAAGATATTTGAAGATTACGGATAGCGATAATATCGAATTGCATATTATCTTGCAGTTTTTCCATTTGTAAAACCATCTAATTTGAGCATATCCACACCACGCCAATGCATAAGCTTTGACACTATTTCCAATCCATGCATTTAACAGAAGCCGCCTCTTTACATATAGAATAAAAGAAGAAAGGCTTCGCATCACTGCGAAGCCTTTCGTTTAACATCAAACTTACTCACGTAAGTTTTGTGTCCTTGTACTAACTCAAATAATTAACTTTAATAACGACTATTTTTCTATTTGACATTGCAAAGTTACAAAAAAAACACATAAAAAAAATGTAATTCACGAATATTCGATGACACTTTTAGACTTTATAACAGTACAAGTGTTTTCGTAGTATTTTTTTAATAGCTGATGATAAAATACTTAAATCTATCAACTTTTTTTTAGATTTCTCATCTGCCTCTCCACGCTCTATCCTTCTTTTTCTTCCATTCCGTTGATTTATAAAGAGTTTTATTTGCTCATCTCAACTTCTTAACGTACCTTTGCAGCCAATTAAAGGTAACATACCACCTGAGAGTCTGCGTACTGACTGGTTGAAGCCCGTCGCAGGCAAGTGTCTTTTTAGTGGGTTCGTTTGGTGGTGAGCTTACCTTTTATATAGGATAATAAATAATAAACAAACGAATTTGAAGACATTTGAAGAGTTAGGTGTGAGCGAAGAGATTCGTCGCGCCATTAGTGAGCTTGGATTTGAAAATCCAATGCCTGTACAGGAAGAAGTAATCCCTTATTTACTTGGTAATCGTAACGACGTCATCGCACTGGCACAGACTGGTACGGGTAAGACGGCTGCATTCGGTTTGCCTTTGCTGCAACGTATTGATACAAGCAGCAAGGAGACGCAGGCTATCGTGCTTAGTCCTACGCGTGAACTTTGTTTGCAGATTGCTGATGACCTAAAGGAATTCAGTAAGTATATCCCTCATCTGCATATCGCAGCGGTTTATGGTGGTGCATCTATTGATACACAGATTCGCCAGTTGCGTCATGGTGTACAGATTATCGTGGCTACACCGGGTCGACTGATTGACCTTATGCACCGTGGTAAGGCTCGTCTTGACAAGGTTAGAAACGTTGTTTTGGACGAGGCTGACGAGATGTTGAACATGGGTTTCCAAGAGAGTATCACTGAGATATTGACCGGTGTACCTGAAGATCGTAACACATTGTTGTTCTCGGCTACGATGAGTCGTGAGGTAGAACGTGTTGCAAAGGGTTATCTACATGACTATAAAGAGATTGTAGTGGGTAGCCGTAACGAGGGTGCTGAGAGTGTAAACCATATTTATTATATGGTGAATGCACGCGACAAGTACCTTGCCTTGAAGCGATTGGTTGACTTCTATCCAAAGATTTATGCGATTGTATTCTGCCGTACAAAAGTTGAGACACAGGAGATTGCTGACAAGTTGATTAAGGACGGATACAATGCCGAGGCGTTGCATGGCGACCTCTCGCAGCAGCAGCGTGACCTCACGATGCAGAAGTTCCGCTCACATCTCACACAGATTCTCGTCGCTACAGACGTTGCAGCACGTGGATTGGGATGTGAACGACTTGACACACGTTATCAACTATGGTCTCCCTGATGATATCGAGAACTATACCCACCGTTCTGGCCGTACAGGTCGTGCAGGAAAGAAGGGTACTTCTATCTCGATTATTCACTCACGTGAGAAGTATAAGGTACGTAATATTGAACGCGAAATCAGTAAAGAGTTTGTTGACGGAACACTGCCTTCACCAGAGGAAATCTGCAAGAAGCAGCTGTTTAAGACAATGGATGACATCCTGAAGACAGACGTTGATGAGGACCAGATTGCTCCTTACATGAAGGATATCAACCGCCAGTTTGAGTATATCGATAAGGAGGTTGTCATCAAGAAGATTGTTTCTGCAACCTTCGGTCGCTTCCTTGACTATTATAAGAATGCTCAGGAGATTGAGAAGCCATCATCACGTAGCGCACGTGAAGATAGCCGTGGCACAAGAGGTGAAGGCAGAGGAAGCCGCAGCCGTGGTCCACGTAAGGCGGAGAGTGGTTATAAGCGACTCTTTATCAATCTCGGTAAGGCAGATGGTTTCTATCCGGGTGAGGTGATGCAGTTTGTTAATAAGAACGTGCATGGCAAGCAGGCAGTAGGACATATCGACCTCCTTGCTAAGCAGAGCTACATCGAAGTGCCAGAGCAGGATGCTCAGAAAGTGATGCAATCGCTGGACGGTGCAACCTATAAAGGTCGTAAGGTGCGTTGTAACGATGCAGAAGAAGGTGGTCACGGTCGCTCATCTAATGGTCGTTCATCCGGTGGCAATGGCCGCTCTGCAGGCGGTCGTGGTGGTTACGGCAGCCGTGGCGAAGGCCGTCAAGAGTCTCGTGAGCGTAAGGGCCGTGGTCGTCGCCAGTATGATGATAATCCTTTCGGAGGACAGCATAAGTTCAAGAAAGATGATTGGAAGGAACTTATGAAGTCCAGTCCAGCTAAGCTAAAGGGCGATGAACCAGACTTCTCTGAAGAAGGATGGGCAAGACGCAGACCAAAGAAATAAATACCCCACCCCGACCCTCCCCAAAGGGAGGGAGACTTAGCACATAACGTTGGAGAGACTTTCGATAAATAGGCTATACATTGACAATGTTTCGTATAGCTCTTTGCCCTATTTACAAAGGGTGTTAGGCATCCACACCATCCGTGCGAAGCATTAGCACCATTCGTGCGGAGCATCAGCACGAGTAGTGCGGAGCCTCAACACGATAACTAAAAAGGGAAAGAGAGAAGGCTATTACCGGTATCGTATATCGTGAGATATCACTCATACGAAAGCAGTTTCTCAGTTTACCAGCAATAACTATGTACAAAATCATAGCCAGTTTATACCGTTTTAATATGAGAGGGGCTAATAGAAGCATTCCTTATTTTGCTACCTTGACAAACCTTCTCGCACTGTTTATACTTTGTTTCTTTATAATAATTGCTTTATTAAATATGCAGAGTGTATTAAAATTTTGGCATACAGGCTCAAAAGGAGGGGATTACCTGATAGGTGCAGTTATTGTCGTTCCCTTATACCTCTTAATGTTTCGTATGTTTCCCAGAACGAAAGATGAAAGAACAAGAGGCATTACTGACAAAGAAAGAATATCAGTTGGGGACTGTTTTCTTATGTATTCTTGGTAATAATATTAATGATTGCCCTTTTTCGTTATTATCTAAATAAAAATATAGGATGCTTACAGTAAAAAGTCAAATAAGCTGATAATATACCCATAAAGATACTACTTTTCAAAAGAAAAATAGGTATGTTCAAGAATGAACATACCTATTTTAATATATTAGGAGTAACCCTTACTGTGGGTTAATTTCCTTCAAGAGGCGGTCAGCGTGACCCCACTTATCCATCAGGTAAAGGACGAAACGGATGTCAACACCAATACAACGTGCGAGCTTGCGATCGAAGTTGATATCACTTGAAAGGCTATCCCAGTTACCATCGAAAGCAAGACCAATAAGGCGACCCTTACCATCAAACATTGGAGAACCTGAGTTACCACCAGTGATATCATTGTTAGTAAGGAAGCAAAGCTGCATCTTACCTGTTGTCTTATCAGCATAACGACCGAAGTCCTTAGCACTCATAAGGTCCATCATGATAGGCTCAACCTTGTAATCCTCAAGTTTCTTACCTAACTTCATCTTCTCAACAAGACTCTCAGCAGTTGTGTAGTAGTTACTGTCAAAGCCACCAATCATATAGCCACCCACCTGACCATAAGACATACGCATGGTGAAGTTAGCATCACTATAATGTGGCATATCCATCTCCATCTGTACCTTTGCCTCGCAAAGCTTTCTTCTCTTCCTGCTCGATAGCCTCTATCTTGCTAACATAGTTGGTCATAACTTGCTGATAGAGCATCACGAGTTCTACTCCAAGCTGTATACCTGGATCGTTGAGTGTCTTCTCATCATTATAGAACTTATGGTCCTTAACAAGTAGTTTACTATTTGCATAGAGCCAGTCAGTGTACTTCTTATAATTGTTACCGAACTTTGTTTTGATAACATTAAATACTTCTGGACGATACGCAGCAGGTACGTGTTCAGCATAGTTCTTCAACATAGCGGCTGTCATTTCCTTATCAAGGGCTAAGTTCCATTCGCTACTATTGTCCTTAAACTGTACATACTGTGCTGATTCATCATCCTTAGGACCTTGTGGTTCGATAGCGCCACGGGTGATATCCAGGCTCTCTGAATCAATTCAGACACCTTCCAGAATGACTCGTTCCAGTAAGCTTGAACCAAAGCAGGCTCAGCACTCTCCTTATAAAGGTTGCTTAACTTCTTGAGATCAACATTTACAGCAGGGTCCTTCACGGTCTTTTCATCCAACCATCTCTGTATCTTAGCCTCATATTCAGCCTTCTGACGAATCAAACCGATGGAATCAATACATTTATTCATACCAATAGAGTTCTTCCAGTAGTTAGCTGATGTAACGTACTTGTTCTCATATTGGAGACGAGTCTTCTCGTTCTTATCCATGTACTTCTTCATAATAGCGAGCTTGATATCACGAACTTGTACACGAACAGTGTTTTCAATGTCTCGACGTTGCTGTATACCGAATGAAGACAAGTAACGATTAGTAGAGCCAGGATAGCCAATTGTCATTGCAAAATCCTTATCCTTATAACCCTCAAGACTTACAGGAGCCCAGTTATCTGGCTTATAAGGCACATTATCCTTTGAGTAGGCAGCTGGTCCGTTGGTCTTAGGATCGGCATAAATACGGAACACTGAGAAGTCACTTGTCTGTCGTGGCCACATCCAGTTGTCTGTTTCACCACCGAACTTACCCATACTCTTTGGAACTGTGAAGACCAAACGTACGTCCTGGAAGTCCTGATATGTAGTGGCATAATACTTATTTCCCTCGTAGAAAGCATCTACACTGATATGCAAAGTCTTATCAATGGTCTTGATAGAGTCGGTCAAATGATTTGTAAGAGAATCGATAATCGCCTCTGTCTGTTCAGCATTCTTACCTGCAATAAGTTTATTAACACGAGGAGTAATATCCTCCTGCTTCTTCATAAAGGAAACAAACAAGTCCTTGCTTGGGAGTTCCTCTGCATAGCTTTTTGCATAGAAACCATCCTTCATATAATCATGTTCAACGGTGGAAAGGGCATTAATTGCGCTGAATCCACAGTGATGATTAGTGAAGACAAGACCATTTGGTGATACAACAACACCTGAGCAGAAGCCAGAGAAGTTGATAACAGAATTGCTAATAGCGTTAGGTGCGCCATAAAGCATGTTGCGTGGCAACTGGAATCCCTCAGCTACCATTTGTTCGTAGACGGCATCTGGCAAGTTATAGAGCGTCCACATACCCTCGTCGGCGTGCATGGATGTACTACCCAATGCAAGAAGTCCGGCAATAAGTAAAGTCGATTTCTTCATAATGATATTATTGGTTAAATGATAATTGTTTATTTCTTTGCAAATCGATTACGTAATTGTTGCAACGGAAAGTCGTGATAAAGCACGTGAGCTATAAAGAGAATAATCACCAATGTATTGATTCCCAAGGCTGCAGGAACAGAAAGATTAGCGTTAGTATAGGTGATAACGGCAAAGAAGAGACCAGCTATCAGAAGATAAACAAAGATACTCTTCAGTGGATAGTTTATCGGATACTTACGCTGACCGACAAGATAAGAGAGCACCATTGCCGTTGCATTACCCATGAAACCTGCCCAAGCACAAGCGATATAACCATATTTGGTACGAAAATCACGTTGATTCCGATGATTACAGCACATCCGATGCCTGAGAAATAGGCACCCCAAATCGTCTTATCAATGAGTTTATACCAGAAACTAAGGTTGAAGTAAACACCTGTCATGATACCTCCTGCCATCACGATTGGCACAACCTTCAAGCCTACCCAGTAGTCACGACCGATGATATGGCGCAGAATATCCATATACCCCATTACCACCAAGAAGGCAAGAAGCGTAAAGATAATAAAGAACTTCATAGCCCTCGCATAGGTTTCCTTATTGTCTTTGTCGCGTGCCTTACCAAAAACGAATGGCTCATAGGCATAACGGAAAGCCTGCGTAATCATCGACATAATCATTGCAATCTTACTTGCAGCACCGAAGATACCCAACTGTGTATGCGCATCGCTGTCCTTATAGACATATGGGAAGATGATATAACCTGCTGTCTGATTAAGAATACCAGCTATACCAAGGAAAAGTATTGGCCAAGTATACGACAACATCTTCTTCGCCAAAGGCATATCAAGCAGCTTACCGCCTGCAAAGAAGCCATCTTTTAGCTCTTTCCAGAAACAGAAGGTGATAGTCGTTGTACATACAAGGTTGATATAGAAGGCATAACCCACCTCATGTCCGTCGAGGATTAGATAGTAAACAAGATTCAAAATGATGTTCAAAGCAATGAATAACAGTTTGAAAGTAGCAAACTTAATTGGGCGTTTCTTGTATCTGAGATAGGCAAAAGGAATAGCCTGAAAGGCATCAATCGCTACCGTGACAGCCATAACCCACACATATGAAGGATGTTCCGAATAACCCATAAAGTCGCAAATAGGCTGCAGGAAGACGAAGACCATTGCTATAAATAGCAGTGAAGAAAGCCCTACCAAAGACAAAGTTGTAGAGTAAACTTTCTTCGGATCTTGGTCAGTCTTATTGGCATAACGGAAGAAAGTCGTCTCCATTCCATAAGTCAAAACGACCAACAGCAACGCAGTATAGGCATAGATGTTTGTGATTACACCATAGCCACCGCTCGCTGCACTAATTTTCGCTGTATAGAGGGGTACAAGAAGGTAGTTTAAGAACCTTCCGATGATACTGCTCATTCCGTAGATAGCAGTGTCTTTTGCAAGTGATTTTAAATTTGCCATTGTTGTATTGTAGTTTAGCTTATTTGCCTTATTAGGCTAATAAGGCTTATAGGGCTAATAGCCCAATAGCTTAATAGACTCAATGATCTTCTAAAAGAATATATAGCAGATTGCGATTGCGGCAATTACACCAGCCAAATCGGCTAATAGTCCACAAGCTAGTGCATGACGTGTATACCTTATGCCGATGCTTCCGAAGTAAACCGCTAAGATATAGAAAGTCGTATCTGTTGAACCTTGGAAGATACAACTCAATCTGCCAACGAATGAGTCAACACCAAAAGTCTCATTGATTCCAACATAAGACCACGTGCACCACTACCAGAAAGCGGCTTCATAAACGCCGTTGGGAGTGCATCTACGAATCTTGTGTCAAGTCCGCACTGCTCCACACACCACTTAATTCCCTGTATCAAAAGGTCCATTGCACCCGAAGCACGGAACACTCCAACAGCCACAAGGATAGCTACTAAATAAGGAATGATACGTACTGCGGTTTGGAATCCATCCTTCGCTCCTTCGATGAAAGCGTCGTAAACGTTCACTTTCCGTAACATCGCCACAACGATGAAAAGCATGATTATCGACATGACAATCAAGTTAGACGCAACAGATGACACCGTATTCGTCATCTGCTTATCCATCTGTCCGAATCCCCAAATTAACAATCCGACAAAGCCAATAATCCCAACAAGCCCCAAGAACAATGTCGGTTGGAAAATATTGATACGTTGCCAAGCTGCCGTAATGAGGATACCAGCTATCGTAGCTACCGTTGTTGCCAACAGAATTGGGATAAACACATCCATAGGTTGTGCTGCACCGTTCATGCTTCGATAGCCAAGGATGGTCGTAGGGATGAGCGTCAGACCCGAAGTATTCAATACTAAGAACATTATCATCGGGTTAGTTGCCGTGTCTTTCTTTGTGTTCAGCTCTTGCATCTGCGCCATCGCCTTCAGTCCTGTAGGCGTAGCTGCATTGTCAAGTCCTAACATGTTCGAAGCTATATTCATAAAAATAGAACCCATAACAGGGTGATTCTTAGGAATATCAGGGAAGAGCTTTGAGAAGAAAGGGCTGAGCATACGTGCAAGAACATTGACAACTCCAGCCTTTTCACCAATCTTCATGATTCCTAACCACAGTGTCAAGACTCCTGTCAAGCCTATTGATGTTGTAAAGGCATTCTTAGATGAATCAAAGGTAGAGTTCATCATCTTCTCAAATATCGTAGTATCGCCCATCAACAGAGAGATAATTCCGAAGACAAATGCTATTACGAAGAATCCTATCCAAATATAGTTCAGTGCCATTTATCGCTTTTATAACTGTTTTAATATGTCTGTTATGTATCAGAAGTGGGGACAGACAGCCCCACAACGGCACCATTCTTTCCCAATGCAAAGATAAACAATTTCTGTGTGAACCTACAGCATAATAAACTAAAAAGATGTTGTTAGCCTCCGTGTTTCTAACTGTTTTGTCGATAAAAAGCTGTAGATTGTTTTCAAAAAAGCTACCAAAACAACATTTATTACGCCTCGTTTTTAGATGTTTTATCGATGATTGTAGACAAATGCATATATAGTTTAATCTTTTTAACATACGTAATTGTGTTTATGTTGTACGAAGTCTTTATCTTTGCAAACGTCTTTTTGGGATAGAATTTTATCTATTTCCGATTACTTTTATTACATAATTAGTCACTTTGCGAATAAAGATAGTAACAGCAAGACTATATGGGTATATTCGATTTCTTTAACAAGAATAAGCGTAAGGCGCAGCAAAATGAACAATGTCTCTTAGATGAAGAAGGGACAGGGGAGGCTGACCTATGGTCGAAGGCTTATGTGGCAGAGCCACAATGTTATGAAAAAGAGGGAAAAGAAAAGCTTTTGAGTTTTGTTATAACAGAGGGAGTGAATACCATTCTACCAATGTATCCCAATGAGTTATATAAAAACGAAGAAGAAAACTTCTCTGACATTCGTCTTACATTTGTAAGTACGACAAAGAAAGGAGAGGTGGTTGACTTACCTTTCTTTCATTGTGTACCTGCTTTATCCAACTACGCTGTGGAGTATAGAGAGCCTAATGTCTTGATCAGAGGACTGAATGCTGCGGAAATGGGCTTACTTATCTCTGGCGTAAAACAGTCACTAAAGCGTGTCTAAACACATAAGAAGGACTTAACAATACCTATCAATATAAACTCCGATTATGGTTGCAAGAGTTTCTGCCCATAATCGGTTTCTTCTTTTTACGCCCTTTATTTGTAAACTATTTTCACACACTTCGATTCCAATACATGCTCTTTTGGCTTCTTAAAGGCGCCTAATTGGCTTGCAAAAGACGCCCTTTAGCAACCTTACTAACGCCCTTTTGGAGTCCAATTAAGCACCTTTTAAATTGCTCCTTTATAACAAACTGATTTCCTGTTGGTTACAAACCTGCTTCTTATTCGTATTTTTACCGTTGTTTATGGATGTTTTACTTGAAATTATGTAATGATTTTTCAAAACTTTATTCATATCGAAATAGTAGAATGAAAAAGATTTTTCTATGTCCGAGAATGATAATACATTTTTCTTGTTTTTTTCACATCTTAATTAAGTACTTTTTGCAGTAGTAAGTTATTATCATTCAATTCTAAACAAAACTATGTAATGCTTTATTTTAAAACAAAATTAGTCCTTGTTTACTTAATAGTATGTGGGCTTATTGCTTGCAGCAATAATCATAATAGAAAGATGATGTCAGAAACTAAAAACATGCCAGACACAGAAGCTAATAGTGATATTGAAAAGAACTCAACTTTTCTTACAGACACTATCATGTCACCAGAAACAGTTAAGGATGTGTTTAACCCTTCAAAGAGTTAATATTCATCGTTTTCCTCATGTTAACTTTTCCTTCTGGTAGAATAGCAATGGGAGATCCACTTTTCACAATACCAGACAAGAGAAGGACCAGCTACTTAAAGGATACTATTCCGTCAGGAAAATATACTATTGAGATTGCTATTGCAAAGACTAAGCATTTCGGATTACGTATAGCTGGCATGAAGTTACGCTTATCCAATCAAGAAGCTATACGATATAAACTCGTTGAGGATTATATGCCTTATGCAGAAGAGCCTGAGAATAATCTGGGAGGATTTGATGTAGAGGCAGGTTTAGCTACATTTTGCGATGCTAATGCTGTTTCAGCTTATGAGATTTTCAGTGATAAATGGTATGGAAATGACATAGAAAAGAATATATATGATGAATACTTTTCTACCTTATTCACTGAAAGTTATAAAAAGTACCCTTCATTTCAAAGAAAAGGTGGAGACTTCATTCGATGGTCTGTCCCCAACTCAAAGGAAGAAATAATTATGGTTGCTTCAGGCTTAGGAAATGATTGGTACAATGTCTTTTGGGGCTATGACACACTCGGAGCAAGATGTGAATTAGTTACAATATTTCATATCTCCAGAGTTGTTCTGATAGTATTATCCTGTTTCTGTTTATCATGTATAAAAGTTAACTTCTCCTCTTTTTATCATAAGAAAAAGCCTCTTTTAGACTAAGCAACTTACATATACTACCCTTTATCATCCACAAAGGTAATTACTCCCCCTCTCTCACTCGAGAGAGGGGTAAGGTAAGGTTTTATATTTTACAGCGTATACAACACCTGTATGACGGTCTGACCCAACTGCTTGCAACGTATTCTTATCGATATGTTCCATAGTGTCATTGACTGTATGCCATGTTGGACCAAAAGAACTTTGCTGACAATCAGGATAGTATGGAATGATATCAATGGTAGGAATACCTGCAAACTGATTCACTGGAACATGATCGTCGGTAACCATTCCACCAACAGCATCAGGGAAGTAAGAGCCGAAACCTGCTCCCTTTGCAGCCTCCCACACACGGTTTACGACATCAGAAGCAAACTGAATAGACATTCCCTTCACGATAGAACTGGGCACCTTCGCCTCCTACCATATCGAGAAGAATACCGAACTCAGGCTTAACAGCCGTTGGGAAGTTCTTTGCGTAGTATTGTGCACCTAATGCCCAAGAGTCGCCATCGTCTTGATATCGAGTCTCCCAACGTGGTATTCCCCAGTCTTCGGCATCAAAGCATACGAAGTCAACACCTACTTTTAACTTCTTATCAGCCTGCAACTGACGTGCTAACTCAAGCATTACAGCCACTCCACTGGCACCATCATTCGCAGCCATAACAGGCTTCTTGTGGTTAGTTGAGTCTGGATCATTGTCTGCCCAAGGACGACTATCCCAGTGCGCACAGATTAAGATACGCTTCTTTGCTTCTGGATTAAAACGTGCAATGATATTAGTTGACTTCAAGACCGTACCGTCATAGGCTTTTAGATCAGCTTTCTGCTCCTGCACTTCACAGCCATACTCCTTGAATTTCTCTACTATCCACTTGCCACACTTATCATGTGCTGCAGAGTTCATCACACGTGGTCCAAAGTCACACTGTGCTGCTGTAAAGGCGTATGCAGAGTCGGCATTAAACGTAGGACCGACAGGTTTTGCTGTAGCTACAGTGTCAGTAGCATTATCAGTGTTGCTTGCTTTCCCCTTACATCCACAGGCTACGGTTGCGAGGGACACTGCCAAGAGGCAGCCGAAAATGAGTTTTATATTCGTTTTCATTATTGATTGTTTTCTTATCCTCTCCCACTCCATCTCAAAGAATTGGTGAGTTTGCTTTCAGTCCGTTATTTTCTTACGCTCTGTACCTGCGCCATTACACGCAGCCAGTTGCCTCCCCATATCTTTTCAATATCTCGTTCGCTATACTTGCGACGTAAAAGATGAAGGGTGAAATTAATCATCTCGCTGGCATCAGCCATACCACGTACAGTGCCATCACCATCGAAGTCGGTACCGATACCAACATGGTCAACACCCATAACATTGATAGCATGTTCCAAATGGGTAATAGCATCCATAACAGTAGCCTCACTACCCTTCTTCAAGAATCCTTGGAACATTGTGATATGTGCCACACCACCCTTCTTTGCCAACGCTCGCATCTGGTCGTCAGTAAGGTTGCGGGGGACACCACAGAGCGCTTTACTATTAGAATGACTACATACTATTGGCATCGTACTGAGCTCCAACGCATCATAAAAACTTTTCTCTCCGCCATGACTCAAGTCGACCATAATACCGTTACGGTTCATCTCCTTGATGACCTCTTCGCAAACTTACTTACACCACCATGGGTGTTGCAACCTCGTGCAGAGTCACAGATATCGTTATCACCATTGTGACAAAGGGTTATATAGGTCACACCACGCTGTGCAAAGTGCTTTACATTCTCAAGCTTATGCTCCAAAGCAAGACCGTTCTCAATAGCAAACATAATGCTCTTACGTCCCTTGCGCTTATCCTCGTAAAGGTCGGAAGGTGTACGAGCAATACTGATATAGCGTTGGTTCTGCTTAACAATTTCCTCTATTTTGTCGAAGATAAGGTTGGCATAGACAGCTGGTGAGAGATGATTCAATGTCTCAACGAGGTGAGGATTATAGCGTTTCAACCCTTCAACATCAATCTTTGACGAGAAAGACTCGCCTATCTTCGGTTGTGGAAGGTAAGCAGCCATCGTCACAGCATCCTGTCTTCCCTCCGTCATCTTATGGAGATCGTAGAGAATACGTGAGTCACGCTGATCGAAGTTGACGCCTTGTGGGAAGAACATAGGCGTATCACAGTGTGTATCAAGCGTCAAGATGCGCTGATGAAGTTGCTTAGCAAGGTAGAAGTTATTAGACTGTCCGACCAGCCACTGGAAGATTTCCTCCCTCTTCACCCATCCATTCGGGATGCCATTGCACTCCCATGATAGGCTTGAACTCACTACTCTCAATGGCTTCAATCACTCCATCAGGCGAAAGTGCTGTCACACGGAAGTGCTTTCCAGCATCTTTCACTGCCTGATGGTGGAAGCTATTGACCATAAGACGCTCTTCCTTATAGAGCGCATAGAGGACAGATGACTTGTTAAGGGTCACGCTATGCGTAGCTTCACAGCGTTCAGCGTCCTGTGAATGCTTTAATGTAGCAGCACGATAGGTTGTTACCGTTTTGTCTTTGCTCAGTTTCTTTTCAACCGTTTCCTCCTCTCTTATATATTCATCATAGATATCTTGCTGTATCTTTCCACCTAAAGCGACAGCAAGGGCTTGCGCTCCACGGCAGATACCAAGGATAGGCAACTGACGATTAAACGCCAAACGGATAAGCATCAGTTCGGGTAAATCACGCTCAGCATTGATATTATGAAGTTTGGGAGAAGGCTCCTCGCCAAGCCACAGAGGATTGATATCAGCACCACCTGTAAGGAGAAGACCGTCAAGATGGTCAAGGGTGTTAATAAGCACATCCTTATCAGCCACAGGAGGAATAAGCATTGGGACTCCGCCCGCAGCAACCACCTGCTTATAATAGACATTCCTTAACGCTGCATCACCATTCATATAATTGGTAGTGATACCAATTATAGGCTTACGCTTTGCTTCAGGGAAAGTTGAATACACCTTATCGAGATGTGACTGAAGATCGTATTGCATTCTTATTCTTTTTTAAAAGATTGGTTTGTCGTTGACTTCTTTAGAGCAATTCTTCCGCTATAGGTATCTCACGTTTGATACTTTGCTCAAGAGAAATAAGTGTTTCGGTTGATACGACACCTGAGATACCTTGCAACTGATTGTTAAGAAGGTCCATCAACTGCTCATTGTCTTTGCATAAAGCTTCACAAGCATTGTATAAGGACCTGTTGTAAAATGACACTCAACCACCTCTGGAATAGCACTGATACGTTCAACAACCTTCTTATACATAGAGCCACGCTCGAGGTTTAGTCCCACATAGGTGCAGGTTGTATAGCCTAAACTCTTAGGATTAACGTCAAAACCACTACCTGTTATGACTCCATTCTCTATGAGATGTTGTACGCGCTGGTGAATAGCAGCACGTGAAACGCCACACTGGGCAGCAACATCTTTAAAAGGCATACGAGCATTCTGCGAGAGGATACCCAATATTTTCTTGTCCAAACGATCTACTTTTTCCATGTTCTACAGTTGATATTATTTATTATTTCTATGTTTCTAAAGCTTTAATTGATGACGAGCAAAAGTAGGGAATAATTATGGAATAGACAACAAAATGACATAAAAAATGCGCCACTTGGGCGCATTTTGTTTTTATTTTAAGCAAGAGAACAGTATTTCACTGCTTTTATCTTACTTTTTTACATTCTTCTTTGCCTTCTGAGTAGGAGCCTTTTTAGCAGGTACGAGCTTTGCTGCATCAATCGTCTTTGACTCCTTTTCAGGTGCTGCCTCAATGCCTTTCAACTCAAGGGTGAAGATAAGTGTTGAGAAAGGAGCGATGTCACGACCTGCACCACGCTCACCATAGGCAAGGTTTTGTGGGATAACAATCTCCCACTTTGAGCCTACAGGCATCATCTGCAACGCCTCTGTCCAACCCTTGATGAGTCCACCAACATTAAAGGTATCGAACTCTACGCCATGACGTGAAGTTGCATCAAACACCTTTCCGTCAATAGTCTTGCCCTCATAGATAACCTGAACGCGGTCAGCTGCTGTTGGCATAGGTCCGTCACCCTTCTTAATGATACGATACTGAAGACCGTCAGCCATTGTTACAACACCTTCCTTCTTCTTATTCTCTTCCAAGTAAGCCTCGTTCTTAGCCTTCATCTCAGCTTCTTTCTGTGCTTTCAGCTCTACTTCTTTCTTCTCGAAGATTTGCTCAGCAGTAGCCTGCTTGAGGACAGTAGAATCCTTTGCCAAAGCTGCAACAAAGCCCTTATAAAGCAAATCTGCGTTAATTGGAGCTGATGTGCCTTCAAACTTAGATGCAATATTAGGCAACATGGTCTTATCTACCTGTGAACTGATGAGCAATCCGGCTACATAAGCAGCAAAGCAGAGTCTTTGCGGTTCTTAATACCCTGACGCAAGCCACGCAGGAATTCTGGCATCTGTGCTGGAGTAACACCAAACTGATTTGCAAGATAGTCGTCCAAACCACGTGTCATAGACATACCTGCAGCATAGCTCAATGTATCAGAAGGTGAAGTCAGTACTACTGCCCCTTCTTTACATTCTACAGAACACTTCGCATTCTGCTTTCCTTTCTTCTTACTCTGTGCACTTGCAGTATTGAAGACTGAACCTGCTGCAACGAGCAGAGCCAGCATTATAAGTTTCTTCATTGTTTTGTCGTTTTTAAAGAAAAGGTTTTTCTATATTAAAAAGGATGTAGATTCGATGATTACTAAGCTTTAATTCGATAATTACTAAGCTTTAATAAGTATATATGTGTCTTCCTTTCTTATAAGACAAGAGTATCATTACTGAATTATTCTCATGAAAATAAAGAATTACTTTCATGAGAATAAATATTTATTTTCACGACAATAAATATTTTCTTTCATGAAAATAATTCGTCATCATCGTGAAAATGGATTACAGCTGATGCTCTTCCATATAAGAAAGGAAGACTCATCGAACCATTATCAAGCTTTAGTTGATTACATACCTGGCTTACCCTGTGGCATACCTGACATACCCTGAGGCATACCTGGCTGACCCTCTGGAGCCTTCTCGATACCGAGTAACTCAACAGTAAAGATAAGTGTTGAGAATGGCTTGAGGTCTGGACTTGGCTGTTCAGCACCGTAACCAGCTGTATAAGGAATTGTAATCTCCCACTTAGAGCCAACAGGCATCTTTGTCAAAGCCTCTGTGAAACCTGGGATAACACCACCTACAGGCATTGTTGCACCATCACGCTGATCGAAAACCTTACCATCAATAGTCTTACCAACATAGTTAATCTTAACAACATCAGAAGCCTTTGGTGTAGCACCAGAGCCTGCCTTGAGTTCCTTAACCTGTACACCCTGACCGATAGTCTTCACTCCTGGCTTCTTGGCATTGGCAGCCATGTAAGCATCACTCTTCTTCTTGTTAGCGCCATAAGTCTTCTCAGCGGCCTTCATCTGAATAGTCTTTGAAGTCTTCTGCTCAACCTCACGAGCCTGCTCAACAGTCATCTTCTGACCATGACCCTTTGCACTTGCTGCGAAACCAGCGAGGAAATTAGCCAAAGAAACAGACTTTGTAGAGTCTTCACCAAAGATCTGACGGTTGATCTGATTCTTGATAATCATGTTCATCTGCATACCTACGCCGATACCAGCATTGTAAGCAGCACGCTTCTTATCATCAGCATTCTGCGCACCATCGTTCATACCCTTGATAAACTCATCGATGTAAGCTGTATCAATCTGCATCTGCTGGAGATACTGCTTAACACTCTGACCCTGATCAATACCGAAAGCATAGCTCAAAGAGTCAACATCAGACTTCAAATCCTCCTTTGGAGCTGAGTTACCACAAGCTGTGAAGCCTGCAGCTGCGATAGCCATAGCGGCTAAAAATAAATTTTCTTCATTATTTTAATTGTTTAGTTTCTTAAGCAATATTATTAGAGTAGGCAATGATGGACGTATATTGCAGTCTATTATCGCCTACATACCTTTCTTACTTTACCTCAATCAACTCTACGTCGAAGACGAGAGCAGCGAATGGAGGTATCTGTGCACCAGCACCACGCTCACCATATGCAAGGTTATAAGGGATGAAGAAGCGATACTTAGCACCTTCCTGCATAAGCTGCACACCCTCTGTCCAACCTGCGATAACCTGATTCAAGCCGAAAGTAGCTGGCTGATTGCGCTGATAAGAACTGTCAAAAACAGTACCATCAATCAGTGTTCCCTCATAATGACATACTACTTGGTCTGTAGCTGAAGGCTTCTTACCATCACCTTCCTTCAACACCTGATACTGCAAACCTGATGGTAAGGTTACAACACCATCCTTCTTACCGTTCTCAGCAAGGAAAGCCTCACCAGCAGCCTTTGCTGCCTTACCAGCCTCAGCGGCTGCAGCCTGCTGCTTAGCCTCCTGCTCTTGGAAGAAGTTTTGTACGAGAGTCTGTGCTTCTGCATTGTCAACTTTCAGTTCTGAACCTGAAATAACATCCTTGATAGCCTGTGCGAAGTCGTCAATATTCAGTTCCTTTGCGCCCATTCCTGCGAGCTGTGAACCGATACCGATTCCCAGTGCATAGCTTAATTTATCCATTATCGTTCTTAATATTATTAATAATTAATGTGCAAAGATACTATTTTTAAGGTATAGTTTTGCATTAATCGGATTAAAATTACTAAATTTGTCAAAGAGAATGGAGGATTACTGTGCAAGTTAAAGGTATCGACAAAAAAACAAGAAGTAGATTATTAGTACTTCATTTGTCCAAAACTCTATTTGCAAGTGTTTTGAAATTAATGCCTATAACCTCGTCTATCTCCTTCAAGCCTCAACTCATAAAAGACAGATGTATGAAGAAAATCGTATTCTTAACAGGTGCAGGAATGTCCGTAGAGAGTGGCTTCAAGACCTTTCGCGGCAATGATGGATTATGGGAGGATTATCCTGTAGAACAGGTAGCAACGCACGAAGGCTGGGTAGCCAACCCCACACTCGTCAACAACTTCTACAACAATCTACGCAAAAAACTCTATGCAGCCAAGCCTAACGAGGGTCATCGCCTTATCAAGGAACTTGAGAAAGACTATGATGTGACAGTAATTACGCAAAATGTTGACGACCTTCACGAGAAAGCTGGGTCTTCAAAGGTTATCCATCTACATGGAGAACTGACAAAGGTATGCTCAAGTAAGACTCCTTACGATAGCCGATACATAAAGGAACTACCTAAAGATAACTGCGAAGTAGCCCCTGAAGCATTGGCTGAAGACGGTAGTCTATTGCGTCCTTTCATTGTCTTCTTCGGTGAATCAGTCCCAATGATTGAACCAGCAGCAGAGGTTGTGGCACAAGCAGACATCCTTGTTATCATCGGAACGTCGCTGGTTGTTTACCCTGCTGCGGGTCTTGTGCAATACACCCGACCAGGAACTCCTATCTATCTGATTGACCCTGACGATACGCCCGCACATGCTTCTGGACGATTAACGCATATAAAAAAAGGGTGCAAGCGAAGGTATGAAAGAGTTGATTAAGCTATTGTAAAAAGCTGATTATAGCATCATAAGGAACTGATTACATCGTATTCCCACACAGAAACAAATTCCTATTCATAATAAACAGAGAACATATAAACTACCAAGTTTTCATTCCCTAAATTCTCATAGGGGCAAAAACGAAAGCATACCTTAATTCCGTAGCATAAATTCTTGTAAGAACTCCAAGTGTCTGAGAAATAAAGTTCTCAAAACACTTGGATATGTCAGAAATTTCACCTATCTTGGTGCTGCAAACATAACAAGTAAGCAAAAAACTGACATGACAAAGGTAGCAATTAAAAACGAGAATATCACTTCTTTCGGTGGGATTTATCACATTATGGACGTTTTCTCAAAGTTGGGCTTTGAAAAACTTACCGAATCAGTATTGGGCAAACGTGGACGTAGTGGCAAAGCATTCAGCCATGGAAGTATTTTCGGCTCTCTCTTCTTCAGCTACCTTTGTGGTGGAGAATGCCTTGAGGACATCAATGCGCTTATTGGACAGTTCAAGCAGAGACCTAATACGCTATTACCCAGTGCCGACACTGTGGGGCGCGGACTAAAGGAGCTTGCCGAGAAAAATATTGTCTATAAGAGCGAGACCTCCGACAAGTCGTATAGTTTCAATACGGCAGAAAAAGTTGAATACCTTACTTTTTACGAATGATACGGAGGATGGGGCTTATAAAGGTGGGTAGCCATGTTGACTTGGACTTTGACCACCAGTTTATTCCGCCCACAAGTTCGATGCAAAGTATTCTTACAAGCAGGATCATGGTTATTTCCCAGGATGGGCTTCCATTGGGGAATCATAGTCGGAGGTGAGAACCGTGATGGGAATACCAATGTAAAATTCCATCAGGAGGATACGCTCCGTCGCACTATGGACCGTGTGACCTCTGAACTTGGTGTGGTGATAGAGCGTTTCCGTGCTGACTGCGGGTCGTTCTCAAAGGAAATCATCCAAACCGTAGAGCAGCGCTGCAACACGTTCTATATACGTGCTACCAACTGTGGCAGTCGCTATGAGAACTTCCGACAGTTAAAAAGAATGGAAGAGCGTTGAGCTTGGCTATGAGAAATGCGATGTCACATCCATCAATATGGACAACTTAATAGAAGGAAGGTCATACAGGCTTGTCGTACAGCGTAGTCCCTTGAAAGACAAGGATGGCAAGCAACAGACGGATATGTTCGGAGTAATATACACATACCGCTGTATCCTCACCAATAACTGGACATCTACTGAGAAAGACATCATTACATTTTATAATGAGCGTGGAGCAAGCGAAAAGAACTTCGACATACAGAACAATGATTTCGGCTGGGCACATCTGCCCTTTTTCCTTTATGGCTGAGAACATGGTTTTTCATGATGGTTACCGCCATGCTGAAGAACTTCTATCTCTATCTCGTCCGTCATATCAGCGAAAAAGGTCAAGCCGTTGAAAAAGACAAGCAGGCTGAAAGCCTTTATCCTACATTTTGTCAGCGTGCCAGCAAAATGGGTGCGAACTGGAAGACAGAACGTTCTGAACCTATATACAAATAAAACCTACTACGCTGAAATCTTCATAGAATAAACTGTATTTCTTTGTAGTTATCATACTTCCCCATTGGTTTGGGTGGGGGATTTTATGCCTATGCAAGAACCAAGAACTCCGGAAAATTCCCAAATCAATGGATAAAGCCCAAAATGTCACTTCAATATAAAAAAGTACCTCACAAGGAATAATGTTGCGGAATTGAGGGCATATATCAATAAAGAAACAAATGAAGAAAATATTTTCACTCCTCTTCTTAGCCCTCATGACATTGCCAATCATGGCTCAGAAGAATGTTTACAAGTTTAGTGTAAAGGACGGAAACGAGCATACCGTCAAATTGAAGGACTATAAGGGTAAGGTTCTGCTCATCGTTAATACAGCGACAAAATGTGGATTTACACCACAGTATGAGGCATTACAAAAACTCTATGAAACCTATAAGAACCAAGGACTTGTCATCCTTGACTTCCCTTGTAATCAGTTTGGCGCACAGGCTCCAGGCTCTTTCCGAGACATTCACACTTTCTGTACAGGCAACTATGGTACGACTTTCCCACAGTTTGCAAAGATTAATGTCAATGGTCGTAACGAATCACCGCTTTACACTTACCTGAAGGCTCAACAGCCATTCAAGGGCTTTGACATGAATAACAACATCGGAAAGTTTCTCGATGAGAAGTTCCGCGCAGAGAACCCTGACTACGCCAAAGATCCAAGTATCAAATGGAACTTCACAAAGTTCCTCATTGACAGGCAGGGACACGTCATTGATCGCTTTGAGCCAACAGCCGATATGAAAGACGTTGAGGCTGGTGTCAAGGCGGCACTAAAGATGAAGTAAAAGCTAAGAGAGCAATAAGCCTTATTGGGCTAATAGGCCTTATAAGGCTAATAAGCCCAATACCCACAAAGCAAAGCCGGCTAACACGCAACCACGTGTCAGCCGGCTTTGTTCGTTTTATTGCTTAGGCAGATTAGTAGCCTTCAGCTTATTCTTATTAGGTGACTTCTTCTTCACCTTAAACTTATCAAATCCCTTACCAAAGACACCCATTACCTGACTCTGTGTTACGAAGGCGTCTGGGTCGATATCATCAATCATACGATAGACATATGACGCTTCACGTTGGCGAGTTACTACAATAACAATCTTTATATCGCTACCCGTATAATAGCCCTTTGCATCGATTATCGTACTGGTACGATGGGGTTGGTCTTGCGATATCATATCACAAATCTCCTTATAACGCTCCGAAATGATAAGGAACTGTACCGAACGACGACTGGAGTTGATAACTTGGTCGAGTACAAAAGAGGTGATAATCAAGTTTACATAACCATAGATAACCTGCTCCCAACTACGTAGAACAAGGTAACTTCCCGTTACGATGGTCATATCCACTAATAAAATAACACGCCCAAGAGAAATATCACGATATTTATTGACTATCGCTGCGACGATATCCGAGCCACCAGAGCTACCATTATAAGAGAGTCCAAAAGCTAAACCAACACCACAAAACGATGCACCAATGATAGCTGCCATAAAAGGTTGCCCATGTAAGAGTCCTGGATGAGGAAAGACAGTACCCATAACCTTTGTGATAACCGTCAGCATCACAACGCCATAGATAGTACGGATACAGAACTTTAAGCCTAAAACCTTCAGTGCAATGGCTAATAGAATTGCGTTTAGGATAAAATAAGTGTTAGCAACAGGGATTCCTTGACCCCAATTCAAAATGGAAGCAAGACCAGCTACGCCACCATTACCGATGTGATTAGGTAGTAGAAAAACCATCCAGCCGATAGCATAGGACAGCATACCTACGGCTATCATTACATAGTCTAAGATTTCCCGATAAAGGACTTTCTTATTAATCTTGTTAATCATACATTTAAGGGTATAAGTGAAATGACGCTACAAATTTAGATAAATTTTCCGAAACAAAGCACTTGCACAGAAAAAATAGAGTACCTTTGCAGAAAATAATATATACCTTGAGCGTGTAGAAGAAGAGTCGTAGACGGCAATTCATAGGGAAGCACAACACATATATCCATAAAAGACTGCATTTGACGGATATATTAACCATGTGCAAAGATATTATCTACACACTCTTCCACTTGCATCTTTTTGCAGAAAATTAGCAATATGCCAGAAGATTTTGACATACATGAAGAAAGGCTGAACTCGGTTGAGAAGGATTTCGAAAACGCTCTACGCCCTCTGAAATTTAATGATTTCAGCGGACAGTCGAAGGTGGTCGAAAACCTCAGCGTCTTTGTTGAAGCCGCTAAGTTCCGTGGCGAACCGCTCGACCACACCCTCTTGCACGGTCCTCCGGGATTGGGTAAGACGACGTTGAGCAATATTATCGCTAACGAATTGGGCGTCGGTTTCAAGATTACCTCTGGACCGGTACTCGACAAGCCGGGCGACCTTGCGGGTATCCTCACCTCTTTAGAGCCTAACGACGTCTTGTTTATTGACGAGATACACCGCCTTTCTCCTGTCGTAGAGGAGTATCTTTACTCTGCGATGGAGGACTACCGTATTGACATTATGATTGATAAGGGACCGTCTGCACGTTCTATCCAGATTGATCTCAACCCATTCACACTCGTTGGTGCTACGACACGAAGCGGACTGCTCACAGCTCCTCTCCGTGCTCGTTTTGGTATTAATCTCCATTTGGAGTATTATGACCCAGAGACTTTGAAGCGCATTATCAAGCGTTCGGCTGCCCTATTAAAAGTGCCTATCGTGGACGAAGCTGCGGATGAAATTGCGCGTCGCTCACGTGGTACGCCACGTATCTGTAACGCCCTACTCCGCCGTGTACGCGACTTCGCACAGGTGAAGGGTAATGGTACTATCACACCCGAAATCGCTACGATGTCACTACAGTCGTTGAACATTGACAAATATGGTTTGGACGAGATAGATAACAAGATTCTACTCACCATTATCGATAAGTTCCGTGGCGGTCCAGTAGGTGTCTCAACCATTGCCACCGCTATCGGTGAGGATTCTGGTACGGTAGAAGAGGTTTACGAACCTTTCCTTATTATGGAAGGTTTCATCAAACGAACCCCTCGTGGACGTGTGGCAACACAGCTTGCCTACGACCATCTCGGACGAAATGCATATCAAGATAATCCTCTACAACCCGGGATTATTCGATTAAAAGAGACTCCATTGCAAACGTTCACTATGAACAATGCAATGGAGTTTTTCTTTTAATCGTTCACTTACGCGCTAATATTTGTAAACTATTTTCACCCAACTCAAAACCAATACATGCTCTTTTGGCTTCTAAAAGACGCCTAATTGACTTGCAAAAGACGCCCTTTAAGACCCTTACTAACGCCCTTTTGGAGTCCACTTAAGCACCTTTTCTTATGCAGTTTTATAACCAACTGATTACCTGACTGTTACAAACTCGCTTTTAAAACGTGTTTTTATCATTATTTGTAGGTGTTTTACTCAGATTTATGTAATGATTTTTCAAACCTTTATCTACAGATTTTCGAAGTATTAAATGAAGAAGATTTCTTTGTCAGAGGATGATAATAAATTACTAACACATACCCAACCTCGAATTTTAAGAGGCTAATTATTCTTTTACAACTACATCTTTTGAAGTGTCCTACTAATTTCCTAACTTTGTCGCCATGATTATTCAAATGCATAAACCTAAGGCAAGGATGGAAGAACTGGACTTTCTCAAGTTCGTCTTCATCACGTTGATGATTGCCTTCCACCTTACCTATATCGGCGACACCTACCCTGTTGCTAAACAGTTGGTTTACACTTTCCATATGCCGGGCTTCCTATTGGTGTCAGGTTATCTGTTTAATGTGAATAAGTCGTGGGCTGCTTTGAGGAAAACTATGCTTTGGATATTCATCCCTTACGCAGTGATGGAAAGCGGTTATACCCTAATGGCTTCGCTACTCCCTATCCGTGAACACATTGATCATCTAACCGCAGGAGTACTGATTGACCATATCTTCCTTCATCCGATGGGACCTTATTGGTACTTACATACCTTGATGATTTGCGGTATCTTCTATTATATCGCATTCAAAAACCTAAAGGGCGTTTTTCATCGGTATTGAAACAAGAGAAACTACTGCTGCCTCTCAGAATGATGAGTTTGGAGAATCAGGTGTTGTTAGGTAGGTTTATCCTTCTTGCCCTATTCCTTTGGTTGCTCTCACACGGCTGCAGACTACTCTCAATAGCCAATGCAGCCTACTTCTTTACAGGTGCTATCATACGCCAAGCAGTGGGCAATTTCCGACAAGCATTCCCTAATCGTTGGTGGACATTAGGACTTTTAGTAGTATGGTGCATCGACCCAACCCATTACGAAAAGGCATCTTTTGCAGGTGCATGCTTGGTGTTTTTAGTTATCGGTTCGCTGTTGTGGATTTATCAGTTAAGGATTCCACAACCACTGCGCAACCTCTTTCTCTTTATCGGACGTAACACTTTACCGCTCTTACTCTTCTCCCCTATCTTCACAATTCTTGCCAAATTCTATCAACCATTGCTGCTTCGTGTAGAGCCAACGGGAATGTTCTTCCTTGTGGTCAGTGTGGTATTTGCCATTGCAGGCTCGTTTGGCATAACATGGTTGATGGATGTCACGGGCATCTCAAAACTATTCTTTGGAAAGAAAGGACTGATATAAGGAAGAGATTAGGTGACTATTGTTTGTTAGGCTAATTGGCCCTATTAGCCTAATTAGCCCAATAAGACTAATCAGGCTAATAAGTTCTCCCTAAATTCTTTCCTGCTTTAGCGGTGTTCCATCGAGCGTGTAAGCTGTGAAGACACCATGCTCATAGGTCATGAAGGTAGGCACATTCCCACCTTTTGGGAAAGTGATAGAGCCGAGATTGCAAACAAGCGTACCCTCCTGCTGGGTGAGTTCCCAAAGATGTGTATGCCCATAGACAATCGCATCGAAATGACCTTTTGGCATTGTGGACTTGTTATAGATATGTCCATGTGTTAAGAAAATCTTTCGTCCCTCATCAACTAACATCAAATAGTCGGACATCATAGGGAAATCAAGTAGCATCTGATCAACTTCTGCATCACAGTTTCCACGTACTGCCACGATGTTATTAGCACGTTTATTTAGTGCTTCCACGATCCCCTTAGCATCTATTCCCTCTGGGATAGAGTTACGTGGACCATAATTAAGTATGTCTCCAAGTATGCAAAGCATCTCACAATGCTCGCGATCATAGAATTGTAGCACCTTCTCCAGTGCTGGCAGACATCCGTGGATATCTGATACCAATAGATATTTCATATCACTTTGATTATTTATTTCTATGGCAAAGGTAATGTTATTTTCTCATATAACCTTTAATTGAACCCAAATCGATTATTAGAGTCTCAACATATTTTGCTTTATTATCGAACAATAAGACTAAAGAATAAAATACATTTCAATGGAAACAATCTCTTATTAACCCAAATCGGTCATTAGAGGCTAAACATATTTTGTTTTATTATCGAGCAGATTGTTTGGCTTTGGAACGTAGGCGTAGCAGGCTACGTCAAGTTACAAAGACTGACAAGATGCCGATAAGAAAACAAAAGATGTTAGGAAACAATACCAGAGTAATAAGAATTATACATATTGTGGTTTAATGATCGATTTGGGTTAACCATGTAAAAAGATGACATCCACATCTAATAGTTTCCTTGTAAGAATAACACTTACAAGCCTAAAAGGACACTAAATATTATTTTTTTAAATTATTTCCATGATTTTTATTTGATTGTTTAAAACTTTTTAGTTATATTTGCGACATAATTATCTATTACATACAACCTTACTTGAAATAACATAAAGACCTGCCTTATGAATACGAAAAGACTCTTATTTTCTACCTTATTTATGCTGTCGGCAATCGTCAGCTTTGCCCAACAAGTATTCACTGCTTCGGGTGTTGTTGTCGACGAAACAGGTGAAACGATTATCGGTGCAACGGTTCAGGTAGTCGGTGACAGCAAACTGATTACAGCAACAGACATGGACGGTAAGTTTACACTCGCCAATATCAAGCCTGGTGCTAAGTTGGAAGTATCTTATGTCGGTATGAAAACCTTCACTGGTCCTGCCAAACCGACAATGAAGATTACGATGATTAACGACAACTCTGCGTTGGACGAGGTGGTTGTAACTGCCTTCGGTGAACAAAAGCGTTCGGCTTTTACAGGCTCTGCTGCCATTGTTGACTCTAAAAAGATTGAACATAAGCAGGTCAATAACGTTATGAGTAGTTTGAAAGGTGAGGCTGCTGGTGTTCAGATTATAGACAACAGTGGAGAACCTGGTTCAACCCCTTCTATCCGTGTACGTGGCTTTAGTAGTATTAGCGCAGGACAAAGCCCTCTGATTATAGTAGATGGTGCGCCTTACGATGGCGGTTGGAACAATCTTAACCCTGCCGATGTGGCATCTGTAACCGTATTGAAAGATGCGTCTTCTACTGCACTCTATGGAGCACGAGGAGCCAATGGTGTTATCATGGTGACAACAAAACATGCACAAGTTGGTAATGCGCATATTTCTGTTGATATGAGATGGGGTACGAATAGTCGTATTAAACGCTACTATGAGACTATCGATGATCCTGTTAAATACTATGAGGTTTACTATAATGCATTGTATAACTATCAACTGAAAGGACTCGGATTGACTCCTGCTCAAGCTACTATTGAGGCTAACAAACAACTCGTTGCACCTGGTGCAGCGGGTGGATTGGGATATCCAATATTTACTGTTCCAAACGGAGAACAGCTCATTGGGGAAGATGGTCGTATGAATCCACATGCCACTTTAGGACGCGTTATCGAGCATAATGGTAAACGTTATACTATCTTACCAGACGATTGGAAGAGTCTTGCCTTTCGTAACGGATTACGCAAAGAGTATGATATAAACCTGACTGGAGGTAGCGATAAGATGCAATACTACCTTTCTTTGGGTTACTTAAACAATGAAGGTGTGGCATATCATTCGGACTTTGAACGTATTACCGTTCGTGCCAAAGCGGACTATGAAGCACGTAAATGGTTGAAGGTGGGTACAAACATGAACTTCTCTCGGGCTAAATACCATGTGATACCATCGGATGATAATGGTCTTTCTATCAGTTGAATAATGTCGCACCTATCTATCCTGCCTTCATTCGTGATGAGCAAGGGAACATCATGACAGATGATAATGGACAGGTGTATGACTATGGTAATGGTGCAGTTATTGGACTAAGACGTCCTACGTTACCTAACATCAACCCATTACAAGAGAATGCATTGAATACGAATAGTTCGAAAGTTAATATGTATTCGCTCTATGGCTATGCGAATATCATGCCTCTTGAGGGATTGAAGATTACCCTTAATGGTACGGTGACCGTCAACAACTCACGTGCAACTGAGACGAAACAGCCTTTCTATGGATACAGTCATACGACTTATCCAACGGGTGTTGTGACCAGAACAAGTGATCAAACCTTCTCTTATAACTTCCAACAACTCGTGAATTACAACCATGACTTTGGTCATCATCACATGGAATTGCTCCTTGGTCATGAGTTCTATCGCTACAACTACGAAAGCTTGTGGGGTAGTAAACTTGGTATGGCATCCTACTTTACCAACCAAACTCTTGCTGGAGCAATAAAGATGGATAACACAGGAGAGTCTGGTAATAGTGAATATGAGTCTGAAGGCTTCTTCTTCCGTGGGCAATACGACTACGATCAGAAGTACTTTGGGAAGTCTTTCTTTCCGTCGTGACGCTTCCAGTCGCTTTGATCCTAATCATCGTTGGGGTAACTTCTACTCCTTCGGTGGTGCTTGGACTATTACGAAAGAGCCTTTCATGAAACCTTTCAAATGGTTGAATATGTTGAAACTAAAGGCTTCTTTCGGTCAGCAAGGTAATGATAATATTGGTGATTTCCACTATCTTGATACTTATAGTATCGTAAACACGAACAATAAGGTTGGATTAGTTCTGTCTGAAAAGGGTAACCCTAATATTACTTGGGAGACCAATAACAACTTCAATGCAGGCTTCGATTTTGAATTGTTCAATAGCCGTTTGCGTGGTAGTATTGAGTATTTCTATAAGAAAACAACTGATATGCTCTGCTTTGTCTTTGCTCCTTACTCTGCTGGTTACAAAGGAACGTATGACAATATTGGTGATATGACGAACAAGGGTGTGGAGGTTGACCTCGCTGCTACCGTCTTAAAGACTAAAAATATCTCATGGGATGTCAACGTGAATGCAACTACTTACAAGAATGAAATCATCAAACTCGCTGACGTCCTCAAAGCTGATCTCGTTGTAGATGGGCACCCTGGCTATAGTAGTGGCGATAGACTCTATGCCGAGGGACTCCCTATCTACGAGTGGTATATGCCTCGTTATGCTGGTGTTTCTAATGAAGGAAAGGCTATGTGGTACTACACTGACCCTGACGGAACCCTTAAAACGACAGATGTATATGGTAATGCGGGCTATTACTCATGCGGAAGTCCACACCCAGACCTCTATGGTGGCTTTGGAACAACGCTAAATGCGTATGGTTTCGACTTCTCTATCTCCTTCGCTTATTCGTTAGGAGGACTTTCATACGACAGTGGTTACGCAGGTTTTATGGGTCCACCGAGTGGTACCTTAGGAGGAACAACTATCCATAAAGACGTTCTCAACTCTTGGTCAGCAAGTAATCCGACCAGTAATATACCACGTTGGCAATATGACGATCCAAGTGTCAGTTCTCAATGCGACCGTTTCCTCATTAGCGGTAGCTATCTAAGCTTACAGAATATCAACCTTGGCTACACCCTACCTAAGCTATGGGTAAGTAAAATAGGATTGGAGAATGTACGCATATATGTGGCTGCTGACAACGTATACTTTGGAGTAAGCGTAAGGGATTCGACCCACGTGGTTCCTTCTCTGGAGGTAGTAGTACATCCATCTATAGCCCAACGAGAACCATCTCTGGTGGTATTAAACTAACATTCTAACCATCTTCTTACATTAATAGTACGTCATTATGAAACGCTTAATATCAAATCACATCATAACGTTGGCTATCGTTGCTATTACCTTTGGCTTTACTTCTTGTATCGATAGCATTGAACCGTCGGAAGTATTGACTTCTGACCAAGTAAGAAAGATGCCTTCTTCACAAGAAGGACTTATCAATGGTATCCTTTCTTATATGATAACCTTTGACTCTTGGGGTTCTGGTGACCCTCTCAACGACTGGGGTTATCCTTGTCAGATGCATTATAGGGATGTCTTAGGAAGTGATTTCCCTGTTTATAGTAGTAACTATAGCTATTGGACGACAGTGGAAAGCGGTGTCAACACCCGTTTCAAGGCTTATTACACCTATCGTTTTTACTACGATTTCATTGCTACCTGTAACAATGTAACGAGTGTAGTAGATCCTGCCACAGCCTCACCAACCTCTAAAAACTACTTAGGTATAGCTCTGGCTTATCGTGCAATGGCTTATCTTGACATAGCTCGTCAGTTCGAATTCAAGAAGACTGGCATTGCAAGTTTGGATGATAAGGCGACAAAAAATGGGATATGGGGTCTCACAGTTCCTATCGTTACCGAAAAGACAACGAAAGAAATGCAACGCCACAATCCACGTGCTCCGTTCTATAAGATGTATCGCTTCATCCTTACTGACCTCAACCATGCCGAGGAGTATCTGGCTAATTATACACGTCCCGACAAGAACTTGCCTAACCTTAGTGTAGTCTATGGACTCAAAGCACGCCTTTGGATGGAAATGGCAAGTCGTTTTGATCAGAGTAGTGCAGACCTTAATGCAGCCATAGCAGCAGAAGACTCTGCAAGCATTGAGTATGATAAGTTAGGTATAACCACAGCTCGTGAGTGCTATGAGAAGGCACGTACCTATGCTCGTAAGGCTGCCAGTGGTTACAGTCCTGTTACCGAAGCACAGTGGCATAGCACACAAGACGGCTTTAACAAGGAAAACCAAGCATGGATGTGGAAGTTAGGCTATACCACACGTGAGCAAATTAGCTATATCTACTATACCTTCACCAGCACCATGTCATCAGAAACGACTTGGGGACTTGCTGGCGCATACGGTGCTACTCGTATGATTGGTAGTGCGCTCTATGATAAGATGCCGGAAGGTGACTGGCGCCATTATTCATGGATTGACCCGACCGCTGCAGGTACACATGAGGGTTACGAGAAATATGACTCTATCACCATTGGCACTAAGAAGGAAAGACTTTCCCTCTTAGATGAGGAGACTTGGAAGCAGCTACCAGCCTATGCTAACATCAAGTTCCGTCCTGCAAAGGGTAATATCACTGATACTTACGAGGGACAATTCATCAGTCTTCCTTTGATGCGCATGGAAGAAATGGTATTTATCGACATTGAAGCTACAGCCCACCTTGATGGTGTTGCAGCAGGTGTTACGGCTCTGAAAGACTTTATGAACACTTATCGTTACACCGATAACTCTTATCAGGCAAATAATGTCGCCACGATGGAGGACTTCATAAAAGAACTGATGGTACAGAAACGCATAGAGTTCTGGGGCGAGGGAATCACGTACTTCGACTATAAACGACTTGCGCTTCAGATTCGCAGAAAGGACAATACCAATTATGAACCATCTGCACGAATCAATTCTAAGGAAGGTTATGTATGCCCATGGATGAACTTCTTCATCCTTGAATACGAAACACATAACAATGTGGCTTGTAAACCAAACCCTGATACATCTGGAAGTTTGACGGTTACAAATCAGTAATAACTGAGGTTGAAAAGGAAAATTATTAAATAAAAAGCAGACGCTAAAAGACGAACCTGTTGTTTCGGCTTTGGCGTCTGCTTTCTTTAATTTTGGAAAGATGGAGATAAGAGACATCTTTATGCTGCGCAAGCAGGGACGTACGGAGGAGGCATACGCTGCCATTCTACCGATGTATGCTGTACACAAGGGACATTACACGACCTTAGCTATGTTCTGGGTAGGTGTCGACATGATGAAGCTTCGCTATCAACAACGTCAGTTAGAAGAGGCATATAAGATATTCAAGAGTTTGCTAAGACTCTATCCGACGATGGACGACAAGGACCTTAAGGGACAAAGCGCCTTAATGCGTGCCTCACTATTGGTCTTCGATCACCATCCAGGATTCTCTATGCTCGACTTCATCTCACAATGGGGTATCACCCGACTAACAGATGAAGACTGGACAATGGAGCAAGGCAACGGACATCCTATTCCCTCAATAGGAATGCGTATCGTAGGAAAAGTATTTAAGGAAGTGGAAAGTAAGCCTACCGTTGACATGGCTTTAAAGGCTGCACCGATATTAGCTGAAGCCCTAAAGCATAGTCCTTACAATATGCATAACCAACGCTACAAAGCGATGGTCTATCGAATTATGGGCAAAAAAGATAAGGCAATCAATATTTATACCCATCTTATCAAGCGCCACCGACAGTCCTATCTTTATCACGAGCTATCAGAACTCCTTGATGACGAACGCTACAAGATTGCACTTCTCTGTAAAGCTATCTCCGCACAACGAGAGGAAAAGTTCCGACAACGTATGCGCTTCACCCTTGCTGGCTTACTCTTTAGAAAAGACAAAGCCCGCGCCCACTACGAATTAGATAAATGTATTGCCATGCGTAAGCAGTTAGGCTATTCCATTACATGGGAGATGCAGAACCTTGCAGCGAGTTTAGAGGAGATTAACCCTGTATCAGAAGCCGATGAAAAGAGCTTCTATAGAGAACAAGAAGTGGTATTAAAAGAACTTGTTAGGTAGGTTTTCTGCATAATCTAATGATTTATCCTTATCTTTGTAGCACATTTTATTGAATAATTAAATCTACCTTATGAAACATTTATTTCTATCAGCTTTAATACTCTTGGGACTCTCATCATGCCAAATTGCAGGCTTAACCTCTGGTTATTCTCATCTATCGGATGCACAAAAGGAGAGAGTTGTAGCACTTGAAGAAAACATTGATGATATTCATGACTTCTCAAAAGTATACAAAGTCAGCCTTAATCAGGTAAAACAATATATCGAAACACACGATAAAGTACTGCTATATAACTATACTCCTTTCTGTCATTCTACCTATTGTGTGTCGCCTGCAGCCTTAGTATCTCAATGCAAAGACAAGGGAATTAACGTCCTTGTCATATCGAATATATATGATGACATATTCAAACAAAAGCATACTACGTTCCCCATGCTGATGATTGATACAAAGCAGCTCTCGACTAAATGGAGGGCAAAATACCTTGATCTTTTCTATTCACCCTTGACTGGACATACAGATAAGGAACTGAACTACGCAATTTTCCATTACTTTGAGAAAGGGAAGTATGTCAAGAGTTACAAGAACTCAAATGATGTTTGATGTTCCTATCATGGTAGAATAAAACCTCCGTAATCTCCTACTCCATCTGGAATTTACACAAAAAGACAAGAAATATATTGACAAAATATTCAAAGAAAAGGTAGGAAAACAGTTTAAAAGCGAGTTGTTGTAGCCCTTTTGCAAGTCGTTTATTATCAAATAGTTGCAAAGGTGGATTTTAAAAGGTGCTTAATAAGGCTTCAAAAGGGCGTTAGTAACGTTGCTAAAGAGCATCTTTTGCAAGCCAAAAGGGCGTTAATTGCAAGCTATTTGGTGGTCTTTTAAAATTCGATATGTGAAAAATTAGGACAAACAGAACATGATTAAGCTCCACAATAAAGGCTCATAAAAAGTAGGATTCTCCACGTCTACTTCTTTTTTTCAGTATGAAAGAATTGTCAAAACATATCTATCAAAGGAAAAGGGAGAATAGAACGCAGTGGTTTTAGACTGTAGAGAACATCTTGTCAGTGGGATATCAGACAACTTCTACAGCCACCATAAAAAGAAAGATGCCATATCCAACGTGTGGATACAGCATCTTCGTTATAGTTAGTATGCGAAAAGCAGCTTTTTACTGCTTATCAACACGAACTTAAAAAGCTTTTTTACTTTATTCTTGCCTCTGGTGCAAGCATATGCTCTGGTGACAAGATAGCATCAAGTTTCTCCTTAGAGAGCAACTTATGTTCAAGTACAAGGTCATAAACAGAGCCACCTGTTGCAAGAGCTTCCTTAGCAATCTTCGTACTATTCTTATATCCGATGTATGGGTTGAGTGCTGTAACAATACCGATAGAGTGTTTCACCATCTCAAGACAGCGGTCCTTATTCACCGTGATACCGTCAATACACTTCTCACGCAGCGTGTCCATAGCATTTGGCAACCAAGTAAGGTCCTCAATAAGACATTCTGTAATGATTGGCTCCATTACATTCAGCTGCAACTGTCCAGCCTCAGCAGCAATCATAACAGTTGTATCATTACCGATAACCTTGAAACAAGTCTGGTTCGTTACCTCTGGGATTACAGGGTTCACCTTACCCGGCATAATACTTGAACCCGGTGCCATCGGTGGAAGATTGATTTCATTCAGACCGCAACGAGGACCAGAAGCCAACAGACGAAGGTCGTTACAAATCTTAGAAAGTTTAACAGCTAAGCGTTTCAAAGCACTTGAATAGCTTACATAAGCACCTGTATCAGGTGTAGCCTCAACAAGGTCGGCACCTGCAATGAAGTCCATACCAGTCAATTCGCTTAGCTTTTCAGCACAAATCTTTGGGAATCCAGGAGCAGCGTTCAGACCCGTTCCGATAGCAGTACCACCCATATTGATTTCATGCAAGAGAGCAGCATTACGATTAAGGTTGGCAATCTCTTCTTCCAACGTATTGGCAAAGGCATTAAACTCCTGACCACTTGTCATAGGGACAGCATCTTGAAGCTGTGTACGACCCATCTTTATAACATGCTTAAACTCCTCACCCTTTCTACGGAAAGCGGCAATGAGTTCGCTCAAAGAAGCCACAAGTTTCTTATTCAGTAGGATAAGTGTCAGACGAATGGTAGTTGGATAAACATCATTTGTTGACTGACCGCAGTTAGCATGATCGTTAGGAGAGCAGTACTGGAACTCACCTTTCTTGTGACCCATAATCTCACAAGCACGATTGGCAATCACCTCATTGGCATTCATGTTGACAGATGTGCCCGCACCTCCTTGTACCATATCGGTCACAAAGTTCTCGTGCATCTTACCATCAATAAGCTCACGGCATGCTTGTGCCATCGCATCAGCCACCTCATCACTGATTTCACCGAGCTGACGGTTGGTTTCTACAGCAGCCAATTTGACGTAAGCAATAGCAACAACATAGTCTGGATAATCACACATACGCTTGCGTGAAATGTGATAGTTGTTGATGGCACGCTGTGTCTGCACACCATAATAAGCCTCTTCTGGAACTTGAAGCTCACCCAAGAGGTCGCTTTCTACACGAAATTTCTTTTCTTCCATGATTCTATTTTGATAAAGTTAGCGTTGATCTCTTTCACTAACGAGAAGAGAATGATTTATTTTCTTTATTTATTAGGATGTTTCAAAACACTGATTCATGAAGTTTCTACGACAACTATTTGGCTTTTCTAACCAACTTATAGCGCGTATACTTACTTCTTTTCGTGAAGAGTTCCAACCCTTCCTACGTCTCTCAGTATCTTTCCTATCCTTTTCTTTTCCTACTTTTAATAAGCTTTGATTCTGTACTTAAAGCCCAACTCGATGCGATTGGTATTATACTTATCCAAGCCAACACCCTCTTTATAAGTAACTTTCCTACCCACATAGGCTAAGAAGATACGCAGGTCTTGCCCCTTAATAGGATAATACTCCACACTACCTACATAGCCATAACTCTTACGGAAGTCTTTAAAACGGTCAATCTTTGTGACACTTGCCGTCTCATACATACCCTTCAACATCAGATTCCAACGTGGAACAAACTGCCAATTGAGCTTTGTTACGAAGGAATTATAATGTATATCGCTCATCCATACATTACCAGTATATCCAGAGAATGAGCTCCCCAATTCGTTTGTCGCTATGCCCAAACGGTCGATTCCATCGTTTTGAGCCATGTAATCAAAGTAACATTGCAGTCTATCTAACTGTAGTTTCTGTCCCAAGATGAGAATACGACTATACTTATGTTTCGCCTCTCCTTGTATTCCCCATGACCAACGCGTATGCAATCTATCGTTCAGAAAACTTCCATTCCAGTTCAAACAGTAGGCAAGTGGGTTACGTGGCTTCTCCAACAGTCTACTATATGTACCGTCACCCTCGATGGATACGGCATTATTACCATATACCTCACTAAACTTTTCGTTGTGAGAATTGGTAATACCAAGTACAAACTCTTGTGACGGAACAGGCTTATATACGGCTGTAACACCTGCCATATAACAATCCATAGAGCCCGTCATATCAGAGAACTGATAGATATAGACAGGGTTCTCATCCACTTCAAAACCGCCAAGACTCTGACATACCTTTCCAGCTTCAAGGCGAAACTTATCAGAGAACTTATAACCAATCATCATAATATCGGTTGCCTTAGCAAGATTATCCTCACTTCTCGCCTCTGTTGTATTGTTCAGACGATGACACAAACGATAGTAAAGCTTATCGGTTAGATTACCTTTGATTTCTAAACGGAGGTGCTTATTCGTGAAACCTGTACTCCACTGGTGGTCTGCATCCGATACTACCTGCGCATTAGCAGCATAGTTAATGTAGACATTAAACATATCGTTACTTTTCTTTAGGTGCGCTACCTCTTCAGCAAGCGACTTAAACCGACTATCATCGATACCATAACCGTGGTTGTCCTGTGCGTTTGCACCAAGAGAAAGAGCAAGCAAACAGGTACACAACAGTATCTTCTTCATCATGATATATGTTTTATTTCGTTCTTTTTTAAGGATAAACTCTAACGATAAAATAAACTGACACAGAATGTAGTCACACTCCTGAAACCTCACGTTACAGGTTAAACCGAAGTAAACCAGCTATAACGGGCGTAATAAACCGCTTCCGTAAGTGTTGTGTTCTGCGCTATGGTTTGCTTCACAAAAGTAGAAAAAATATTGATAGCTTTTACAAATACCCTACATAAATATAAGGCGTTTAACTTTCTTTAGCGTCATAAAGCAAGCTAAAGAAAGGAGTATATGAAATCAAGATGATATAAAGCTGACATTTTGATATGTAAAAGCATAGGATAAGTCCTATAAATACGACAAAAAGTATAGTTTTCTATCCTATCTCATAACCCAAAGATAGTCATGGAGTAGTTGCCTTTATCGGGACTAAAATCAATATATAAAGACAATTAATGAGGGTAAATGACAAATTATTATTAAATTCCTAACACACTTCAGAAATAATCGCTACTTTTGCAGAAAATAAACTGTACCCAACAAAAAGTTGGATTATGAATCAGTTATGAGTAAACGATTGCTTTTCACACTTGGAACGCTACTATTGCTTTCTACAGCTGCAACAGCGCAAGACCATATCAACCCCGAGGATCGTGTGGTAGATATGGACTCTCCGACGTTTGTAGCCTATGGTTCACATCGGTAAGGCAAAGGTAGGCGCTGACAGCATTCAATATGTCAGAACGAGCAAGGTTTACGTCTTTCCACCGCTTGAATTCAAGAATAAATCGCAGGAAACAGCCTACTATCGATTGGTTTATAACATAAAAAAGGTACTTCCAATCGCCAAGGAGTGTCATCAGATTATTTTGGAAACGGGTGCTTATCTTGAGACTATTCCTACTAAGAAAGAGCGTGACGAACACATGAAGAAGGTGGAGAAAGAAATCTGGAACACCTATAAGCCACGTATGAAGAAGCTAACATTCACCCAAGGTAAGTTGCTTATCAAGCTTATCGACCGAGAGTGTAATTCGACTTCCTACGAACTGGTACAGGCTTTCCTCGGTCCTGTGCGAGCAGGTTTCTATCAAGCCTTTGCTTGGGCTTTCGGTAGTAGTTTGAAGAAACGCTACGAGCCAAATGGAGCAGACAGACTTGTAGAGCGCATTGTCTTGCAGGTTGAGGCTGGACAGTTATAATCCAAGATCCCCTCTATTTTGTTTTAAGAAGGTACAAAATAAAACGCTGAAAAGGCTAAAAACAAAAGGCGTAGAGCTGTTCTAAGACAACAACTCTACGCCTTTTATCGAATTATTTTTCATGAAAATAAATATTTTTTTCTTCATGAAAATAAATATTTCTTTTCACGTAAATAATTTCTTTTCTTCATGAAAATAATTCGCAAAACATACCTTTCAAAGAATTGAGAAGAGAGATAAAAAGGGATTATTACAGCCTAAAAACACTGCATTTACGGCCTCTTATAAGTATAGTACACTCTCATTACCCTCATTAAAAAGCAAGTCAAGAATACTAAGGTTGGGCAGGAAGCCAAACTTCTGTTGATAAACTTGATAGTAACGACGAGAAATGAAGTCGCTGTCAACACCCGGATGCTTCGGATGGATTATCTCTCTGAAATCAACGATTCCATCGGGAATATCCATCAGATAGGCATCTGTGCGACGCATACAAGGCATAATGTCGATGAGTTCGCACATTTTCAACGTTATCTCCCAGTTGAAATCATAGAGATACGTCCATTTACGCTCGAAGAATGAACGTATATCGTCTTCATAATATTCAAAGAACGGACTCTCACCATAAGACGACAGCAATGCGTTCCAGTGCTGGTGACGCCAGTTATCGTGGTCGCTGATACGCACATCCTTCATCGGACACTTCTGACCTTCAAACTTCTCTACAGGAATAGAGAGTGCCTGCGGACCATTTGCAGAAGCGATTACACAACGATTACGATAGGTCTGCTTAACAAAGTTATCGTGTTGCTCTATCAGACAGCTGTCATAGCGATTCAGTTTCTGATACCATTGAATGGGCGCAAGTAAGCAGAGGAGAGTAAGACCTCCCCAAGCCCCTCCGAAGGAGGGGATGTTAAGTTACCGATGTTACTATTATCAAGATATGCCATAAACTTTGTTGATGACGATAAATATACGATTATAAGATAATAAAAAGGAGAGGATGTGGAATACTTACCAGAGATTGGTAATGCGCACATCCCCTCCTTCAGAAAAATATGAGATTTTTTCTCCCCTACCTCTCCCTACTTTACTAATCTCACATCCCCTCCTTTGGAGGGGCTTGGGGAGGTCCTTTGGGGAACCTACTTTATATTATCCACCCAGTTAAACAGTCTGTGCCAGCGGATTCCACCAAAGCCCTTACGATCTGGATCACTTGACCACCAGATGAAGATTGGCTTACCAACGACATGATCCTCTGGTACAAAGCCCCAAAAACGGCTGTCAGCAGAGTTATGACGGTTATCACCCATCATCCAGTAATAGTCCATCTTAAAGGTGTAGCTATTAGCAGGCTTACCGTTGATATATATCTTTCCGTTCTTAACCTGTAGGTCGTTATTCTCATAAACCTTGATACAACGCTCATAAATTGGGAGGTTCTCTAATGTCAACTTAATCGACTTACCCTTTGCTGGAATCCAAATAGGACCATAGTTATCGCGTGTCCAACCAGTAAAACCATTGAGTGGATAGATAAGCCCAGAGTAGAGATCCTTATCTGTTACAGGACGGATAGACTGTACAATACCCTGACGCTTCAGCTCAGCAACGGCTCGTTTTGTCAATGGCATATAACCATCATAAGACAGAATATCCTTATTAAGCACGTTACCATGGCTCAAGTCATATCCTTTCAGACGACTGAGCGTCTGTACATCCTCATCACTGATTTCTAAATCCTTACGAAGTTCGTCGTAACGTTCTCCTATGAAATCAGAAACAGAACCATTTTTAAACTTAACAAAATAGGTATATTCAACTTTCTCTGGCTCTTTATTTGCCTTTCCGTCAATATAAACAATCTTGTTCTTAATCTGCAAGGTCTGTCCTGGAAGACCTACACAACGCTTCACATAGTTCTCACGACGGTCAGTAGGACGCCAATCCAACGCTCCGTAGGTACCTACATTTCTCACAATATAAGCTCTACCCGTAGCGTATGCCTTATCAAAGAAAGCACGCTGTTGGAGTGTGTTCATCGCCGACAGATTGATATTAGGGTTCTGTTGTGCGAGGAAGTTTGTACCCAATGTATAGACATCATGGTAGTAATCATTGCCCTGATAAGCAGGCTCACTCATGATAGTATCACCTGCAGGGAAGTTGAACACAACGATATCATTGAGCTGTACCTTACCCAAACCCTTCACACGACGATAGTCCCAATGTGGCCAAGAGATATAGCTCTTAGTATTGATAATTGGCAAGGTGTGCTGTGTCAGCGGCATTGTCAATGGTGTCTCAGGAATACGAGGACCATAACTTACCTTCGAAACAAAGAGGTAATCGCCCGTAAGGAGTGACTTCTCAAGAGAAGAAGAAGGGATAACGTAGTTCTGGAAGAAGAACAGATTGATGAAATACACTGCTACCAATGCAAATACCAGTGCATCTACCCATCCCATAACGAAGCGGATAGGACCCTCAGAATCCTCCCACCACTTCCAACGAATCTTCTTTGTGATATATACGTCATAGATAAATGGAACGACTAATAATCCCCACCAACTCTTTACCCAGAACAGGAAAAGGAGGTAGAGAACAAGAACACAAATAAACTTTGCCCATTGCTTCTTAGGATTCAGGGCTGCTTTCTCTTTGTCTATCATACTATATATTGTGGTGATAAATGTTGAACAATGAATTATGTCAGTATGTTTGTTATTAAATATCAGTTGGTGGAAGAGTGTTCGGAAGAATGGTCTCCTCTATTGTGCGTTACCTTCAGCTTATTATAAAGTATTATTAGTAACCATCAACACCCAACACCTACCACTTAACATCCAACATTAAAACTTAAATAAATCGCTTGTAGTAAGCAATCCGGTATGCTCTTTGGTATATTCAGCTGCTAAGACGGCACCCAATGCAAAGCCTTTACGGCTGTGAGCATCGTGAGTAATGGTAATCTTGTCTGCCTCTGAGTCATAACTGATGCTATGAATACCAGGCACTTCATCACGTCGAATAGAGGCAATAGGAAGTTCGTTAGGAGCAACCTTGTTACTGCCTGACTCCGTACCATCGGCAGCGTGTTGGAAGCCTTTAACCCACTTATCTTTCCGATCGAGGTCTTTGATAATCTCTTCTGCAAGGGTTATGGCTGTTCCAGATGGTGCATCGAGTTTGTGCACATGGTGTACCTCCTCCATCTCAACGTTATACTGTGGGAAACCATTCATTATCTTTGCTAAATAACGGTTGACAGCTGAGAAAATAGCAACGCCAATAGAGAAGTTACTTGCCCAGAACAAGGTCTGTCCACCTTCTGTACACATACGCTCAACCTCTGCCTTATGGTCCTGCATCCAGCCCGTAGAGCCGCTAACAACCTTCACATTGTGTACAAAGGCACGCTGATAATTGGCAGGCAGCTGTAGGATTCGTAAATTCAATAGCTACATCAGCCGATGCAAATGCAGGAGAATCAAAGTCCTCTATATTGTCAATATCAATAATACTTACGATTTCATGGCCACGCTCAAGGGCTATCTGTTCTATCATATGCCCCATCTTGCCATAGCCTATCAATGCTATTTTCATAATTAATCTGAATTAAAACATTGCAAAGGTAGCTGATTTACGGCATAATACAAAATAAGTTCACGTATTTTTAAATAAGGTATTGACAAGTCAAGGGATGACCTTTACATATAGAGTAATTGGTAAGATTGAACCGTTCTTCTCATTTTCTATCAACGTATTGACGCCCCGCACGTCTGGTGCGGAGGCTCAATATCAATAGTGCGAAGGCTTAACACCACTGGTGCGGAGTACTAAGAAGTGAGAAACTGTAGTACGAAATAATAAGAAAAATACACAGATAATACTATTAGTTTTATCATTTTCTTTGTATATTTGCGTACTGTTACAAACCAAGAATCTTTTATGGAACAACTCATCCACTACGTATGGAAACACAAGCTGTTTCCGTTGACGGGACTTAAAACCACTGACGGACAAGAGGTGGAGGTCATTGACACTGGACTACATAATCACAACGCTGGGCCTGACTTCTTCAATGCAAAGGTGAAGATAGGCGGTACGCTGTGGGTGGGGAATGTGGAGATACACGACCGTGCCTCCGACTGGTTTCTACACAGACACGACCGCGACCCGAACTATAACAATGTTATCCTGCACGTGGCTGAGTCTATCGACGTTGATGTTAAGACACGAAGGGGCGATTATCCGCCACAGATGCGACTGCAAGTGCCGACGGCTGTGCGAGAACATTACGAAGAACTACTCACAACAGACGAATATCCGGCTTGTTATCGTATCATTCCGAGTCTTTCAAAACTAATGGTTCATTCGTGGATGAGTGCCTTACAGACTGAAAGGTTGGAACAGAAGACAGAGGCGATAGCCCAACGAGTGAAGGACTGTGACGGCTCTTGGGAAGCAGCCTACTTCGTTACACTTGCCCGCAACTATGGGTTCGGCATCAATGGGGACGCTTTCGAGACATGGGCTAAGCTAATTCCTTTGCAGAGCGTGGCTCATCATCGGGACAATCTCATGCAGATTGAAGCCTTCTTCTTGGGGCAAGCTGGATTGTTAGATATAGCAGCTATCCCCGAAAGATATCAACAGCAGGCACTGAACGACAGCTATTTCACAGAGCTGAAAAGCGAATATCAGTACTTAGCACATAAGTTTGGACTACAAGCAATGGATGCCAATCAATGGCGATTCCTCCGCCTACGGCCGCAGAACTTTCCGCATATCCGTATCGCACAGCTCGCTCACCCTCTACTATGAACAGCGGGCAGGATTGTCTCAGTTATTGGAGTGTGAGAGCGTTAAGCAGGTGAGAGAGCTATTGGCAACACAGGTAACTCGCTATTGGGAGACGCATTACGTCTTTGGTGAAAAAGAGTGCTAAGAGCGAGAAGAAACTATCAGCAGCATCATTAAATCTGCAGATTATCAATACCGTTGCGCCTATCCTCTTCGCATACGGCAAACATAAGAACTCGGAGAAGTACTGTGAACGTGCCTTCGACTTCCTCGAAACCTTGAAAGCAGAGGAGAATCACATCGTTAGAATGTGGAAGGAAGTGGGGCTAATGGTAGAGACTGCGGGCGATTCGCAAGCCCTTATACAACTAAAGAAGGAGTATTGTGACCGAAAAGATTGCCTCCGCTGTAGGATTGGTTATGAGTATCTGAAGGGGAACTCATCATTAAAGGGTTAGGAGGATTGGGATAATTAGGCTAATAAGGCTAATAGGCCTAATAAGGCTAATAAGCCCAATAAAATCCTAAAAACAAAATAGATTATGGAAAAGAAGAAATACATCTTTGAAACAAGACTGGATGTTCGCGACTATGAGTGCGATATCCAAGGTATCGTTAACAATGCAAACTACCTGCATTACACCGAGCATACACGCCATAGATTCCTCAAATCATTGGGCGTTAGCTTCTCTGAACTTCACGAAAAAGGCGTTGACGCCGTTGTAGCACGTATGCAACTCACTTATAAAGTGCCATTTACCTGCGATGACGAGATTATCTCACGCATGTCATTAAAGAAGAACGGACTACGCTGGGTGTTCTCTCACGACCTCTTCCGTGCCAGTGACGAACGCCTCTGCTTCCATGCAGATGTAGACCTTGTGACACTCATCAATGGTAGATTGGGCAGTAGCAAGGAATATGACGAAGCGTTTGCTCGAGTATTGTAAAAGTCTATCTACTCCCTAAACCTTCCTCTCTTCTAAGGAAGGTAGGGAGCTACTACTGATCATTACCTACACCATGGAATCCTTAAACTCAATCTTACTAACCCGACTTACTCGCTTTAACCTCAGCGAATTGGCTGAACTTTACAAGCGAGCAGGCTCTGCGACGGCTGTCATAGAACATAAAAGAGACATCAGAGAGATTCGTCCTGAAGCCTCAACGCATCTCATACAAGCCTTGAAAGACATTGATAGCCTGAGAGAATGGGCTGAACAAGAATTGGAATACGACCGTCTGCATAACATTGAGCCTATCTGTATGAATGATGAACGCTATCCACAGCGGCTCAAGGAGTGTCCAGATGCTCCTATCCTACTCTATTATCTCGGTAATGCCGACCTTAACAATCGACACGTTATCAATATTATCGGTACACGACACTGCACCACCTACGGACAGGATATTATCCGTTCGTTTGTCAGAGAACTAAAAGCACTTTGCCCAGATGTACTCATCCTCAGTGGACTTGCATACGGCGTAGATATCCATGCACACCGAGCTGCCTTAGAGAATGGCTTTGAAACTGTAGGAGTATTGGCTCATGGACTCGATGATATCTACCCTCGTGGACACAGAGATACAGCTTTAAAGATGATTAAACAAGGTGGATTACTGTCGGAATATACCACGCATACGCAGCCCGTTGCCCGCAACTTCGTACAACGTAACCGTATCGTGGCAGGTTGTGCAGATGCAACTATCCTCGTAGAATCGGCTGCGAAGGGTGGAGGACTTATCACCTGCAGTATCGCTCGTAGCTATGGACGGGAAGTATTTGCCTTCCCTGGCGCTGTTTATTCGGATTATAGCGAGGGCTGTAATAACCTTATTCGTGACAATGGTGCCGCTCTCATCACATCAGCAACAGACTTTGTGAAGGCGATGGGATGGGATGATGCTATCAAATTGGGGCAGGCACAACAACGAGGAATTGAACGAACGCTTTTCCCTGATTTGTCTTCAGAAGAGGAAGCTATCGTTCGCGTGCTCGCTAAAAACAATGACTTGCAGATTAATCTCTTGTCGATTCAAGCGAATATTCCTATCTCAAGGCTCACAGGAATTCTCTTTACATTAGAAATGAAAGGGGTTATTAGAGCTATGGCTGGCGGTTGTTATCATCTTTTAGCATAGGATCTTAATACCATAAAAGTAGCTAATACTGAAAAAAAGGACATTTCTTTGCCACAAATCTGTCCTATCTTCCGTCTTTATAGATGTGAACGAAAACTGAATCACCAACCTAATTAATTATCAAGACAATGAGAACAACAATCTTTACTATCGCATTCGCTGTAGCTATTCTATGCTCAAGCTGCACCGTAAAAGCCAACCCAACGTCGCTCATCACACAACCAATGAATGATGAGGTAGAGTCTATTATCAAAGAGTTTAAGAGTGGAGACAACGTCACTTACGTCAACTTGCCTAAGACACTCATAAAGCTTGGATTGAAGGCTGCCGACGACGAGACCGCTAATGCACTCGCTGACCAAATCGATGGACTGCAAATTTTAACTTTCGAGAAGGCTGACAAAAAGATTAAAGACGGCTTATACAACCGTATCAGTAAGTTGGAAGCACAGGGATATGAACCTATGGTGAAGGCAAATGAGGACGGCGAAAAGGTCAGAATCTTCATTAAAGGCAACGAGAAGGAAGTGCAGAGCCTTGTTGTCTTCGCTATGGACAAAGAAGACTGCTCACTCATCAATATCGTAGGACATATCAATCCTTCTAATATTGATGATGTCGTAAAGTCACAAACCAAGTAAACAAAAACATATTATGAAGCGGTTTATCATCATAGCCATCCTTGCTCTCTGTACATTATCAGCCTCAGCGCAGAGCGTAAAAGGACTGATTGAGCAATATAGGCACGAGAAAAACGTTATTCACTTTCATATAACACCAGCCTTAATGTCGTTCTTGAAGGTGCTTGCTAAAAGCCATTCGGACGATTCCAAGGCTCTGAAAGCGGCGTCATCCTTTCGTATACTTGTCTTTGACGACTGTGATTCGATTGTAAAAAGTCGTTTTAGAAACACCATTCAGACCTTCCATCCTAAGGGATATACGCCAATCATCTACAACAAGCAGGCAGATGAGACTAATTATGTTTACCTCAAAGAAAAGAAAGGGTGCATTCGTGAAGTGCTCATCCTTGCTATTGACAAACAAGATGGCGCCATTGTGCGGATTAAGGGTAAGATAAGTCCTAACGATGTCGACTCTGTTGTGAAAGAAAGTACCCAAAAGAAGAATCTGAAAGCTATAAGTTATAGGGCGGACAACCTTACATCATAGCCGATTATTGTCTAAAGCGCACATCTGCCTATGCAAGCAAGCGATTTTAAACAGCTATTCCTACCCTGCCATCGGAAACTCTTTTCGGTGGCATATAGGCTGATGAGCAACGCTCAAGCTGCTGAGGATATGGTGCAAGAAACCTTCTTAAAACTCTGGATGCAGCGTGATAAAATGGAAAAGGTTGACAATCCAGAGTCTTATAGCATAACAGTACTACGCCGAATCTTCTATGACAAGATGAGAGCAGGACACCTTCAAGAAGTCGACAAAGATGTGGGAAGTCTGCAAGTAAGCTCCTCACAGAACATAAGTAAGCAATTAGAGGAAGCTGACGAATACCAACGAGTAAGACTGTTAATTACCCATCTGCCCGAACCACAGGCAAGAATCATGCTGATGCGCGACATAGAAGACCGCAGTTTCGACGAAATCAGTATCGAAACAGGGCTTACGGAGGTGAATATAAGGAAGTATTCTCAGCCGTGCCCGAAAGAAGATTAGAGAACAGATAAAAGCTATGAGATATGATAAAGACTGAAGAAATAAAGCGTTTACTTGACCGATACTACGATGGAATGACCACCGAAGAGGAGGAGAAGGCGCTGCACACCTACTTCAACGGCAGTGATATCGATGCCAGTTTGACGGAGGAACGCATCTTCTTCACGGCTCTTCAGTCATCAGAATGCCCTACACCAGCAGGGATGGAAGAGCGACTCAGTCGACAGATTAGCCAGTGGAACACCTTAGAAGTCACTAATCGTCGTGCGATAAGGCATATCAACCTGCGCTGGGTAGTAGGGATAGCAGCCAGTTTGTTGCTTCTCTTTGCTGCAGGAGCTATCGTTTACCAGAACGAGAATAAGTCTCCACAAACTGAACAGGATACCTATACTAACGCTAAAGACGCTTACGCCGAAACGTCAAAAGCACTGATGAAATTCTCAAAGACGCTCAATAAGGGTATTGACGCTACCGAGAACATCACTAATAAAACAAGGGATTAGATTATGAAGAGAATTATTTTAACGCTTTGTATGACTATGATAGCCTGTATAACGGCATTTGCCCAAAAGGCATTGTTCGAAAAATACAGCGAAACAGATGGTGTCTCCACTGTCTACATATCACGTAATATGATGCGAATGATGGGCAATGTGAAAGCAGGTAACAAGGATATCAGCAAGGTTGCAGGCCGACTCGACTATCTGCAGATACTCTCCTGCGAACGTCCTTCACTGATTCCTTCTATCAAGAAGTCTGCCCAAAGTATCTTCAATCAACAAAAGTATTCGATTGTAATGCAAGTCAATGAGGGAGGCGAACATACTACTATCTACGAGCGACATTACCCGAATGGAAAGAATGAGTTTGCCCTAGCTCGCCATAGAACGCAATGAAATTACAATTATCAACCTACTTGGTAATATCTCGTTACAGGATATTCAAGGAATAGCTGGTGGGAAATAATCCCCCAGCTTTTTTGGTTATGTAACAGAAATAGAGTACTTTTGCAGAAAATAAGGAGGTATAATTATGAATAGGACCATAAATATTCCAAGTGCAGACAACGCCTTCTTGGAGATGTTAGCACAAAAGATGGGATGGACTATAAGTCAAATCAACTCTCATACAGAGAACTACAAAAAGCCAGACTTAAACACACCAGAGAAAAGGAAAAAAGCAATAGAGTTGCTTCAATCCATCGCTGGTAAACTGCCAAACAGTCATTTAGAAAGCTGGAAACAAGCAAAAGAAGAGTATCTAAGAACAAAACACTTATGAGAATCTTCTTAGATACCAATATTCTCATAGATCTTCTTGAGGCAAGAGGTGAGTTCACACAGAATGCACTGAAAGTGGCAAGTATGGTTATTAACAACGGAGACGAACTGTTATTAAGTGATTTATCAGTTGTAAATGCCTGTTATATCGAAAGAAAATCCTTAGGGAATAGGGGCTTTATAGCAACATTCTCTGCTATTAGAGATTGCTTTGAAATTATCGGTATGGGAGCACCTGCGATAGATGCTGCAATCACTGCTAATTGGAATGATTTTGAAGATGCAATGCAATACTTTGCTGCTCTTAATGCAAATGCTGATATCATTGTCACAAGAAACAAGAAAGATTTTGCTACCAGTGAGATAAGTGTTGTAACTCCTTTGGAATATATAGAAGGTAAAATCAAATGAAAATAGGTATATTCGTTGGAAGCTTTGATCCATTTACAATAGGGCACGACTCTATTGTACGCCGCGCCTTGCCCCTCTTTGACAAGGTTGTGATTGGTGTTGGTATCAATGAGCGGAAGAAGTGCATGCTCAGTGCAGAGGAACGGACCGAGCGCATAGCACGACTATATACTGACGAGCCAAAGATTGAAGTAAAGGCATATGGCGACCTTACCATAGACTTTACACGAAGAGAGGGAGCCGAATATATCATTAAGGGTGTGCGTAGCGTAAAAGACTTTGAATATGAACGCGAACAAGCCGATATCAACCGACGCTTGAGTTCTATTGAAACTATCTTTTTCTACGCTGAACCACAATTTGAAAGTATCAGTTCAAGCGTTGTAAGAGAACTGAAACTTTGGAAAAGACATCACTGAGTTCTTGCCAAAGGGATATTAACGATTAGACAGAGGTGCACAAGCCTCATCGATAAAACATAGACACGATGATAACATATAGTGCTGAAGGCGTTAAGATGCCTAAAATCAAGAAACGAGAGATTTCTCGTTGGATTAAAGCTGTTGCTGCAACGCATGGTAGAAAGGTTGGAGAAATTGGTTATATGTTCGTAGATGATGAGAAGATTCTCGAAGTAAACAACGAGTATCTTGGACATGATTACTACACGGACATCATTACTTTCGACTATGATGAGGATGATGTGCTCAATGGCGACCTTGTTATCTCACTTGACACAGTCCGCTCTAATGCCGAACTTTTCAAGAAGTCGTATGAGGACGAGCTTCACCGGGTTATCATTCATGGTATCCTTCACCTCTGTGGTATCAATGACAAGGGTCCTGGAGAGCGTGAGATTATGGAAGAAAACGAGAACAAAGCACTCGCGCTATTAAAGGAGATGAGTGACAAATAATAAGCGTTTAACTCTACTTCAGTAGACGACTCACACGTAAAAGACAAAAGGGCTGAAATCCTATTTTGGGTTTCAGCCCTTATTGTTTGCGTCTTCAGGATTTTGGAGTGATAAGTTTTGCCACTTAAGGTTAGGTTTCTAACGAAATATCACACGGAGAAAAGGAGAAGACGGAGGATTATTAAAACAAAGCAATGGAAGTCACGGAGGCACCGTCGGTGCATAGAGCGACGGAGCTTGTTTGCCAATTCTATTAGCTTAAATACAAAGCGTTTATCCCAAAATAGTTATCAAGAATCTGTACGCTAAACCTCCGTCGCTCTTTGTGCCGTCGGCACCTCCGTGACATTGTGCGTTACCTCCGTCCCTCCGTGACTCCGTGTGCCTATTATATAAGACTTTTAGTTTATCACTCCATATTTCGGAAGAACCTATTATTTGACATCATTTCTCTGCTTACGGATTGTAGGTAGACTGCAGAAGAATTATTATTCGGAATTAGAATAAAGGTTTATACAATGTTTTAAGACCGTATCACTTATTCCCATTTTATCTGATATTTGTAAACTATTTTCATTTACCTCAAAACCAACACATGCTCTTTTAGCTTCTAAAAGACGCCTAATTGACTTGCAAAAGGTGCCCTTTAAGACCCTTACTAACGCCCTTTTGAAGTCCAATTAAGCACCTTTTCTTACGCAACTTCATAACTAACTGATTGTCTGATGATTATAAACACGCTTTTTATACGTATTTTTTCCTTTGTTTATAGCTATTTTACTCGAACGTATGTAATTATTTTTCAAACCTTCATCTATGAATTTTCAACCTAATAACATGCCAAGGTGTATGTGTCGGAATAAGCGTAGTCGCTAATGACTAATTGGGTTTAACGAAAGAACAGAATAAGAAAAGGTGCCTAATTGGAGTTCAATTAAGCACCTTTTCTTATTCAGTTTGCCCTATAACGTCAGGTTATAAAACTCTTAAGAGTTATGTTACCCTACTTTTTTACTTGCCCGTAGCCAACTCAACCGCCTTATTGACAATGTCACTCTGAGCATTCCAAACTCGGAAATACTCGTTCATATCCCAGATATCACGGGCAGTGAGCGCCTTTATCTGTAGCGCAATATTAGGAAGGGTAGCCTTTAATTCTGCAGCATCCTTTGGCTCAATATTTTCTTTCTTGCCCTCTGCCACGATTTCATCGAGCAATGACTGTGGTACCACATAACCCTTATTGAACGCGTCAAATGAGCTGTATTGCGCCTTTAAAGCTTGACGATTTGCATCAGCATACTTCAAATAAGCATTGATGATAATACTCTTTGCGGCTAACATACGATGATAGCGAGTGAACTTTGTTGTATCAAGTGGGACAAAGTTATCAGGCATAATACCACCGCCACCATAGACAACTCGATGCTTGCGGATGGTGTAATACTTCAAAGAATCTGAGAATTGAATACTGTCTGGATTGGTCAACTCGCCATGCTTAAAGCGTTTCTCGATATCCATTTCATAATCCTTCAGGTCACCCTTTGTATAAGGTTTCTGAATACAACGACCGCTTGGCGTATAGTAATGGGCTATTGTCAGACGAATCATACTACCATCAGGGAGGTCGAGCGGACGCTGTACAAGTCCCTTACCAAAGGTTCTACGGCCCACAACCGTTCCACGATCATTATCTTGAATAGCACCAGTGACAATCTCTGCAGCCGAAGCTGAGAGTTCGTTTACCAATACATAAACCTTTACATCCTGCAGTCGCCCGTTGCCAATAGCCTTAAAGTTCTGGCGACGAGCGCGTCGTCCTTCGGTGTAAACAATCATGTCATTGTTCTTAAGGAACTCATTTGATATCTGAACAGCCGACTGAAGATAACCGCCACCATTGTCTTGTAGGTCGAGAAGGAGGGTCTTCATACCTTTCTTTTCAGTGAATCAACAGCTGACATGAACTCGTCATGGGTCTTCATTCCGAAGCTCTCGATTCGAATATAGCCCACATTAGGACGAATCATATAAGCGGCATTGATAGTATGAACTGGTATCTTAGCACGTGTAACAACAAAGGTTAACACACCTTTCACGCCACGACGCACAACGCCTAACTTCACTTTCGTTCCCTTCTTACCACGAAGCATCTTCATGATATCGATACGTGCCATCTTCACTCCAGCTATAGTAGAGTCGTTCACACTGACGATACGGTCGCCAGCAAGGATTCCCACCTTCTGAGATGGACCATTGACAACAGGCTGGATAACGACAAGCGTATCTTCAATCATATTGAACTGTACACCAATACCCTCAAAGTCGCCCTGCAATGGTTCGTTCATCGCTTTGGTTTCCTTTGCATCGGTGTAGGTAGAATGTGGATCGAGCTTCTCAAGCATACCCCTAATACCATCCTCAACTAACTTCTGCTCGTTCACAGAGTCCACATAGAAGTTCTTAATTGCCATCTCTGCCAACTGCAGTTTGCGTAAAGGAGAGTCGGAGCCCATATTACCTTTAACCTGCGCCTTACCAATAACTGGCAGCAAAGCCATCATCAATAATATTATAATTGCTTTTTTCATCATTTAGAACTTATAAATTATTTTGTTTCTTCTTATCCTTATCTTTTCTTATCAATATGATTTCACACAGAGAAACGGAGAGCACTGAGTGAAAAAGAATATACTCTTTAGGAGAGTTTTTAAACATTCACGGAGGTGCTAAAGCACTAAGAGAGTTTTAGGAGTAATTATTAATAACCATTAAGGACTCTATGAATACCGTCCTTAAGCATAGTAACATCAAAGTTTATAAGATAACCATATCTTAGATTCTGTAACTTTAAATAAGTCATTAATTGCTTAAAATGCACTGGTGATAACTCTCCCACCGACTTAATTTCTATAATAACCTTTCCATCAACCAGCAAATCTATTCGATAGACCTCTCCAAGTTCTATACCTTTATACAGTACTTTTATGGGCACCTGTCTTTCTACCTTAAGCCTTTCTGTGTCAATTCATACATCAAAGCCTTCTCATAGACACTCTCTAAGAGCCCTGGTCCCAATAATGAGTGAACTGTGTAAGCACAGGCTAAAAGCCTATGTGTGTGTATTCATCTGATATTATTTCCATGATTCTTTAAGGTTATAGTTCTACTATCTATAATAGATTACGTTCAAGGATTACAATTCTCCTTATTCTCATTCCTCCTCGTTTTCAAGCTAAAAAAGTCTTCCAACACCTCTTTGTGCCAAAGGCACCTCTCTACTCCGTGCCCTCCTTGACTCTGTGTGAACCTTATTTGGGAGTAAGAGTTAGCCTCTATAGCACCCTTTCAAATAAAACCCTTTACTCTTTCTCCACGTCAGGAAGGTCCTCTTCTATAACGAGGTTGTCAATAATAAAGTTCTGACGTTCCATCGTGTTCTTGCCCATATAATACTCCAAGAGCTTAGCTACCTGGTCATTCTTATGTAAAGTAACCTGTTCCAGACGCATATCTGGACCGATGAAATGGGCAAATTCGTCAGGAGAAATCTCACCAAGACCTTTGAATCGAGTGATTTCTGGGTCTGGACCAAGCTCGTTGATAGCTGCTACACGCTCATCCTCAGAGTAACAATAACGTGTAATAAAGTCGTTCTTTTTCTCTCTCCTTTCACACGACGAGCGTCCGCTTCGGCAATCACTTCTTTGTTCTTTATCTTTGTTCGACGGTTACGAACACGGAAAAGCGGTGTCTGGAGGACATATACATGCCCTTTCTTTATCAGCTCTGGGAAGAACTGAAGGAAGAAAGTTATTATCAACAAACGGATGTGCATACCATCAACATCGGCATCCGTTGCAACAATCACCTTGTTATAACGCAGTGAATCGAGTCCGTCTTCAATGTCGAGCGCAGCCTGAAGGAGGTTGAACTCTTCATTCTCATACACTACTTTCTTTGTCAATCCAAAGCAGTTAAGCGGTTTCCACGCAATGAGAAGACAGCTTGTGTGTTGACATCACGACTCTTAGTAATACTTCCGCTGGCTGAATCTCCCTCTGTTATGAAGATAGAACTCTCCTCCTTTCGATCGTTCTTCACGTCACAATAGTGTACACGACAGTCACGCAACTTACGGTTATGGAGGTTGGCTTTCTTCGCTCTCTCACGTGCTAACTTCGTTACACCAGCCATTGCCTTACGCTCTCGCTCGGTCTCCTTGATTTTATTCTCAAGTATATCGGTGAAGTCTTCTTTATGAATATGAAGGTAGTTGTCAACGTTTGTCTTGATAAAGTCGCCCACATACTTATTGATAGACTCACCATCAGGTGACATCTGTGTGGAACCTAACTTAATCTTTGTTTGTGATTCGAATACTGGTTCCTCAACGTTTACAGCGATAGCAGCCACTAATCCGTTACGAATGTCACCATACTCATACTTGCCGAAGAACTCTTTTATCGTCTTGGCAATATGCTCCTTGAAGGCTGTCTGATGTGTACCGCCCTGCGTTGTATGCTGACCATTCACGAAAGAGTAATACTCCTCGCCATATTGATTGGTATGTGTGAAAGCAATCTCAATATCCTCTCCCTTCATGTGAACAATCGGATACAATGGATCAACAGTCATATTATCAGTCAAAAGGTCCTTCAAACCATGTCGACTAAGTATGCGACGACCATTGTACATAATCGTCAATCCGGTGTTTAGATAAGTATAGTTACGGAGCATCTCCTCTACTATATCATCATGGAAGCTATAATTTTTGAAGAGTGTTGCATCTGGTTCAAAGTAGATATAGGTACCATTCTCGTCCGCAGACTTCTTTGTTTTGTCGCTTTGGAGGTTACCTTTCTCAAACGATAGTTCACGCACCTTCCCGTCACGGAAGCTCTTTACCTCAAAATGTGAGCTAAGTGCATTAACGGCTTTGACACCCACTCCATTCAAACCAACACTCTTCTTAAATGCTTTAGAATCATACTTACCACCCGTATTCAGTACAGACACAGCCTCAACAAGCTTTCCCTGTGGAATACCACGACCATAGTCGCGCACACTAACACGCAGATTATCCTCCACATCAATCTCAATACGGTCACCAGCATTCATCTTAAACTCGTCAATAGAGTTATCAATGACCTCCTTCAAGAGTACATATATACCATCTTCAGGCAACTTTCCATCGCCCAAACGACCAATATACATACCCGGACGGGTACGTACGTGCTCCATATCCGATAGGTGTCGGATATTATCGTCGGTGTAAGAAACGGGTGTTGAGGATTGAGGGTTGGTTGCTGTTGATTTATCCATGTGCTGGGTTATTGACTGTGAATGATTGGTTATTGAGGGTTAATTATTAGGTAATAAGGGCTTGACTATTTAATGATATTGAGTGTTCATTAATGAGTTATTAGGTGTTGAAATAGAAGAAACACGTGAAAATATAGAAAGAACACATGTTAAAGCTGTCCATCAACACCCAACACTCATCACCCATCACCCAATAGCTTTTCTATAGCATCTGCGCTTCTTGTGCATAGTTGGGTCTAATGGGCCCCACTGACTCTGTACGCTTTCGTTGGTTTCCATCTCCACGTGCGTTTCACCCCACTTGAAGCCGTACTTCACATAACGTGGAATGAGGTCAGCAAAAACAAGAGAATTAGCTCCCTTAGAACGATACTCTGGTAGGACACCAATAAGGAGAAGGTCTACAACCTCCGTCTTATGGAACTTTATAGCACGTAGTAAATGCCACCATCCGAATGGGAAAAGACGTCCATGGTGACACTTCTGCAAGGCACGTGTTAGTGATGGGATTGTGATAGCAAGACCAACTAACTGGTTATCCTTATTGCCATCCTCTACGACTGTGATGAGGTCGAGGTCGGCAAGTGGGAAGTACATCTTGACATACTGGTCTATCTGGCGTTCACTCAACTCTGAGAAGCCATAGAGATGAGAGTAAGTTACATTGATTAAGTCAAAGAGTTTCTTACCATAACCACCCTCGAAGATTTCCTTCTTGGTCAGTTTACGCGCATGGAGATTATATCGTTTCTCCACCATCTCTGCAATCTTTGTGTATTTCTCTGGAGCTGTTTCTGGAACATCAAGACGGTATTCTACATAGTCATTATCCTTCTCCCAGCCACCAAGTTTCTCCATGTGCTTTGGATAATAATCGTAGTTGTAGATAGTTGCCATTGTACCGAGCTGATCAAAGCCCCATGTCAACATACCCTCTGGGTCCATATCTGTGAAACCAAGTGGACCAACAACAGAGGTCATACCTTTCTCTCTGCCGTAGTCTTCAACAGCCTTCAACAGAGCTTTTGACACTTCTATATCGTCAATGAAGTCTATCCAGCCAAAGCGAACATCCTTCTTGTCCCACTTTTCGTTTGCCTTATTATTGATGATGGCAGCTACACGCCCCACCACCTTTCCCTCCTTCAAGGCGAGAAAATACTCAGCTTCGCAGAAGTCAAAAGCAGCATTCTTGTCTTTTGACAACGTATTCAACTCATCGCTATAGAGGTTTGGGGCATCATATTGATTACCCTCGTAGAGGTCATAATGACACTCGATGAAAGCTTTTAGGTCTTTCTTCGTCTCTACTCTCTTTATCTGAACTGATGACATTTAGAATCTTTTAATTTCGTTATTTTCCTAATCTTAAACGTGCAAAAGTACTAAAAAAAAGGTAGATTGGCAAATTTACGCTCCTTTTTATTGACTATCACTACCCTACTACTCAGTCATAAGGACTCGTGTTAGGCATCCGCACCATATGTGCTGAGCGTCCGCACCACACGTGCTGACCATGCGCACCATACGTGTTTGACGTCAATACAAGTGTTATTTAGCCCTACCAAATCCGCAGAATATTATCTTTCGGATATAGGAAAAGGCTTCATAAAACCTTTTTTAACAAGGAATTATGAAGCCTTTTAATATTAATAGGATTCGCTTATTATTCTGAATTATTTATCTCACAACAAACTTCTTACCACCACGGATATAGATACCAGGAGCGAGTTGTGCATCAGCTGGCATACGAACACCCTGCAAGTTATAAACAGCCTCATCAGTGGTTGTTACGGTCCATACGGTTCCTATTCCCGCTGTCGTATCCTCTACATAGAGCATTGGATAGATTCCATTAGCTGAAGCTGGCTTGTAAGCACCAAATGTCTTATATTTGGTATCGTACTGAAGTACGTGACCCGTAGAAGATGTGATTGTGAATGTACCATCAGACTTTGGCTCTAATGTCCACTCTACCGCCTTATCTTAGTCACAAACTGAACGGTCTTGTACTTATCCTCCTGTCCGAAATACTTGTCGTTAGCATCCTTGATATAGAAACCTGTTGTTCCCTGCTCCAAAGTAAGAACCGACTGGTCATCAGCAACATTCACCTTTTCATTATTATCAGTGATGCCCTTTGTTGGCAGATAGCCAAAACTCTTGCCCTCCAAAGTAGATGCTATAACAAAATTGCTACCAGTTTTAGCTACAAGAACGTAACGTTTGCCTGCTACTGGAGCTGTCGTTGTCTTCACGAAAGTCCCGCCCTGTGGTGTAACCACTGGATTGTCTGGCGTTACTGGGTCTTCAGGAGCTATCACGCCTGTGTATCTTGCATCATCCGAAGCTGTTGTTATAGAGCAATAAGGGTTAAACTCTACATCCATACTATCCCCCCATACGTACTCAGCAAGGTTAGGATAGTCGATGAAGAGGTTACGGTTATTCTGAATCTTATAGACTGCTTCGTTGCGTTTGATTTCCATCTCGTCAACACGGTCGTTCTTACTCCACTGACGGAAGAGGTCTGATGACCACTTTTTCAGCGTTGGATAAGCTCCCGTCTGCAATTGATTGGCACCTTCTGAAACAAAGCTAAGATTCTGATAGGTGGTAGCCATATACATATAGCTACGTGAGAACTCACCTTTAAAACGATCGCCCGGCTCCCACATCTTCACAAGTCTGCCGTCAGCATAGCCCGTTCCGACCTTGTCATAGCCTGCGCCAGCTTCTTCTGTAACGTTGACAACAACGCCCATAACGTAGTTACTCTTTGAACTGTTAGCATGAGAATCGGATGGATAAAGGTTATAGAGATCACACCAAGCATCATTCCTATGACCACCCCACCAGCTTTTTGGGAAAGAATGTTCAATATTCATACCAGCAATAGCATTACCAGTATTTGTGCTTTCAAAGTAAAACTTCTTGTCGCTATAACGATTATAACACTCGTTGGTCTGCGGATCTCGGTCAGTGTACCAGAAGCCATGCCATGTATAACCTGGACCTTTACCACCATACTTTAGTACTTTCTTCTTGTCCATCAGCTTGTGTAAAGCTGCCTTTAACTGCTCTTTCTTCAGTCCTTGTAACGAAGAAGCGTACTGCGCTAATGTCTTACGATCGATCGCATTAGCCGATGTTGTTGCACCAATCAAGGCTGTAGCGATGACCATCTTAAAATACCTGTTCATTGTTTTAATAGGTTTTATCGGTAATTATTTATCATATATTTCTATTTAAAGTCGTTATGCTATTAATCAAACAGTGTCTGACCAGCCACATTCAGCGGACAAAAAACATAGCTTCTGTTACGCAACGAAAAGACTACAAAGTTAGGTAAAATTATTGAGAGTCACAAGTTGGTATCGCTGTTTTCTTGCAAACGAAAAGCAGGTGATTGCTTTCTGTATCAGTAGTAGCAAAAAGGTAGATATCTCCTCCTTCTTTTATCTTCAGCCGTTTGCGTAATTCAGCAACACTCACAGGGAAGTTGCGCACGGCAAGATTAGCTTTGTCTATCCCCGAAAGACTACGTCGTAACTCTTTCTTATTGAACGATGAAACTGCTGTTATCTCAAACTGACGACCTGGGAAATCATTAATAGCCTCCTCAGAGACAAAAAGATGAGAATTAAGACTGAGTGCTGAAAGTGGATAACGGATAGTGAGCAAAGCAAAACAGCCTGCTTTCATCAATGAAGCATTGGGCTCATAGAGATACTGACCAGCTTTGGGAATAGCCGAAAGAAGTCGCTGCGATACGCTTAAAGCCTCATCGAGAGAATAAGAAACGATGTTATTATCATTCACACAGAAGACCTGCAAGGCTTTTTCCGTAGCCGTCTTGTCATCTGTTTCACCTTTCGTTCTCTGCAATACCAGCAGTAATTCCTTACATTCATTGCGTACAGAGACGATATGTACCTCACGAACAACATTGCCCAAACGATTGAGTTCGTCCACAGCACGACGCCAATCGAGCATTGGCGACAGCTTGATGACAACCGTATCAGCCTTCTCTAAGAGTTCTTCTTCCAATGCCAAGACATCGGGTGTACAATCACTTATCAGCACAGTCTTACCTCCTTGCTCGTTACGACGCGCAGGATCGAGGAATAACACAGACACATGGTCGAGCTGATGGAGGTAAGTTGTACCGTCACCATTAACTACTTCAGCTTGTATTAAGCCTAAAGCATGGAAGTTATGACGTGCCAATTCGCACAATTTCTCCTGCTGTTCGACATAAATAGCACGTTTAAAGCTGCGTGCTATAAAGGAGAAATCAACGCCAAAGCCGCCTGTTAGGTCGCAGAACGACCCTTCAAAACTGTTCCAAACATGATTTTCTTGCTGCGTAGGAGTAGTTTCTTCTCCTGCAGAAGGTCTGCTACAATCGTTATTAAGGTCAGAAGAAACGAAGTTCTCTACCCCTACAAGGCGTGCAACCAATCGTGCCTTATATTCCGCAGTCTGCTCACTTGAACACTGTTCCATCGATAGATGCGGTGGGTAAATGATATCCTCCTTCGCTGCCCACGACGGCAGTTTCGTGCGTGCTGTCTGCCATCCTGCCAACTGGTCGAGCAGGAAGGGCATGTCAATATCGGGGTAGCGGTGGGATTGGAGGGCTAAGACAGAAAGACTACCGAGCAGCCCCTTCCCCTTACTCCTCCCCCAAAGGGAGGGGAGTGAAATGTTATGTTTGCTCAAAACTTCCTGCACATATCGTGGCAAAGGAAATTCCTCTTGCTTAATTTTATCCGTTTTATCCATCTTATCTGCCTATACTTTTATCCTATTAAATACTCCAACTCCTTACCTAAAGAATCTTATATCTTGTTTAAGGATTCTTGCATATAACCTTCTTACCTGTTCACACTACCCTTCCTCATATCTTCTTGCTTTCCATTTAACATCGGGGTATCTCGGTATTCACTCCCCTCCCTTTGGGGGAGGGGCAAGGGGGAAGGGCTACTTGGTAGAGTAAGCGAGCAGTGGTTTTTCTTCCTTTTTTACCTCACCACCCTCAAATTCTGCTTTGCCCAAGCCCTTGTACAAAGGTTGAAGTGCCACCACTCTGTACGTAAAGGCATGAAACCGGGCAGCACTCATCACCTCACGAAGGAGTTTGCGGTTGGCTAATGCCTCACGAGAGATAAGACGACGGGCAACGAGGTCATTCTCTTTATCAATATGACTGGCTATCCCCATGTGGTCTACCTTCACACCCATTGGAATCGTATCTATCAAGCAACGGGTGGCACCATCACGCCATGTAGCATCATTCCATGAGGCCTTGCAGATACTGATATCTACAGCCATTCCATAGTTATGCATACCTCCTCCGTGCGCAGGATTAGACACATAAAAAAACTTTGGGGTATCTTTCACTGCGTCCCACATCGTCTGCTGTACGCTCATCGGTCGTGTGGCATCGAAGATACAAAGGCTCAAATCAGGACGACGACGCTTCAACTCCGCCTGTGCTTTACGCAATGCTTCTGCACAAGCAGGTAATACATAGGCATCACGAAGGTCATGATAGAGTACCCGATTACAGAAGTTATCTGTACGAGCATACATCAAAGCCACCTTGATAGAAGGTACTACATGCTTTATATTTACCAACCCCTGCTGCTCCATTGACCGACCGGCAGCCTGCCGACGACTCATCGTTGGTGTCTGTGCGTGCATACTAACAGCAAAGAATATGGCTGCAAATAACAGATAAAAGACTCGTTTCATTCTTTTTATTCATTACATATTCTACAGCCAGACACGAATAGCAGCTGTAGAAATTATCAATCATTCGTTAATTAAAACACTTAAACCGACCAACGAAAGCTAACAAGGGCAGACACTGTCTTCCTCTCACGCCCTCTCAAGGTTCGGAAAGAAAGCACAGCCTCTGCCCCTGCCTTCTGTAAACACTATCACTGAGTAAGTCAAACATCATATCTACATGACTTAGTCCTTACCTCTATAGTGTTTGTATCTTATTAGTTTAATGCAGCCTTCTTCTGCTTTACATAATCGCCAAATACGCGATCTACCTCAGCACGCTGCTCATTATCGAGTGTATCGTTAGCTTGAATCAATCCACGATAATAGGTTTTGATAGCCTTTGTCAACTTTGCTTTATCTGCAGAGTTCTTCTCAAAGATATTGTCAAGGTCCTTGTAAAGGGCTGGCTTCATCCTATTCATAAAGGCAAGCTTACCTGTAGCAGGAGCCTCAGCTTCAGTAGAAAGACTGTCAGGTTGCTCTGCTGTATTCACCTTCACTGTATCTTCTGGAGCCGTTTCAGCATCAGAACTAAAGACAGATGACACATCAATCTTGCCTACTTGGTCGATTAATGCACCGCCATAGTTATAAAGCAACGCACCGATTCCAATAACAACTGCAATTATCAAACCTAAGACAACAGTACCTTTACCAATCTTTGGCATACTGAACGAAGAGCCTTCATTGTTCAAATCAGCTAAAAGCTCATCAATATTGCTATAACGATCGCTTCGCTTGAAAGCACAACAACGCTTGATTACCTCGCTGTAAGCTAACGTCAAGCCCATCACTTTCATAATAGTACCGAGCGAATAGATGTCGGCTGTAGCGTCTGCTGTCAACGTCTCGTCCTTCATCTCAGGTGCCATAAAGCGTGTTGTTTCAGCTGTTGGCTTAACATCTTCAGGTGAAAGAACACTGAAATCAATGAGTTTTACATAATCACCCTGTGTTGTAATAAGCACATTTGAAGGCTTCAAATTACGATGAATGACCCCTTGCTGATGTGCATAACGCAGTGCATCAGCAATCTGATTGATGATAGCTATCTTCTCATCGTCAGTATGATTTTCCTTGAGATAAGCCTGTAAAGTACGTCCTTCAACATACTCTTCCTCTATACAAAGTCCGTAACCATCAACCTCAACCAACCCTTGATAGCGAATAATACCAGAGTGATTGAGTCGTTGACACTGTTTAAACTCACGCTTCAATGCATTACGAAGCAACACACGCTCACGGTATTCTTCCTTTAGAGTCTTCAATACGACTGTCTGGTCGCCCTTTGCGACACTTCACAATCATACAATATCCCTGTGATGGAATAACTTTATATTCAGTATAACTGGCCTTTTACTGGAGCATCGGCAGTCTGTGCCTGTTCGTTAGTGGAAAGTTTGTTCTCACTCATTGATATTCGTAGGTTTTAATTGTCTTTACGTCTTTTGTGTACAAAAGTAGTAAAAAAAAACGAGATAAGACAGATATTCAAGGGTAAAAGAGTAAAAAGGTAAAATGCTGAAGCATAGCTTTGAAAGGGAAAAAGAGTAAAAGAAGAATAAGAGGAAAAGCATTAACCCTATTACTTTCGATACTTTATTCTCGTGTCACCCTGTCTACAAGCTGTTCTACCCCACTTCTAAAATGTCTTCTTTATAGGCAACAAAGCATGTCTTATTCTATGCTTAACAATACTCTCACAGCGACAAAACATGTACTTTCAGAACTACTTTCACAAAGAAAATAGGTTCTTACGTTAAACCCAAATCGGTCATTAGACCACAATATGTATATTTTTTATTACTATAGTATTGTTTCCTAACATCTTTTATTTTCTTATCGGCATCTTGTCCGTCTTTGTGACTTGACGTAGCCCGCTACGCCTGCGTAACAAAGCCAAACAATCTGCTCGATAATAAAACAAAATATGTTTAGGCTCTAATGACCGAATTGGGTTAAATAAATAGATTGAAATAAAATAATGACTTATATACTTGTATGGTATGATTTTCCCAAATTAGATGGTCCTACAAAGGGAGATAATATACAAGACAAGATGCGAATTGATATGATTTCTATCCGTCTTCTACAAACAGCATACTTCCACACTGCCAACACTTGTAAATAATTTCAGACAACTCAAAACAAAGACATGCTCTTTTAGCTCCTAAAAGACGCCTAATTGACTTGCAAAAGGTGCCCTTTTGAAGGCTAACTAACGCCCTTTTGAAGTCCAATTAAGCACCTTTTATTTTACTACTTGATAACTAATTGATTCTCTGTTGATTGCAAACTTTCTTTTTATATGTGTTTTTTTCGTTATTTATAGAGGTTTTACTCGATACAATGTAATTATTTTTCAGATCCTTATCTATTAAATTAGCTGTTATTTATCGCTACAAATAATAAGTCTACTCATCAACTTCTAAACTCGTAAACTATCGATCTGTGACTACTGATTAAACGAATTACGTTGCGATAAGGATTCGAGTAATTAGCGTAATTCGTAGTCGGTGAAAGTAAAATCATAAAGTTAAAAGGTCAAACCTCAAAGGTCAAAGGATATAAAAGAGGTTCAAATCATAAAGTATCGCATACTAACTTAACTGGGGCATATAAACAAAAATCCCATAACTCATATATCAGAGCTATGGGATTTCCTATGATTGAATAAGCTTGGTAGTAGGCTATAGGGCTACTGCCTGTTGCTTATGATTAATCAGCAAACTTTGCCTTGATGAACTCACGGTTCAAACGAGCGATGTTAGCAATCTTCTCGTTCTTAGGACAAACAGCCTCGCAAGCACGTGTGTTAGTACAGTTACCGAAGCCAACCTCATCCATCTTAGCAACCATTGCCTTAGCACGCTTAGCAGCCTCAGGCTTACCCTGTGGCAAGAGAGCCAACTGGCTTACCTTAGATGATACGAAGAGCATTGCAGAACCATTCTTACATGCAGCAACACAAGCACCACAACCGATACATGTTGCACAGTCCATAGCCTCATCAGCATTGTCCTTAGAGATAAGAATAGCATTAGCATCCTGTGCCTGACCAGTACGGATTGTTGTGTAACCACCAGCCTGAATAATCTTATCGAATGCTGTACGGTCTACCATACAGTCCTTGATTACTGGGAAACCAGCTGAACGCCATGGCTCAACAGTGATAACATCACCATCGTTGAAACGGCGCATATAAAGCTGACAGGTTGTTGCACCGCGTTCAGTCTTACCGTGTGGAGTACCATTGATATAGAGTGAACACATACCGCAAATACCCTCGCGGCAGTCGTGATCGAAGACGAATGGTTCATCACCAGCAGCAATCAACTCCTCATTAAGGATGTCAAGCATCTCAAGGAATGAGGTGTCATCTGGGATATTCTTCATCTCATGTGTATCGAAATGACCCTGATCCTGTGGACCATTCTGCTTCCAATACTTAATTGTGAATGATATATTCTTTGCCATTTTAGTTCTTGTAATTACGTGTTTGTACCTTGATTGCCTCATACTCGAGAGGTTCCTTGATAAGCTCTGGAGTCTTGGTGTCATCGCCCTGATACTCCCAGCAGCCAACATAGAAGAAGTTCTCGTCGTCACGCTTAGCCTCACCTTCCTCAGTCTGGTGCTCCTCACGGAAGTGACCACCACAACTCTCCTCACGATGCAATGCATCATAAGCTACGAGCTCACCCATAAGGATGAAGTCACGGAGGTGAATTGCCTTGTCAAGCTCGACATTCAAGCCTTCCTTCTTACCAGGAATAAAGAGGTTAGAGTTGAACTCCTCACGAAGAGCCTTCAACTGCTTGAGACCTTCCTCAAGACCTTCCTTGGTACGACCCATACCTACATACTCCCACATAATGTGACCGAGTTCCTTGTGGAGTGAGTCAACAGAACGCTTACCTTGGATACCCATCAAACGATCTGTCTCAGCCATAACAGCCTTCTCAGCCTCATCAAACTCAGGACGGTCGGTTGGAACCTTTGCCCAGAGAGCCTGATCAGCAAGGTAGTTCTGAATAGTATATGGCAATACGAAGTAACCATCAGCAAGACCCTGCATCAAAGCAGAAGCACCAAGACGGTTAGCACCATGGTCAGAGAAGTTACACTCACCAATAGCAAACAGACCTGGAACGGTTGTCATCAGCTCATAGTCAACCCAGATACCACCCATTGTGTAGTGGATAGCAGGGAAGATCATCATTGGATTGTAGTACTTCACGCCGTTAATCTCATTAGCGAGTTCGCCCGGATTAACATCTGTAATCTCCTCATACATATCGAAGAGGTTACCATAACGCTGCAGAATGGTATCGATACCGAGGCGGTTGATAGACTCAGAGAAAGTCGAGGAACACAGCAAGACCAGTGTTGTTAACACCGAAACCATGGTCGCAACGCTCCTTAGCAGCACGTGATGCAACGTCACGAGGTACGAGGTTACCGAATGCTGGGTAACGACGCTCCAAGTAATAGTCACGATCTTCCTCTGGAATATCAGATCCCTTCTTTGTTCCTGCCTGCAATGCCTTAGCATCTTCGAGCTTTCTTAGGAACCCAGATACGGCCATCATTACGCAGAGACTCTGACATAAGGGTCAGCTTAGACTGCTTGTCACCGTGTACAGGGAATACAAGTTGGGTGAATCTGAACGTAAGATGGGTTAGCCATGTAAGCACCCTTACGGTAGCACTGGATAGCGGCTGTACAGTTACAACCCATAGCGTTGGTTGAAAGGAAGTATGCGTTACCATAACCACCAGTAGCGATAACAACAGCATTAGCTGTGAAACGCTCCAACTTACCAGTCACAAGGTTCTTAGCAATGATACCACGAGCGTGACCGTCAACGATAACTACGTCCTCCATCTCATAACGAGTATAGAGCTTTACCTTACCTGTAGCAACCTGTGCACTCAATGAAGAGTAAGCACCGAGCAACAACTGCTGACCGGTCTGACCCTTTGCATAGAAAGTACGGCTTACCTGTGCACCACCGAAAGAACGGTTAGCAAGCATACCACCATACTCACGAGCGAATGGAACACCCTGTGCAACGCACTGGTCGATGATGTCGTTTGACACCTCAGCCAAACGATAAACGTTAGCCTCACGAGCACGATAGTCGCCACCCTTTACTGTATCGTAGAAAAGACGGTAAACTGAGTCACCATCATTCTGATAGTTCTTTGCAGCATTGATACCACCCTGTGCAGCGATAGAGTGTGCACGACGTGGTGAGTCTTGGATGCAGAAGTTATATACATTGAAGCCCATCTCACCGAGAGAAGCGGCAGCACTGGCACCAGCCAGACCTGTACCAACAACGATAACATCCAGTTTCAGTTTATTCTTTGGGTTAACCAAACGCTGATGAGCCTTGTAGTTAGTCCACTTCTCGGCTACAGGACCTACTGGTATTTTGGAATCTAATATCTTTGTCATGATTGTTTTTGAATTAAATTTTCAACTTAGATACTTAAATTATGCAGCACAGCAAAGGCTTGGTGCACAACCGAATGTAAATGCAAGAACTACAACAAGGAAGCCAAGCATCAACAGAGTAACATAGATGTTACCAATGGTCTTCCAACGGTTGAACCATACCTTACCATTGATACCAACTGTCTGCATAGCACTCCAGAAACCGTGTGAGAGGTGGAACCACAATGCACAAATCCAGATAACGTAGAGAACTACATACACAGGATTAGAGAAAGTGTACTGGATGTACTCAAAACCATGACTTGGTGGAATCTGAACATGCATACCTGTAAGCTCTGCAAACATCATGTTGTACCAGAAGTTGAAGAGGTGAAGTCCAAGACCGAGCAACACAATAATACCGAGAACGAGCATGTTCTGGCTTGCCCACTCTACAGTTGCAGGCTTCTCTGTAACAGCATAACGATTGTCACCACGTGCACGGCGGTTCTGCGCTGTAAGAATAAACGCATAAACGATGTGACAAACTGCCAATGCGCCAAGACCAGCAGTAGCTGCTACTGCGTACCAGTTGGCACCCAACAGCTCACAAATCATGTTGTAAGCATCTTTAGAGAAGAGCGCAACAAGATTCATACAGCAGTGGAACGTCATGAATAGGATCAGGGCCATGCCAGTAACTGACATAATCACCTTTCTACCAATAGATGAATTGATTAACCACATAAATGTTTTGATTTTAAATATTTAAATTGTTAGAATTATTATTCCTAAATGAATGTAGCGAGAAGACTGTATTCAACCTCCCTCTCATAATTATTGTTCATTAAATTAGATACCAAGATGTTGGTATGCGTACATACATAATGCGTTGCAAAAATACTATATTTTAATGATTTATCAAAGTATTTTAAACAAAATGTATAGTATTTAGACTTAAAATAAGGAGGCTTAGCCTATCCTAATAAATGAGGATAGTTTTAGAAGACGCACAAACCTCGAAAATTAAACAAAATCTTTCGGTGTTGTATAGTAATTTTAATTCATCAGTGAAGTGGAACAAAAAGATTAGTACTGGCTGATAAACCCTTCCCATATTAGTGATCTATTAGCATATTACTATGTGTTATTAAGACCCTTTCTTCCCGTCCTTAGCCGATGTGTTAGTACTCAGCACATGCCGTGCGATTGGTAAGCACCAATGGTGCGGAGCGTTAGCACCAATGGTGCGGAGGGCTAAATATCTTGCTGTATGTTACAGAAGTGGAGACAACTTGCTGTTAGAAAGTACCGAAAACGAAGTCAACCTATCTAAAATCTATCCAACGTTTGTTTATTTAAAAACTATTATCTACATTTGCAGCAATATCAAATATTACTTTACAGAACTAAAAAAAAACAGCTACTATTCACAAACAAAAACAGCGAAAAACCATTTATTGAAATTCAAACATTCACTGATTTCAAACGAATTTATTTATCACCATTAAAATATTAAACAATGAAAAAGATTATTTTCAGCTTACTACTTGCATATCCTGCATGCTAGCCAATGCACAGATCAAACAATCTTGATTACATGAGCAGACCAGCTTTTGTGAAACTCTATGTTTCAACAACATGCGGAAAACAAAGATGCAGTTATCTATGGACGCTTATGCTGACCTCCATATCGTTGCTGGGCTAAGGCAATGTCTGTCAAAAGGGAAAGCTTTCAAAGCTACACTTCACTCGTTAAGCCCTGACGAAGATGACGTGTATGACAAAGCCTATAAGGTTTATAACGCTCATTTTAACGGGTGTCAGTGTACAATACACCACCTATGCAGGTGCAGACGTATTATATCTGACTATCAATCAAAGAAGATTACTTATAAAATCGATGCCATTGATGGTGCCTGTGACTTTCTATATCAAAAAAACTTGAAGCATCAATATAAGAAGACCCAAGACCGGGTGAAACTCTGACGTTGACTTGCACCAAAGATATTCCTATTGTTTAGCAACAATTTCAAATCGTAGTGGGTTATCTTTGAAGAAAGGTTCAGTGTTAACTTTCAACGTAAAGAAATAAATTCAAGCATCATCAGCCTACTTTCTTAGTTAGAAACATCTTTTCATCTATCATATTAAAAACAATAGGGACAGACGCCATCGTCTGTCCCTATTTCTATTTATTGTTGTCTGTCAACAAGCAACTTGTCTACTTGTAGACTCGTCAACCAATGTCTTACTTCTTTGGGATAATCTCGAACACTTCTGCCTTGCCAATCAGCTCCATACGTGTTACTTTCTTTGCCACATCAACAGTGAAGAAAGGCTCATTAGAAGTGAATTCAGCCTTCAGCTTGTTACGCTTATCATACTGGCAAACGCGAACAGAACCACCCTCTGGCAATGAAAGCATGAAGGTGTAAGAAGTCATACCACTTGGTACCTCGAACGAAACAGCACCTGTATTCTTGAAAGATGTATTAGGCTGATGATCGAACGCAAGAAGAACATCGCTTGCTCCAGCCTTAGAATTCTCAAACTCAAGCGAAGCTGCACCAGCAGGTACCACTACGAACGAACGAATAGAAGCCCAGTTCTTACGATCAGAGTCGAGACGACGCAAACGAATATAACGTGCTTGCACTGGTTCACCCTTCCAAAGGATATCATACTGGTTCTTCATATCGCCCAACATGGTATTCCATGTCTTGCCGTCAACAGAATACTCAAGTGCTGCATGGTCGTAGAAGTCGCAATCATCAGTAGAGTTACGCCCCTGAAGGATATGCACCTCACGTACTGCCATTGGTTCAGGGAGGGCTACACCCATCCAGTCACCAGCCTTCTGTGCCTCACCAGAGGTGTAATGTGTTATGCTGTCACCATCGAACATCAAACCAGCTTGGGTAGTCTTAAGATTCTTATAAGAACCGATACCACGTAATGTGAATGCCTTTTCACCTGAAAGCTTCTCGTAGAAGGCATCACCGAGGTCGTCCATAGCGAAGTCATAGAATGGCTGCAACTTCATAGTACCCGACTTATGAGCCTCGTAAGCTTTCTTATCTTCCGCAGACATACGGCTCTTAACATACTTACTCCAGAACTTCAAGTTGTCACCACTACGATAGAGGTCCATTAATTCGATAGCATTCTTACCACGTTCGCCTAACTTAGCAAACTCAGTCAGCCAAGGCTTTAGCTCCTTTATCAAGAGATTATCAGTGCAACCAGCCTCAATCTCAGCAGGTGCTTTAGCCACACGTTCGAACTCCTGATAGAGTTTATCACGCTTTTCCTTGGTGTAATCAGCTAAACGAAAATCTCTGTTTCCCAAGATTCGTCACGACGATAGCCTGTCTCAGTATCGGCAGAATGGATAGCAAAGGTGCGGTAAGCATCCTTTGCACGTGGCATCATCACTTCCAAGCCACGCTCCCAACTGTCGATTGGGTTATAATCAGATGGATTCCATGTATAATCAGCTACACTATAGAGAGAGAGTTTTGAAGCTTCTCCATGCTCCATTGGGTTGCTGACGAGTCCACACATATCCTTCTCGGTGAGTGATGTATCCAAACCATAAACAGGACCCTGCAATACAAGGTTGCGAACATAGTCTGTTACGGCATAGTTCCACCAGAAGAAAGCAGGACGCTTGATGCGACTGTCGACCCAATCGAGTGTACTCTTTGTCACATCGCTACAAACAACATCGCCTGTCCAGAACACACGTACAGATGGATTGAGGGTCTTACCATAGATGCTCAAAGGACCATTCTCATCTGCCTTTGCCCACAACTTAGAATAGTCTGTAGGACAAATAATCAGCGGAGCAACGTCGCCCTTCGCCTTTACAAACTCCTTTGTCAAACGATTCAACAACTCAACTTGTCGGTTAGGGTTGGTTCCCTCGCCTGAAATATCATCAAAGAAGATAGCAAATGACTTCACACCAGCTTGATACATGAGGTCAAGTTTGTGCATAAGATTCTGATAGTCTTCCTCGTTCCACTTGATATCCTTACCTGGATGAATAGCCCAAACGAAGTCTACACGGTTCTTCTTGCAGGCTGCAACAAGTTCCTTAATGTCCTTCATCTCATTCTCTGGATAAGGCAGACGCCAGTTAGGAGAACTGTGATAAGGGTCGTCCTTTGGTCCATAGATATAAGTATTCATCTTGTACTTACCGTAGAAGTCAATCAATGAAAGGCGTACTGCGTGTGACCATGGTGTACCATAGAAACCCTCAACAACACCACGATAGGCAAATACTGGTGCATCGCCGATTTCCAAACAAGGTAGTTTCTTACCGCCTTCTACGGATGGGTTCTCCATAATCTGGCGCAAAGTCTGTATACCATAGAATACTCCTAAGTCATAAGCAGCCAGAAGTGTGATTCCTTTCTTGGTGATTCTTAGTGTGTAAGCACCGTCTACATCGGCCCCACTCTGCTCTCCATCTTCCAAAACCACAGGTATCTTCACTAATTGTATCTTCATTGGGAAGCCCTTATCAGCACGAGAAAGGAAGTTAAGGTCAGTCCAATAGTCCCAACTCTGCTTACGAGCAGGCTGCGGTTGGTCAAGTTTAACACCACCACTGATGTCTACTGTTCCCTCACCTGTCAGCTTTACGTAACGTGGTGTAGGATTAATAACGAGTCCCTGATGGTCAATCTTCTTACCAGGAACAGGATTAACTAACTGCACTTCCGAACGCTGACTGCCTAAATCGAAGTCATTATCCTGTGCATGAGCTGCCGTAAGGGCACACATGCCCAAAGCGAAGGTCACTAAAAGTTTCTTTTGTTTCATGTAGGTTTTTAATATTTGGTATCCGCCCTGCCCATATACTTTCGTATTAAACAAGCCGAGGATTAAATAGTAATATGATTGCTTCCCTTTCTAAGGAAAAGGGATTCTACTTGCAAAGATAAGGAATTAAAATGAATTTCACCCATTAAACGATAGCAAAAAGCAAAGAACACGGGTTTCTTTAGCTAAAGTAAGGATCTCCAACTATAGTCTTTCCAAAATGCTCTTTGCCTTTTTCATTGCCTAACATAGCCCTCTATTACACATAAAATAAATTTATTAATGGTAAGACTATAATCAACCATGTGACTTACTCACGCTTCATCTTTGGTAAATAGACGGCTATAATACCTAACAATGGGAGTAATGTGCTAACTTTAAAGACAAAAAGAATACTCGTCTGATCGGCTAACCAACCAAAGAAGGTACTTCCAAGACCACCAAGACCAAATGAAAGTCCATAGAAGATACCAGCTATCGTACCGATATGATTGGGCATGAGGTCGGTTGCATAAACCAATATTGCTGAAAAGGCTGATGCTATAATGAGTCCGATGATGGCTGATAAAGATGATTGTTCCAGCAAGACTACCCACATAAGGGAGCATGATTGTGAATGGTGCTGCCCCAAAGATAGAGAACCATATCACGTATTTACGTCCGTAGCGGTCGCCTATCCAGCCTCCAAGAAGGGTTCCGACAACTTCTGCTGCTAAGAAAACAAACAGGCAGAGTTGGGATGTTTGAATAGATACCCCGAACTTCTCTATCAGAAAGAAGGTAAAATAGCTGACCATACTCTCTGTATAAAAGTTCTTGGAGAACATCAACACGAAAAGGATAAACACAAAACCATAAATCTGATTACGCGTATATGTTTTCGCTGTTGTCCATCGTGCCCTACTGCGTTTACGAACGACCTTTAATTGTTTTACATGCCATTTTCCTATATAAATCAGTATAACGGCTAAAAGAAGGGCTATAAACGCAAACCAGCGTACACCACTCAAGCCGACTGGTATCACTATCAGGGCTGCAAACAATGGTCCTGCTGCAAAGCCACCATTGCCTCCTACCTGGAAAATACTTTGTGCTAAACCATTGCGACCACCAGAGGCTTGCTGTGCTACTTGCGAACCCTGCGGATGGAAAATAGAAGAGCCTAAGCCGAACAACGATACAGATAATAAGATGACGAGGAAACTATCGGCATACGAAAGCATAAAGATTCCTATGAGCGTGAACACCATACTCACAGGCAATTGCCACCAACCATGATGCTTATCGGCATAGAGTCCGACGAAGGGTTGGATGATGGAAGAGGTTAGCTGTAGTACCAGCGTTATGATTCCAACTTGAAAGAAGGATAATCCAAACTCATCTTTCAACATCGGATAAATTGCTGGGAGCATCGAATGCATTGTGTCATCTAACAGGTGACAAAAACTTATCGTGAGCAGAATGCCTAAGGCTGTACGTTCTTCGTTTCCTTCTTCTATCGTATTATTTAGCTTCATATGTTGATTATTATCTCCGAACATGCAAAGGTACATATTATCTTTATAAACAAAGAATGCAAACCTGTATAACTATGAAGCATCAACTGCTTTTTACAAGTTGAATTTCATCCATCGACACGAGCCTCTCTTTATAGGGTGCGAAGTCCCCGCACCACACGTGCGAGGCGTTAGCACGATATGTGCGGAGCGTTAGCACATCGCGTGCGGAGTATCAGTACGACAATAGAAAGGGGTGGAATGAGTAGCTATCAGTCGTAAAAAAGATAGCAAAACGCCATTGGTTTTCACGGATAAGGAAGACTTTAACCATAAAATACGCATTTTCAAACGATTAATGCGTATCTTTGTAGCTGATATGACATTCCCCAATTTGAAGATGAACGTAAAAAGGTAATATTACGGATAGGGACTGTAATCCACATTAAAACAAACAACAACATTATTAGAAAGAAAGAAGACTATGATAGCCTATCTTAGAAGTGGTTTAAAAAGAACTTCATGTTTATCTCTCCTTACGTTCATCTCTGCACATTCAATGGCACAAGACACTGAAGATTTCTCTCCAGATGCCCCTGTGCTACGACTGGTGTCGACATCATGAAACCAGGAAAGATTGATTGGGAAACTGGTATCGTACTTGAATGGGACAGAAGAAACGGTGGACACGCACGTACTTTCACTATCAATACATCTATGTTTCGTCTTGGACTGACTCCACAAGCGGAGGTAAGACTACAGATTGATGAATGTATAACCCATATGCCTGAAGGGAATTTTGGGGGTATTGCGAATGCCGCTATTGGTACGAAAATCAAGGTTTATGAGGGCGGAAAGGTGTTTCCAAAGGTTTCCTTTATGGGTACAATACTCATTCCCTGGTGGTAGTAATGCACACTATCTGCCCAAGAATTTGGGCATTCAAGCCCACCTCCTGTTCGAAAATGAGCTGAGTAGTAAGTTCACCTTAGGCTATGATTTGGGAGCTGAATGGGATGGTGACACAGAGAGTCCTGACCTTTTCTTTGGTGCTAACCTCACTTATCAGCCTACTGACAAGTGGAGCTTCTTCGTAGAAAGCTATAACCGATACAACTCAAAGCGACAGGACGACTGGGCAAAACCAGGACATGACAGCCACTTCAACTTTATGAGTGAAGTCGGAATGGATTATAAGGTTTCACCACGACTGCACCTAAACACTTACTACGACATTTCTTCAACGAATTCTCACGATATAGTAACATTGGATTGGGTATCACCTGGCTACTAAACTAAGAGAAAAGGGGAATTAAGAGAGGAACATTTCTTTCTATTATATAGGCATAATTCGATTTTATTTCTTAATTTTGTGTCGGTATAAATTAGGGGTATTATGCCCCTATACTTTTGTAAAAAGACGATGAAATTCAAGTATGATGTACTTGTTATCGGTGGTGGACACGCTGGTTGTGAGGCTGCTACAGCAGCTGCCAACATGGGTGCAAACACTTGTTTGGTAACAATGGATATGAATAAAATCGGTCAGATGAGCTGTAATCCTGCCGTCGGAGGTATAGCCAAAGGTCAGATAGTCAGAGAGATAGACGCTCTCGGAGGCTATATGGGACTGGTAACCGATGCTACAGCGATTCAGTTTCGTATGCTGAACCGATCAAAGGGACCTGCCGTTTGGAGTCCACGAGCACAGTGTGACCGTGGTAAATTTATCTGGGAATGGCGCACAATACTCGACCATACGGACAATCTCGACATATTTCAGGATCAAGCCGACGAACTGTTGGTAGAGAATGGTAAGGTGTTGGGTATCAAAACGATATGGGGTATTGATATCTATGCACGTACAGTGATTATCACTGCGGGAACCTTCCTCAACGGACTGATGCATATCGGGAAACGAAAGGTAGAAGGTGGACGATGTGCAGAGCCTGCTGTTCACAACTTTACAGAGAGCATTACGCGCCATGGGATTCGTGCGGATCGTATGAAGACGGGTACCCCTGTGCGCATTGACCGCCGTTCGGTACACTTTGATGAGATGGAACCACAACCGGGAGAGACCGACTATCATCAGTTCTCTTTCTATGGTCCGCATCGTCATCTACCACAGTTGCCTTGCTGGACGTGTAACACGAACGAGGAAGCACATGAGGTTTTGAGACGTGGAGTGGCTGACTCTCCCCTATTCAATGGGCAGATTCAGAGTACAGGACCACGCTATTGTCCTTCGATTGAGACGAAACTCGTCACCTTCCCTGACAAGAATAGCCATCCTCTCTTCCTCGAACCAGAGGGCGTTGACACAAATGAGATGTATCTGAATGGCTTTTCTTCAAGTATGCCTTGGGAGGTACAGTTGGATGCTATACATAAGATTCCTGCCCTGCGTGACGCTAAAATCTATCGTCCTGGCTATGCTATCGAGTATGATTACTTTGATCCAACACAGCTAAAAGCAGTCTTTGGAGTCGAAAGTAATCGAAGGTTTGTTCTTTGCTGGGCAGGTGAACGGTACGACAGGATACGAGGAAGCTGGCGGACAAGGCTTAGTGGCGGGTATCAATGCTGCCCTACTCTGCGCGGGTAAGGATCCTTTCGTGATGAATAGAGACGAGAGTTATATCGGTGTGTTGATTGATGACCTTACTACAAAGGGCGTTGATGAACCTTATCGTATGTTTACTTCGCGTGCAGAATACCGTATTCTCTTACGCCAAGACGATGCAGATGCGCGACTGACGGAGCGTGCTTATAATATAGGTATAGCTAAACAGGACCGTTATGACTGGTGGATGCAAAAGAAGGAGCATATCAATCGTATTCTTGACTTCTGTAACAACACTTCTGTTAAGCCTGAAGTTGTAAACGGTTTCTTGGAGCATTTGGGCACTTCTCCTATCAAGGGAGCAACGAAGATAGTAGACCTTGTTGCACGTCCACAGGTCAACTTTGAGAACCTTTCGGCTGTAATTCCAAGCCTTAAAGAGGCTATCGAGGCTTCGCCGAACCGTAAAGAAGAGATTGCTGAGGCTGCTGAAATCAAGCTAAAGTACAAAGGCTATATCGATCGTGAGCGTGTATTTGCGGAGAAAATGCGACGTCTTGAAGACATTAAAATCAAAGGACACTTCAAGTATAGTGAACTACACGACCTCTCTACAGAGTGCCGACAGAAGTTAGAACAGATTCAACCGGAGACGCTCGCACAAGCAAGTCGTATTCCAGGAGTGAGCCCAAGCGACATTAATGTACTGCTTGTCCTCATGGGAAGATAACTTTCTTTGGACAAATAAGTCCTAACACGTGGATAAAAGGAACACGTCTAAAGGTTAAAAAGATACCTGTTTCACGTGAAACAATAGCATAAAACAAAACTATATAACAAACTGAAAATGAATAAAAAACTATTATTAGACAACCTGAGATGTATCCCGGATTGGCCTATTAAGGGTGTTAACTTCCGTGATGTGACTACCCTATTCAAGTCACCTGAAGCTCTTCAGGAAATTACTGATGAGATGGTTGATCTCTACAAAGGTAAGGGTGTAACCAAGATTGTGGGTATCGAGAGTCGTGGCTTCGTCATGTCTTCTGCCGTTGCCACCCGTTTGGGTGCTGGTATCGTACTTTGCCGTAAGCCTGGTAAGCTTCCTTGTGAGACCATTCAGGAAAGTTATCAGAAGGAATATGGCGTAGACACAATCGAGATTCATAAGGATGCTATCAACGAGAATGACGTTGTTTTGCTCCATGATGACCTCCTTGCAACTGGCGGAACGATGAAGGCTGCATGTGACCTTGTTAAGAAGTTTAATCCTAAAAAGGTGTATTGCAACTTCATTATCGAACTCCATTCGGAATTTCCTAACAGTCGTGACCAGTTCGATAAGGATATTGAAATTACTTCTTTACTCCAATTCTAACCAGCAAGACTGTGACAAAAATCTTTCCTCCCCACCCTTTTTATATGGAAAAGAGGAAACGAAATGAAAATAAAAAGAAGAGGAGTAACCCACACAAAGGGTCGCTCCTCTTTTCTTTAAAAGTACATCATCGAGGCTTGTAAACCGTCATTACGATACCAAGATTTGGTCACTAACTATCGTGCCAAGCCTTAGCACCATATGTGCTGACGTGAAGCACCACATGTGCCAACGTGAAGCACCGTTCGTGTTCCACGTGAAACAAAACGCTTTAAAAGCCCTTTATACAAAGGAGTTACGCAAAATGAATAAAGAAGATAACTTGAAGCGAACTGCTTATCTTAAGAACATTGTTCTCAATATGCCTGAGAAACCTGGCACATATCAGTTCTATGATAATGAGAAAACAATCATCTATGTTGGCAAGGCGAAGAACCTTAAAAGACGTGTGTCTTCCTATTTCCATAAAGAGGTTGACCGTTTTAAAACGAAGGTATTGGTTTCTAAGATTCATGACATTTCATATTCTGTAGTCAAAACAGAAGAAGATGCACTTCTTATAGAGAATCAACTTATCAAACAATACAAGCCTAAATACAACGTATTGCTCAAAGATGGTAAGACTTACCCAAGTATTTGCGTAACGAATGAGTACTTCCCACGTATATTCAAAACACGTACTATCAATAAACGTTATGGTACTTTTTATGGTCCATATAGTCATATTGGAAGTATGTATGCGATTCTTGATATCATTAAGAAGGTATACAAACCGCGCACTTGTCGCTTCCCTATTACGAAAGAAGGTATCGAACAGGGGAAATATAAGCCTTGCTTAGAGTATCATTTACATAACTGTGGAGCTCCATGTATCAACAAGCAGAGTTATGAAGATTATCAAGAAGCCATAAAACAAGCACGAGAAATATTAAAAGGAAACACTCGTGACGTACAGAAACTTCTGAAACAAGAAATGGAGAAATATGCGGAGGAATTGCGATTTGAGGAAGCTGAATTATGTAAACAGCGTTATTTAGCGCTCGATAACTTCGCAGCAAAGAGCGAAATCGTAAGTCATACGATTACAGATGTTGATGTTTTCACTATTGTAAGTGATGATACAAGAAAGAATGCGTTTATTAACTATATCCATGTAACTAATGGTGCAATCAATCAAAGCTTTACTTATGAATACAAAAAGAAAAGCTCGATGAATCCGATGAAGAGTTGCTAAATGAGGCCATTCCAGAGATACGTGAACGCTTTAATAGTACCGCAAAAGAGATTATCGTACCTTTTGAACTTGATTTTAAAGTAAAGGGTGCTGAATTCTTCATACCACAACGTGGTGATAAACATCATCTATTAGAACTCTCTGAGATGAATGCTAAACAGTATAAGTTCGACCGATTAAAACAGACTGAAAAAAAGCTAAATCCAGAACAAAAACAGACACGCTTAATGCGAGAACTCCAAGATAAGCTGAAGTTATCGAAGCTTCCTTACCACATAGAGTGCTTCGATAATTCAAATATCTCAGGTTCTGACGCTGTTGCTGGCTGCATAGTATATAAAGGAATGAAGCCATCTAAGAAGGATTATCGCAAATACAACATCAAGACTGTTGTAGGTCCTGATGACTATGCGTCCATGCAGGAGGTGGTAAGACGACGTTACAGCCGTATGCAAGAAGAAGGAACTCCCCTACCCGATCTCATCATTACCGACGGTGGAAAGGGTCAAATGGAGGTTGTAAGAGAAGTTGTTGAAGACGAACTCCATCTCAGTATTCCAATTGCAGGACTTGCCAAAGACGATCGTCACCGCACAAACGAGCTTCTTTTCGGCTTCCCACAGCAGACAATAGCACTCGACATCAAGGGCGAACTCTTCAAAGTTCTTACCCAAATACAGGACGAAGTGCACCGTTATGCTATCTCTTTCCATCGAGATAAACGCTCTAAAACACAGCTACACAGCGAGTTAGACGATATAAAAGGTATCGGACCAAAGACAAAGGATGCACTTTTAAAGAAGCTGAAGACTGTAAAAAACATAAAAGAAACTGATTTACAAGAACTTACAGAAGTAATAGGAGCAAGCAAAGCAACTATTGTCTATAATTATTTCCACGCTAATCAGTAACTAATTAAAATAAATATTGTACATTTGCGATATGAGAATTGTAATACAACGTGTTAGCCATGCCTCTGTTACTATCAATCAGCAGGAAAAGTCTTCTATTGGTACAGGATACCTTATCCTATTAGGTATTGGTAAAGACGATACTGAAGAGGATATCAACTGGTTGGTAAAGAAGATCATAGGTTTACGCATTTTCGACGATGAAATGGGTGTAATGAACCGCAGCATCATGGATATTAAGGGTGAAATTCTCATTGTTTCACAGTTTACACTTATGGCAAGCTATAAGAAAGGGAACCGTCCAAGCTGGATTCATGCAGCCCCACACGAACTCTCTATTCCACTCTATAATCGTTTCTGTGACGCTCTAAGCGAAGCTATGGGGAAACCAGTAGGCACAGGAGAGTTCGGTGCAGACATGAAAGTAGAACTCCTCAATGATGGTCCAGTAACAATCTGTATGGATACAAAGAATAAGAAATAAACGACATAACGTTCATATCAATCATCCTTACAGAACACTTTTAAAGTACTTAGAAACCTGATAAACAGCCAAAAAAAGCGATTAAATCGATGATATTTTATCATTAAAGCTATCAGAGCCTATAACCATATATAGACTTTTTAGCTGCAAATAACCTACGTTTAACATGTAACAATCAAATAAGGAAAACGGAAACAATGACAATAGAAGAAGCACAACAAGCCGTTGACAAATGGATAAAAGAAAACGGTGTACGCTATTTTAGCGAATTAACCAACATGGCTTGCCTCACAGAAGAGGTAGGAGAATTAGCTCGTGTAATGGCTCGTACCTACGGAGACCAGAGCTTTAAGGAGGGTGAGAAAGCCAATTTAGGAGAAGAAATGGCTGATATCCTATGGGTTCTACTCTGCCTTGCCAACCAAACTGGCGTCAATCTCACAGATGAACTACAGAAGAGTTTTGACAAGAAAACCAAGCGCGACAAGGATAGACACAAGAACAATCCTAAATTAAAATAAGACTATTTAATGTTACAAAATAGTCTATAATATTCAAACAAAAGATGTTTTGGAGGAAAATAGAGGGTAAAATGACAGCAGAAAAAGACCGTGCTTCACACTTAGAAATAGCCAACAAAAATGGTATAGAATAAAAGTATGCTCCTCCCCTACCCTCACTCTACAAAGAAATAAAAACAAACAATATAATAAAAACAAATCATGGGAACAATTAAAGACACTGTTTCAAAAGACATCCAGGCACAAAAAGCCGTTGGAATCGTCGAAAAAAGCGAGTACGAACAAGCCTTATCACAGTACAATCTCAACATCACTGACGAGGAAGTTAAGGCTGCCGTAACAAAGATTATTGCGGAAAAAGTATCAGAGAACGACAACCTTGAAGTAAAGAAATTCCTCTTAGGCAGCGTTGAGCTTACTACGCTTAGCACAACAGACACAGAAGAAAAGGTATTAGAAATGGTTGAGAAAGTAAACCGTTTTGATTCTGAATATCCTGATTTACCACATGTTGCAGCCCTCTGCGCTTACCCTTGCTTCACAAAGTTGATGGCAGACAGTCTTGAAGTAGACGGTGTTGACATTACAAATGTAACAGGCAACTTCCCTTCTTCACAGACTTTCTTGGAGGTGAAAACCATCGAGACAGCACTTGCAATCAAGGACGGAGCTACTCATATTGACATCGTTATGCCTGTAGGTAAGTTCCTTTCAGGCGATTACGAAGGCGTATGTGACACCATCAACGAACTTAAACAAGTGTGTGGAGACGTTCCTATGAAGGTGATTCTTGAGACTGGCGATCTTGGCAATGCAAGTGCTATCAAGACCGCATCCCTGCTCTCTATGTACGCAGGAGCCGACTATATAAAGACAAGTACAGGTAAGGAGAAGATTAGCGCAACACCAGAGTCTGTATATGTTATGTGTCAGGCTATCAAGGAGTACTATGACAAGACAGGCATACAGATTGGTTTAAAGCCTGCTGGCGGCATCAATACTGTCATGGATGCAGTAATCTACTATACCATTGTTAAAGAGGTCTTAGGCGAGAAATGGCTCACAAACTACTGGTTCCGCATGGGTACAAGCCGTCTTACCAACCTCTTGTTAAGTGAAATCATTGGTACAGAGACAAAGTTCTTCTAAACTCTTTCAGTCAACAGTAACAAAAAATTAAAACGCTGAAACAGATAAAATAAAACAAAAGTAACCTATAAGGGGCATACACTTTGTATGTCCCTTTTCCGTATCTACACTTGAAAACATCTCTCATTTATTGTTCTATCAAAAAAAGACAATTTTAAATAAATATCATAATATAGTCTATTTTTAAATATTATATAGATTTATATTTACGAAACACCTCATTAAAAAAAGGCAGGAAAAAGACAACTTCCAGAAACACAATAAACAGCAAGAAAAAAACAGACAAATATAAACTAAATAAGCACAGGAAATTATCTCTTGTAGTCACATAAAACTATATGTACACCAAAACAATAAGATAAACAGTATTTACATGGTATCTATAAATCAATCAACTTATGGTCAAAAGCCATCGTTATAAGGGCAAAAGATAACCTATAGGTAGTATTATTGTGAACTAAAACACCATAAACACATATGGTGCGGGGCATCCGCACCATATGTGCGGACGCTCCGCACGATTGGTGCTAAGCCTTAACACGAGTAATATGTAACATAACAACGCATGCCATTGATAAAGAATAAGTCAATAAAAGACATAAAAAAGAGTTTCTCCTTATGTGATGGATAAACCATCATCATAAAGAGAAACTGTCGTTATCATCACAAAAATTAATCAATCTCACGATGAAAGGGAGTTTTTAGCACTAAACAAGTGCAATTACTTCTTCCTTTTAATTACATAATCAAGGTAAGTCTGGAGAGCAGAACGAATACTATCATCCTTAACATACTTATCAAGGAAAGTCTGTGCTTCAGCATGAAAGTCCCACATACGTCGTTCAGCATATTCAATACCGCCACTTACCTTAGCAAATTCTACCAATTTATCGATTTCTTCACGTGTCACCTCGTGTGCTTTCACCTTATGAGCCAAAGCAAGCATCTCCTCATTTTTTGTCGAATTCAACGCATAAATGATTGGTAAAGTGAGCTTTCCTTCAGCCATATCGTTACCCGTTGGCTTACCAATTTCAGCCTCAGAGTCATAATAATCGAAGATATCATCACGAATCTGGAAGACAATTCCGAGATGTTTACCAAAGAGTCTTGCCGCTTCAACCTCCTCATCGCTTGCATTAGCCGACTCAGCACCAATAGCAGCACACGATTCAAAGAGCGCAGCTGTCTTACGTTCAATAATTTTATAGTAAACCTCTTCGGTGATTTCTTTATTCTGAATATTCCACAACTGAAGAATTTCACCATCGCTCAACGTACGACCTAACTCTGCAAGGTAGCGTACAATAATCTCTGAGTGCGTGTAACTAACATGGAGTAAGGCAGTTGAAAGCACGTAATCACCCACTAATACAGCCACCTTATTATCATAATCAGCATTCACACTCGCCTGCCCTCTGCGAGCAGCCGCTTCATCAACGACATCGTCATGCACAAGTGAAGCCGTATGTAAAAGCTCCAATCCCACAGCCGCATGCTGTGTTGCTTCAGAAACCTTACCAAAGTTCTTAGCCATCAGAAGGATGAGAATAGGACGCATACGCTTCCCTGCTCGTTGCTTGATATGGTTCAAAACCGTACGCAACAAGCCATCTTCGTGGTCGAGAGCATGATTAAAAAGGTCGATGAAATCGCCTAATTCTGTCTCAATCGGCTGTTTTATGAGTGAAAGAGTATCCATTTTTGACTTTTAAATTTGATACAAATTTACTCATTTTATCGGAGATTATGGAAGAAAATTAGTAATTTTACAGCTAAAAAAATAGAATAATTAGTTATGGCAAAAACTCTTCCTTATTGACGCTTATGCGCTCATCTATCGTTCATACTACGCATTTATCAAAAAGTCCACGTATCAACTCTAAGGGCTTGAATACATCTGCTGTTATGGGCTTTTGCAACACCCTGAACGAGGTTCTTACAAAGGAAAAAGCCAACGCATATTGGTGTAGCTTCGATCATGGAAAGACTTTTTCGCCATGACGCCTTCCCCGAATACAAGGCGCAACGTGAGGAAACACCAGAAGATATCAAGCTTTCTGTTCCACTTTATCAAGCAAGTGCTTGAGGCGATGCATATTCCTATTCTACAGGTAGATGGCTTCGAAGCAGATGATATTATCGGTACTATAGCAACTCGCTTTGGAGCCGATGGAATCGATACTTTTATGCTTACACCCGATAAAGACTATGGTCAACTCATTGGTCCTAACGTCTTTATGTATCGTCCTCGCCATGGTGGCGGTTACGAGATATTGGGAGAAAAGGAGGTAGGAGAAAAGTATGGCATCCCTACCCCAGCCCAAGTCATCGACCTATTGGCATTGATGGGCGACTCAGCAGATAACTTTCCTGGTTGTCCGGGTGTTGGAGAAAAACCGCAGCCAAGTTAATCAATCAGTTTGGAAGCATTGACAATATGCTTCAACATACTGACGAGATTAAGGGTAAACTACGTGAGAAAGTTGAGAATGCCGTAGAGGATATTAAAAATGTCAAAGTTCCTCGCAACGATCCGAACAGACGTTCCAATGCAACTTGACTTGGATGAACTCAAGGTTGAACAACCTGACGAGACCAAATTGCGTGCGATATTTGAGGAATTAGAGTTTAAGACACTTATTAACAAGTTTCTTAACAAAAGTTGAATCAAAGCCAAAAAAACAGACAATAATCAGCTTGATTTATTTGCAGAAAAACACGACCAACGAGTCAGATGAGCCGAAAAATGCGAAATTTGAGAGCATAAAAACGACCCAACATGAATACAAACTCGTTGAAAATGAGGAAGAATTACGACAGCTTTGTGACTTTTTTTATTACAAAAAGAGTCTGTAAGTATAGACACAGAAACCACTTCTACGGATGCAATTAGTGCTGAATTGGTTGGTTTGAGCTTCTCGGTTGAAGAAAAGAAGGCTTTTTTTATGTTGCCGTACCAGCCAACTATGAAGAGGCGTTAAAAAAATCGTTCAGATATTCAAACCGCTGTATGAAAGCGACAAAATAATGAAAATCGGACAGAACATTAAGTATGACTATGAAGTGTTAACCAGATATGGAGTGACACTACAGGGTAAGATGTTCGACACGATGATAGCCCACTACCTCATCCAACCAGAATTACATCATAATATGGACTACATGGCTGAGACACTACTCGGCTATCAAACCATTCATATTGAAGAACTACTCGGTCCGAAAGGAAAGAAGCAGAAGAATATGCGCGACCTCTCCCCCGCTGATATTTATGAGTATGCTGCGGAGGATGCCGACATCACTTTGCGTCTGAAAAACGTACTTGAACCACGTTTAAAGGAGCTTGGAGTGGAAGAACTCTTCTGGAATATAGAGATGCCTTTGGTACGTGTATTAGCTGATATGGAGCTAAATGGCGTATGCTTAGACACTGAAGCACTGCAAGATACGTCAAAGATATTCACTGAACGTATGAAACAATACGAGCAGGAAATATATAAGGAGGCTGAAGAAGAATTCAATATTTCAAGCCCAAAACAAGTCGGTGACATCCTCTTTGGCAAGTTGCAAATTATGGATAAGCCTAAGAAGACAAAGACAGGACAGTATGTTACAAGTGAAGAGGTGCTGCAGAGCCTTGAAAGCAAGAGTCCTATCGTACGTAACATCCTCAATTACAGAGGTATGAAGAAGCTTCTTAGCACTTATATAGATGCCCTTCCAAAGCTGATTAATCCACGTACTGGACATATTCACACATCGTTTAATCAGGCACTTACAGCCACTGGACGACTCTCTTCGAGTGATCCAAACTTACAGAATATTCCTGTGCGTACGGATGATGGTAAGGAGATACGTAAGTGTTTCATTCCAGAAGATGGCTGTCTATTCTTTTCTGCAGATTATAGTCAGATAGAGTTGCGTATTATGGCACATCTTTCTGAAGACGAGAATATGATGGAGGCTTTCCGTGAGGGTCATGATATCCACCGTGCAACAGCTGCAAAGATATGGCATGTAGATATAGATAAGGTGACTGATGCACAGCGAAAGAAGGCTAAACAAGCCAACTTCGGTATTATATATGGTATTACAACCTATGGACTTGCTCAGCGTATGGACATTTCAAATGGTGAAGCTAAAGAGCTGATAGAAGGCTATTTCCGCACATTCCCAAAGGTACAAGCTTATATGGAATATGCGAAAGAAGAGGCAAGAGCCAAGGGTTATGCTGAAACACTTTTCCATCGTCGTCGCTATCTCGCTGATATTAACAGCCGTAACGCCACAGTGCGCGGTTTTGCCGAGCGTAACGCCATCAATGCTCCAATACAAGGAACAGAGGCAGATATCATCAAGGTGGCAATGGTTCGTATCTGGGAACGCTTTAAGAAAGAAGGTATTCGCTCAAAGATGATTCTCCAAGTGCATGATGAACTTAACTTCTCCGTCTTCCCAGAGGAGCGTGAACAGGTGGAAAGCATTGTTATCGAGGAGATGCAGAACGCCTATCCACTGAATGTCCCATTGATAGCTGATGCTGGATGGGGTAAGAACTGGCTGGAAGCACATTAAAAAAAGAAGCCTTCCCCCCACCCCTCCGAAGGGAGGGGAGTGCAGATAAAAAGAGGGATGAGGATAGATAGAAAATCTGTTAGATCGATCATTTTATAGACTATAATTTAATATTAAGAAGAAGCCTCCCCCTGCCCCTCCGAAGGGAGGGGAGTGCAGATAAAAGAGGGATGAGGATAGGCGGAAAGTTTATTAATCATCATTTTATAGACTATAATTTAATGGTAAATAGACTATAATTAAACAACAAGTGCGAAAAATGAGGGTAGATTTCCGACTTTTATAAAAGCATAAATAAAAGAGGCTAATAACGGCAAATAGAAATCGAAGAGATGAACTGCAAAGTTAGTAAAAAGTATGAGTAAACAACTACCCTACCCTTCTGAGCGAATTACTTACATGAAGAAAAAGAATTATTTTTCATGAAAAGAAATATTTATTTTCACGACAAGAAATATTTATTTTTCATGAAAATAATTTAGAAAGAGGGCTAAAAGTAGAAGTCAAAAGAGGGTGAAACATTCCATCCCTCTATCATGTAGAGAATACAGAAAAAGGGCTTTTCAACAGCTTAGAAGCAGTGTTAAAATATAGAAAAAGGCTATCCATTTAGCTTTTTTGGCGTAATTTTGCAATTTAATCAACCAGAGAAATTTGAATGAGTCTTACTAAGATAGTAAACAAATTGTACTTCCAGCCGCGTCGCAGGGAGCTTGAACGCTACGTCACGGATGGAGAGGCTATCCAGCGGGAAGTCATGCAATACCTCGTTGAGCGGGCAAAAGACACCGAATACGGTCGTAAACACCTGTTCTCAACGATTAAGTCATACGAGGACTTTGTACAGAATATTCCAGTCAACACATACGAAGAACTGAAAAGTGACATCGACCGTATGCGCCACGGAGAACGTAATATTCTATGGCCGGGACAGGTAAGATGGTATGCCAAGTCATCAGGAACAACCAACGATAAGAGTAAGTTTATTCCTGTTTCTCACGAGGGATTACAGACAATTCATTATCAAGGTGGTAAGGATGTTATCGCTTACTACCTTAGCAATCATCCAGAAAGTAGACTCTTCAACGGTAAGGGTCTCATCTTAGGTGGTAGTCATTCTCCAAATTATAACCTGTATAATTCGCTTGTTGGTGACCTCAGTGCCATCCTCATAGAGAATATTAATCCACTCGTAAATCTATGTCGCGTACCTAAGAAAAGTACTGCCCTACTGAGCGACTTTGAGGTAAAACGCGACCGAATTGCACACGAAACACTGAACCAAAATATCACTAATATATCAGGCGTTCCATCGTGGATGCTATCTGTATTGGTGCGTGTGATGGAGCTGAGTGGTAAGAAACATATAGAGGAGGTATGGCCTAATTTAGAGGTATTCTTCCATGGTGGTATTGCTTTCACGCCTTATCGTGAACAGTATGAACAGCTCATTACCAAGCAGGGCATGAACTATATGGAAACTTACAACGCCTCTGAAGGCTTCTTCGGTATACAAGACGACCCAACAGACAGTAGTATGTCGCTTATGCTCGACTATGGAGTGTTCTACGAGTTCTTACCTATGGACGAGTTTGAGAGCGAACATCCAAATATCGTTCCATTGCCAGGTGTGGAGATAGGACGCAACTATGCAATACTTATCAGTACTGCCTGCGGCCTCTGGAGATATGAGATTGGAGACACAGTGCAGTTCACTTCGACCAATCCTTATAAGTTTGTTATCACTGGTAGAACCAAGTATTTCATCAATGCCTTTGGTGAAGAACTTATCATGGACAATGCTGAGAAGGGACTTGAAGCAGCCTGCAAGGCTACTGGAGCGCAGATATCAGATTATACCGCAGCTCCAATGTATATGGATGCGAAGGCTAAATGCCGTCATCAGTGGCTTATCGAGTTTGCAAAAGCCCCATCTTCACTTGAGGAGTTTGCTAAGGTTCTTGATGATAAACTACAGGAAGTTAACTCTGACTATGAGGCAAAACGCTTCCATAACATTACCCTTCAGCCACTTGAAATCATTGTTGCACGCAAAGACCTCTTCAATGACTGGCTCAAGATAAAGGGTAAACTCGGTGGTCAACACAAGATTCCACGACTTTCAAACAGCCGTAACAACTTAGAAGAATTGCTGAGTATGAACCAGTAAGGACGGAAGACGGTAAAAGAATAAACCACCTTTAAAGGATAAAAAAGTAAAAGGGTAAAAAAGTAAAACAGCGATATGAAGAAGATAAGACAAAGATATTGCCAAGGAGTAATGGGTGGAAAGGATGGCTTTTCAGCTAAGGTCAGCCATTGCCTTTCGGTGTTTTACCAACAACGTGTTTTACCATTCTACCTTTTTACACTCTTAGTTATTGTTCTTTCTTCATGTGCCAAGATGGGACAACCTGATGGTGGATGGTACGATGAGACGCCACCAAGAGTGTTAGGTGCCTCCCCTACTGAACGAGCAACCGACGTAAACAGTAAGAAGGTGAATATCTATTTCAACGAGTTTATCAAGTTGGAGAACGCATCAGAGAAGGTTGTTGTCTCTCCCCCACAGATTGAAGCTCCTGAAATTAAGGCTACTGGTAAACGTATCACAGTAAGTTTACAAGACAAGTTGCAGCCTAAACACCACCTATACCATCGACTTCTCTGACGCTATCACGGATAACAACGAGGGTAACCCATTAGGAAACTACACCTATAGCTTCTCTACTGGCGACCATATCGATACACTTGAAGTGGCTGGTTATGTGTTAGAAGCTGAGAATTTAGAGCCTGTAAAGGGTATTCTCGTGGGCCTTTACAGCAATCAGAACGATACAGCTTTCCAGAAACAACCAATGCTTCGTGTCTCACGTACCGACAGTCGTGGTCATTTCAGCATACGAGGTGTTGCCAAGGGTGACTATCGTATCTATGCACTACAGGACATGGACGGCAACTATATGTACAATCAGAAGAGCGAGAAGTTGGCTTTCACGCCCGAAGTCATCATGCCATCATGGAAGCCAGACATACGACAAGACACGCTATGGATTGACTCCTTGCACATCAAGGATATCAAACAGGTGCCTTACACCCACTTCCTACCAGATGATGTGGTGCTGAATTCCTTTACACCTACACAAACAGACCGCTACTTCCTCAAGTCTGAACGCAAGGAACCAAACCACTTTACGCTCTTTTTCAGCTATGGTGACGCCGACCTTCCACAGATAACAGGACTCAATTTTAACGATAAAGATGCGTTTATAACAGAGCCAAGTCTGAACCAAGATACGATTATCTACTGGCTGCGTGATACTGCCCTCGTCAATCAAGACACACTGCGAATGCAGATGCTTTATAACATGACGGACAGTGCAGGTAAGCTTGTCCCTAAGACAGATACGTTAGAGATACTCTCAAAGGTGCCTTACGCGAAGCGTTTAAAGCGCCAGCAGGAGGAATACGACAAATGGGTTAAGAAGCAAGAGAAGGCAAAAGAACGTGGAAAAAGCGTTTGAAACGACAATGCCTGTCACACCTTTGGAGGTCAGATATAATGTTCCTTCGCAAATGGATCCTGACCAAAACCCAACATTCGAACTCCCCTACCCCAATTGCAAAGACGGATACGTCCAAGATACATCTTTACGAAAAGATAGACTCCTTATGGTATCGAGCGAAGTATAAGTTCGGTGCTGAACCGGGAAAACCACGCTCTTTGAAGTTGGTAAGTACATGGGACCCAGGACATGAATACAGTGTTGAGGTTGATTCTGCAGCCTTTACAGACATCTATGGTAAGGTTTCTGCAAAGTATAAGCAGGGTGTTCGTATCCCATCAATGGACGAGTATGGTACGCTAATAATGACCTTACAGAACATGGAAGGTAAGAACTGCTTGTTGCAGTTGCTTAATGAAAGCGACAAACCAGTGAAAGAGGCGTACGCAAAGAACAACCAAGCAACCTTCCATTACATCAAGCCGGGCAACTACTATCTACGCCTTATCGTCGATGATAACGACAACGGAAAATGGGATACGGGTGATTATGCAACCCAACGACAGCCCGAAGCCGTTTATTATTACCCGAAGGCTATCGAGTGTAAGGCTAAGCGTGATGTACAGGGAACGTGGAATCCACGTCTACTCCCACTCTACAAGCAGAAGCCTGCAGCTATAACAAAGCAGAAGGCTGATGCGCAACGCAAGATAAAGAGACGCAATGCCGAACGCGCTCGCAGTCTTGATATCTCACTACCTGACGAGCTTCTCAACTCGGGTCAGTAGAAACAAAGGATACGAAAGAACAGGTTTAGTAAAACCTATCCATACGACAAGCATCCCTCATCTATCCCCTACCGTCTTAAGATTAGGATTGATGAGGGTGCTTTTATTATATCAATTTCGTAATAGATAACGCTCCGCACCATTGGTGCGAACCATCAGCACCATTGGTGCGGACCGTCAACACGACATGTGCTGAGCATCAAAACATCGGTTGAAAATGGGAAGAAAGAATCTTCTAAAGGCTTATTAAGACTACTTTTCAACCAATACAGCTTACTATCTATTAAGATACTGAAATACCAGAAATCAATGCTAAGATACGTCCCAAACGGCTGTTACGACAACGATAAAACAGCTTATAGACCAAGAAAGACCCATAAACGCCTGATAGAAAAGCAAGGATAATATAAAAACCTATATCAAAATGGGTGAATCGCATGAGTATTTGTAAACTCAATGCTTGAAAGATTCCATGATAAAGATAGATAGTATAAGAAGTAGGACAGAGGTGATTGAAGAAATGAAACTCATATTTTGCGTATAAGCGTGCCAAAGCAACAGACATAAGAATACCACCCGTTGCAAAGAATAAATCCATGAGAGGGCTTTTATTTACGCGTAGACCGATAATTGATACTACAAACGTAAATAGGAAGACTAAGAAAGAAGTTTTCCTTTTATAAAGAAAGCGCATCAAAAGAAAAGGGGAACATGGAACTGATAAAGCCAATCAACTATCGTACTCTTGGGCTAAAAAAAGGAATGCCTGAGTACTACCAAGAGGGTAATGAACACATGGAGAAAGGAGAATTCAGCTATCTTTTGTTTCATTTTATCCGTTTTACTTGCTCATCTTCAGCAAACCATACACCATCGCAGCCAGCTTTCTCTGCCTTTAGAAGCAAAGCTTTCAACTGCTTTCTGTTTGTTATCTCTTCGTTAAAAAGGAGCTAATACCTCTTTCCTAACATAAATGGTAAGTAGCGATAGACGATTGCTACAATACCGCTTGCCACTATACAGACTAAAGCATAGGCTATCAGTACACTATAGTAAGCCCCATGATAGTCTAACCCCACCTTATCAAGTGCTAAAGATAAGCAAAGAGGAACACCTCCACAGACGAAATAATAAACAATACTATGTGCTCCAACCCATTCTACCAGCTTGCATCTTGGCAACTGCTTACAAACATTAACAAGTAAGAAAATGCTCGTCAACATATCAAGAAAGAATAGGAAATAAGAGTCTATACTCATTGGGTATATCATCGTATGCACCCCTTTGTACGTTGCATAACCTTTTATTATTATAAGGGATATAAAGAGAAATGATGTGTATAATGGTGTGTTGATACGGTTGAAAACTTCTTTTCGACATTGATAAAACCATCCTATATAAAGGAAAAGAACTGCTTGCAGGGCATTGTTGATACACCAAGGATAATCAGTGGATTGTTTCGTTAAAGTACCGAACCAGCAAAAGCACAAAAAGAGAGAATGAATAAGGGAATAACTTTTCCACGAGTTATCCACAAGAAAAGGCTAAAAACAGTTTCAGATACTATCAAGGTAGCTATAAACCAAGAGGCTCGACCTGTCAAGATAGGTAATAATACACTTTTCCAGTCTATACTCCACCCATGTACAAAGGCTTTCGGAAGTGCCAAAACAGCAGTAAAAAGGAGGTAAGGAAGAAGTAGACTGTGCCCTATCGAAGTCAGCTTATGCTTCAAAGAAAAGCCTTGCTGTTTGTACATTAGGTATCCTGACAGAAAGAAAAAGACGATTAGAACATTCGAAACATACCAATCATAAGGAATAAGATTACCTCCTGTATAATAGATTTCAGTATGATCCAGTAATATAGATAACATACAGAAACCTCGTAGCATATCTATCCAATGTTCCCTCTCTTTCATCATGTACCCTATTGATAATACATCATTTTAGTTGTTTATTATAGTGAAATCATTAATATTCCTGGTCTATCTCACAATCGCAACCTTACAAACAACACCATTATTGCCGTCTTCATCAGCACTTTCAACCATGTAAACACCTGATGCAACAGGTTTTCCGAACTGGTCTTTACCATTCCAAACAAAACTACCACCATTGCTAATACCCGCTACAACGAGTACACCATTTGTAGTAACAATCTTCACATCTGCGTTCATCGAGAGTCCAACAATGGTGATTGGGCCTGTATAACCGGGCTTAACTGGATTCGGATAAGCGTATGTTTTGTCCTCGCTCGGTTGGTCGGATGGTGTCGTCGCATCACTCATATAAGAGCATAAACCCTTGTCCGTACCAAAGAATACTTCGCCTGTTGCGTTGTTAATAGCGATAGAAAGGATATTATCCGATAGGAGTGGACTATTTGAAGAGGTGATATGTTTCACCTGTGTCATATTATCGGCACTAATAAGATAAACGCCATTCGCCTTTGTTCCAAACCATTTTCTGCCTCCTCCATCAATAGCCATACAGGTGACATCAATGCCTGACAGAAGGTAATCAGCAAGATTGGTACCATCGTTACGAGGCACTTTCACCTGTGTAAAGACGGCTGTTTCAGGATTATCAATAGCCGAACGAGACAATAGAAGTGGACCGATAGTAGTCGTAACCCACACACATCTCCATTCGATAAAGGCATCACACTATGAGGTACTAAGTCCAAGTTCGAACCATCCTCATTGACAAATCGAGTGAAAGAAAGCAATTTGTCTGTTGTTGGTTGATAACAGAACAAAGCCGGATAGTCCCAGTGATCATTACAGAACCATAAGTTATTGCGATTATCGAAGACCATACTTGTTAGAACCGAGCCCCCAACTCCATCTTTCATAAGGGCTGGCTTACTGAAAGAAGTCATCTGTCCATCTGCAGAAAGACGCAAGAGATTCTCTCTGGAGGCTTGACTATTCAATATCCAAAGGTCGCCTTTATTATCAAAACAGAGCCCATTAATAAGCACGTAGTTATTTCCTAACTCCCGTCCTTTATACATTGCACCTTGCAACAAGCTGTTGTCTTTGTTATAATAAGCCTTTAACTGCCCATCAAGAAACTCGTATAAGCCTGTTCTTCCACCAACAAATACATGGTTTGCGTTGCGTGGATCAACTGCAAGAACATTATTATCAAGATAGTCATAGCCCGTTTTTAATGATAGATTCTCTTGATAATTCGCCCACTCACCATCGTGTAGAATCTGTACAGAACCAGGTGTATTAGAGTCTGCATAACCTGATTTAAACATACCCGGAACTGTATATAAGCGGTTATTAAGGTATTGGATATAGGCAAAACCATTATACTTTGGACCTCCAGGACTCAATGTTTTCGCTTGATTAAGGAGGTTTGCATCCATCGTCTTCGGTCTTGCCACATAGCCACCAACCTGTGTCCAGTTATTCTTATCGAGCAAGTTTGCCGTTAATGGAGCACGATATAGTCCGTTACTTTGACTGGCAGCATAGATATAACCGTCCTCAATATAGCTGTAATTAACAGGGAAAGAGAGGTTATAACTATCGCTTATCTCTGCTTTAGCAACATTGAGTTTTACAAGTCCAAAAACTGTAGAGAGATAACAATAGACGCCAGACATATCAATACCATTGACGGTTTTGTCTGCCATTGTTGTCTTTAAATAGTAATCTGGCACATTTGTAACATTACCTCTATCGTCTAATAGGTCGATGTTATTATTCGAATAGATAATAACCAACCGACGAGCTGTCTTATTCCATGCGATGAAACGGATATCCGTATCGCTCAAACCATTGACTTTATCGTAGGTCTTTATACTCTGATCGTTCTTATTATAAGTATAAAGGCTATTGGAAGCAAGTACATACAACTTATTACCTCCTTCTTCAACCCATTGTACATCACTGTAAGCAAGATAATTTTTCCATGTTCCTACACCACCTGCAAGGGCATTACAGTAAGCTAACAAGATGAAAGCCACAACTAAAAGATATCGTTTTATTGTCATAGAGTATTCTTTTCGTGATGAATATAATACATCAGTTTGTATACATTAAACAAGAAAATACTGGGATTATTGCCTTGAAGATGTTTCTTTATACGTTGTCCTACAAGGAAATAAGCTGCATTAACCAGCTTTTGTAAGTGCAGTTTCTTTATTTTCTCAGCAGTTTCAAGCAGTTGGGAATAACCTTTCAGTTGGTTACGGAAGGTATATAGTGTGCGAAGAGACTGTTCTGTTTTATCTAAGAACTCACTGTTTGATTCAAAAAAATCAAGTGTTATGGGGTTATCAATATGCGTGATTGCTATATGATCCATGGCAAGTGACTTACCGAGGAGTACATCTTCATAGCCGTATTGGACGAAATTCTCATCAAAAGAATGTTCCATCATGATGTCTTTATGTGCTAAGAAGTTTGTCGTACGAAAGTGTTTTGTAGCATGACACTGCCTATCTTGCGGTGTATTCTTCTGTTCATACGCCTTTTCATAGCGGTATCTGAGATTGTCTTTCCATATGTCTGGATCCCCTCCTATCCTTATTCCGCCTACAACAACATTGCTTTTTGTCTGCAGATAACGACGAATAAAGTGCGGATTGTCTAATGTTAGGTCTCCATCTATGAAGAGAAGCCACTCTCCTCGTGCTTGCGAAATGAGGAAATTACGGATAGCTGAACGTCCAACGTTCTGCTTTCTTGTTATATAACGGACACCTTCCAACCTCTCTATACGTAAGTTATGCTCGATATAGCTTGTCACAGAAGAGCCATCATCAGCTACAATAATCTCAAATTCAGTACCACATTCCACGCACTGGCGCTGTAACTCTGTCACCAAAGCTTCACAATGGCAGTTATAAACAGGGAGAAGAATAGACAACATAGCAGATATTAAATAGTTATATTCTTATGTCAAACAGGCAACGCAGACGTTAATTGGTCTCGAATCGGGGCTTATCAAGCTAATAAGAGTAGCCCTTTTCAGCCGTTATTATCAGCCAATAGGCAGAATAAAGGAACTGTCTTCCACAAATTATTTTCATGAAAAATAAATTCTTTTTTTACGTGAAAAAGAAATATTTTTTTCTTCATGAAAAGAAATATTTATTTTCATGAAAATAATTCGGAAAAGGGTATTTATCGAAGTCTAAAAGGGGGCTTTTATGGTTTTACTTTGTTAGCTCTTTCCCTCTTAAAAAGCCCCTTTAGCCTTTTTACTCTTTTATCCTTTCAGCCTTCCTAAGTATTCCGCCAACTTCTTTACAGCCCTTGCACGATGAGAAATCTGGTTCTTTATCTCCTCACCTAACTCTGCAAAGCTCTTATCATAACCCTCTGGAATGAAGATAGGGTCGTATCCGAAGCCCTCCTTACCATGCTTCTCGGTAGCGATTCTGCCCTCTACCTTACCCTCAAACTGGTGTTCTTTACCATCTATGATGAGCGAGATAACAGTACGGAAACACGCCTTACGATTGGCTTTCCCTTCTAAGTTTGCCAATAGCTTACGCATATTCGCCTCGCTATCGTGGTCGGTTCCCTCTGCATAACGAGCTGAATGCACACCGGGTTCACCACCGAGTGCCTCCACCTCAAGTCCTGTATCGTCAGCAAAACAGTTCTGACCATAGTGTTCAACGACGTAAGAAGACTTCTGACGTGCATTCTCCTCCAGTGTTGCTCCAGTCTCAGGGATATCCTCGTGACAGCCAATCTCAGCCAAAGAAACGATTTCAAAGTCCTTTCCAAGGATGTCCTTTATCTCCTCGAGCTTATGTTTATTATTCGTTGCAAATACTATTTTTCATCTCTATAAAACGTTTTTAGAATGCTAAAAAAAGCCATGTTTGAAAGCCCCTAAGTACTATTCCTACAACAAGAACGCACGGGTTCGTATGTCCCTTTAAAAGCTTATCGCCAGTGGGCACACAAGCCGTGCGTCCCTGCTAATTAGCGGCCAGAACACAGCTCTACAGCCTCATTTATTTCTGTTCATTCGCAGGCTTTTTCATGGCTTCAGCCAACTTCTTTTCCTGCTTTTTCATTTCCTTTTTAGCTTTAATCTTTATCTGATCGAAGCCTTCACCATAGACACCAATCACCGAACTCTGGCTTACGAAGGCTGTTGGGTCAACCATCTTGATGATACGGAAGATAGTCTTACTCTCGTTACGCTTTGCCAACAAGCAGATAACCTTCATATCATTACCAGTGTACCAACCGTGTCCATCAAGGATAGTCAGCGCATGCTCGGTCTCCTCAACAATTGCTTTGGCTATTTCCTCATGTTTCCAAGAGAAGATCATGAACTGTACTGACTCGCGCCTCATATTCATCACGTGGTCTAACATAAAACACTCGATGAACATCGTACAGTAACCAAAGACCATCTTATGCAAGCGTTCCATGACATCACCAAACTGAGGGAAGAACAAACAGCTACCCACAATCAAGATGTCAACGCCCATTAAGACCTGTCCTAACGAGATATCATGATACTTATTGACACAGGCAGCAATGATATCCGTACCACCCGTACTTCCATTATTAAGGAAGACGATTGCCAATCCCGTACCCGTAAGGCTACAACCTATTATCAATGACATAAAAGCCTGTCCCTCACCAAGCATCTTAACAAAGTGACCTTGTGCATCCCTTGGCATCAAGTCCTGTGCAAAAATCAATAGGAAATAAAGGGCAAAGATAGCATAGATGGTCTTCATCAGGAACTTAAAGCCCAATATCTTCAAAGCAACTATCAACAACGAAATGTTGATAATCATGTAAGTATTTTCAATCTTAAAACCTGTAGCATAGTAGATTACGGCAGACATACCCGTCACTCCACCCGTTACAATCTCATAAGGCATTAGAAAAACTGTAAAGGCAGCAGCGTAAATAATTAAGCCAATGGTCAAGAAAAAGTAATCTTTGGCTTCGGATCGGATGAGTTGTTGATCAATGGTCATAGGCTCATAGAATGGTTAAGACGAAGAGGCTGTATCAAAACACGACTGTAGTGGATACTAACATACGGACTTCCTTTCCGTTGGAGATTACCGCTGTCAGAGAAACAAACCTGCAACCCTGTTTCCATACAGCCTCTTCTATGGTTTATTGAATAGTTATTTGCAAACGATATTGATAATCTTCTTCGGCACAACGATGATCTTTACGATTGTCTTACCGTCGATATAGTGCTGGCTTCGTTCGTCTTCTAAAGCCTTCTTCTCAATATCTTCCTTCGTTGCATCAGCAGGGAAAGTCATCTGGAAACGTGCCTTACCATTGAAAGATACTGTCAGCTGCACCTCATTCTCTACGAGGTAAGACTCATCCCATGCTGGCCATTCAGCATCGAAGACACTCTTTGTCTCACCACCCAACTGCTCCCACAGCTCTTCTGCCATGTGAGGTGCGAATGGAGCGATGACAATAACCATCTTCTTCAATAGTTCACGATTAGCACACTTCTGCTGTCCGAGTTCGTTGACACAAATCATAAACGCAGAAACAGCAGTATTGTAAGAGAACTGCTCAATATCGCCTGTCACCTTCTTGATAAGCTTATGAACGCTCTTCAATGAATCCTTTGAAGGCTCATCATCGTTGAGTTCCTGCTGATAAAGCTTCCAGAACTTCTTCAAGAAACGGAAACAACCATCGATACCGTTCGTATCCCAAGGCTTACTTGCCTCTACAGGACCGAGGAACATTTCGTAAAGACGGAGTGTGTCTGCACCATACTGCTCAACAATCACATCTGGATTGACAACGTTGAACATTGACTTAGACATCTTCTCTACCGCCCAACCGCACTTGTAGGTGGCGGGTGTTGGGTGTTGGGTGTTGATGAAATCTGATGATGATGTGCCATCTTCGAAGATGAATTCAGCATTGTTATACTCTGGACGCCATGCCTTGAAAGCCTCAACATCCAATACATCAGCGTGAACAATGTTGACATCAACATGGATAGGAGTAGTATCGTACTTGTCTTTCTGACCTAAGCTGACAAATACTGGTGCCTTTGAGTGGTCGTCAGAGTTGATACGATAAACGAAGTTAGAGCGTCCTTGGATCATTCCTTGGTTCACCAACTTCTCGTATGGTTCCTCTTTACAACTGCAACCGCAGTCGAAGAGGAACTTATTCCAGAAACGACTGTAAATCAAGTGACCTGTTGCATGTTCGGTACCACCGACGTAAAGGTCTACATTCTGCCAATACTCGTCTGCCTTTTTTTGCCCACCAGTGCTTCGTCATTGTGTGGGTCCATATAGCGAAGATAGTATGCTGAGCTACCAGCAAAAGCCCGGCATCGTATTCAACTCCAATGGGAATACGGTCTTATCGTCAACCAATGACTTTCTCAACAACCTTACGCTCAGCCTCATTCCAAGCCCAAACCTTTGCACGACCCAATGGTGGTTCGCCGCTTTCTGTTGGTTCGTACTTGTCGATTTCAGGCAATTCGAGAGGCAAACACTCCTCTGGAATCATGTAAGGCATTCCCTGCTTGTAATAGACTGGGAATGGTTCACCCCAGTAACGCTGGCGTGAGAAGATAGCATCACGCAGACGATAGTTCACCTTCACACGACCGATACCCTTCTCAGTAACAAACTGCTTGGTCTTGGCAATAGCCTCCTTCACCGTAAGACCATTGAGAGAGAAACCGTCCATACTCTCTTTTCCTGCAGCAGGAGAGTTAGTTACGATTCCTTCCTTTGCATCAAAGCTCTCTTCAGAGACGTCAGCACCCTCAATCAATGGGATGATTGGGAGGTTGAAATGCTTTGCAAAGGCATAGTCACGACTGTCGTGAGCAGGCACAGCCATAATCGCTCCTGTTCCATATCCAGCTAAAACATACTCTGAAATCCAAATAGGAATCTGCTCACCAGTGAATGGATTGATACCGTATGAGCCTGAGAAGACACCTGTCACCTTGCGGTCTGACATGCGCTCCAGCTCTGTGCGCTTCTTTACATACGCCAAATACTCCTCTACCTCAGCCTTCTGAGCCTCTGAAGTAAGTTCTGCAACGAGTTCTGACTCTGGTGCCAATACCATGAAGCTAACACCGAACATGGTATCAGCACGCGTTGTAAAGATAGTGAACTTACCCTCTTTCTGACCCTCACCAGTTGGTGTAAGGTATTTGAATTCAACCTCTGTACCCTCAGAACGTCCAATCCAATTCTTCTGTGTCTCTTTAATAGAGTCAGACCAGTTGACTGTCTCCAATCCATCAAGCAATCTCTGTGAATAGGCTGACACACGAAGACACCACTGCTTCATCAACTTCTGTACGACAGGATAGCCTCCACGCTCGCTCACACCATTGACAACCTCGTCATTAGCAAGCACTGTTCCGAGTCCCGGACACCAGTTTACCATCGTCTCACCGAGGTAAGCAATACGATAGTTCATCAACTTCTCCTGCTGTTCCTGCTCGTCCATGCTCGTCCAGTCACGTGCTGAGAAAATCAGTTCCTCGCTCTGTGCGACATTAAGGTTCAGTGTTCCTTCTTCCTCAAAGTGGCGAACAAGGTCCTTTATAGGCAATGCCTTCTGTTGTGTATAGTCATAATAAGACTCGAACATACGCTCGAAAGCCCACTGTGTCCAGTGATAATAACGTGGGGCACAGGTGCGTACCTCACGATCCCAGTCGAAACTGAAACCTATCTTATCCAACTGCTCACGGTAACGAGCTATGTTCGTGTCGGTTGTCAGCTGTGGATGCTGACCCGTCTGAATGGCATACTGCTCAGCAGGAAGTCCGTAAGCATCATATCCCATAGGGTTCAACACGTTGAAACCCTTCAGTCGCTTATAGCGTGCATAGATGTCACTTGCAATGTAACCCAATGGGTGTCCAACATGCAATCCGGCTCCTGATGGATAAGGGAACATATTAAGTACATAGAACTTCTGCTTGTTCTCGTCTTCAACAACTTTGTAGGTCTTATTCTCAACCCACTCCTGTTGCCATTTCTTCTCAATGTCTATGAAGTTGTATTCCATTCTTATTTTCTATTATAACTAATGTGCAAATTTACAAAAAGTTTCCGTAAAACACTTCGTTTCGATGGGAATTATAGAACGAAAAAATATAATATTCTTTGTTTACTTAGGGTTGAATAAGTCCTTTATAACAATAAACTGCTCTTATCTTAACTACATATTGCATGACTTTCACTCCTCCGCACCACACGTGCGAAGCGTTCGCACCATTGGTGCGGAGCCTTAACACCACTTGTGCTAAGCCTCAATACGTCAGTAGTTAAGGGTAGGAACAGGGCGATTTGTTGTTACATTAAACCATTGGTAAGGCTCTATTGACAAACAGATATAGACAAAATCTTATCAAACCCCTATTAATCAATATATTAAAAGAGGATTCATTCTGTTTGACAATCTGCTTTCTAACCGAACACTATGCGCATTTCTGCATTGTAATCTTCTTGCATATTAATAAATAAAAAGCACTAAAAAGGATTCAATTATGGGACATAAAGACAAGAAAGTAAAAAAATATTTTTTTGAAAAGAATTGCAACTTATTAAGAAAAAAACATATATTTGCATCATATTGATAACTATAAACTTAATGCTTTGAATATGTGGAATAAATTAATACTATTACTCACTGCCTGCATCTCTGCAACAGCCCTATCAGCCCAGAACACAACTAAAACAGACTCAACAAAGACACAGAAGTTGGAGGAAGTCGTCGTAGCACAAAGGCGCCAGCTTATCAAGAATGATATTGACAAGCTAACGTATGACGTGCAGCATGACAAGACTGCACAGACGAAGACGACCTTAGAAATACTCAAGAAAATACCCCTTGTCACCGTTGACGGACAAGAAAACATCAGAGTTCAAGGCTCTACAAGTTTTTAAGGTGTATAGGAACGGACATCCTGACCCAAGTCTTTCAGGGCAGAACCTTAAGGATATTCTCAAGGCAATACCTGCTTCTACAATCAAAAGGATTGAGGTTATCACTGATCCCCGGTGCCAAGTATGATGCTGAAGGGACTACAGCTATCCTCAACATCGTCATGATGAGCAATACTAAACTACAAGGAATATCAGGCAATGTAAACTCTGATGTCGACACTCACGGCTCTGTAAGGCTTGGTACTTATCTAACAACAAAGGTGGGAAAGCTCACGACAACCGTCAATTATAACTACATGAACCAAAGCAGAAAACAAACAGAAAACAATAGAGAGGAGGTTTACAACTACGTAAAGACAGGGCGAACAAAAAGACGTGAATATGGGACTAACAGCACTGCAGCAACAATACATTTCGGTAATATCAGTGCCAGTTACGAGATTGACTCACTCAACTTTGCTGACCGCATCGACCAATTTTTCTTGGCTATAAAGCCGATGCCAACGCACAAAACACAAATGAACGATGGGACAAGAACAATCAGTTGATTTACAAATTCGACAATAATATGACTACTCCGGGCTATTCTCATCTTAATATTGGAGGACGTTTGGACTATCAACATAAGACTCATTTAGATGGAGAAATCCTAACGCTTTCTTATATGTTGGCAGCTACACGCCAACACACCACCTTCCGTCAGATGTATAACAACATGGTTAACTTCCCTGTCAACTATACAAGTTACGACCAGAACACCCGTGAACGCTTCACAGAACATACTTTCCAAATTGACTATGTACGCCCCTTTGGAAAGCACCATAAGTTAGAAAGCGGAACAAAATATATCCTTCGTTACAACAATAGTACGTCATTAATGGACTATCAAGGGACTACCCCTGACATGGAAAGTAAGTTCAAGCATAACGCACAAGTGGCTGCTGCCTACCTCTCATATATCTTCACCGCTGGCAAATGGGCTGCTCGTGCAGGATTGAGATACGAGTTTACTCGCATGAAAGCGTCCTATCCCGATGGTAGTAATGCTGATTACCATGCTAATCTCAATGATTGGGTACCATCAGCAAGCCTACAATACAAGATTAGCGACGGTCAAACACTGAAGGTTAGCTATAATACCAGCATCAACAGACCCGGCATCGGCTATCTCAATCCAGCCATCATTAGCACACCAACGGCAGTCTCTTTCGGTAATGCAAACTTAGGAAGCAGTCGTAACCAAGCACTACACCTTGAATATATGTTGGTTACTTCTAAACTTACTTTGCAATTAAGTCCCTATTATTCATATACCAATAATGGTATCGCTAACATCATTTATGAACAGAATCGCAAAGATGTTTCTACTTATCAGAACGTACTAAAGAGTAAAGTGTTCGGTATTTCATCTTACACAGAATGGACTCCTTTCACCGGAACATCGTTTACACTCAACGCTTCCATGCGTTATGCCCGAATCACATTGCCCACACCTTATCTCAAGAACAGCGGATGCGGTGGTGGAATCTACTTTAATTGGGAGCAGAAAATACCTTGGGAATTAACGTTGACAACCAGTATTGGAGGTGAATATGGCAACCGAATTTATGATCCGTATGCTATTGAGGGACATTGGTTCTACTATGATTTCACCTTGACACGTCGCTTTTTCAAGGACAAGCTGACAGTATCTTTATCAGCAGAATCACCTTTCATCAAAGAAAGATCAAGTACTTATCGTATTGTTCAAGGTGATTATACTGGTTATGAACGCTCTGTTATGTACCCTCAACGCTTTGGAATCGGTCTTTCATGGAGCTTTGGTAAGTTAAAGGCAAGCGTCAAAAAGGCTGAACGAAGCATTCAGAATGATGACTTAGTGGGTGGAGGAAAGAAGTAAAAACAAGTCGTTAGGACTGCATACATGGCAACTTAACGCACCTTTTTTCAGGTTCTTCCGTTAAATGTGTGGATACTTTTCGTATTGCTTTAACGGAAGAATCGAAGTTACTCATTAAACAAAAACATGACTAAGACAGTCAACTTTCTGTCCTCTTATCATCCTCTGACATTGAAAATCATTTCTTTTTAGACTTCAAAAATATGCAGATAGAAGTTTGAAAAATCATTACATAATTTCAAAGAAAACATCTATAACTAACGGTAAAAACACATATAAGAAGCAGGTTTGCAATCAACAGAGAATCAATTAGTTACCAAATGGAAAAATAAAAGGTGCTTTATTGGACTTCAAAAGGGCGTTAGTAAGGGTCTTAAAGGGCACCTTTTGCAAGCTAAAAGGGCGTCTTTTAGAAGCTAAAAGAGCATGTATTCAAAAATTATGATGTGAAAAATTATGACAAAGTAACAGGTTATTAGCCCTATTGGGCTTATTAGCCTAATTAGCCTAATTAGGCTAATAGGGAATAAGTTGTTTGTAGAAGACAGATAGACATCACTTGTCAACTCGTCAATCCGTTAACTCATTAACTTTCTGCCACTATCTTTTGCCATTATAATAAAAAAGGAGTATCTTTGCGAAAGACAAATATAGATACCCTTTAGACAAGTATTTCTCCTCCTTCTCTACTCGAAAGAGAGGAGCAAGAGTGGATATTTTACGCTTATGGCAACACATCCTTTATGGTCTGACGACTACTGGCTACTACTCCTACAGCTTTATCTTAAAAAGCCAGAGGGAATGAAACCGATGTATTCACGTGCGTTGGTAGACCTCAGTTTGGAACTACACATACCACCAAAGAACCTCTATGAACAGCTTTTTAAGTTGCGACATCGTGATATGCCCATCATTAATCTGATTTGGGAGACGTATGGAGAGAACACAAGAAAACTCAACAAAGACGTAAAGAAACTGCGTTCGATGAAGGGATTTGGCCAGCCAAGAGAGTTCTATGATGGTGTGAAGGTGCGCGAAACCTTTGAACATGACTTCCTACCAGTGGAAGGGGCTACGGAGCTGAAGCCTTTTATGCTCATTATGATTCTCGACCTCTATTTCCGTCTTACTCCTATTACAATGGTAGCAGAGACACCTGAGGTGATAGACCTTGCTAAACTGATGAAGATAAAGCCACAAATGGTTGTGGAGGTAATGGATGTGTTCCAACTCTGCGACCCCTATCTGAACCGTGACGACCTTCTGATATCGCCCTTATTAATGCCCTGTCAGGAGGTATGGAACCGCTATGGAAATGATAACCCAGAGAAACTTTCTGCCTTAGCAGCACAATTAAAGGAATATTTCACTTGATTATACTTGTTTTTTTAGTACTTTTGTAGCACAATTCAGGTAAACAATGGCACAGGAACAAGTACAAATTCAGACCCAGAAACAGCAACAAGTGCAGCGTCTCTCACAACAGCAGATGCTGCAAGTAAAGTTGTTGGAGATGCCACTGACAGAATTAGAGGAAAGTGTTAATGCTGAACTCGATGATAATCCTGCCTTAGAAGCAGGAGGGGAGGAGACTGATAGCATTGACGACAACGATACTGTAGAGCATTCAGAAGACGATGATTTCGACACACTTCAGGAACGAGAAGAACGACAAGATGCGCTCGACTCGGCACTGGAGCGTATGCGTTCGGATGATGATCTTCCTACATACGATTCAAGACAGCAACGAAATAATGCTGAATATGAGGAGATTGTGTATGGAGATACAACTTCTTTCATTGATAAACTCAATGAGCAGGTGGGAGAAAGAGAGCTTACTGAAAGGCAGAAGAGTATCTTGGAGTATCTTATTGGTAGTTTAGATGATGACGGACTCTTGCGAAAAGACCTCGATAGTATCAGCGATGAGTTAGCTATCTACTATGGAATTGACGCGTCTACTAAGGAATTAGAAGAGGTACTGAAGATTCTGCAGGACTTTGACCCAGCTGGTATCGGTGCAAGAGACTTGCAAGAATGCCTCTTGTTGCAGATAGACCGCAAGGTTGAGAACGGTGAGTGGGAGAAAGATAGTCATCTGTATAAATACATCTACAACATCCTTTCACATCATTTCGACGCTTTCAAAAAGAAGCATTGGGATAAGATTCAAAGCGCACTATCGCTGTCTGACCTTCAAGTAGAGGCGCTTCAGCGTGAGATTCGTAAGCTAAATCCAAAGCCGGGATCGTCTATGGGTGAGACACAAGGACGTAACCTGCAGCAGATAACACCTGACTTTATCATCGACACAGAGGATGATGGTACGGTTACTTTCAGCTTAAACCACGGTAATCTACCAGAGTTGCACGTTTCGCAGACCTTCAACGATATGATGGAGACCTATCGAAACAACAAAGCTAATATGAATCGACAGGAGAAGGAGGCGTTGCTTTATGCCAAAGAAAAGGTGGAAAAGGCACAAGGATTTATCGAAGCGGTAAAGCAAAGACGTCATACCTTACAGGTGACGATGAAGGCTATCATCGATATTCAGCGGAAATTCTTCCAAGACGGAGATGAGGCTGACCTCAAACCAATGATTCTTAAAGATATTGCCGACCGTACAGGATTAGACATCTCTACCATATCACGTGTGAGCAACATCAAGTATGCACAGACACGTTGGGGTACATTCCCGCTGCGTTTCTTCTTCACTGATAGCTATACAACGGAAGATGGCGAGGAAATGTCTACTCGTAAAATCAAGTTGGCACTCAAAGAAGTAATCGACAAAGAGGACAAGCGCAAGCCGCTTAGTGATGATGCGCTTGCTAAAGTGATGAAAGAAAAGGGCTTCCCAATAGCTCGGCGCACCGTTGCCAAGTACCGCGAACAACTCGGTTTGCCTGTTGCAAGACTGAGAAAGGAGTGATGGTGATGGGTGATGGGTGGTGAATGTTAGGTGTTAAAGTATGAACGAAAAGAACATTATATTAACAGCAAGGGTTGTGAGTATGGTTCTCACACCATTCTATTTACCTGTTGTGGGCATATTAGCTATCTTTACTTTTAGCTATCTTAGTATGTTCCCATGGCAGGCAAAGCTGTCGTATGTCTTTTTGGTTTACGCTTTTACAGTGCTTATCCCTACCTTACTCATCCACCTTTACCGCCAATACCACGGCTGGACATTGATTCAGTTAGGGCAACGAGAGCGAAGAATGGTTCCTTACGTGATTTCTATTCTTTGCTACTTCACGTGCTTCTACATCATGAATATCCTACACCTGCCTCACATGCTGACGTCCATACTTATGGTAGCATTGATCATTCAGATTCTATGTGCTATCATCAACGTGTGGTGGAAGATATCAACACATACGGCAGCTATCGGTGGTGTGACAGGTTCTTTGATAGCCTTTTCACTGCTTTTCAACTTCAATCCGATGTGGTGGCTTTGTCTTACACTCATCGTTTCAGGCTTTGTAGGTAGCAGTAGAATGATTCTCAGGCAACATTCATTGGAGCAAGTGGCATCGGGTTTCTTCTTAGGTATCATCTGTTCATTCATTACAATCATCGTTGTATAGAATCAATAGCAGTAGAAAAGTCCACTGATTGCCAAAGAATAAAGAATAAACTGACAGAAAATTACATCTGTCTTAAGAATAAATACACATAAAACAAACAAAGAAAATAAACTTAATACATAAAGAATATGAAGCCATTAGTTAGTATTATCATGGGTTCAACAAGCGATTTACCCGTAATGGAAAAAGCTTGTAAGTGGTTGGAAGAGCAAGAGATTCCTTTTGAAGTGAATGCACTCTCTGCTCATCGTACACCTGACGCAGTAGAGACTTTTGCCAAGGAAGCAAAAGGTCGTGGCGTAAAAGTTATCATTGCTGCGGCTGGTATGGCTGCTGCTTTGCCTGGAGTTATCGCCGCTTCAACACCACTTCCAGTCATTGGCGTGCCAATTAAGGGTATGCTCGATGGCCTTGATGCCTTACTTTCTATCGTTCAGATGCCTCCTGGCATTCCAGTTGCTACTGTTGGCGTCAATGGAGCACAGAATGCTGCCATCCTTGCTGCTGAGATGATAGCACTCGGTGATGAGGCTATTGCAAAGAAGATTGACAACTGGAAGGCTTCATTAGGTCAGAAGATAGAGAAGGCTAACAAGGAGTTAGCTGAGCTAAAGGATTATAAGTTTAAGTGCTAAGACCGTCCCTAACCCCTCAAAAAGGTGGAGTAACAATGGGAAACAATTAGGGTAAAGGTCGTTACCACTTATTACCTCTTACTATAACCCCTCTCTCAGAGGGGCTTAGGGAGGTTTTTCATCATCCCAAAAGGGCTTGGGGAGGTACCCCATTATCCAAATAGAACATGATAGATTTATTCAACTTTGAAAGAAGGAAAACCTCTGTCACGCATGTTGGTGCACTCAACATTGGTGGAGAGAACCCTGTACGTGTACAGTCAATGACAACGACTTCCACCGATGATACCGAAGGAAGTGTTGCACAAGCTAAGCGTATCATTGATGCAGGAGGAGAACTTGTACGCCTCACAACGCAAGGAAAGCGTGAGGCAGAGAACTTAAAGAATATCAATGCACAGCTACGTGCAGACAATTATATGGCTCCGCTCTGTGCGGATGTTCACTTCAATGCGAATGTAGCAGACGTTGCTGCACTCTATGCAGAGAAGGTTCGTATCAATCCGGGTAACTATGTCGACCCTGCTCGTACGTTCAAAAAAAGCTGGAGTATACCGATGAGGAATATGCGCAAGAGCTACAGAAGATTGAGGACAGACTGATTCCTTTCATCAATATATGTAAGGAGAACCACACTGCTGTACGTATTGGTGTCAACCATGGTAGCCTCTCTGACCGTATTCGTAACCGTTATGGCGATACACCAGAAGGTATTGTAGAGAGCTGCATGGAGTTCCTCCGCATCTTCCGTAAGTATGACTTCCATGACATTGTCATCTCTATCAAATCCTCAAACACGGTTGTTATGGTTCGTTCCGTACGCCTTCTTGTGGCTGAGATGGACAAGGAAGGTATGCACTATCCGCTCCACCTTGGTGTTACCGAGGCTGGTGAAGGTGAAGACGGACGCATTAAGAGTGCCGTAGGTATTGGTGCCTTGCTCGCTGATGGTATCGGTGACACGATCCGTGTATCACTGAGTGAAGAGCCAGAGTGCGAGATTCCAGTGGCTAAACACCTTACATGGTATATCCGTCGACACGAGAAACATCTTCTCATCCCTGCTGAACAGTATGATGGCTTTGATTATCTCCATCCTAACCGACGTGAGACAGTGGCTGCAGGCAACATCGGTGGCGAGAATGTCCCTGTTGTTATTGCCACTCGAAAGGCTGACCAAGCAACTGCCGAGGTATCATCACCAGAGCTACCAAAGCCCGACTATATCTATGTACAGGGTGAATTGCCTGAGAAAAGGGCAAAGAAACAGAAGTATATCCTTGATTATGACGCCTATATGGACCTTGCCAGCAGTGGTAAGCAGTCCTTAGAGAACGTCTATCCTATCTTCCCTGTGACGGGAATGCCTTTCATCAGTGCGATAAACAGTGATGTTAAGTTCCTCGTCTTGAAGTTCGGTACACCTTCAGAGGAGTTCCTTGCTTGTCTGAAAACACATCCAGAGGTGGTTGTGGTATGTATGACAAGCCATCAGAACCGCCTTGGCGACCAGCGTGCATTGGCGCATCAACTGATGATAGCAGGGGTAAAGAACCCTATTATCTTCGCCCAGATGTATCAGCATTCAACTACCGAAGAGAAGGAAGAAAGCAGTAACAGCCAACAGGTTGAGACAACTACAGCTAAAGAGAAGTTCCAATTAGAGGCTGCAGCAGATATGGGTGCACTCATGATGGACGGACTTACCGATGGTATCTGGCTGATGAACAATGGCAACCTCTCACAAGAGGATGTTGAGCAAACGGCTTTCGGTATTCTTCAAGCAGGTAGATTGCGTATGGTGAAGACCGAATACATCTCTTGTCCGGGCTGTGGTCGTACGCTATACGACCTCCGCACGACGATTGCACGCATCAAAGAAGCTACCAAGGGCATGAAAGGACTGAAGGTAGGTATCATGGGCTGTATCGTGAATGGTCCTGGTGAGATGGCTGATGCAGACTATGGATATGTGGGTGCAGGTCCTAAGAAGGTGAGTCTCTACCGCAAACAGGTATGCGTTGAGCACAATATCCCAGAAGAGGAAGCAGTCGAGCGATTGCTTGCTTTAATCAAGGCAGATCAGAATAAAGCTTAAAGTGGTAATCAGCACTCAATAGATGTAATTCTATATCGGTGCTTTTCCTTATCATCGCAACGGCAGGAACACCCTTTCTTTGTGGTTTCCTACTGTGGTCTTAATACTCCGCACGCGTGGTGTTCATGCTTAGCACCATACGTGCGGACCGTAAGCACCAATGGTGCGGAGGGCTAACTCCTCTACCATAAATCATACTTTTGATAAGAGGAGAGGATAGATGCGAGACTAAAGGATTAGGGGTAAAAAGCAAATAGCACTTAGATAATTAGGCATAAAAAGGCAATTAATTAGCTTGAAAGAATGTACCAAATGGACTTATTTGCCTAACAAGCGAAACAATCTACCCTTATAAAGCCCTGATTTACCGATAATTACATTTCTGTGTTAAAACAAGAAAAAGTAAAAATGTAGTATAGATTCTGCTTGCTTCTTTCCTTTTAAAAGACTATCTTTGCAGCATGAAGGTATTGGAGGAAATAAAGAAGTATTGCCTGAGTCGCTATAACCTGTCCGTTCTTGGCGCACAGGTGGGCATTTATGCGCTCCTTGTATCTATCTGGTCATTGGTCATTATGCTACTTGAACATGATGTCAAAGCCGCCAAGGAGTCCATGTGTGTCAATGCCTTCGTACTCTTCTTGTTATTGGTTGTCTTCATGGCGAACTTCTATGTGCTGGTTCCTTATCTCTTTGAAGTAAAGAATAAGATAAAGCACTGGGCATTCTGGGTAATCAATCTGCTGTTTATCGTTCTTTGGAATCATCATATCTTCAGCATTTATAATGCCGATTTACCGAACGCACCTATACGAATAGGATTCTATCAGTTTGGTGTGATGTGGATGATTCTCAACTATGCGATGGTCGTTGCGGCTATCTTCGTGCGTTATTATATCCGCCATAGTACGCTCAGAAGGCAACTAAGAGAGGAGAAACAAAAGATGACGGAAGCTGAATTGGCATGGCTTAAGAACCAGCTAAACCCACACTTCCTTTTCAATACGCTCAATAACATCGCCTCACTCACCCAGACAAGCCCGAATAATGCCCAAAAGGCAATCGGTCAACTGTCTGAACTCCTACGCTACGCACTCTATGAGACACAGCCTAAGGAGGTGAGTCTGAATGGTGAAATCGCCTTTATCAAGAACTATATCAATCTGATGACACTACGGTCAGGTAGTAATGTAGAGATAAAGAGCCAATTCATCATCCATAACACACAACTACTCATTGCGCCATTGGTATTCCTAACACCTGTTGAGAATGCCTTTAAACATGGCATAAGTGCCAATAAACCATCGTTTATCCACATATCTATCACAGAAGATAATGGTAAGATAGTCTTTCTCTGTGAGAACAGTAACTATCCAAAAAACGACACAGACAAGAGTGGAAAGGGTATCGGATTAGAGAATATGTACCGCCGTTTAGAGCTGATTTACCCTGATAGGTATCACATCGAACAGCGTATTACACCAGAGGTTTACCACCTCAAGATTATTATTAAGCCATAATAATAATGTAATTCTCACCTCCATCACCCAATCCCCACATATCATCACCACCCAACATTCACCACCCATCACCCCACCCCCACATATCATCAACACCCAACATTCACCACCCATCACCACATCCCCACAAATCATCAACACCCAACATTCACCACCCATCACCCAACATTAAACACCCAACACCCAATCCCCTCAATGAGAGCAATAATATTAGGAGCTACTGGTGCAATAGGTAAAGACCTTGTCCAAGAGCTTATCAATGATGATACTATCGAACAAATAGCTATCTTCGTCAGAAGAGACCCAGGCATAAATAACGAAAAGGTAACAACACATATCGTAGACTTCGACCAGTCGGATAAGTGGAGACTCTCCGTACAAGGCGATGTCGTATTCTCTTGCATGGGTACAACACGCAAAGCAGCTGGCTCAAAGGAGAATCAATACAAGATAGACTATACCTATCAATACAATTTCGCTAAGATAGCAGCAGAGCAGGGAGTACCTTCTTTTGTCTTAGTATCGGCTGCTATGGCTAATGCTAACTCACATTTCTTCTATACAAAGATGAAAGGTGAATTAGAAGAAGCTATCAAACAGCTTCCTTTCCAACATATCTCCATCCTTCGTCCACCTGCTTTAATTCGTAAGAATACTACAAGAAGCTCTGAGAAACTGTCTGTTTCTATACTGCAATTCTTCAACCAAATAGGACTCTTAAAGAGCCAACGACCTATGAAAACAGAAGTCGTTGCGCATTGTATGGTTGAACTTGCGAAAACAAAGAAGTCAGGAGTTTTTGAGCCAAAGGATATTTTCAAGATTGGAGAAAGATAAACAAAGGGACAAAACACCTCACCTGCTTGTAACAAAAGAATATGATACTATACGACCGTGAACATGCCATTCAGCGGATGAACACGCTGGCTAAGGAGGGTAAAGACTTTATCTTTATCATCAATTATAAAGCCGATGGTGCCTATGTAGAGGAGTATGCGGACATCAATCCACATGAATTGCTTTTTGCTTTCCCAAGCCTTTCTAATATCCCTGAGGGCGAAAGCTACAGCAATGAGGCTGTGGAATGGCATACAGAACCACTCACAAGAGATGACTATGAACAGCGTATCAACCTTGTCAAGCAAAGAGAACGTGAAGGCGACAGCTATTTAGCCAACTTGACATGCAAGATTCCTGTCCATACAAATCTTTCCTTGCACGATATCTTCATGCGTTCAAAGGCATTATATCGCTGTTGGATGAAAGAGAAGTTCGTTTGTTTCTCTCCAGAAATATTCGTTCGTATCAATAAAGAAGGACTTATTAGTTCCTTCCCAATGAAGGGAACGATTGATGCAACACGTCCTGAAGCCGAGAAGGAACTGATGGAAAATAAGAAAGAAGCAGCCGAACACGCTACCATCGTCGACCTTATCCGCAACGACTTGAGTATCATAGCAGAGCAAGTGCAAGTGAAACGCTATCGTTATATCGACCATCTGACAACAAACAAGGGTGAAATCTTACAGACAAGTTCAGAGATTACAGGACAACTCCCTACAGACTATCGTGAGAATATCGGTACACTTCTCTTCCATTTGCTCCCTGCTGGCTCCATTACAGGTGCCCCTAAGCCTCGTACAATGGAGATAATCGATGAGGCTGAGGGCTACGAAAGAGACTTTTATACGGGTGTGATGGGCTGTTATAGCAAAGGACAATTAGACAGTGCAGTGATGATTCGCTTTATTGATCAGGATGATAACGGACAGTTCCATTATAAGGCTGGAGGCGGTATTACGGCTCAAAGCAATAACGATGACGAATATAAAGAGGTGATAGAGAAGGTTTATGTGCCAATATATTGAGACAATAAGGGTAATAGACGGCTGTGCCTGCAATCTTGCCTACCACGAACAGCGGATGAACCGCACTCGCAAAGAGATGTTAGGACTGACAGAACCGCTGCATATAGCTGACCTTCTAAAGGCTGTTAGCTTACCGATGGAATGTTCAAAGCTACGCTTTGTCTATGATAAAGAGGGCATCCACGATATCACTTGTACTCCTTATATATGTAAGGAAATCAACTCTTTACACCTTGTCTACGACAATAACATCAGCTATCCCTATAAGAGTACTGACCGCTCGGCACTTAACGAACTAAAAAAACAGCAAGGTGACTGTGACGAAATACTTATTGTTCGTGACAATCACCTTACAGATACTTCCTATACCAACATTGCTCTCTATGATGGTGAACAATGGTTTACACCCTCTACACCACTCCTTTGCGGTACGATGCGCCAACGACTGCTCGACTGTGGACTGCTTCAAGAGCGTGAAATCATGGTTTCTGACATTCCTAATTATCAGTATATAAGCCTCTTCAATGCCATGATTTCATTGGGAGAAGTAATCCTACCAGTCGATAAGATTAAGTAAACAGCGAATTATTTTCATGAAAATAATTATTTTTTTCACGTAAATAAATATTTTTCTTCATGAAAATAAACAGCTAATTATTTTCATGAAAATAATTCGCAAAAGGCAGTCATCTACATGACGAAAGATGAGAATTACGCTACTTATTAACTTACTTTTTACTGCTTACAGAAATGATTTTAAAAACAATTTGATGAGTATAATAGCAACCAATATAATCACCATCACTATAAAGTTAAGAATGCGTTTGCTCTTTTTTCTTGGGTCATAAGGATTGCTGCTTGTAGCTCCGAGCTGACGTGATGAAGTGTTGTCATTTGCCAAAACAGCATCTCTTGTCATTCTATCTTTTGCCGAATAAGAAAGATACTTACCCATATAAGCCTTATATGCCACCTCTTTTATATCTCCCTTACTTCGTTGTTGCAAAGAAGTATAACGACTAACAAAACGCTGATAGAGTGGGTCATCGGCTCCACGCACCATCTTCATGTAGTTCAGTTTACCCCTCAGAACAGCATTAAGAGGTACGCAATGCTGATGTCCCTTTGTCTTTCCATGCTGCTGCCTGTAGCTCTTCCACGCTGCCTGACAGGCATCTTCATAGCCGTAACGTTCCCAGATATACAGCAAGGAACGAATTTCACGCACATAACGGCGGCTTACATTCACCTTTTCAGTTACCATTAAGCCTGTTACCTCCTGCCGTCTTCCACGACGTTGCAGGTGGGTTTTCTCTTCATTCAGTCGGAAACCATAACGCTCAACAATAGCCTTTACCTGTTGTACAAGCTCTCCCTGTGGACGAAGAATATCTGTATCAGAACTGAAAGTGAGGTCATCAGCATAGCGGGTAAAGGTGATACCTTGTGCAGTAGCTATGCTCGCTATCTCCTTATCCATCTCCCGACAAATAAAGTTCGACAGCGTTGGCGATGTAGCAAAAGCCCTGTGCCAAAACCTCTTCATTGTTCTTTGTGCGCACAGTAGCCAACCCTGAGACGAGTTTTGCAGCCAATGACGAGAAGCCAAAAGGCTCTGCCGTCAGACAGTCAGCCACCTGCTGGCGTGTAATAGTGGGGAAGAAATCCTTTAAATCAAGGTTCAGAATATAACGTTTTCCCACATGTGGACGTGCATTATCAACCACAGAACGACCACAAACAAAACCGAATGCCCAAGGAGTAGGCTCATCATAGGTCTGAAGTAATATATTGAGTGCATTTAATATACCACGAAGACCTCCTTTCGGAGCCGTAATCTCGCGATAGCCGCCGTGCTTTTTGCGAAGTCGGAAAGTCTTACAACGTCGTTGGACATTATTGGTATCAGCTAAAAAACTTAGTTGTTTTCCACGAAAAGTCAGAATAATACCAAGGTAACTTCAGTTCATTCAGCATCGCTGCAAGTTCCTGTGCATCGCTTAAATAGCGCAGCTTATTCTCAAAATCAACCTTTGTATATTCCTTTCCGTTTATTGTTCTGGTAGCCATAGTGCGTTTGTTTTAAACAAAAAATAGGAACGCTGTAAGGGAATTACTTTTATCGTGAACCTTCGTTAACAATAAAAACGATACTTCGTATCAAACTCCAGCGAATACGCCGGAAACTACTTCTAATTCTTTCAGACGTTCCTATCTGTGGCAAAGATAGATATTATATATCGGAAACATCAAAACTTTTTTTCAAAGCTATTAAATCAGTTTCTTCGTTAAATGTATGGACGTGTTGTATTGCTTTTACGGAAGAACGAAGTTACTCATTATACAAAAAAACATGGCTAAGACAGTCAAGTATCTGTCCTATTATTATCCTCTGACATTGAAAATCATTTCTTTTTATACTTCGAAAATATGCAGATAAGGGTTTGAAAAATCATTACATAATTTCGAAGAAAACAACTATAAACAACGGCAAAAACACGTATAAAAAGCAAGTTTGTAATCAACAGTAAGTCAATCAGTTATAAAGTAGCAAAATAAAAGGTGCTTAATTGGACTTCAAAAGGGCGTTAGTAAGGGTCTTAAAGGGCGTCTTTTGCAAGTCAATTGGGCGTCTTTTAGAAGCCAAAAGAGCATATATTCAAAATTATGATGTCAAAAATTATAACAAAGTAACAGGCTATTAGCCCTATTGGGCTTATTGGGCTTATTGGCCTAATTAGTCTAATAGGAATAAGTTGCTTGTAGAAGACAGATAGACATCACACTTAATTACGTTTATTATGTAGTTTATCCCCATTTATAAAACCATCTTATTGGAGGAAATCATACCATGTATGTGGATTAATCTCATTCTATTAACAATCTACGCATTTAACGGAAGAACCCTAAATAAAGCCTGCAAAGACTTGTATTTATCCTCATAAAACAATACTTTTGCACACGATAAATAAAAAAAATATCCCAATTGTGTAGTTTTTCATTTACTACGTGCGTCTAATGAGCAAAAATAAACCTATCAACAGATGGACAACCTACAAAATGAACAAGACTTCTCGCGAATCGTGAGAGAACATAAAAGTACGATTTATACCGTATGTTATATGTTCTCGAAGAATGAAGACGAGGTGAACGACCTCTTTCAAGAGGTGCTGATAAACCTTTGGAAGGGTCTGCAGAACTTCCGAGGAGAAAGTGATGTACGCACGTGGATCTATCGCATCAGTCTAAACACCTGCATCTCATGTGACCGAAAGAAACGGAAACGGAAAACGATTCCACTTACGATGAACATCAATCCCTTTACGGATAGTGATGATGACAGCCGACAGATACAGCAACTTAACCGTCGTATCAGCCAGTTAGGTCCTTTCGATCGTGCTATCATCCTCCTTTGGTTGGAGAATATGAGCTATGAGGAGATTGGCGAAATCGTCGGTATCAGTACTAAGAATGTCTCCGTAAGATTATTCAGAATCAAAGAGAAACTGAAGAAAACAAGTGAAACAACAAAGGAGTAGGGGAGTAACCATTAATGAATGGGATTAGTCTTATTGGTCTTATTAGCCCTATTAGGGCCAATTGGCCCAATTAGCCCAATACCCTACAAAGCTTAACAATCACATTAAAAAGAAAACTACAATGGAAACAAAGCATACAGAGTTTGAGGAAATGCGTCAGCAATTGGATATCCTCAAGAATAAACTTGACAATCAAACACTCGTCAACGATAAGCTTATCAGACAGTCAATGCTCAATAAGATGTCGTTTATGAAGAAGTATACATGGGTGTCATTCTTAGTGTTACTATTTATTTATTACGGTTACAATGAAGTTCGGATACTGTTTAACATGTCGTGGTGGTTCTACGGATTTACCGTACTCGTTATGACTTTCAGTGTTTGTTTCGATGCTTATATCAACCATGTTAATAAGAAGGAGTTCCTGAATGGCGACCTCATAGCGGCTTCCTTACAAATGCAAAGGATGAAGAAATTACGCAAAAAGTCCTTCTTATGTGGCACAATCATAATGATTATATGGACTCCTTGGTTCTTTATCGAGGCATACTATGGGTCAGGTGCTGCGAAGGGAGGAGACCATACATCCATGTTCGATGGTATGCTGGTTGGCGGTGGAATAGGCTTAATCATCGGAGTAGCCATCGGTATATGGTTATATCTTCGTATGCAACGCATTAACTCGGACATTATCAGCCAGATAGATGAACTGACAAAAGACACTAAAGACAGCCCAATGCTTTAGAAAGACAAGGTAAGGAAGACAGGGTAACAGAGTAAAGAAGACAGAGTAACAGAGTAAAGGAGACAAAGTAACAGGGTAAGTAAGACAGAGTAACAAGGGAACAGAAGGTATTAAGATAAGAAAAGAAGACAGGGTAACATAAGAACTTATTGGCTATTCTTATGTTACCCTGCACTTTGTTTATGTGTTACTTTGTCTTACTTACCTTGTTACTCTGTCTTTCTTACTCTGTTACTCTGTCTTTCTTACTCTGTTACTTTGTCTTACTTACCCTGTCAATAAACTACGATGTCAGTGCTTATAATGTCTATCCCTTTACGATTTTCTTAATATCATTCAGTTTATTAAGGGCTTCAACAGGTGTAAGATTATTGACATCAAGACCGAGGATTTCGTCACGAATCTGCGTGAGGACGGGATCATCGAGTTGGAAGAAGGAGAGTTGAACACCTTCTCTACTCTGGTCAAGACGCTCAACAGCAGCCTTACCGACACTACCCACTTGTGAATTATCCTTTTCAAGCTCCTTAAGTATAATGTTTGCACGCTTAACAATAGAACGAGGCATACCCGCTATCTCTGCTACATGAATACCGAAGGAATGCTCACTACCACCTTTCTCCAACTTACGAACGAAGATGATCTTTTCCATCCACTTCCTTCACAGAGACGTTGAAGTTCTTGATACGAGGGAAATTCTTCTCCATCTCGTTCAATTCATGGTAGTGTGTAGCAAAGAGGGTACGTGCCTGTGCACGCGAATGTTCGTGTAGATACTCTACAATCGCCCACGCAATGCTAATTCCATCGTAGGTACTTGTACCACGTCCTAACTCATCAAAGAGTACTAAAGAGCGTGGAGTGACGTTATTAAGGATGTTTGAAGCCTCCGTCATCTCAACCATAAAGGTTGATTCTCCTAATGAAATGTTATCCGAAGCACCCACACGTGTGAAGATTTTATCCACCATTCCGATGCGTGCTCGTTCAGCAGGAACGAAGCAACCTATCTGTGCTAACAGTACGATGAGGGCTGTCTGACGCAACAAAGCAGACTTACCCGCCATATTCGGACCCGTAATCATCATTATCTGTTGGTGTTCCGTATCAAGCAGTACATCATTAGGCACATACTGTTCACCTATCGGCAACTGTGTTTCAATCACTGGATGGCGACCCTGTAGGGATGTCTATAACCTCCGAATCGTCCACTACTGGACGCACATAACGCTGCATCTGAGATACTTTCATAAACGAAAGCAGACAGTCGAGATGAGCTATAAGATTGGCATTGATTTGTATCTGCGGAATAAACTCCTGCATATCCTGTATCAACTCCATATAAAGCTGAGTCTCCAAAGCCAATATCTTCTCATCCGCACCAAGTATCTTCTCCTCGTATTCCTTAAGTTCAGGGGTGATATAACGCTCTGCCTGCGCCAATGTCTGCTTACGAATCCAATTCTCAGGCACCTTGTCTTTAAACGTATTACGCACCTCCAAGTAATAGCCGAAAACGTTATTAAATCCTATTTTCAGCGAGGTAATACCTGTCTGAGATATCTCCTTCTCTTGAATCTCCAACAGATACTGCTTTCCATTATCACGAATAGAACGCAAATCATCGAGTTCTTGATTAAAACCTAAGGCTATCACGTCGCCTTTATTGACCAACTGTGGAGGATCAGGCTGTATCTCTTTCTCTATTCTATCACGTAGGGACTCACAAAGGTTCAGCTGTTCTCCAATCCTCTTCAGCGTATCGCTCTTTGCATAAAGGCAAGCTGTCTTAACCGGTTGGATAGCCATAAGGGCATTCTTCAGCTGCACAACCTCACGAGGTGACACACGACCGACAGCTACCTTTGAAATAATACGCTCCAAGTCACCAATGCGATGGAACTGTTCATTGATACATTCGCGGAAATCTGGCTCTCGGAAGAGATAATCAACCACGTCTAAACGCTCATTAATAGGCTTTTCATCCTTCAGTGGGAAGACCATCCAACGGCGTAACATACGTCCACCCATTGGCGTAATCGTATTATCAATGACATTCAAAAGCGATGAACCATCCTCATTCATTGGGGCTATCAACTCCAAAGAACGGATGGTAAAACGGTCCATACGCACGTATTTATCTTCTTCTATACGTGCTAATGAAGTGATATGATTGATTTGTGTGTGCTGTGTTATCTCTAAATACTGTAGAATAGCACCTGCTGCAACGACACCATTATTCAGATGGTCGACACCAAAACCTTTTAGATTCTTTGTTCCAAAATGCTTTAATAGCTTTTGTCGAGCCGTCTGATCAGTAAACACCCAATCGTCCATCTCGAACGTACAAAGGCGTGTACCGAAGTAGCGTTCGAAGTCTTGTTTCTTCGCACGGTCGAAGAGTACCTCCTTTGGTTGGAAGTTACCCAATAGCTTTTCAACGTAGTCAAAGGTGCCTTCACCTGTCAGGAACTCTCCTGTAGATATGTCTAAGAAACTAACACCACATGACCCTTTACCAAAGTGTACCGCAGCAAGGAAGTTATTTTCCTTATAGTTGAGTACGTTATCGCTCATGGCAACACCCGGAGTGACAAGTTCTGTGATACCACGCTTCACCATCTTGTCCATTGCCGACAGACCCTTCTTGCCTTTGATAGCCTCACGTTTCTTCTTTGGATCTTCTAATTGGTCGCAGATAGCTACTCGCTTTCCAGCACGGATAAGCTTAGGAAGATAAGTATCAAGGGCATGATGGGGGAAACCAGCCATCTCTATTGAGTCGCCATTACCACCATTATTACGACGTGTAAGGGTAATACCGAGTATTCTTGCCGACTCCACAGCATCTTCACCATACGTCTCATAGAAGTCACCACACCTAAAGAGCATCAATGCACCAGGATGTTGCGCCTTCATTGAGAAGAACTGTTTCATCATTGGGGTAAGTCCCTTATCGTCTTTTGCCATATCTTTTATTTCCTTATTAAGTCTTTTTCTTATTTTTATCCTTAGACTTACAAAAATTACAAAAAAATAAGGAGGAAAGCCCAAATATTCCATTGCTTTTTCATTGTGTTTTTTTAATATCTACTTACAGAAATAAATAGGTTCTTCCGTTTAATGTGTGGACGCTTTTCGTACTGCTTTTAACGGAAAAAAATCGAAGTTACTCATTAAACAAAAAAACTTGGCTAAGACAGTCAACTATCTGTCCTATTATCATCCTCTGATATTGAAAAACATTTCATTTAAGAGTTCGAAAATATGTAGATAAGGATTTGAAAAAAATCATTACATAATTTCAAGTAAAACATCTATAAAGGACGACAAAACCACATACAAAAAAAGCAGGTTTGTAATCAACAGGAAATCAATTAGTTATAAAACAGCAAAAGTAAAAAGGTGCTTAATTGGACTTCAAAAGGGCGTTAGTAAGGGTCTTAAAGGGCACCTTTTGCAAGCCAAAAAGGGCGTCTTTTAGAAGCTAAAAGAGTATGTATTGGTTTTGAACTGCATAAAAATAGTTTACAAACTTCAACTAATTACTATTCATAAAACGAATTGCACGAATATCCCTAATCAATGAATATTCGTGCAATTAGCGTAATTCGTAGTCGAAAGCGAGTTATGGTAGTTTTTCCTTCTTTTCCCTCTTGAGCGTAAGATTGACCATACACCGAGGGCAATGAGAGGAATACTGAGAATCTGACCCATATCAATTGGCAGACCTGCCTCAAATGCTTCTTGTATCTCCTTCGTGTATTCAATGAAGAAACGGAAGGTGAAGATAAGTGTAAGACAGAGTCCGAAATAAAGTCCTGTACCCACTTTCTTAGGATATTTCCTATATATGAAGTAAATAAAAAGGAATATAATTAAGTAGGCTATTGCCTCATAAAGCTGTCCTGGATGACGTGGTTTATCGTCTACATTATAGAAGATAAATGCCCAAGGAACGTCTGTTACCTTACCAATAATCTCTGAATTCATCAGGTTTCCAAGGCGAATAAAACAAGCTGTGATACCAGATACGATACCGAAGAAATCAAGTACTACCCACGTATTCATCTTCGTCCTGCGAATATAAAGGAAGAGGGCAATCAGTAATCCAGCCACTCCACCATGGGATGCGAGTCCTTGATAACCCACATACTTCCATGAACCGTCAGCCATTTCACGAATAGGAATAAAGATAGTCATGATTCCTTTCCAAGAAGTGAGGAACTCCTCTGGTTCATAAAAGAGACAATGACCCAAGCGAGCACCAATCAGTACGCCAAAGAAGACATAGAGGAAGAGTGGATCAAACTGTGATGGAGGGAATTTATGACGCTTAAAAAGCCACTGCATCATAAAATATCCCAAGGCAAGACCTACTAACCAACACATTCCATACCAACGGATAGGAAGAGAACCAAGCTGGAAAATCACTTCACTTGGCTGCCATGCAATATAAAGTAGATTGTTCATAGTTATGCTATTAAAAGTGAAGATAGCACCAATAATTATCCCCTCTCTCTGAGTAGAGAGGGGTTAAATAGAGGCTATACATTAAATCTAAAGTGCATGATATCACCGTCTTGTACAACGTATTCCTTACCTTCGATGCCAAGTTTACCAGCCTCACGAATAGCTGCCTCAGAACCATATTTAATGTAATCGTCGTACTTAATGACTTCTGCACGAATAAAACCCTTCTCAAAGTCGGTATGGATAACACCCGCACACTGCGGTGCTTTCCATCCTTTATGGGAAGCGTCCATGCCTTTTACTTCCATCTCACCAGCGGTGATAAAGGTTTGGAGATTGAGCAGATGATATGCTTTATTGATGAGTCGGCTCACACCACTTTCTTCCAAGCCAAGCTCGTCAAGGAACATTTTCTTGTCCTCATAGCTCTCCAAAGAAGCGATATCCTCCTCTGTCTTAGCAGCGATGATCATTGCTTCAGCACCTTCTTCAGCTGCAATCTTCTCAATCATCTGACTATATTCATTGCCTGTCTTCGCACTTGATTCGTCTACATTGCAAACATAAAGTACAGGTTTTTGTTGTCAGGAGGAAGAGGTCGTGCGCTGCTTGCTGTTCTTCCTTACTTTCAAACTCAACACTACGAGCATTCTTACCCTGCTCTAAGACTTCCTTATAAGCCTCCAAGACAGATACCATTACCTTAGCATCTTTATTGCCTGCAGCAGCAACTTTCTGCTGTTTAGCAAGCTGTGCCTCGATGGTTTCAAGGTCTTTGAGCTGCAACTCTGTATCGATAATCTCCTTATCTTCAATCGGGTTGACTGCCATACCACCCTCACGTACCACGTTATCGTCCTCGAAACAGCGGATTACATGAATGATAGCATCGCACTCGCGGATATTACCAAGGAACTTGTTACCCAATCCTTCACCCTTTGAAGCACCCTTAACGAGTCCTGCGATGTCGACAATCTCACAGGTAGCAGGTACGATTCTTCCTGGATGAACAATCTCAGCGAGCTTATTCAAACGCTCGTCAGGAATCAGTTATTACGCCGAGGTTCGGCTCAATCGTACAGAAAGGGAAGTTAGCTGCTTGTGCTTTGGCACTGCTCAAGCAGTTGAAAAGTGTGGACTTACCTACGTTTGGCAGTCCTACTATACCACATTTTAATGCCATATCTTAAATAAACGTTTATTTCTTTTGTACAAAAATAAAGCCAACGAGCGCAAAGGAAGTTTCCTTTCTCTTTATCGTATGCTGCTTATTTTTCTGCAAAAATTACATAATTAATTCGATATAAGCGAGAAGAAGTGGAAATAAGGTGGAATACATATGAAGTCAATCTCATCTCTATCATACGATTATAGGGGCATAACGCTTATGTCACGTTATACCCCTATAAGTATAAGGAATAGTTTTATATCGTACGTTATAAGCCCTTATTCTTTATATATAAGATAAGAACTTACCTCGGTTTTTTTGCTATTTTATCTCTGATGTAATCGGACTATTAATTCCCTTCATAGAAACAAGGAAGGCCTTAGCTGAACCAAACTTCAAACTCATATCAAGACGAACAGGGATATGGTTGCTGTCGTCTGTTACATAGAAATTAGCTATTTCACGCCACTTATCATCCTCATATTCATAATAGGTGAGACGCAAACAACGATACTTATGATTATTGTCAGCCTTGATATTCTCCTTACCACCATAAACTATACGACCGGCATGGCGGCTATTTCCATCTACGATAGGGAACTTCACCACCTCACCTTTCTTCCAGTTCTCTGGATTAAAAACTACGTGCACGCAAGAAGATACTCATCATATCGAAACAACAATCATCGTAGGTATTCTCCATCCATTGATGTTTTTCCCTCGTTATTGATTCTGTGCTGGCGTAGCTTACATTTACCATTTGGATAAGTGTAGAATATCTCATCTACCGTATATCGCTTTCCTTCCCTTGCTCCCTTACGGAAGTAGAGTGGCTCCATCTGCTTTGAATTATAAGTAAGTAACGTGTCACGCAATACAAAGTAATCGTCAAGTTTACCATTACCACGTGTCGTCAATGAAGCACGATAAGCCGGAATACCCTTATAAGTAGAGGAAACCGTATACCAAGAAGCTGTACCTGCCTTTACCCAAATAAACTTCCAGTTATAATAAAGGTTGTAGGTAAGATACTCTCCACTGCTAAACGCCGTGTTACGGAATGTACACCGTGCGGTGGTACTGACGGCAATCATCGCAAAGAGACAAACTATATAAATCTTAAACTTTTTCATATTCTCCGTTTTATCCGTTCAACTTTAATATTATTCTTTATTTCTCTTTTAAAAGAAAAAAGAATGTTTTAGTATGATAGGCTGTGGATTAGTGCAGAACTTTTTACCCATTTTTCTTGCCAGAATAGTTATCAAACTTAGAGGTTACTTTTATTAACAAGTTATCCTCATTTCTACTCGCTTTGATATTCAGGTATTATACTGAGTTATCCACATTATCCACAATTGATGCAAAGATAATAAGTTTATATCTTTTTTTGATATGAAAGTTGTGTAAAAACTTCTATAAAACTGCATTAATAACCTTGTGGATATCCACATAGAAGCTTCTTCTTCTCTTCTTGTGTGGATATCCACAGAGTTATAAAATAGTTATCAACATAGTTTTTCCACAGAGTTATCAACAGCTATTAGTTCAATATCTGTATAAGTATTGTTTAGTAAATGTTCCCTTATAAAGGAATCATTCGTGTTCTACGATGTATTATAATAGCTCTAATCAGTCTATATGCCATCTTTAAACATTGTGCTGATGTTCCGCACATAGTGTGCTAAGGGTTAACACTAATGGTGTTATGTGTTATTTACGTTGTAATAGATTGGTAATTATAAAACAACTTATGATTATTAAAGAGGCAAAATACTAAAAGTAAAGAGAATATAGTTGATGTCTTTCATGCTCATAGTTCGTACTTTGGATAAAAAGAAATTCATAATTCATAATTCAAAATTCACAATTCATAATTATGATTACTTATTTTGGGTGTTATGAAAGGAAAATCCTAAACATAACATTAGCAATAAGGAGTAATCATAATTATGAATTTTGAATTATGAATTCTGAATTAAGACTTACAAGTCATCAATTAATGCAGTACTCTTGGCGTAAGCTGTACTCTTAGCTTCGAAGAAGTCGGTCTTTACCATATTAGCATTTGAATACTGACCAACCCACTTCATGTTCTCTGGTTCTTTTTGGTTGTCGTCATAGAGGAAACCGAAGCCAAGTCCAGACCAGCGAAGATTACCCAAATAACGGATGTAATCAGACACCATCTGAGCGTTAAGACCCTGCACATCGTTGCCGATAACGTATTGACCCCATGCTATCTCTTGACGTACACCCTCACGCATCATATCCTCATAAACCTTTATCTTCTCTGGAGTAAACATATCAGGCTCCTCTTTCTTCAGCTCAAGAATAATGCTACGGAAGAGCCAGAGGTGTGTATTCTCATCTCTATTGATATAGCGAATCTCCTGTGCAGACCCCGACATCTTACCATTTCGGCTGAGATTATAGAAGAACATAAATCCGCTATAGAAGTAAATACCTTCAAGGATGAAGTTAGCAATAAGCGTCTTCATCAAACTGAACTTATCTCTTTTCTCATGGAACTCATTGTAACAGTCACCAATAAACTTATTACGGTTCAAGAGGTGCTCATCGGTCTTCCACTGATAAAGAATGTCGTTACGCTCTTCAGGACTACAGATAGTGTCGAGCATGTAGCTATAACTCTGACTATGGATACACTCTTGGAATGCCTGAATATGCAGACAGAGGTTTACCTCGTTTGCAGTGATATACTCACTAAGGGTTGGGAGGTTATTGCTCTGAAGCGAATCAAGGAAAACAAGGAAGCTCAGAATCTTATCATAGGCTGTACGTTCAGCCTTTTCAAGACGTGGATAGTCCTTAAAGTCTTGTGAAAGATTGATTTCTTCTGGAATCCAGAAGTTATTCATTGCCTGTCTGTACCAGTCACTTACCCATGAATACTTCATATTATTGAAGTCATTCAAATTAGTAGTATTGCCACCAATCATTCGTCTCAAGCGCAATTCTATATCGCCTGAAGGATTGAATAAGGTATTACGTTTTAATTGATTGTCCATTATTTCTTATTTATTTACTCTATCATTCTTCTAATATTTAGCAAGAGAGGTAATCATAATTCTGAATTCTGAATTCTGAATTTTGAATTATAATAGTAATCATAATTATGAATTTTTGAATTATGAATTCTGAATTATGATGAGCAGCTCTCACACTCTTCCACCTCTAATGACTTACTACGCACATAGTAGATAGTCTTAACACCCTCTTTCCAAGCAAGTAGGTAAAGGTCGAGTATCTGGCGCATTGTGAAGTCATTGGTGATATAGAGGTTCATACTCTGTGCCTGGTCGATATGACGCTGACGTACACCAGAAGCACGAACACTCCACTTCTGATTGATAAGATAAGCACTCTTATACATCCAGTAGGTCTCATCTGAAAGCTCTGGAGCAACACGTGGAAGCATACTTCCCTTCTTCTCTTCTAAGAAGAAACGCTTCATGATTGGGTCTAAGCCGGCTGTTGTACCTGCAATAATACTTGTACTGCTGGTTGGTGCGACTGCAAGAAGATAAGCATTACGCATACCCTGCAAGGCAACTGTCTTACGAACATCCTGCCATTCAGCACTGTCATAACCACGCTTATCAAAGTAAGCGCCCGTTTGCCAGTCACTTCCCTCAAAGAATTGATAGCTTCCCTTTTCCTTAGCAAGGTTTGAACTGGCAAGGATAGCTGCTCGGTTGATTGTCTCGAACACCTTATCCATAAACTCCAAATGCTCTTCACTCTCCCACTTAATGCGACGCTTAGCAAGAGCATGGTGATAACCACTAATACCCAAGCCAATAGAACGATAACGCTGGTTGGTAAGCTGTGCATAAGGAACAGGATAGAAGTTAAGGTTGATAACGTTGTCGAGTGCACGAACAACAGTTGCTACCTTTTCTTTCATCTTTTCCTCATCCTCCAATGGAAGTCTACCAAGTGAAAGACTTGCCAAGTTACATACTACAAACTCACCTGGACGAGTAGTTGTAACAACAACGGTGTCACCATCCTTTGTCTCTACTTCCTTCGATACAGTCTCAATTGGAGCCATGTTCTGAGCAATCTCAGTACAGAGATTAGAGCAGTAAATCATTCCCTTATGAGCGTTAGGATTAGCTCTGTTCATCGTGTCACGATTGAATGTAAATGGTGTTCCAGTCTCAACAGCAGAACGAAGAACCAATCTAACAATATCCTTAATGCTAATAACACGACGTGAAAGACGCTGATCATTCACACAATCAAGGTACTTTACGTTCCCACTCTTCGCCATAACAATCCTCAAGGCAATAACCCTTGATACGCATAATTTCGTTAGGACAGAAGAGCGACCAGTTCTGATTCATGTCTTCCTCTGCCATCTTCCAGAATAAGTCTGGATAGCAAATTGCTGGGAAGATGTCGTGTGCCTTCATACTAGTCATCACCGTTGTTGGTACGAAGTTGCAGGAATTCAGGTAGGTCTTTGTGCCATACATCTAAGTAAACGGCTACAGCACCTTGGCGCATACCCAACTGATCGACAGCTACAGCAGTGTCATTAACAAGTCTCATCCAACGGATAACACCACCTGCTACGCCCTTAAAAACCACGGATATTACCACCTGTAGCACGTACTTTACCGAAGTACATACCCATACCACCACCAAACTTGCTCACCTGTGAGAAGTTGTCCAGCTACGATAGATACCATCCAAACTGCCTGGTACTGAGTGTCAATGAAGCAACTTGAAAGCTGATGACTTGGCTTACGAGAGTTAGAGAGGGTAGGGGTTGCCATCGTTACTTCCAACTTACTGAGCAAGTCGTAGATACGACGTACCCACATAAGACGGTCTTCCTTCTCTGGCATAGCAAGGTGAAGTGCAATTCCAAGGAACATTTCCTGTACACGCTCAATCACTTTACCAGAGTAATTCTTTATAACATAACGCTTTAGAAGTAGATCAAGACCTGAATAATTAAGGAGTTTATTGCGTTCAGGGTCAATGAAAGTAGCAGCCTCGTTGATTTCTTCTTCACTATAGTTCTGAAGAATATAATCACCATAAAGTCCTTCTTCGGTCATATATTTAACCTTACGATAGAAGGTCTTGAGTCCCAACTCTTCCTCCAAACGGGTGATTTTCTTCTCAGAACGATAAGAAAGAATACGTGCTGAAATCATCTCCCATGCTGGAGCTTCTGGTGTTGTCAATTCTACGGCAGCCTTGATAAGTGCATCAATTGAGTCTTTCTGTGACATACCGGGCTTGGTGAAGCTGGCAAACTTCTCCTGAAGTGTCACCATACTATAAGAACGCTCGCGGTATTCTCGGGCTACACTGTGCAATACATCAGCCAACTCACGATCGTCAGCAGTCCACACAATGTAATTAATAGCTTGTCGCTGCTCATTACGCTGATAGCGGAAGAGAATATAATTCTTCGCTTCATCGTAATGACCATGTGCCATAAGACACTTCTCTACACTGGTTCTGGATATCCTCATCGATGCGCAGTTCAGGGTTCTCTTTGATGAACTGCTCTACTTCGCTTACCATTCCGCTATCTCACTCGCCTGAAATATCCTTTCCAGTGCTGATAAAACTCTTTTTAATGGCTATTGAAATCTTTTTCGTTATTATAGACTTCTACTTCTCCATTACGTTTTGTTATATTCATTACTTCTTTTTATAAAGTTTTTCTATTTTGTACTACTTCAATTTGCTATTGAGACTTACTTATTTACGTATAAGTAACATATTATTAGTAACTTACGCCTTTTAGCGGGTTTTTTTGTATGGACAAAGTTAAGAAAAAAATGATATGATAGTTATCCAAAATGGAATATTTTGAGAACTTTTCTAACTTTTTAATTGTTATCTAAAATAGAAAAAGAATTAAGTGCTATTTTTTGTTTAAAATTGAAATATTCTTAGCTGTTCAAAATCTCTACTTACAGCTTACAAAAAGCATTTATTTCGCTATCTAAAATTATAGTTTATCTCTTTATCAAATAAAAATCGCCTTGCTCTTCTGCTTAATAAGCTTATTCGTCATCTGATGACTCATCCGTAAGCTTTGGAGCTTCGAACTTGACAACTGTTCTAAAAGCACTGATAGGACTAATCTTTCGCTTTCTTATTTCGTCACTTGACAACAATGTAGCCTTATTGTCTTTATGTTCAACAAGGATAAAAGCTAAATCATCATAGCGTACACGTAGTCTATCAGACACTATCTGATGGTAGGCTTTCCGGTATTTCTCTTGCTTCATAAAAGAATCTGAACGTGAGCAGAGGAAGACGATGCGGTTGTCAACCTTAAAATAATGAGAAGGATATATGTCATCAACAGACCATTCTCCACCCATAAACGCGTCATAATAAGCAGGATGGATAACAAAGACGTCACTGTTGATATAGACACCATTTGTAAAAACACCATGGTCTTCGTATCCATATCCACATTTAAGAATAAACGTACTGTCCTTAGGATATTGCTTAATAAAACGATGAATGCATCCCAAAAAGGCTGATTTTATCTCTGTGGTGTCAACAAGAACCAAACTGTCTAATGCATTACTTTCTGTTGTTTTTTGACAAGTCTTATTACAACAGGAGGATAGGAGAGTAAGAAGAAAGACGAATAAGAGTGCAGTTTGTTTCATACTTTTATTATGTTGAAGTTTTTATATCTTTATTCTTTAAAAATCTTTCTATATTCTATTCCTACAGCAATCCCTCTTCAATACGCTGAATAATCTCTTCTGGAAGAATATTATTCATACAAGCGAAGTCACCCCTGATGGCAGGGTTTGTTACCAAAAGACGAGTGCAAGGACGACAAGAGAGTGTACTGATTTGAACAGCATCTTCTTCCTTCTGTTGCCAACCCATAAATCCACAATAAGGATGGGTTGCACCCCATACACTTACCACGCGTGTACCAGTGAGGGAAGCAAGATGCATGTTAGCACTATCCATTGAGACCATTGTGTCGAGATGACTCATAAGGATGAGTTCCTTTTCGAGTCCTTTAAGGACGTTAGCAACACAGAGACATTGCGGATATTGTGCTGCCCATTGGTTCAATACTTCTATTTCTTGTTTACCACCACCGAAGAGGAAGATACGCCAAGAAGGATGTTTCTCAGTTAGTTTTCGCACCACAAGTTCCATCTTTTCCTGTGGATACATCTTACCTGCATGGGCTGCAAATGGTGCTATACCTATCCATCGTTCCGATGGTTGCTTTACACCTATTATATTAGGGAGAAGCTGTAAGTCGCCACCTTCAGCTGGGAAGATACTCGTAAATTCAGGTTTAATAGGATAGCCTAATGCTTCGAGTACGTCAGCATAGTTTTGAAAAGAGGTAGGCTGCTGTATGAAAACCTTATTTTCTTCCCGACAGAGTAGCTTCTTTCCTTGCTTATGCTTATTGATATGTGCGACAGATTTACCATCGATAAGGAAACGTAAGCGAAGGAAACGGGTTCTGAGTACGTTATGGAAATCGGCTACAGCTGTAAATTGCTTTGCTACCAACCGACGGTAAAGTGCGTTAAGTCCTCTAAAACCTTTATATTCTTCTTCAAATCGGCAGCCATAAAGTCGACATTTGGTGCTAAATGCTGAAAGAATGGCTGTGCAAAAGGACGAGAAAGCACACTTATTCTCACATCTGGATACTGCTTTGCAAACGAATAAACGATGGGAACTGTCATAGCAATGTCGCCCATAGCAGAGAATCGAATGATAAGAATATGTGGGGTTTTCATAGGCTAACAGAAATGAATAAGCAGGATAAAGAATAGAGGAAAAAAGTTATTATTGATAAAGATAAGCAATAAGATATGCTTATTCAATAACTAATAAAGCACATTGATGTTTACTCTGAGCGAGTAATTACGCCCCCTCCCTATGCAGAGTGGGAGGGGTATCATTTTATTTCTTGTTGTAAAGAATCGGATTGGTTGCAGGGTCGTTGTACATCTTCATCTGACGATAAACCTTCATGTACTTACGGCCATGTTCAATGTCATCGAGCAATTGGTCGATGGCAAGACTGAGATCCTTCTGTTGTTCGAGGAGGATATTCAGCTTAGACTTACATTTCGCAATGTGCTCAGCTGAAGCATCCTTGCGCTCAGTCTGCTCCTTCATGTGATAAATCTTCAATGCAAGGATAGACAGACGGTCAACTGCCCATGCTGGACTCTCGGTGTTGATAGTTGCATCTGGGAGTGGAGTCACGTCAGAGTAGAGTTGACGGAAATACGAGTCAATCTGCTCAACAAGGTCTGTACGGTCCTGGTTAGAGCGGTCAATGCGATGCTTGAGACTCATTCCTTCGTCTGGGTTGATATGTGGGTCGCGGATAAGGTCCTCGAAGTGCCACCGCATCGTGTCAATCCAGCATTTCAGATAGAGACGGTTTTTCAATGGAATCTCTGTCGTAAGGGTTATTAATCGGCGTATCTACGTTGTCCGTAATATGATAATCACGGATTGCCTGATTGAAAATCTCGTTACAATGTTTTGTAAATGACATTCGGTTTTTATTTTTCTGTTTATTCTGCAAATATAAAGTAAATTCCTTAAAGGACAAAATAAAAACTCTTGTTTTTCATTGTTAATCGCTTAATCTCAAATCAGTCATGAACGCCTAAACATATTTTATTTTCTTATTGAGTAGCTTGTCTGTCTTTACAATGTAGGAGTAGTGGTCTATATCAAATCACAAATACAGATATGATGCGATAAGAAATATCCCTTTTAAGTGGATTTCATGCGCTTATAAGCTCCTCTGAATATGCCACATATCTATACAATAAGTTTATATTTCGTTTGCTGTCATTTTAACAGTTTGTATTAACTACTTATCAATTAAGTGTTTATAAGTTTATAAAAGATGACAGGAGTGACAGGAAAAATTATTTTTTTCCGCACTGACTATCTACGATTGAATTCCGTTTATTTTTTGAATCTTCAGGATTTTGAAGTGATAAGGTTTTCCACTTAAGCTTAGGTCTCTGACGGAATGTCACACAGAGGGACGGAGAGTACGGAGGGATATCAAAGCAAGCACTGGTAGTCACGGAGGCACCGTCGGTGCGTGGAGCGACGGAGATAGTTTGCCACTTCTTTTATCAATTTATATACAAAGCGTTCATACTAAAAGAGTTATCAGAAATATGTATGCTACACCTTCGTCGCTCTTTGTGCCATCGGCACCTCTGTGACATTGCCTTTATCTCCGTCCTCTCCGTAGCTCTGTGTGCCTTATTATATAAGCGTTTTAGTTTATCACTCCATATTTCGGAAGAACCTTATTTATGTACACCTCAATTCCATATTTGTGGACGAGTTATAATTAACCTTTTAATCATCGTATGGAGGTTCAACACATATGGTGTGGATGCTTAGCACGTATGGTGCGAACGCTTAACACCAATGGTGCGGATGCTTTATAAGTTTGCAAAAGGCATACTATGCTTAAACTGTAAAAGGCAATTAAGAGTGTTTTACGATGTCGGATAGAATACGCATGATGAGTGACAATAAACAACATCATTGTATTTTTGTCTTAATAATAATAAGGTGTAGTAGTTTATAAAATCAGTTTAATTCCATGTAGTGGCATAAATAAAGTTTTGAATAATCCGATATAATTGTTTGATTTATCGTACAATTAAGTGTAAAAACGCCCAAAAACATGCACAAAAGCTATATGGTTTGTGCAATAGATAGTGTATTTTTAATAAAAAAAACTTGCACACATGGAAAAAAAAACAGTTCCTTTGCAGCGCATTTTTGAATTTGGAAATCAATATTAAACATTTTAAAACTTACAATTATGTCAGAAATTGAATCAAAAGTAAAGGCTATTATCGTAGAGAAGCTCGGCGTTGATGAGGCTGAGGTAAAACCAGAGGCAAGTTTCACAAACGACCTCGGTGCTGACTCTTTGGATACGATGAGAGCTCATCATGGAGTTCGAGAAGGAGTTCGGTATTTCTATTCCAGACGATAAGGCTGAGAAGATCTCTACATGAGGCGACGCTATCTCTTACATCGAGGAGAACGCTAAGTAAGGTTTACTCAAGATAAAGTACCAAGCAAAGCGTATGCCTTTGCTTGGCTTTTTTAACTTTACTTTTTTTAATTTATATTTCACGCATGGAATTAAAAAAAGAGTAGTTGTAACAGGTCTTGGCGCCGTTACTCCATTGGGTAACACTCCAGAGGAGACTTGGCAGAACATGCTGGCAGGTAAGAGTGGTGCGTCTCTATTACACATTTCGATACAACCCAGTTCAAGACGAAGTTTGCTTGTGAGGTAAAAGACCTTAACATCAATGATTACATTGACCGTAAGGAGGCTCGTAAGCTCGACCGCTACACTCAGTTGGCTATGATTAGTGCTATTCAGGGTGTTAAGGACGCTAACATCGACTTAGAGAAGGTTGACAAGAACCGCGTAGGTGTAATCTACTATGTAGGTATTGGTGGTATCAAGACATTCGAAGATGAGGTGAGTTATTACGCACAGCATCCAGAGAATGGTCCTAAGTTCAATCCTTTTCTTCATTCCGAAGATGATTGCAGATATCGCTTCTGGACAGATTAGTATGCTGTATGGATTCCACGATCCTAACTATACAACAACATCTGCTTTGTGCTTCTTCAACTAACGCTTTGGCTGCAGCATTCAACCAGATTCGTCTTGGTAAGGCTGATATTATCGTTAGTGGTGGTGCTGAGGCTGCTATTTGCGCTTGTGGTGTAGGTGGTTTCAATGCTATGCATGCACTTTCTACACGCAATGATGATCCAGAGCACGCTTCACGTCCATTCTCTGCAAGCCGCGATGGCTTCGTAATGGGTGAGGGTGCTGGTTGTCTTATCCTTGAGGAGTTGGAGCATGCAAAGGCTCGTGGTGCTAAGATTTACGCAGAGATGGTTGGTGAAGGCGAGTCAGCTGACGCTCATCATATTACTGCTTCTCACCCAGAGGGTCTTGGTGCTAAGCTCGTTATGAAGGCAGCACTTGAGGATGCAGGTTTGAAGCCAGAGGATGTCGACTATATCAACGTTCACGGTACATCAACTCCTGTAGGTGATATCTCAGAGGTAAAGGCTATCAAGGCTTTGTTTGGTGATGCTGCTTACAAGTTGAACATCTCTTCTACAAAGAGTATGACAGGTCACCTCCTCGGTGCAGCTGGTGCTGTAGAGGCTTGGCTTGTGTCATGTCTGTGAAGGAAGATATCGTTCCTCCAACTATCAACCATGAGGAAGATGATAAGGATCCTGAATTGGATTACAACTTGAACTTTACGTTCAACAAGGCACAGAAACGTGAGGTACGTGCTGCACTTAGCAACACCTTCGGTTTCGGTGGTCACAATGCTTGTGTTGTATTCAAGAAGTATGCTGAATAATATAATTGATAGAATAAAGCTCCCTTTCCGCAAGGAGAAGGAGCTTTATTTGTCTTTGTACCAAATTATCGGCATTATTCCTCACGATATCAGTTATTATAAGACTGCACTCTTGCATAAGAGCGTAGCGCGTCGTAACGCAAAGGGTAAGCCAGTAAACAATGAACGCCTTGAGTTTCTTGGTGATGCTATTCTCGATGCCATTGTCGGTGACATTGTTTATGAGCACTTCCCAGGCAAGCGTGAAGGTTTCCTGACCAACACTCGTTCAAAGATAGTACAACGCGATACGCTAAACCGCCTGGCAAAAGAGATGGGAATCTGTCAGTTGATTCTCTCTAACGGGCAGACGTCTTCGCATAACAGTTATTTAGGTGGTAATGCTTTTGAGGCACTCGTAGGCGCTCTCTATCTTGATCATGGCTACAATGCTTGTATGAAGTTTATGAAGCAACAAGTCCTTGGGAAGCTTATCAATATTGATAAGGTTGCTTACAAGGAGGTGAACTTCAAGTCAAAACTCATCGAGTGGAGCCAGAAAAATAAGGTCAATATGGAGTTCAAGCTGATTGAAAACCAAAAGGATAAACAGGGTAGTCCTACTTTCCATTTCCAAGTGATTATGGAGGGTATTCCATGTGGAGAGGGACACGGTTATTCTAAGAAAGAAAGCCAGCAAGAGGCTTCCAAACTTACGCTCCAGCGTTTGCGTCGTGAGCCCCAGTTTATAGATGAGGTTTTTGCCGCCAAAGCCAACCGTACAAAGATGGAAGAAGAACCAGTGCTCAATGTTCCTGAGACTTCACAGGACATGAACTTCATCGAAGGTTCTGAACCAAAGGTTGAGAAACATGAGAATCCTTTCCAAACAGAGGTCTTTGATGAGAAATCATCGGCTGCTGATGAAGTGAAAGAAGAACTAACTGATTCCTCTGTTGAGGAAGAAAAGAAGGCTAACAATGAGGATTTTGACCTCTCTGATATTTCTCATTCTAAGTCTATTGACCGCGAAGCTATTATCGCTGCTGCTGAGGCAGAGGCTTTTGAAAATTAATAAATAGCGGTAAAAGAATTAATAAGACAGGCGTTTACAGCCGATGGTAAGTGATAATACCTATCACATTCATCATCTTCTGTAAACGCCTGTTGCTTTTTTTGCTGTTTTGTTAGTATCTAATAAGGTACTATTTAAGGCTAATAAGCCTAATTATTTCTATTAGCCTAATAATCCTAATAATCCTAATTGGTCCAATTAGGCTAATAAGCCCAATAAACCCAATAAGCTCAATAGGGCTAATAGCCTATCAGTTTGTCATAATTTTTCACATCTTGATTTTTAATAGCTGCTCTTTTGGCTTCTAAAAGACGCCCAATTGACTTGCTAAAGGTGCCCTTTAAGAGGCTTACTAACGCCCTTTTGAAATCCAATTAAGCACCTTTTACTTTGCTGTTTTATAACTAATTGATTTCCTGTTGATTACAAGCCTACTTTTTGTATGTGCTTTTGTCGTTATTTATATATGTCTTATTTGAAATTATGTAATGATTTTTCAAATACTTGTCTGTATATTTTCGAAGTGTTTAACCCCAATCAGTCATTAGATTACAATACACATTGTGGTTAATGACTGATTGGGTTTAAAAGCCTTCGAGAAGCTTTTTATATCTCCATGATAAGCCGTTCAAACTTATCATTATCAACGCGTGAACGGTTTTTTACACGTGTTTTATAGGTGTTAATGGTGTGTACAGAGTAGTTGAGGAAGGTAGCGATACGTTCAGAATCAGTGATACCCAATCGGATAAGCGCAAAGATACGCATCTCTGTCGTAAGTTGTTTCTTATCGAGTGGCTTCTGATCTGGTTCGTCAAAGAGTTCGTTGTATCGTTCGATGAAATGGGGGAAAAGCTTCAAAAAGGTCTCATCAAAATCCACAAACATCGACTTTCTCTCTTCTCCTAATTCACTCTCTTTTAATGAAGAACGCAAGTCTTCAAATCGATGCATAGATATCTTGCGGTCAATGGAACGATAAAGTTTCTCGACTTTATTGATATATTCTGAGTTGATATAGAATGACCTACCAATATATTCATCCTTGATTTTATTCACCTCCTCCAACTGTTCGTTCTTAACTTCTAACTGTTGGTTGCGTCGTGCGATAAGTGCTTGTGCCTTCTTCAGCTTTATCATTTGCCTACGGATAAACCATCCTGCCATCAACAGTCCAATGACAAAGAGGATGAAGATTATTGCAGCCATAGCAATAGCATTGCGTTGTCCCTGCATTATCTTGTATCTATCCTGTTCGATGATAGGTAATACGCTGCTAACCTCAATCACACGCTGTCTTGCTCCATAGAAATTAGCATTTGCGAGCGACTCTCTTACATACTCCGTAGCGTGCTGTATGTCTCCTTCTTTATAGAGAAGATTAGCCAATGTACAAAGGGCAGTAGTCTCTCTGACCACTCCTTCTGTTGTCATATATGGCTGCCTGAGCAAGATAATCCATTGCCAAGTCATTCTCCTTTAGAAAGAGATAAATCCAGCCAATACAAGATGTAACAATGGCTTTGTGGTGCAAATCCACTCCTTTCTTCTGTAAGAACTGCTTTGAAAGTATCAAGAGAAGCCTCGTATTTCCGTTCCTTCATCTGTTTCATTCCAACCGCATAGAGCCATTCTGTTGAGCCTGCTGAGAGATAATGAAGTAGGGAATCGGTATATACCTGCTTGTTTCACGTATTGACTCTGGTAGGGTTCAGTGCGTGTATAGTCAGATACGTCATAGTAAAGGCGTGATGCCATGGTGTAATAAAGCTTTCTTGCATTGGGATTAGTTCCTTCCCGTGTGAATAGAGTGTAGTTCGTTGAAAGCCTCTGTATATAATCCCTGCAGACAAAAGACAGAATACTAAGTCGCAATGTGCTTCAACTTCATAGTCAGGATTCTTCAATCTGCGTGCTTCGGAAAGGAGATGATTAGCATAGGCGTAGGCAGAATCATATTGATAAGATGAATATTCTTTGAATAGCTGTCGGTCTATTTCGAATCTATCCTTCTGCTGGAATCGTTTTTCAAACGATCCTTTAATCGTTTGATTTTTCTCAAGTTTTTCATGTTCATAAAGCTTTTTTTCTTTTTCTAAACTTTGGTCGAGTTGGTGTAGCTGTTCTTCCCATTTCTCATTATTCGCAGCACTGAATAAGGGGATAATAAGAAATAATAATGACAGATATATCTTCATAAGCGTATTCATCTGAGGTATTGTTTGTTGGTAATCAGATGTTTTTTGTCATCCAATCTACTTGCAAAAATAAAACTTTTATTAATAACTACAAAAAAATATCGACTGGAACTTCTATCCAGCCGATACTTTTATGTTCTATGGGTGAGTTTTCATTAGATTACTCCCCGTAGGTAGCTATGACATTATCTTACGATAAATTTCTTTCCTTTATGGATATAAAGACCTGGTTTTAGATTCTCCTTGGATGTTGAAACCTTATTTCCTTGTAGGTCATAGTAGGCTTCATCCACAGCTGTCTTACCTGACAAACCTTCGATGCGGTTGGTCTGGTTGAGGTTATTCAAGTCGTCTGGAGAATTGACTTCAGCATCAGAGAAGAATCTGATAGCACCCAATGGAATCTTCAATTCAATACTCTTCTTATTAGCGTCGTCACTGCCATTCACCTCATCTCTATAATCATGAGTGTCATTTACCCATGCTGTGAGTGTGTGAACACCATTTGTAGCTGTCCAAGTATTCTTTCCGTTCGTACCACCAGTTGCTGAAAGTGTAATCTTCTGATGTGACTTCAGACCTCCATAGTGCTTATCGTTCCATGTGATAACACTGGTATTGCCATCAATCTGGAACTGAACACCGAGCTTTGTACCTGCTGGTACGTCTCTATCACCTGCATTAACAATCGTCGCAGTGAAGCGTACTTCATCGCCAGGATTAATGGTTTTTCTTGTCGAAGGCAACCTTTGTAACAACGAGGTCATAGCCTCCTGTGACAGGAGTATAGTCTCCGTTGTCATCCTTTTCAGCTACATTAAACTTCTTCTCACGGCTGTTATTGTTTCTTGTTAACTCATCAGTAAGTTTGTTACGATAGTCAGCTTCAGCCTTTACAGCGTGTCCTCCAGCCGTTGCTTTCCATGCTGATTGAGTTGTAAGGATAACGATCTGCTTTGCTTTCAGTCCATTCTTATAGCTTGCAGTGACGTAACTCTCCTGTCCGTCGACAGTCACCTTCACACCGATATTTACACCAGCAGGAATGTCGACATTGCTTACATTCTGAAGAGCAAACTTAAAGGTAACATCGTCTCCTTCCTTTAATGAAGTATTACCTTCGGCATTCTCCCAACGTAAACCTCGTAAAGCGACATCATATCCCTTGATACCTTCCAACGGATTGACGATACCTCCTTGCTGACTTGTGTCTGCTTCAGGGAAATCAGGTACCTTATACGTAGCGTCACTCAGGTATTCATAACCGATAGCTGCCGCACGTGCTTTGTTATTATCAGTCCATACAGGCCATGTCTGATTGTTCTTAATCTTGTCCTCGCTAACGTTTGCAATCTTAATACCATTGCTAAACTTCACGCCATCGACGTCCAAACGAATCGCACCAGTAGAGTGTTCCCATGTAGAATACTTTGTTGTCTGTCCTGCAAGGGAAGCACCAAGAATCTCTGTGTTCTTAAATTCAATACCTGTTGGGCCTGACATAACACGGATAGCATCGAAAGGAGAGTCATAAATCTTCGTATTATTGAAGACTATATTACGTACACCACCTTTGATATCAATGGCAGCTAAGTCCTCATGCCAGCTGTCGTCATTGGTTCCACAGCGTACGAGAATATTGTTGTCAAAGCTAATCTTCTGTGTATTTGTATACTTTGGACCAGGGAATACATCATTCAGATGAATACTGAAGCCATGAACATATCAGCAATATAGTTATTATAAATCTTATGACCATCACCACCATAGAGGGCAATACCGCCTGCACGCCAGATAAGTTCAATGGTATTGTAAGCGAAGGTGTTGTTCTTTTCGTCTACAGCACCCATTGTATGATCGTTCCACATTGCCAAACCGTCATCTCCGTTGTTACGAACACTACAGTTATAAACCGTTGCATTAGATGTTCCTTGGCAGAAGTTCACACCATCAGCGAAGTTATTACGGATACGACAACTGATAATCTTCAAACCATTGCTGTAATCCACTTTACCGTTGTAATCGCCTATCCAGAAGCCACACTCAAAGTGATCCTCCCATACATGATGGATAACACTTCCACCCTTGAAGACATCCATGAAGCATTTATACACTGCTTGCTGGTTATGACGACTCCTCAGATTAGAGTTAAGATAGAGGTTACAGATCTCAACATTGTTGCAGTAGCCATCTGGTCCGTGTGAGCCATTACCGCCAGAGATACCTCCTCCGAATGGATTAGGGTTCGTAAACTTAAGGTTAGTATACCACATACCAGCACCAGTAATCTTTACGTCGGATCCAAAGATGTACCAGATACCGCTCAATTCGAATGTTCCAGCAGGAATATAAAGCACCTTTGAGCCTGCATCAGCATCCTTCAAAGCTTCTTCAAAAGCCTTGAGATAATCTTTTCCTTTGACATACTTGCGGTATTTAGCATCTGTAACGTTCACCGCACCAGCAGGACATTCAATCTCTTCAGGTACAACCTCAGTCTCAATGAAGTCTACTCCATAGTCATAACCATTGGCACCAGAACTCTGAATACGGATTCTATCGCCTGCTCGGAGTGCCTTATTCAGAAGGAAGTGGGTCTCATCAAAGGCAAAGCAAGCTGTTCCACCGTCACTTTTATCAGTTGGATTACCACCAGCAAAGTACTGATACATATAATAAGATGTCAGATTGATCTGTCTGTACCCTTCTTATCATTTACATAGACATCCAACGAACCATTCAATCCCATTCCGTCAGGAGAATCAGGCATTGTAAAGCGTAATGTCACACCATTAGCATCTCCCTTCATAGTCCACTCGGCGTAGGAACCATTAGAAGGAAGGTCAACATACGACTGACGGGAAGCCTGCGAAGCTATCTCCTTACGAGACCAAGTAGGAGAGGTCTTCAATGTTGCGCCTCCTCCAAGCGTTGCTGTCTCAGAGTCGTAACGTGTGTAAGGCATCAAAGCACCCACTCGTCCCTTAGCATCAGCTGACGGGATATTCCAGTCATCAGCGTAAGATGCCTTTGACACCATCGTACCAGACAATAGAAGTGTCAGAGCGATTAATAACTTTTTTTCTTCATCATATTACTTGATTTTTGTTTTTATAAAATGAGTTCTTGAGATTAGATTTCTGATGACAAAAAAATAGAGTTTTTCATACAAGAAAGTAAAGTTAAAAAAAGCCAATTCCAAGTATATAAAAAGGGTTGTAAAAATTATTTTGCTGATTATCAGTATGTTACAAATTTATTAATTGAACTTAATACAAATAAAATCTATGGATATTAAAGGGCGACTACGGTGTTTATCGCATTTTTACTGTCAAATAACAAAGTTATATTATAGGATGTAGTTAATTAAATTAAATGTACTGATTGTGAGCTATTTATCTACTATAAGTACGCTTATAGCTCTCTGTTTCCTTTTATATTTGTAAATGACAAGCTCCTAAAAAGTAGTCTTCATAAACATTTTTTTTGTAATTTCGCTTTCGGAAATGATGAGAAATCTTGGTGTTTTTACCTGCAATATAGAATCATTAGGTTTCTTTATTCTGTGTAATGCAGAGCAAACAGTTTAATGGATTAAAGTTAGGTTTAGTATAACGAAGTGCAAACTTCAGAATGATATTTGGTATATATATTTGTTATTTGGGTAATTTAAGTAATATAGATTTAATTAGACGCATTTTATAAGTTAATTAAAGAAGATAGAGCTTGTCGTGAGACAGGCTCTATCTTTTTATTCTCTATTCTGCAAATTATAGTTGCGAGATTTACAGAACTGGCTTTTTATGGTTCTTATGTTAGTTACATAGATTGGAAATAGAATAAAAACTAATCCACTTGCATGCTATGTTTATCCTAAATTGGATGGTCTTACTAAAAGGGAATAAACTAAGCGATAAATGCAAATTGATACTATTTTATCCGCCTTCTACAAACAACTTATTCCCTTATTACTTGATATTTGTAAACTATTTTCGTACGCTTCAAAACCAATACATGCTCTTTTGGCCTCTAAAAGACGCCTAATTGACTTGCAAAAGGTGCCCTTTAAGAGGCTTACTAACGCCCTTTTGAAGTCCAATTAAGCACCTTTTGTTTTGCTAATTTATAACTAATTGATTTACTGTTGGTTGCAGACTTGCTTTTTAAGCGTGATTTTATCCTTGTTTATAGCTGTTTTATTAGAATTTATGTAATGATTTTTCAATTTCTTGTCTGTAGATTTTTAACCCCAAATCGGTTATTAGAGGCTAAACATATTTTGTTTTATTATCGAGCAGATTGTTTGGCTTTGGAACGCAGACGTAGCGGGCTACGTCAAGTTACAAAGACGGACAAGATGCCGATAAGAAAATAAAAGATGTTAGGAAACAATACCATAGTAATAAGAATTATTCATATTGTGGTCTAATGACCGATTGGGGTTAAATTTAGGTCTTTAGTAATTTGGGGTGATAATGATTCGGATAAGCTTAGGTTTCTGACGAAATGTCACACGGAGAAACGGAGGGTACGGAGGATTATTAAAACAAAGTAATGGTAGTCACGGAGGCACCGTCGGCGCGTGGAGCTACGGAGGTTGATTACGAGTGTTATCAGAGATTTTATTCACAAAGCGTTTATCCCAAAAGTTATTAGGAATCAGTACGCTATATCTCCGTCGCTCTTTGTGCCATCGGCACCTCTATGTATGGCTTAAAACTCCATTCCCTCCGTCTCTCCGTGTGCCTTATAATATAACAGTTTTAGATTATTACTCCATATTTCGGAAGAACCTTAAATGTTAATAATTGCATCCCTTTTAGCTGAAAATTTGTCGTTTTGATGCTTTTAAAGGGCTAAAAGAGTAATATTCAAGTTATATTATTTATACTTTAGGATTATAAATGAGTATTGATTATCAGTAGTTTATAAATTTTATTACTGATTTATGTTTATACAATCATCATTTTTCTTTACTTTATGAATAATGATAACTAACTTTGCCAATAAAGAAACAATCAACAAAAATAAATTTTCAATAACTAAAAACAAGATTCACTATGAGAACAATCAGAGGTAATTTGTTCGCTATTGGACTACTCTTTTCTACGGCAATGGCGTTCACGGGATGTTCTACGCTTGATGACGGAAGTTTCACAGCACCGATAACGTTGAGTGAAAAGATTGGCGGTAAGTGGGTTGTTAATTCTGTTTTGCAGACTGATGAGGCGAATGCTCGTACAAAGACATTGACAGACCTACTCGATTTTGACACGTTTGTCATCAATCTAAACCAAGATGAGGCTGGCAATCCATCGACCTTCACGGTAGAAGGTAGTGCACCACTCTTGTTGCCTACAAGTGGCACATGGAAGATGGATTACAATTTCACAAAGAGTGATAACACGCCGAGTCGACTCCTTCTCAATGACGGAAAGGCTGAGACAGCACTCACTGTAACGGCTGTGCCGGGGAATACGAAGACACTGGAATATCGTTTGACACGCAAGACAAACGGCCAGCCTTTTGTTTCTTACACTTACAATCTGACACAGGCAGTTAAATAATTTCGGAGCGTGGAAGTTTCAGTACTTATTCTCTTGGGCTTATCAAAGCTTCAAAGTCTTTTTTTTGTAGGACTTTTCTATAAGTTACCATCTTACTTTATTACTTCCTAACTCCCCTAAAATAACAGAATCAATATGAAAAAGATATTATTTGCATTGATGTGCTTGTTCCCCTTGGCATTGTTTGCTGATGGTGTAGAACTACCGAAGGCACCAAAGTGCTGGACAGTTCCTGCTGTCTTCACGGCTGATGAAGAGGTTACTTTCTATTATGATTTGACCGATGTCGGTTTTCAGGAGGGTGTTGACCTCTATCTCTGGGCATGGCAGCCAACTGAGCCAGATGCTGGTCATGGTGGCAATTCATCTGACTTTGCGAAGTTGGAATACGTTGGTAACAACATCTATAAGAAGACAATGGTACCAACACAGTACTTAACAGCGATGTTTCAAAGTTTGAAGATGATGCGTGGCCAGGCTTTTGGCAGCGTCTGAAGACGAAAGATGGTAGTATGTGGTCGGGTGTTTTCGCAGCTCCTGACAGCCGTTCTGAATTCAAGGAGTTTAAGAAATCGGGTGATGGAATCCGTTTCTTCAGTGGCAAGAAAGATAAGGGTTTCACCGATAAGTTCACCTTAGACGAGCCTTTGACGGTAGTTTTCAATCCTGATGTCTATAAGTTAGGTGAGAAGACACTGACAGAATTGGCAAAAGATGCCGACTTTGTTGAGTTTGCTGCACACTCAGGTTTGAACGATTGGACCGTACAACAGACTTTGGATGTATGGCGTCCTGCAGTGTTGGCAAAGACAGGTTTGAAGAAACTTTCTAATGGTTTGTACGTTTGGAATGTAGGTGTTCCAAGTGAATACTATGCTTATAACCCACAAGATGCAGGGCAGGCAGACAAGCCAACCATCCTTGCTGATCCCGATGAAAAGGCAGCTTTTCAGCTTGAAAATATGACTTATCTTATCGTAAAGGTCATTAAGGATGCTGCAGGAGCTAACCAGTGGGGTGTGAATAGTGGTGACCAAAAGCAAAAGGCAGGTACGGCTACTCCTTATCCAGACCCTGTTTTCTCTTATTTCCCAACACGTCTAAGCAGTAAGGACATCCTTACGTTGACGCGTGAATACAATGAGCGTACGGCTGGTGACTTGAAATATACTATCGTGGCAGGTACAAAGACGATTACTGGTACTATGCCTGGCGTGCGCGATAAGCGTGAGGCAACACTCGACTTGAACAAGGAGTTGCAGGGTGTGGAAGCTTCTGAGCTGAAGGTAACAGTAAAGGATCAGCACGATAAGACGGTTGTCACATCAACAATACCGCTCGTTGTGGCTGATAAATAACGGAAGAGGAGAGAATGATTCCTCGTCTTATTCAATCCATAAAAGCATTAAATTCTATGAAACTAACAATAAAAAATAAACTATCGGGACTCATCCTCTTTGCGTTGATGATGTTCTGTAGTCAGGTATCAGCACAGGACTTCACTGCTACTGGTACGGTATCTGATAGCGGTCATGAACCACTTATTGGTGCTTCGGTGAGTGTTGTAGGCGGTAAGGTGGGTGCTATCACTGATATTGATGGTAATTTCACTATCCAGTGCCGACAAGGTGATATGCTCGAAATCACCTATGTAGGCTATACAAGTCGTAAGGTGCAGGCAGGAAAAGGCTTGAAAGTTGTGATGGAAGAGGATGCCAAGACACTTGATGAGGTGACTATTGTGGGCGTTGGATACGGTAAGATGCGCAAGAGCGACCTTACGGGTGCCATTGCCTCAGTCAATTCTAAGGATATGAAACAGGGTGTGATCACCTCTACTGAGCAGTTGTTGCAAGGTAAGGTGGCTGGTCTTTCTATCGTACAAAGCTCTGGAGCTGTTGAGTCAGGTGCTTCTATCCGTCTTCGTGGTGGTACGTCTTTGTCGGCAAGTAATGGTCCGTTGGTTGTTGTAGATGGTATTCCAGGTGTTGATATCAACTCTGTACAACCTTCAGAGATTGTCAGCATGGATATTCTCAAGGATGCCTCTGCTGCGGCTATCTATGGTTCTCGTGGTGCAAATGGTGTTATCATCATTACTACCAATCGTCAAGGCTCAGACACTGAGGTGAATACTATTCAGTATAATGGCTATGTTGCCTTAGCTTCTGCAGCCAAAACACTCGACTTACTATCGGCTAATCAGTGGCGTAGTTATGTTCGTTCTACAGGTAATATGAGTGCTTTAGACTTTGGAGCAAGTACCGACTGGCAGAAAGAACTTATGCGTACAGCTGTCTCTCATGGGCATAATATCAACTTCTCATCGTCTAAGAAGAACCATGGATACCGTGCCAGCTTCACTTATAACAACAATCAAGGAGTCATAAAGAACAATACTATGAACCGACTTGCTGGTTCTCTCTCTGCTTATCAGACTGGAATGAATGGTCGTTTACGCTTGGATGAGGGCATCAATACTAACTTTGACAGTTGGCATCCAGTCGATAACCGTATCTTTGAACGCATGACTAACCTTCAACCAACCTTCCCTGTCTATAATCAAGACGGCAGCTATGCTCAATTCAATGGTACAAACACAGAGAATCCAGTTGAGTTAAACAACAACAGAACCGAAGACCGCAAGCGTCATCGCTTCTTAGGCTACTTGAAGGCAGAGCTTTCTCTCCTCGAAGGATTGGTTGCTACGGTCAATACATCCTATGAATTCAACTCTGTTAAGTCGGGCTTATACAAGCCTACTTACGCTCGAATGGAGGGACAGAGTGAGCATGGATGGGGTCAAAGAATCTATGATGACTATACAAATAAGCAGTTAGAACTTTACTTAACATACGATAAAAAGTTCGCAGACATCCACCATTTGAATCTTATGGGTGGTTATTCTTACCTCGATAACACCTATGAAGGCTTCAGTTCAACACGCTCTGGCTTCGATTCTGATGCTTTCGGATATAACAACTTAGGTGCAGGAACAGACCACAGACAGGGAGATGTAGGTTCTTATAAGGGTGAATCAAAACTCATTTCGTTCTTTGGTCGTGTGAACTACAGCCTGATGGACCGCTATATGCTTACTGCTACGCTGCGTAATGATGGTTCTTCTCGCTTCGGTCAGCACCATAAGTGGGGCGTATTCCCTTCTCTTTCTTTGGCTTGGCGTATCTCAGAAGAGCCTTTCATGGCTTCAACACGTGAGTGGCTCGACAACTTAAAGCTTCGTGCAGGCTTCGGTGTGACTGGTAATCAGAATGGTATTGGCGAATATAAGTCGCTTTCTATCCTCTCTGCAGCAGGTTCTGCCTACTACGATGGGACTACAGGAACATGGAAGAACTCCTACACACAGATTCAAAACCCTAACCCTGACCTCAAATGGGAGTCAACAGCACAGTGGAACCTTGGTGTTGATTTCTCTCTATACAATAGATTGAATGGTACGTTAGAACTTTACTATAAGAAGACTTCCGACCTCCTTTGGACTTATCCAGTGCCACAACCTCCATACCTTGTGGGTACGATGTTGGCGAATGTTGGTGACTTAGTAAACAAAGGATTTGAGCTTACTTTGGGTTATAAAGCAGTCCGTACGAAGGATTGGACACTTGATGCTAACCTCTCTCTTGCCTACAACCACCAGGAGATTACAAAGCTTTCTAACGACCAATATCAGGCAGTAGGACTTCAAGCAGGTCCATTGCACAGTGTTCGTGGTATGTCAAACACCTACGCACAGGTCATCAAAGAGGGCTTTCCAGCAGGTGCCTTCTGGGGTCCTCATTGCACAGGAATCTCAGACGACGGCAAGTATATGCTTGAGAAAGACGAGAATGGAAAGGTGAAGGAAGGCTATTTAGGCTCAGCAATGCCTAAGTGGAACCTTGGTCTTTCACTCAATGCAACATGGCGTGACTTCGATGCAAGCGTAGCTGCTTATGGTATGTTCGGACAGAAGGTACTGAATGTTAGCCGCATGGTGATGTATGATCCAACACGCTTCCCATCACAGAACACCCTCGACGACTTCATGAAGAGCGGTATTACTGATAATCCAACTTTCTCTGATTACTTCATAGAGAATGGTGATTTCTTCCGTCTTCAGTCTATCACTTTGGGTTATTCTGTTCCGATGAATGCAGTGAAGAAGATGGGTCTTAGTCGTCTACGTTTCTATGTGACAGGCGAAAACCTCTTCTGTATTACAGGCTATAAGGGTATCGATCCAGAAGTAAGTGTACCAGACAACGTACTGAACTCACCTGGTATTGACTTCTTCAACAGTTATCCACGACCACGCACTTTCTCATTGGGTGTGAACATTGGCTTCTAATCTTACCGTAACATTCAACATTATAAGAACATAATTATTATGAAACGATTGAATATTAGCATATCAAATATCCTTCCTGGACGGAAGGCTTGGTTAGGAGTAGGACTGCTCTTGGCAATGGCTTCCTGTACTGACCTTAACGAACAACTTTACGATAAGGTGTCGCAGGATGACTATGGCAAGACTTCTTCTGAGGTAGCAACCATCGTTGGAGGTGCTTACGCTACTCTCCGAGGCTATGGTTCAGGTACTCCTGAGGGTGCAGGTATCATCTGTTATCCTACTTGTGAGTATGTCTTCTTCACACAGGAGTGCTCAAGTGATGAGGCATGTATCCCAACCCGTGGTACAGACTGGTATGATGGTGGTCGCTATCAGCAGTTCCAACGCCACAACTGGGACGCTAAGAACTCTGGTATCCTCTCTGTTTGGCGATATAACTTCACTGGTGTTTCAAAGGTGAATGCCATCATCTATCAGGTAGAACAGAGTGGACTGACCACAGAGGATAAGCAGAAAGTGGAGGCAGAGTTGCGTGGCTTGCGTGCTTACTACTATTACAACCTGCTCGACTGCTTTGGAAACGTACCTGTTGTGACCGACTTCACGCAGAAGGAACTCCCAACAAATACTCCGCGTAAGGATGTCTTTGCCTTCATTGAGAAGGAACTCAAGGAGATTATCCCACTCTTGCCTTCTGGCATTACCTACGGTCGTTTTACCCAGAACGTAGCCAATACGCTCTTGGCACGACTCTATCTCAATGCCGAGGTGTTTACTGGTACGGCTCGTTGGCAGGACTGTCTTGATGCTTGTAATAAGGTTCAAGGCTATTCGCTGACTGCAAATTATAAGGCAAGTTTCGCTATTCAGAACGAGAAATCTCCTGAAATCATCTTCGCAATACCTTACGATCACAAGCAGGGAACCGTAGGTAACTATCTTGCAAGTATGACCTACCACTATAACCAGAAGTTGGCTTTCGATCCAGCTGGCGTTTATCAGTGGTGTGGTAACGGTATCTGCGCACAGCCTGGACTCTACTCATCATTCGATGCGAAGGATGTACGTCGCCAAAGTCTGCTCATCGGTCAGCAATATAGTGCTAAGGATGGTTCTGAAGTACTGATGGATGATGGCTCACCATTGAACTATACGGAGGAGATTGACAACTTCACCGATGCTGCTAAGAATGCTGGTGCACGTCTGAACAAGTACGAATGGAGTGCTAATGACTCTTGGGAGCGTGACAACGATTGGGTACTAATGCGCTATGCAGAGATTTTAATGATGCAAGCAGAGTGTAACTTCCGTTTGGGTTACACCTCAACAGCACTCACTTATATCAATCAGATTCGTAAGCGTGCAGGCCTTGACGACCTCACAACGCTCACCCTCGACGATCTTGACACAGAGTGGAAGCACGAGTTTGTATTTGAGAATCTGCGCCGTACAACCAACATCCGCTTTGGAACTTACTTCAAAGCGTGGTGGGAGAAGCCAGCCGATCCTGCCGACAAGCATACAGGTATCTATCCAATTCCACAAGAGGAGTTGAGCAAGAACCCTAACTTAAGCAGAATCCGGGCTACGAAAGTTAATTTTTGATGGGTTTAGTGTTATAAAGATGCCCAATGGTACGGCAGGGATTTTAGGTCCATGCAGTTGCCATTGGGTTTTAAGGGCTTTATTAGAGAAGCTTTATACTGCTTGGAATAAGCTACTAACGCTTACGAAAACAGCCCCTTTTATGATGCAACAACCCATGTAATATCAAGTTAATAACATGACTTTCTCCTATAGAAAAGCTGTCTGTGGCAAATTACTTTCATGAAAAGAAATATTTATTATCGTGAAAAGAAATATTTATTATCATGAAAAGAATTCTTTTTCTTCATGAAAATAATTCGGAGAAGATGACTTTTTATACTATTAGAGTTTACCTTTATGGTATTTAAAGTTTATCTTTGTGCTAACGAAAGGGCATCTTTTTCAAAGCAATAGAAAGTAGGGTAGAGGTGGCAACGTAATAAGTAAAAAATTACCTATACCTACTTAAAGAATGGGAAGGTCAGCAAAGAGAACATTAAACAAGATGAAGTTGAAATCAGTATTTACATTTGCAGCTGTCTCAGGATTGCTTTTTGCGTCTTGTGCAGACAGCTATGAGGGTGCACCTAAGAAGACTGAAGGCAGCCAACAGGCTACGCAAGTTGTGCCTGTTGCCGTTACGAAGTCAAACACCATGCAGGTGTATGCACATTATATGCCTTGGTTTGAGACGACCACATCCAACCCTAAGAACGAAGGAAAGTGGGGTTATCACTGGACAATGAAGAACTGTGACCCTAACAAGACCGATGCTAACGGCAAAAGACAGATAGCTTCACACTATTATCCACAGATAGGTCCTTACGCAAGTGGCGATGAGGCTGTGTTGGATTATCAGTGTTTGCTGATGAAATATGCTGGATTGGATGGTGTGATGGTTGATTGGTATGGCATTAATAGTGATAATTCAATCGCCTTACATAAGTCGAATACCGAAGCACTCTTCCGTGCCTTGAAGCGTGCAGGACTCAAGATGAGTGTCGTTTATGAAGACAGAACACTCAGAAGGGGTGACGGATAAGGTTGGAACAGTACGTCAGGACTTACGTTATTTAGCTGAGAACTTCTTTAAAGATGATAGTTATGTGAAGGTTGAGGGTCGTCCATTGTTATTAGACTTCGGTCCTATTCATATGGAATCGCCAAAAGACTGGTATCGTAGTTTCTCTATCCTCACTACAAAACCGATGTTCCTTGTACTGGAAGGAAAGATGGGCAGTGTCAATAATGCTACTTATTCAGACAATGCACAAGGTGTTTATACGTGGGTAAATCCTAATCCTAACTATGCGATAGCTAAGGATTATAAGTGCTTTGTAGGTGGTGCTATGCCCGGTTTCTGGGACTATTACAAAGAAGGTGAGGGCGGTACAGGTTATCAAACCTACAATGCTGAGAACGGAGCGTTGTTCCAGCGACAGCTTGATGCAGCCCGGCAGGCAGGTCTGAAGTATCTGCAAATAAGCACATGGAACGACTATGGCGAGGGAACTACTATCGAACCAACCTTGGAGTATGGGTATAAATACCTCCTCATGTTGCAGAAGTTCACCGGCGTAAGCTATCAGCAAGCCGACTTAGAACTTATCTATCGCTGGTATCAAGCACGTGTTGCACAACCTAATAATGCGAAGGTAAAGGAGGCTTATAACGCCCTTGTACAGTTGAAGACGGCTGAGGCAAAGGCATTGTTAGATGCTGTTAATGGTAAGAATTAATATTATTAAAATCTCAATAAATGAAAACAGAACGTTTTAAAAATCTCTTTTTAGTGCTGTGCTTTGCACTTCTTCCAATGGCAATGATGGCAAAGCAGGAAGCTACGGTAAGTTCACCTTCGGGCAATCTGACGCTGACAGTGGGTGTTGATAATGCTGGACGACCTTATTATTCTTTACGTCGTGGTGGGGAAGTAATCCTTCTCCCTTCAGCCTTGGGAATGAAACTGAAAGATGGAAGTCTTGATAGTGACTTCCGTGTTGTGGCTTTTGCAAGAGCTACAAAGGACGAAACGTGGCGCCAACCATGGGGAGAAGAAGTCGATGTGCGCAACCATTATAACGAGTTGACTATGAAGTTGGCACAGAAGAAAGGACTGCAGCGACAGCTGAATATCGTCTTCCGTGTCTTTGACGATGGTATGGGCTTCCGTTATGTATTCCCAGAGCAAAAGCAGTTGAAGGACTTTGTCATCACAGATGAGGCTACAGAATTCTGTTTTAAGGGCGATCCAGAGGCATGGACATTGCCTTATGATGCTGGTTACTATGAGGGACTGTGGACAAAGGACCACTTGAGTAAGAAGGGAAAGGTATGCACTCCTGTTACTATCGAGGCGAAACCAGACCTTTATATGATGCTTCACGAGGCAAATCTGACAGACTATTCTTCGCTGAATGTTAAGCCTGTAGAGACAAAAAGATGGTAACGTAAGATTGAAGGCTGAGTTGGTTCCATGGTCAAATGGCGACTTGGTACGTGCAAAAAGCTCCTTTCGTCAGTCCTTGGCGTATGTTGTCAGTGGAGAATAAGGTGGGCAGTTTGATTACAAACCGTGTCATGTTGAACCTCAACGACCCTTGTAAGATTAAGGATATATCATGGATTACAACAGGAAAGTATGTTGGTGTATGGTGGTCTTACCACATGCAGACAGCGACTTGGGCTATAGGTCCTAAGCATGGTGCCACAACCGAGAATACAAAACGCTATATCGACTTTGCTGCACAGCATGGTTTCAAGGGCGTATTGGTTGAAGGTTGGAACTATGGATGGGAAAACGACTGGGGTAAGGAAGGTGATAAATTCAACTTCACAAAGGCTTATCCTGATTATGACTTTGAGGGATTGCAGAAGTATGCACTGTCAAAGGGTGTCTCACTCATCGCTCACAACGAGACAGGTGGTGCTGCAAAAAACTATGAGAACCAGTTGGAAGAAGCCTTCTCCCTCTATGAGAAGATGGGCATCAAGGCTGTTAAGACGGGTTATGTCAATAATCTAATGGACGATAAGGAGCACCAGCACTCTCAATATGGTGTGCGTCACTATCGCAAGGTGATAGAGGCTGCAGCCCACCACCACATTATGGTGGTTAATCATGAGCCTGCTATGCCAACTGGTTTACAGCGTACTTATCCAAATCTTATCGCCAGTGAGGGTGTTAGAGGGCAAGAGTGGAATGCTTGGGATGGCAATGGTGGTAATCCTCCTTATCATCTTTGTGTACTTCCTTTCACTCGTCAGTTGGCTGGACCGATAGACTTCACACCAGGTATCTTTAACCTTGAAGGTAGGGTTTATCCTAATACGCATCCGCACACAACACTTGCTAAGCAGTTAGCTGAGTATGTTGTTATTTATACTCCATGGCAGATGGCAGCCGATGAAATCGAAAACTACAAGGATCAACCAGCCTTTGCTTTCATCGAGGCAATGCCTTCTAACTGGCAAAAGACTGTGATTCCTATGGCGGAAATAGGTAAGTATATCGTTACTGCACGTAAGGATCGCGATAGTGAGAACTGGTTTGTTGGAGGTATGAGTGACGAGAATGCACGTGATATCAAGTTGAAACTCGACTTCCTTTCACCCGGTACAAGTTACAAGGCTATCATCTATAAGGATGGTCCTGACGCTGAATACGATAAGAATCCTTATTCTATGACGATCGAACAGCAGGTGGTTAATAGCGAAACTGTACTCAACTTGCACTTAGCAAAGAGTGGTGGTTTTGCTATCCAGTTGGTTTGTTTGAAATAAGATAACTTTTTAAAAGATGATTATCAAGCCTTTACGATTGTTTGTCTGGGCTTGGTAATCATCTTTTCTTTTGTACTATTGGGTAAATGTCTACCCCTTATGAAGTGGGTCATTAACGCCTTACGATACCGCTTATCATGCCAATCATGATTCTCTATAACGCTTTTCTTTCTCTGTGTTGATATCCCGCACATATGGTGCGGATGGTTAGCACGAGTGGTGTGGGGCGTTAGCACCAATGGTGCGGAGGGCTAAACACGATGTAATACGTTGTTAGTATAGTTATTGTATAGCATAGAAAGAGTAGGAAAGAATCCTATTTAAACCCAAATCGGTCATTAGACCACAATGTTTCAGGAATTCTTGTTTTGTGTTGTTTCCTAACATCTTTTATTTTCTTGTCGGCATCTTGCCTGTCTTTGCAACTTGACGTAGCCCGCTACGCCTGCGTTACAAAGACAGACAATCTGCTCGACAATAAAACAAAACCTGTTTAGGCTCTAATAACCGAGTTGGGTTTAAGTTATTCTTTTTTACCTTCAAAACTTGTTTTATTAGAATATTTTCGTTAGTTTTGCATTGTATAATGCGCACATAGATTAGATAGTAAAACACTACTGGTTAGGTGATTGATAATGATTTTATTGATGTTGTTTGTTGTAATGGGAAACAACTTTGTATTACATCTATATCATCTTTGCAGCCGTAAAAACATAGAGAATATGAAAATTAATAGGTTAATCGTTACTTTGGGTATGATGGCTATTGCCATAACCACACATGGTCAGACCTCAACTATATCGGGTGTATTACTCGATTCTTTGACCCATGAGGGCGAACCATACGCCACTATCAGAGTCTACAAAGGTAAGAAAAGCGAAACACCAGTGGCTATGTCAGTGACAGAAAAGGACGGAAAGTTCTCTCAAAAGGTAACAGGACAGGGCAGCTATATTGTTTCCTTCACTTCAATGGGTCGTAAAGAGATTCTGCGTAGGGTACAACTTACGGAGGCTGGAGGCACAATCGACCTCGGAAACCTCCTTGTTCAAGACGATACAAAGCAGCTGAAAGGGGTTGAAGTCGTGGCTCAGAAGCCGCTTGTAAAGATGGAAACCGACAAGATGACCTACGATGTACAAAGCGACAACGATGTCAAGACGAACACCGTACTTGATATGTTGCGTAAGGTTCCGATGGTTACTCGTGGACGGACAAGATAACATCACCGTCAATGGACAAGGTTCCTTCAAGGTCTATGTGGACGGAAAACCTAACGTAATGTTCTCTTCCAATCCTTTCACAGATATTCAAAGCGATGCCTGCTTCGGCTGTGAAATCAATCGAAGTAGTCACAAACCCCGGTGCAAAAATATGATGCAGAGGGTGTCGGTGGTGTGCTGAATATCGTTATGAATAATGCTGATGGAAAGGCTAAAAACGAAGTTGAACGGCTACAACGGTAGTATTGCTGCCACCATAAGCAACAAGGGATATCGTGGTTCAACTTTCTTGAGCGGACAACAAGGAAAGCTCACTTACGAGTGCTAACCTGATGGTTTCAAAAAGGTAAGGCAGGCGGAACAGAAACAGAGATGCGCCGTACTTCATCTGATGGGTCACGTATGGACTATTGGCAGAGGGGTAATACCAATTTTAATTTTACGATGGGTAATATTAGCTTAGGCTATGAACTCGACTCTATGAGTAATATTGGTGCTACCTTCGGGTTGACTGGTCACACGATGAAAAACGATGGTCACCCTACGACAACCTTCTCTGGTGGAAGCTATGGAACCGGTTTCACGTATGGTAATCAGATGACGATGGAGAATAAGAGTACGTCGTTTAACGGAAGTGTTGACTATCAACGTTTCTTTAATAAGGCACGTACAAGTAGTTTGACATTGAGTTATCTCTTCACAACCTCACCTGCAGAAAACAACAATCGACGCATTTATGACGCCTTACCAGCAGGTGTGTCGATCCCTTTAATAGACCTTTATTCGGCTGCAAAGATGCGTGGAACGGAGCATACTGTGCAGGTTGACTTCACGACTCCATTAGGAAAAGGACAGACATTGAGTACTGGTTTGAAGTTTATTTCTCATCGCAACTCGTCTGACTCTAAGTTCTATGACATTACAGGAGGTACAGAGGTTTATAATGCAGCTAACAGTGTGAACTATAAGAACACGCAGAGTATCTTGGCAGAGTATGCTGAGTACAGTGCGACAATGGGTAAGTTGGGTGCAAAGGCAGGTCTGCGTTATGAACATACGTGGGAGAAGGTGAACTTTATTGTTGGTTCTGGTGCCGACTTTAAGAAGAATTATGGAAGTCTTGTTCCCTCTGCCAGCCTCAGTTATAACATCTCTGGCGGTGTCAACTTAGGCTTGAATTATAACATGCGCATCAGTCGTCCGGGTGTTAGTTACCTCAATCCATATATCGACCGTTCTAATCCAACAGTCTTGAGTTATGGTAATCCGAACCTATCGGTTGAGAAGAGCCACAACGTTAGCTTAGTATTCAATTACTTTACACCGAAGTTTATGATGAATATGACGCTTGGTGAGGCTTTTGCCAACAACCAGATTGAGCAGTATTCATTTATGAACGGAACAGTGCTGAACACAACTTATGGCAATATCGTGCGTAGCCGTTGGACTAACTTCAGCACCTTTATGAACTATGCTGTCACACCTAAGACACGTATCATGCTCAATGGTGGCGTTGACTATGGAGATATTCGTTCAGAGCAGTTGGGCGAACACAACTTTGGATGGCAAGCAAGCGCATTCTTGGGCGTACAACAAACCTTCCCATGGAAGCTGAATTGGAGTATATTTATGGGTGGACTGACAAAGAAACGTTCATTGCAGGGATATAGCGGAGGCTTTAATATGTTCACGTCAACCCTTTCAAAGAGTTTTATCAAGGACAAACTCAATCTTAGTTTGATGTATTTCGTACCGTTGACAGGCAAGATGCACATCAAGCAATACAGCCATGGTGCTGATTTCGAGAACCACATGAATATCACGATACCAGCACAACACGTGGCATTAACCATCACTTGGAACTTTGGAAACACTAAAAAGCAGTTCCAAACACATGAGAGTAAGATTTCAAATGACTTCCAAGAGAAGAAGAATGACCAACAAATGAATGGTGTTGGAATGGGTGCTGGCACTGGTATGTAGTCCTATTTCCGAATTATTTTCATGAAAATAAATATTTCTTATCATGAAGAAAAATATTTCTTGTCATGAAAATAATTCTTTTCGTTCATGAAAATAATTTATAGTTACGGTCTTTCTGTAGGATAAACATACGTAGAATGTTGTTTTCCCATATGTTTATTCTACGTAAAAGGAGCATAAAAAAGAAGCGATATCAAGGTGTATTTGATATCGCTTTTTCCTTTCCTTGTGTTTTGTAAATACTTATTAGTAAACGTGTTAAAGGTAACACAAGTTTGTATCACACAAACTTGTGTGACACAAACTTGTGTGATTGCTATTTTATTACTATATTTGCAGTCGTAAGACAAGCTAAAACGTAATCGTTATGTGCAAGAAATTTGTTTATGGAGTAGCTGTTTCCGATTATAACTTCATAGGAAGAGAAGTGGAAACAAAGCGATTGATGAATAATTTCAGAGGTGGTATCAATACCATTCTGATGTCTCCTCGTCGACTGGGAAAGACTTCCTTGGTGATGCGTGTGTGTGAAAAGCTGAAGTCAGAAGATATTATAACGATTTATTTAGACATCTTTGGATGTAAGAGCGAGTATGACTTTTACAACCGTTTGGCGTCAGAAGTACTGAAGCAGACGGCATCAAAGCAGAGTATGTGGCTCGAGGAGGCAAAGGAATTCTTGTATAGACTTACGCCAAAGATATCATTCAGTCCAGAACCGAATAGTGATTTTGCTATTTCTTTGGGTATAACTCCGACGACACATACACCAGAAGAAGTGCTTGAGATGGCTGAAAAGATTGCCATAAAGAAAGGAAAGCAGATTGTTGTCTGTATTGATGAGTTCCAACAGATAGGTGAGATGACTGATAGTAAGCATGTACAGGCACGATTAAGGAGTGTATGGCAACATCAGAAGCACGTATCTTCATCGTCTTTTTCGGTAGTAAGCATCACTTGATGAGTAGCATTTTCCTACACCGCAGTATGCCTTTCTATCAGTTTGGCGACTTGATAGTGCTCGACAAGATACCATCGGCTGAGTGGGTGGAGTATATTGTCAGTCATTTTGCAGATGGTAAGAGGACTATCAGTCCAGCCCTTGCGGAGGAGATATGCAGCTTCACCGACAACTATTCAGCATACGTTCAGCAGTTATCTTGGCTCGTTTATACACAGAAGGAAGAAGGAGAGCCAGTGGATGAAACCGATATCAAGCAGGCAACAGACGACCTTTTAGCAACGAATGAGGTACTCTTTATGCAGATGGTTGAACCCCTCTCGGAGTATCAACTTAACTTTCTGCGTGCCTTATGCTCTGGTGTTACGAAGGACTTTGGACTTGCAAAGATACGAGAGAAATATCAATTGGGTAGTTACTCGAATATCAACCGATTGCAGAAAGCACTCCTTGAGCGTGACTTGATAGAAAAGCGTGGGACGGAGTTGTCTATTACTGACCCTGTTTTTGCCAAGTGGTTCCAACGAAAAATGATGTTTTAAGAATTAGAGGAGGCATAAAATTAAAGGAGTCAAGTCAATAGTTTTTATCGTATTACATACTTTTCTTATACGAAGAAACTATTGGCTTGACACCTTTAATCGACTTTATTATAGTCTTATTCCTTATCCATAGTGTAGCATTACTCCGTTATCATCTTACGTGATATGCGTAGGAGGATGGCAAAGAGGATAACTGCAGTGATGAAACCAGCGATGGCATCAATGAGATAATGCGCTTGAATATAAACTGTGGCACAGCAAAGCAGAAGATAGAAAGGTGCAAGGATGGCCAAAAGTTTATAGTTGCGATCGTGCCAAAGGAGTAACATACAGATGGTGCTGACACCAACGTGTGAGCTTGGGAAGGCTGCAGTAGGACGCTCTCCAGCTGCTTTAGCATCCTCAACGAGGTGATAGAAGATGCCATCAGTATATCCTGGGCTTGGTAAACACTCCTGATGATGGTTGAAGTAGTCGTGAACATTAGGGAAGATACCCGCTGTCACGTTCTGTAAACCAATCGCCTTATAATAGAAGGTAGGTCCTGTTACAGGCACGAAGATGAAGATGACGTAATAAATAAAGAAGGAAGAGAGGATGATAAAGGTAGCTCTATTAAACTCCTTATAGTACCAGCCGAAGTAATAAACAGCCGTTGCGGCTATCATTGGATAGTAGGCTGCATAGCCCATGTCGAACAACTCGCTAAAGATAGGACCCGGTAAAGCCTTTGAGAAGAGTAGGGCTGGCTGACAACCAAAGAGGTCTTGCTCCCATTGCGCAAAGAGATGGTCGAGGTTGGGCAGGTGTCTATTGATTTCAAAGGTGTCAGGATACCACCATGCAAGCAGTCCTAACTGTACGCCAACACGTAGGAAACGAGTCGCTCTACAGGGAGCTAAGCGATAAACCACCCACATAGCAGCTGTCAAAGCAACGATGCGTAGACGCCCGAATATCATTGCCTGTGGGTTGTTAATAGTGGTGTACATAAAGAAGATGACGATGAGTGTCAACACCAAGTAAGCCATTACCACCCATTCGTATGCCATAAGTCCCTTTACGGGCTTCTTTTCTAATTTAAATAAGTCTATGATGAATTGTTTCATTGTTTGTTGTTATTGGGCTTATTAAGTCTATTAGCCTTATTAGCCTAATTGGGCCAATAAGGCTAATAATGATTAGCTAAATTACAGCCAGCCTTCTTTTTTATACCATTCAATTGTCTCTTTCACGCCTCGTTTGAGGTCATATTCAGGCTTATAGCCTAACTCTTCAATCGCAGGGCGGATGTTACAACGCCAGTTACGCTGCTTTAGAATCTGGTATTTGTCGTTGTTTAAAGCCGAAATCTTACCTGTCGCATGTCCGATAAGGTCGCCAAAGAACGTGACAATACGTAATACCCATATTGGAGCTGTGATGCGAATCCACCAAGGACGACCTAACTCCTCGTGGATAAGGTCGCTAAAGGTAGTACTCTGGTAGACCTTTCCATCACTTAGGAAGTAGGCACTACCTATCTTTCCGTGCTCAAGTGCAAGGAAGGTAGCTTGTACCACGTCTTTAACATATACGAAGGTGATATCCTGCTGTTTATAGCCAACAGCGAAGTCGCTATGCCCCTTGATGCTTTTTGCCATTAGGAAGTAATCCTTCTCACGTGGTCCATAAACGCCAGTTGGGCGCAAGATGATATAAGGGAAGGACGAAGGCAACAACTGTTCAGCCTCCAACTTACTCTTACCGTAGGCTGTGTTAGGCTGTGGAGTATCTGTTGGCTCTATCTCTTTATAAGGTTGTTGCTCTCTGATAGCGCCAAAGATACTAAGGCTTGATAGGAAAACAAAACGCTCCAAGGCTGATTAAGCGCTTGAAGAGCCTCTACAAAGTTGCGCGTACCATCTCGATTGACACGGAAGAAATCCTCCTTATTCAAGCATTTTGTCACACCAGCGGCATGAACAACATAGTCAAACTGATGTCCAGAGAGCTGTTCTTTTAGTTTATCGACAGATGAGAAGTCTAATTCTATGAAATGAATCCGCTCATCCTGGAGGTATTCTCGTGAGGAAGTACGGCGTACTACCGCCCAAGTTTCCATACCCCTGCGCAGTGCTTCCTCCACGATAAAGGAGCCAATGAAGCCCGATGCGCCTGTTATAAGTATCTTTTTCATTAAAAATTTCGTTGCAAACGTTTGCAAAGATACAAACTTTTTCGTTACTTTGTGGAAAATAACAAAACTCAAGTTTCGGTTTTTAGATGTTTTGTATGTAATGAACAGCATTGCAACTAAGTATCAAACCGTTTTGTCTCGGTCTACCGGACATATGCTACGGCTATTTCGGACAACTTGTCCGAAGCCTCCGGACAATGATGTCCGATGGCTTTTAAGACTGCTTAGGATAACCTTTACTTGAGTTCAAAACAACTAATTCCACTATGAGGAAAGAAAAGAAAAGCAGCAAGCGATTGACTAAGAAGCAGCTTGCAGAGAAACTCATGAGTTTCTTTCAGACACAACCCGACGAGACATTTAGCTTTAAACAGATATTTCATGCACTCAAGTTGACCACCCATCCAGCCAAAATGTTGGCGATAGATGTGATGGAGGAATTGGCGTGGGACGACTTCCTGTCAAAGGTTGGAGAGAGTGCTTACACGTTGAATACCAAAGGACAGGTGCAGGAAGGTACCTTTATCCGCAAGGCTAATGGTAAGAATACATTCCTGCCAGAGGATGGTGGTACACCAGTCTTTGTCTCTGAGCGTAATTCTATGGCGGCTTTGAACGGCGACCAAGTGAGAGTTCAGTTCATGGCACGCCGTCAGAATCATATAAAAGAGGCAATGGTCATCGCGATACTGCAACGGAAGAAAGACACCTTCGTAGGAAGGTTGCGTGTCGAGAAGGACATTGCCTTTCTTGTAACACAGGAGAATCTCTTTATTCATGACATCCTTATTCCTAAGAAGAAACTGAAGGGAGGAAAGACAGACGACCGTGCTTTGGTGAAGATAACGAAGTGGCCTGATGCCGACCATAAGAACCTTGTGGGCGAAGTGGTGGACGTCTTGGGTGAAGCTGGTGACAATGATGTAGAGATGAACACCATCCTTGCACGAGTATGGCTTGCCTTATAAGTATCCTAAACGTGTCGAGGATGCTGCCGAGAAGATAAGTGCTGAGATCACAGCACAGGACTATGCGGAACGTGAAGACTTCCGTGACGTATGGACTTGTACGATAGACCCACGTGACGCAAAGGACTTTGACGATGCACTTTCTATCCGAAAGTTAGAGAGTGGACTGTGGGAAGTGGGCGTACATATCGCTGACGTGTCGCATTATGTCAAGGAAGGAGATATTATCGACCGTGAAGCGCAACAGCGTGCGACGTCGGTTTATCTTGTAGACCGTACTATCCCGATGCTTCCCGAGCGCCTTTGTAACTTTATCTGTTCGCTCCGTCCAGACGAAGAGAAGCTTGCTTTCAGTTGTATATTCAACCTTGACGATGAAGCAAACGTAAAGGCTTACCGCATTGTGCACACGGTTATCAAGTCAAATCGTCGTTATGCCTACGAAGAGGCACAGCAGATATTAGAAGACAATGGCGTTGTTGACGGTACGGGCGAGCCTGCTCCAAACCCAGGAAAGGCAGGATATAAAGGCGAGAATGCCGAACAAATCGTTACACTCGACCGTCTTGCGAAGTTGATTCGTGGTCGTCGTATGAAGGCAGGAAGCGTGAAGTTCGATTCAGAAGAACTCCACTTCGACATTGATGAGAAGGGTAAGCCAATCCGTTGTTACTTTAAGCGTTCAAAGGATGCCAACAAGTTGATTGAAGAGTTTATGCTCTTGGCTAATAAAACAGTAGCAGAAAGTGTCGGAATCGTGAAGAAAGGCAAGAAAGCAAAGACCCTTCCTTATCGTGTTCATGACAATCCTGACCCACAGAAGTTCGAGAACTTACGTGAATTTACAGCCAAGTTCGGTTATAAACTCAAGTCTGCAAGTACGAAGGGAGCCACTGCTCGGGCATTGAACAAGTTGATGGACGAGGTACAAGGCAAACGTGAAGAGAAGGTGATTCAGACGATTGCACTCCGTTCGATGATGAAGGCGAAGTATACTACGCATAACATCGGTCACTTCGGACTTGCTTTTGATTATTACACCCACTTCACTTCGCCTATTCGTCGTTATCCCGACACGATGGTTCATCGCTTGATAACACGCTACCAGAACGGTGGTCGCTCGGCTAATAAGGAACATTACGAGGAACTTTGTGAGCATTGTTCAGACATGGAGCTCGTTGCACAGAATGCAGAACGTGACTCTATCAAGTATAAGATGGTTGAGTTTATGAGCGAGCATATCGGTGAATGCTATGATGCACACATATCTGGTATACAGAGCTTCGGCATCTATGCGGAGATAGATGAGAACCATTGCGAGGGTATGATACCAATGCGTGACCTCGATGATGACTACTACGACTTTGACGAGAAGAACTATTGTCTTGTTGGTCGTCGTCGTCACCACGTCTATCAGCTTGGTGATCCTATCCGCATACAGGTGGCTAAGGCCGATTTAGAGCGTAGACAACTCGACTTTGCACTTGATGATGGTCGCCCACTGAAGGCAAAGCAGACCGCTGCAGAGTATGCTGTAAATAGGAAGAACGACCGAAAGAGCAGCAAGCGTGGCAGCAAGAGCCGCAGAAGAAAGTAGTTATCAGGGTGAGACGAAAGATATTCTTTTCACACAAAGAGGAACTATGGAACTCATGGAGTCATAGTGGAGGAATCGTACTGGGCATAGTGTTCGGTACGATTTTCCTTGTTTGGTGCTCTAAAGAACGGTCTGGTTGGGCAACAGCGGGTGTGATATTATATCTTGTCGGGATGCTTTTCAGTTATATTACATCGACCGTTTATCATGCCCTCTCTGCTCATTCTGTATGGAAAGAACGGTTGCGGAAGTGGGACCATGCCGCTATTTATTGGCACATAGCAGGTTCTTATTCGCCTATAACACTGATAGCCTTGCGCAATCAAGGTGCTTGGGGATGGGGCTTGTTTGCCTTTGTATGGCTCTGTGCAATACTTGGCACCATCTCATCCTTCCGTAAACTGCGTGACCATAGTAACTTAGAAACATTGACATTCATCGGTATGGGGCTATCAGTATTGGTCGCCTTCAAACCATTAGTCGATGCTTTAGAAACGCAATCGCTCGTCTGGATCTTTGCAGAAGGAGTCATGTATATCACCGGAGCACTGTTTTATTCGCTCAACAAGCGTAAGTATATGCACACAGTATTCCACTTCTTCGTACTTGCAGGTAGCATTTGTCATATCATAGCCGTGTGGGGAATCCTAATGGAATACCTATGATTTGTATTCATATAAATACTAAAAGAAATGTTTAAACGTAGTTTCTTGCTTTCCATAATACTCATTCTTGCGGTCGTGAATACACAGGCGCAGGAACGACAATACACCCGTCTGAAAGGCTATTATCGTGTCTATCAGAGCACAAACTCTATGCTTAGCTATTTCATTGATGGTATGATGGAGTTTTATATACCGCTTTCTGACACTACTACTGAGGCTTCAGAAGGGAAGAAAGGATCGCCTTTTGTTGAACGAAAGTTTCTTGGTGAACGTCGTCGTAAGGCTCCGAAAGCCAATGGCGATGATACCTTTGTGCGCATTTCACTCCCTAATCTGGAACGGCAGACGCTCCTTAAGAGTATTGACAGCGAGGAATACTCCACTCGTAACAATGGAGATGTGTACCGATGGGCTGATAAATGCGGTAAGATAAGCAAGGAAAAGCGGAAGATTAATGGGAAGACAGAGGTCATTACAACCCTTGAGATGGACGAACTTGTCGGACAACCAAAGCACGAAGTAGATATGAGTCAGCTGCGTATGTATGGTATCGTGGCTCGGATGACGCAGTATGATGAGAGCGAGAGTTACCTCTCTAACAATCTTCTCCTTGCCTCACAGAAGCATCAAACCTTCTTTGCTCACTACCGTGGAGAGGACGATGATGAAAGAATTGACGTATGGAGTGAGTTCTATGTATCGGACCGTATGACTATCACTGAGAGTGAACTCAAACGTATTAAGAAAGAGAAGAACAGCGTTTGGACCTTCTCTATCCCTGCTGTTGTCCCACCATTAGACAAGGAAGTGGCTGAGGCTTGGACCAAGATGGTGGAGTATTGAGTAAGAGAGGATGTTAAGGAGTGAAGGAGTGAAAGGGAGTGAGAGGAGTTAAGACAAATGTTCTATAGTTAACTTAGCGATTGTTTTTAGTGCTGGTTATGGGGATAATGCAGCATTATCTACAACCAAGTACAAAGCAGAAACGGTAATATTGAATTGAAGAATGAAGAAAAGTATCTTTATATTCTTGACATGTTTTGTGTTAATAAGCTGTGGGCAGCAACGGAGTAGGGTGGATATTCCAAAGGAGAAATTCACGATTGATCTGCGTCTTCCTACTACCCCAGTGAAGGATCAAGGTTCGAGTTCGCTCTGCTGGGTTTATGGAATGCTTGCAACCCTTGAGACAGAGCATATTATGCGGGGTGATTCTGTAAACTTAAGTCCTGACTATGTGGCACGTATGTACCTTAGTGAGCAGGCAAATCGTCGTCGTTTACTCCCTAATAAGATTGTTCAGAAGGAGGCTGGTATCACAACGCGTGGTATGTGTACTATGGCACTCGACCTTATACAAACATACGGTTTGCAGCATTATGATGCCTATCGTCATAAGCCAGATATGGACTATAACGTTCTTTGTCGTAAGTTGGATAAGGGCAATGATGCGGAGAAACTATTGGATAAGTATATCGGTCCGCTACCAAATCAGGTCTTTATGTTAGGCGCATTATACACTCCATTAGAGTTTGCACATAGCGTATGCACTGATGATGAGTACATAGCACTAACCAGTTTCACACATCATCCATACGGACAACGCTTCCCTTTGGAAGTACCTGATAATTACTTTCATGACACTTTCCTCAATGTTCCACTCGACACGATGATGAACCGCATTGTTCAGAGTTTACGTTCAGGACATCCTGTGTGCTGGGAAGGCGACACCTCAGAGCCCGGTTTCTTATTTGGAAATGGTTTTGCAGTGTTGAAACATGAAGATAAAAAGGTGACAGCAGAGCGTCGGCAGGTTTCTTTTGAAGCGCGTCGCACAACCGATGACCACGTTATGGAAATCGTAGGCTTGGCCTACGACCAGCACGGCCGTCGCTTCTTCCTCTGCAAGAATAGCTGGGGAACAGCCAATCGCTACCATGGTTTTATGTTCTTAAGTGAGAACTATGTGCGCATGAAGACCATTGCCGTGGTGCTTCGAGCTATTTAATACAAATACAATACAAGGTGATAGGGACTGAGCACTCAGCCCCTATTTTTGTTTCTATACCCACGAGAGCAGCCCTACTAAGCCTTAACAGCCACAGAATAAGCCTAATGCGTCCTAAGTATCAACTCACCTCCTGTCTGCATCACAGGGACCTCAACCACCGAAGAATACTCCTTATAATTATACTCTCCATATGGTAGACGATACAAGCTAAGCTTACTGTTCTGCTCAACTGCACATGAGATCTCCACCGTCTGACTATGTGTATTCTTCAGTTTCACGGGTTGGTAAAACATTAGATAACCTCTTTCTCCATTAAACCCATTCGGTATTTGGCTCTCTATACCATACCTGACTTTATTACAAATGGCAAAGCTATCCTTCTCGTTAATAGTCCCATTCGTTTCTATCCTTACCTTCACAAGCTGCTTGCGAGGGATGAATATATTCTGCTCATACACCTGTCCTTGCTGTAAACGACCTGGCACTATATAATCCCAATAGAAGAGCTTCTTCTCACTCAACGGATGTACTGCTGTGATATCAGTAGGTAATAGATACACTTTATCATCCAACTTACTCAAATCCAACGTCATCTGTAGAGAGTACCAGGTGGCTACTCCAGCTGAATCAGTGGTCAAAGACTTTAATTCTTTGTCGTTTAAGTTGAAAAACATTATGTAGTTACCATCCTTATCCGTCGTTGCTTTGGCCTTATGATAAACCTTAGAAGAATAAGGATTATAAATAATCATATAATCCAACTTTATTTCTATGTTAGGAATTGGCTGTCCGTCTGGCGTTTTAGCAACCCCTTTAATAATCAAACTCTTCGTATCAGGCCTATCAATAAAGTCATCTTCTTCAGAATGACAACTTGCCAATAGCAACATAACTACTGGTAAAGCAAGTAGATACAATAATACCTTCTTCATAATCCATTCATTTTTTTAGTTTTTAAGTTAAGTCGTTTTTTTAGATATCATAGCTTTTAATATGATACCATCCTTCTATATTGATTTCGATTTCACAAAGGTATGTAATATTTGAAAAACAAGCAAGAAGCTTGCTTGTAAAAATATGATTTTAAGGATTTATACACCATGAAGGGTAGTGGAAGTATGCGTATTAGCAAATCCTATCCACAATAATAAGCGGTCAAACATTGCAAGGCTTATAATTTATTTTCATGAAAATAATTCTTTTTCTTCATGAAAATAAATATTTCTTTTCACGTAAATAATTATTTTTCTTCATGAAAATAATTCGCAGAAGGTGAACTCTACTACTGCTTTATTCCCACTTATGCAGGCTGTTTTCATGTGATTTAAAATTAAAAAGGGGGCATATTTGCCCCCAATATCTTATGTCGTCAGTTGTTTGAAACCTACTTTATAAGTAGCTGACGCGCAAACTCCCAAATGACAATACCGGTTGTTACACTAACATTCAATGAGTGTTTGGTGCCGAACTGTGGAATTTCAAGGCAGCCGTCGCTCATATCCACGACACTTTGCTTTACACCTTTCACCTCGTTGCCTAACACGATAGCGTAGTGGGGGGATGGGTGTTGGGTGTTGGGTGTTGGGTGTTGATGGTTTGTTGGGTTCTGTGTGTTGAGCTCCTGCAGCTTTGTTGAGCCTTCCACTTGTTCTACGCTATACACGAATACGCCTTGACGATGGAGTTCTTCGATGGCATCCTCTGTACGTTCAAAGTAACGCCAGTCAACTGAATCCTCACCACCGAGTGCCGTCTTATGAATCTCTGCGTTAGGAGGTGTGGCGGTAATACCGCATAGATAGACAGCTTCCACACGGAAAGCATCAGCCGAACGGAAGACACTTCCCACATTATGTAATGACCGCACATCGTCTAACACAACGATGAGTGGCAGTTTATCAGCCTCCTTGAACTCTTCAAGGGAAAGCCTATTCATTTCTATTGTGCGTAGTTTTCTCATAAAGGAAAAATAAAACTCATCCATACTACCAGCCCCTTCCCCTTCCCCTCCCCCATAGGGAGGGGCGTGAATACCGAGATACCCCTATGTTATGGATAGTTCTTGATGCTCTTTATAAAATAGTATGTCAGCTTATGTATGGTTTTTGTTATCTGCACTCCCCTCCTTTCGGAGGGGTTGGGGGAGGCTTTCTTACTGCAAACTAAACCCTACAGCGTACGCCTTAATCTTTGTCACCATAGACAGTAAGCCGTTGCTACGTGTAGGTGAGAGATGCTGGCGGAGACCTATCTTGTCAATGAAATACAGGTCAGCATCGATAATCTCTTGTGGAGTATGATTGCTTAACACACGTATCAGAAGGGCAATGATACCCTTTGTGATGAGTGCATCAGAGTCAGCAGTGAAGATAAGTTTACCATCTACATTGTCACACTGCAGCCATACACGGCTCTGACAACCATCAATGAGGTTCTGCTCGTTCTTATACTGTTCCTCTAATGGCTCCAACTCGTTACCCAAGTCAATGAGCATTTGGTATTTATCCATCCAATCAGTGAAGTCTTCAAACTCACCAATTACTGCATCTTGTGCTTCGTTTATTGTCATAATTGCCTTATTTTAATTCAGAATTCATAATTCAAAATTCATAATTATGATTACCTTTGTTGGTAGAGTTTATTGCTACAAGCAATTTACTATATTGTTATTTACCATATAATATTAACCAATAGAAGTAATCATCGTTGTGAATTTGGATTGTGAATTATGAATGTTGAATTCAGAATTACCATAGTAATCATAATTATGAATTGTGAATTATGAATTTTGAATTAACACTAATCATAATTATGAATTGTGAATTCTGAATTATTAATTTATTTTGTTACTAACTTAAACAGTTTATCATTCGGGCGCACCTTATCAGGAACAGGGATAGAAACACGCCAACCTTGTTCTGCTTTATCAACAGGATTGAGGTCGTAACGGATTTCTTCAGCATTGAGGAACATAGCGCCAGTGCTGTTACCAGTGATAAGAAGCTTCTCTCCCTTTACGAAGGTGTTAGCCTCAACAGCCACCTCAGCTACGCCAAGACGAGAGAAATACTTTATTACCTTACCGATGAGCACCTTCTTCTCTGTAGCCTTATTGCCATAATCCTTTGTCCATTCGCCCATCTTCTGACCTTGATAGTAGCCATCCCAGAAGCCACGGTTGAAGACCGTTGAGAGTCTCTCGTCCCACTGGTCCTTTTTTTCTTCGGTGAAGGTACCATCGAGTACGCTCTCGATAGCCTCCTTGTAGCAGCTAACAACGGTGTGAACATACTCTGGTCCACGCGCACGCCCCTCAATCTTAAACACCCGTACACCCGCATCCATCATCTTATCAATGAAGCGAACGCTCTTTAAGTCCTTAGGACTCATAATGTACTTGTTGTCAATCTCTAACTGATTGCCCGTCTCATTGTCTGTAACCGTATAGCTACGGCGGCATATCTGAGTACAAGCACCACGATTAGCAGAGCGGTTAGAGTCGTGAAGACTCATATAACACTTGCCCGAAATTGCCATACAGAAGGCACCATGGCAGAACATCTCGATACGAATAGGCTGTCCCTTTGGTCCACAGATATTCTGTTTGATAATCTGTTCGTGTATCTCCTTTACCTGATCCATATTCAGCTCGCGTGCCAATACGGCAACATCAGCAAACTGAGCGTAGAACTTTAGGGCGTCAATATTAGAGATATTCAGCTGTGTTGAGAGGTGAACCTCAACCCCCACCTGACGGCAATACATCATTACAGCAACGTCACTGGCGATGACAGCGGTGATATTTGCAGCCTTAGCAGCATCGATAATCTCGTGCATAGTCTCAATATCCTCGCCATAGATGACAGTGTTTACAGTCAGATAAGTTTGTATTCCCTTTGCGTTACAGGTCTCGGCAATCTCTTTGAGGTCGTCGATGGTGAAGTGGTTAGCTGAATGCGAACGCATATTCAGCTTTCCGATACCGAAGTAAACAGAGTTAGCTCCGGCATTGATGGCAGCTGCGAGTGACTCTCGTGAGCCTACAGGTGCCATTATCTCAAAATCATTTGTATTCTTGTTCATTGTTTTATTTTCATTACCAGGTAGTTATCAGACATTGAGTTTATCAGTAACCTTTAGCCTACTTATCTCTATGCTTTTACTGACCTGTAGCTATCCTTTATTTATTGTGAATGTGTCTAATCGGTCTGCAAAGGTACGGAAAATATCCGATAAAGGGCGTAAACGAGTTTGTAAGTTTTGCAAATCTTACTATCTGATCAACCTAAATGCCGTTTGTATAGCCCTTCTTGATAATAAGTTGCACCTATATTGGTGATATACTGTAGGATGTTCATCTCTCCACACGTGTGGTGCTAAGCCTCCGCACCATATGTGCTAAGCCATCGCACCACTCGTGCTGAGCCTTAACACATTGGTTGAATATAAGTAATATGCGTCATAATCATCATGATAAAATGAATGAAATATCACTGGCAAAACTTGTATGAGAAATGTTTATCAAGCGACTTAATTAGATAAAAAGACCGTGTTAGCACGCCATAAGACTCAAATAGTCAGAACGTTTTTCGGTTGTATGCGATAAATTTAGTATCTTTGCATGCTAAATTTTTCGAGATAACAACAGAATGAAGAAACTATATATTGAGACATACGGCTGCCAAATGAATGTGGCAGACTCTGAGGTCGTGGCTTCAGTCATGAAGATGGCAGGCTATGACGTATGTGAGAATGAGGATGAAGCAGACGCTATCTTCCTTAATACCTGTTCTGTACGTGAGAACGCAGAGAACAAAATATACTATCGTTTAGAGGCTTTGCACGCTGAACAGAAGAAAGGGCGCGACCTTATCTTGGGCGTGTTAGGATGTATGGCAGAACGCGTAAGAGACGACTTAATTCAGAATCACCATGCCAACCTTGTGTGTGGACCAGACTCCTATCTCAACTTGCCTGATATGATTGCACAGTGTGAGAACGGTACGAATGCTTTGGATATCGAACTCTCTACCACTGAGACCTATCGTGATGTTATCCCACAGCGTATTGGTGGCAATAGAGTGTCGGGCTTTGTTAGTATCATGCGTGGTTGCAATAACTTCTGTCACTATTGTATCGTACCTTTCACACGTGGTCGTGAGCGTTCTCGTGATGTAGAGAGTATCTTGAAAGAGGTTAAAGACTTGCACGACAAGGGCTTTAAGGAGGTTACACTCTTAGGTCAGAACGTCAATTCTTATGGTTTGTTGCCTAATGGCAAGCGTCCAGAGAATGGTGTTTCATTTGCAGAATTGTTGCATAAGGTGGCACAGAGCGTACCAGATATGCGTGTGCGCTTCACGACTTCTAACCCAGAAGATATGACAGAGGATATCATTGAGGCGGTAGCTACCGAACCAAACCTCTGTAATCATATCCACTTCCCTGCACAGAGCGGTAGTAATAGCGTGCTGAAGGTGATGAATCGTAAATATACTCGTGAGGACTACCTTGAGAAAGTAGCTGCTATTCGTCGTCTTGTTCCTGATTGTGGATTGACAACTGATATCTTTATTGGTTATCATAATGAGTCAGAAGAAGACTTCCAGCAAACGCTTTCATTGATGCGAGAGGTTGGTTTCGATTCAGCCTTTATGTTCAAGTACTCTGAACGACCAGGTACTTATGCTGCAAGCACCTCCCTGACAATGTATCTGAGGAAGAGAAGATTCGTCGTTTGAATGAGTTGATTCGCCTTCAGACTGAAATCTCTGCCGAACAGAACAAGAAAGACGAGGGAAAGGAGTTTGATATTCTTATCGAGCGCTTTGGTAAACGAAGCCGTGAACAGCTGATGGGACGTACGCCACAGAACAAGGCTGTAGTCATGCCACGTGGCAATCATCATATTGGTGAGACGGTCCGCGTACGCATTACAGGCTCAACCAGTGCCACACTCTTTGGAGAAGAAGTGTAAATATACTATATGTATGAATATAAAACCGCAAAACAATTTTGCGGTTTTACTATTTATACTTATATTTGCACATAGGAATTTAAATAAGAAGTAGTATGGATGCAGTTATCAATATTGGAAGTTTCCTGAACTTCGTCAACTCAATGTCACTCTCTCCGAGGGTCAAACGTTGGCTGGGTGAGCGACTTATTCATGAAGCAAAAGAAGAGGAAGCAAAGCTGGAGCATAAAGAGAAACTTGTTTTGCTCGGTAGTCTTGCTGGTTCATGGTCTGATGTTGATATTGATACTATGAAGTTGAGTATACAGGAGGGGCGCCAGTCCATATTATAAAAATAGAAAATTGGATAACCAGATAACATATCTATGAAGGAATTCATACACGTTTTACGCAGGTTCATACCACCCTATAAGAAGTACCTTGTGCTGTCAATCATTTCAATATATTGTCAGCCTTTCTCAATATATTCTCCTTTGCTACCCTTATCCCTCTCCTTCAGATTCTTTTTAAGGTAGATGCAGGAACGGGAGCAACGCGTGCAATGGCTTGGAGCGAAGGTTCTTTTAAGGAGGTACTATCGAATAATGCAGATTATTACACGCAGATATACATCACCAGTTGGGGACCAACAACCGTCTTGTTGGCTATCGGTTTGATTCTTGCCTTTATGACTTTCCTAAAGACTGGTGCCTATTTCCTTTCTTCTGCATCAATCATTCCTATCCGAACAGGCGTAGTGCGTGATATTCGCAACCAGCTCTATGAGAAGATTACATCTCTTTCATTAGGTTTCTTTAGTGAGGAAAGAAAGGGAGACATCATTGCTCGTATGAGTGGTGACGTACAAGAGGTTGACAACTCCATAATGTCTTCTATCGACATGCTCTTTAAGAACCCTGTTCTTATCATCATTTACTTTACCACACTACTTGTTATCTCTTGGCAGTTGACACTCTTCACGCTCATTTTCGTACCTATCTTCGGATGGTTTATGGGCTTTGTTGGTAGAAAGCTAAAGCAGAACAGTATGACAGCACAGAAGTTGTGGAGTGATACGATGAGTCAGGTGGAAGAGACTTTAGGCGGATTAAGAGTCATCAAAGCCTTCTGTGCTGAAGGAATGATGAACGAACGCTTTGATAAGATCAACTCAGAATACCGCAGCGACATCATGCGTGTGAACATTCGTCAGCAGTTAGCGCATCCGATGAGTGAGTTCCTTGGAACGGTCATGATTGTTGTCGTACTTTGGTTTGGTGGTACCCTTGTCTTGGGTGAATCACCAATTATCAGTGGTCCTACCTTCATCTACTATCTTGTTATCCTCTATAGCATTCTCAATCCATTGAAGGAATTCTCCCGCGCAGGCTATAACATTCCTAGGGACTTGCTTCAATGGATCGTATTGACAAAATTCTACAGGCAGAAGTGAAGATACAAGACCCTGAGAAACCAGTGCATATTGATAGCTTCGAACATGAGATTGAGTTCCGACATGTCAGCTTTGCTTATACAGATGGTAAGGACGATGAGGGCAAGCCAGAACTCCATTGGGTATTGAAGGATATCAACCTCGTTATTCCAAAGGGTAAGACTGTTGCCTTGGTAGGACAGAGCGGTAGCGGAAAGTCTACCTTGCTCGACCTCATCCCACGTTACTACGATGTGCAGGAAGGTGAGATTCTCATTGACGGAATCAATATTAAGGATTTAGGAGTACACGATCTCCGCCAGCTCATAGTAATGTAAACCAAGAGGCAATCCTCTTCAACGATAGTTTCAAGAATAACATCTCTTTCGGTGTCAATGCTACAGACGAGGCAATAGTCGAAGCTGCGAAGATTGCCAACGCTCATGAGTTTATTATGCATAGTGAGCGAGGATACGACACAAACATCGGTGATCGTGGTGGACGTCTCTCTGGTGGACAGCGTCAGCGTGTAAGTATTGCGCGTGCTATCCTTAAGAATCCTCCAATCCTCATCCTTGACGAAGCGACATCAGCCCTCGATACAGAGAGCGAACGCCTTGTACAGGATGCCCTTTATAAGCTTATGAAGACGCGTACGACCATAGCTGTGGCCCACCGCCTATCTACTATCAAGAATAGCGACGAGATTTGCGTACTGCACGAAGGTGAGATTGTAGAGCGAGGTACGCACGATGAGCTTATGGATATCGAAGGCTACTATAAGAAACTGCATGATATGCAGGAGATATAAGTAATATCATTGAAGATAGATAGACTTCTTGTAAAATGAAAAAAGGACTTTCTTATATTGCTTACGCACTATCATATACCTTTTGGTATACGATGTCTTTGTTGCCAATGAGCCTACTTTATGTCTTTTCTGACTGCCTTTATCTTTTGGTCGGAAAGGTTGTAAAGTATCGTCATAAGGTTATTTGGAAGAACCTCAAGGACAGTTTTCCAGAGAAAGATGAGGCTGAATTACAGCGTATAGAGTGTGAATTTTATCATTACTTCTGTGATTATCTTGTAGAAACTATCAAACTTCTCAATATGAGTAAGCGTGAACTTCGTCAGAGGATGGTTTTCACAGGAATAGATGAAATGAACGAGTTGCTTGAAAAAGGAGTATCCTGTGCTGTATATCTTGGACATTATGGTAATTGGGAGTTAATAACATCCTTGCCTTTATGGGTTTCTGAGAAGGCACAGTGCTGCCAAGTTTATCATCCGTTGAAGAACGAACGATTTGATAAACTCTTCAAGTCTGTACGCGAAAAACATCATGCACTTTGTATTCCAATGGCAGAGACACTGCGACAGGTAGTTTCTTATCGCCAGAAGAAACAACCTATTGTGATTGGGTATATCGCTGATCAAGCACCTTTCTGGAACAATATTCATCATTGGGTAGACTTCCTAAACCATGATACACCCGTCTTAACAGGTAGTGAACGTATCATAAAGAAGACAGGACAAGCCGTTTTCTATGGTGATGTTTCACGTGTGCGAAGAGGCTATTATCAGTGTGATTTCAAGTTGATAACCACTGAACCAGCAAGTATAAGGATTGGGAAATAACCGATAAATACTTTCAGTTGTTAGAAGAAACTATCCGTCGACAGCCTGAACTTTATCTTTGGAGTCATAAAAGATGGAAGCGTACGCGTGAAGAGTTTAACTTACGCTATGATGAGAAGACTGGAAGAGTAAGTTTGGAGCCACTGGATGAGATTATAAGGAAAAAAGATAAGGAATGATTTTTGTAAGAGATAAAGGGCGGATGTGTAATAACATCCTGCAATATGGACATCTGTATGCTTGGGCAAGGGCGAACAATCGGAAGACGGTTTCAATGCGATTTGCTTACAAGTATCAGTACTTTTATATCTGTAGGACTCATTGGCATAACTTTTTTGTTTATCTTCTTGCAAAGTATGCAGCCAAATTAAAGCTTATACCTACCGTCACATTTGATACACCTGACGAAAATTTAACTGAAAAGGAAAATGCAATGAGGCGTGGATGTCTTGTTGCTGAGGGTTGGTATGCTCGTTGGTATGACCTTTTCTTACAGTATAAGCCAGAGATATTATCCTTATTTGCCTTTGATTCTCACATAGAAAGCAAGGTTACTTCATTGCTGGAAGTATCGTCTAAAGAGGGTATCATCAGATTGGGTGTACATATCCGTCGTGGTGATTATGCCACATGGAATGATGGTAGATTTCTCTATGACGATAAGCAGATGATTAATATTATCCGCCAATTTATCCTCCTTCATCCTAATAAGCGTGTTGTAATCTATATTTGTGGCAATGATCCAAAACTCAATAAGCAAGCTTATAGCGAGGCTTTTGGGCAAGAAAATGTCGTCTTTCCACAAGGTAATCCGGGAGAGGACCTGTGCCTTCTTTCTCATTGCGACTATCTAATCGGTCCACCGAGTACGTTTACACTCGTTGCATCAATGTATCGTAACACTCCATTGTATTGGATTAAAGATATCAACAAGCCCTTACAAGAGGATTGCTTTGACTACTTTGATAATCTCTTTCGAAATATCCTATAGTCTTGGAAGCTGTAAATAACATAAGAAAACGAGTAATAGTTCATCAATATTCCGTAGTGTATGGTCATTCAATCGACTTCTGTTAGTGAATTATTTTCATGAAAAGAAAGAATTATTTTCATGAAAATAAATATTTATTGTCATGAAGAAAAAGATTTATTTACATGAAAAAAAAATAGCCACAAGCTGTTGAGAAGACTACTTACGATACATAACAGGAGTAGAAATAACGATAAAAACAATGACTCTTGATGCTCTGTTGTTACAGAAAACATTCTATCTTAAAGTCGAAATAAGTAAGAACAAACCCCGAAATAAGTAATAAGAAATAATGTATAAGAACTTAACATATCTGCTAAAGCACTCTGCTGTCATCCTTGTTATCCTATTTTTTGTTCGCATTTGCTTTGCTATTGCGTTTGTTCCGATGGGTCTTATAGGCAGCAATTTAACTGTTCTTCCACGTTTACTTTTCAATGTCCTGCGTTTTGATATGCAGGTAGTTTGTTACGTTTTGTTGCTTCCAACGGTTCTGACCTTTGTTTTTGCAGCCCTTCGTAAGCCGTGGACTGATCGTGTATTGAGCCGTTTTCGTAAGGTTTATTACGCTATTGTCAACATTCTTATACTGGCACTCAGCGGTATAGATTTGGGTTTCTTTTCTAATTTCAATAGCCATATTAACCTCACTTTCTTTGATTTCTTCAATGAAGGACCAATGAGTTTGATACAGGCGATATGGGAAGAATACCATTGTGTTTATGAAGGTTTAGCCTTCCTTTTCCTCTCATTATTGATTCTTTATGTCATTCGTAGAATAGAATCAGATAAGGTGTTGGCTCGTCAAACGAACTGTTCTTTAAGCGGTCAGAAGACTTCACGCTGTCAACTTATTAAACTTTCGGTTATCATCTTACTGTATATTGCTTTTGTAGTTATCGGTATGCGTGGGTCGGTATGGCGTTTCCCTTTGCAGATAGAAGACACCTTTGTGTCAAATCAGAAGCTTTTGAACGACCTTGTTCCGAATGCTATCTACATGTTGAAGAAAGCTTGTAAAGAGAAAGCTAAGGCTTTCAAGATAGAGAAGATAGATGACTTATTAGCACAATATAAGTTTAAGAGTCTGCAAGAAGCATTAGATGTTTATACTGATGGGCAGATAAAGATAGCAAAGAACGACACGCTAACAGCCTTGCAGCGTGCATTATTCGCAGAAGTGGGTGATAGCTTAAAGCAGCCACAGCCTAATGTTGTAATCATTTATAGCGAAAGTTGGAGTAATTATTTGTTCAATCTCCAACAGAAGGATGCGGAGATGAACTTCGGTTGGACCGTCATTTCAAGGAAGATTTGCTCTTTCGCAACTTCCAATCGGTTCAGAATGGTACGATAAATTCGCTTGAAAACCTCTTTGTGTCTACCCCTTTCCCTCACTTCTTTACATCGGCTTATCGCTTCGATACACTTCCTACGTCGATTGCCTTACCTTTCAAAGCCAGCAACTATACAACGATGTTCATGTCGGGAATGGATGCTGCGTGGGAGAACTGTGCTGAAGCATTGCCTCACCAGCAGTTTGATGCAGTCTATGATAAGTTCTTTCTCTTGAAAGACTATCCTCATGCGACTTATAATAGTATTGGTGTTTACGATGAATACCTCTTCCAAGCGTTGTTAGATAAGTTAAATAAACCATCAAAGAAACGGCAGATGATAACTGTGATGACGACGACAAATCATCCACCTTTTGAGTTCCCAAAGGACTTGAAACTTCCTCCTTTGCCCGATTCTTTCTATGGTAAGAAGTGTTTTGCAGAGCGTAATCGTAAGGTTTTGGATAAGTATCTCACTGGATTCCGCTATTATAACAAAGCACTGAACGACTTTCTCAATCGCTTCAAAGCCTCTGCAGCAGCAAAGAATACGATACTTGTTATCACAGGTGACCATAACGTGCGCGTTATTCTTAATTATGATGTAATCGATAAGCGGTATGAACATTCCGTTCCGCTCTATGTTTATCTCCCACCTTACCTACGTAAGGAGGCTTATAGCAAGTTAACAAATCGTTGGGGAAGCCATGATGATATCTTAGCAACGCTTGCCCCCTTTGCTTTCCGTAATACAAAGTATTTCAAGATGGGTAAGAACCTCTTAGATACGTCTGTTTCGGACAGTACTTATTATAGTGCAAACGTTGACCAGATAGAAGCTATACCAAGCTATCAAAAGAAGGCTGAGCGACTTACGGCAGCCCGCAACCTACTCCGTCAGGTGTATTTTGGTTTGTATTGGAGGACACAGCAGTAACAAAACAATAGAGGGTGTAAGTTTTGAAGCTTACACCCTCTATTGTTATATTATAATGATTCGTTTATTTCTGTTCATCTTCACTCTGTTTCTTTATCCTTGCCTCTATTACTTTCGCAACAATCATAAACTGGTAGAAGCCTGTCATAACACTATCAATAAAGCCTGTAACACCGTTTCTTATTTCTCCATTCATAAAGTAGGATTTGAAGAAACGCCAGAAAGGACGGAAGAGTAATGCACCAACTCCATAGTTCTTGCCCTGTTTTTTGAGGACTTCGTTAGTGGTATAGCGGTTGCATTTCTCTAACATTTCAGCTAAATAGTTCTCCGCTAAGTGAATTAATTGTACGTTGTAAAGATGGTTGTCAATGTGTTCAACAGGTCCCTGTACTTGTGGGAAGGTATGTACGTGAGGAGGCCAAACAGTTCCTTCACGGATAAAGAAGCGCAGTTGGTAATCCTTTGAAAACCCTTTCTTAGGGGTATTCATAAATCGGTTCTGCCTTGGAATATAAAGACCTTTCGCACAGTCGGGCTTGTCGATATGCTGATAGAGATAAGATCTCAGTTCTGGTGTCACCAATTCGTCAGCGTCAACGACGAGTACCCACGGACTTTTAGCACTCTGTATGGCAAAGGTTCGAGCTGGTTCGGCACAGGTATGATTACCTTTTGGGAAGGTGACAACCTTACATCTGGCACGTTGAGCAATATCCACGGTATGGTCAGTACTCTCCATATCGCAGATAACAACCTCATCGAAGTCCTTAACGGAGTCGAGTACACGCTGCAGGAATTTCTCTGCATTGTAGGTGTTGATAACAACTGATATCTCTTTTTTTTCCATCTTATGGGCAAAGATACGATTTTTTTCTGTACATTTGCATTATGCCAATTGAAAAAAACAACGCATTATCGGATTTGTCGGAAAGTATATTTGAAAGATAGAAATACCTACTGATTTGGTAAAGGCAATGTGTTTTACTGGTATAAAATGTGTTTGAATTATTCATTACTATGATAGAAAAGCCTTTAGTTACGGTCATTACCGTTTGTTATAACGCTGTATCACTGATAGAGAAGACTATCCGTAGCGTTTTGGCACAGCAGTATGAGCACATTGAATATGTTGTTGTTGATGGTGGTTCTACTGATGGTACGATTGAGATAATTCGTAAGTATGAAGCTCATATCAGTCATTGGATAACGGAACAAGATGAGGGTATCTATGATGCCATGAACAAAGGAGTTGCAATGGCTACAGGAGAATGGTGCATCTTTCTCAATGCTGGTGACACATTTGCTGCTGATGACGTTTTGAATCGGATCTTTCAAGTTCCGCGTGAGGCTGATGTTATTTATGGTGATGTCGTAAAGAATGGAACTGTTAAGGCTGCAGAGCCACCGCATAATAGTCATAGAATGTACTTTTGTCACCAAAGTTGTCTGACACGTACAGCCTGTCTGCGAACCTTTCCATACGATATAAGCCATCGAATGTCGGCAGACTTCAAGTTGTATAAGCTGCTTTGGAAAAAGCATTATCGCTTTCTTCAACTGCCGTTTGCTATTGCCAACTTTGATACAACGGGTGTCTCTAATACGAACCGATCACGAGGACTGTATGATAACATACGAATCATCAGAGAATTAGACGGCTACTTAGAGCAGATTCGACTTCTACCACGTCTTTATTTCGTCTATTTCCTCTGTAAATTAAAGAAGCAATAAGTTAGTAACAATCAATAACCATATAGCTATGATACCGAAAGTTATTCATTACTGCTGGCTCAGTAATGACCCATATCCTGATAAGATACAGAAGTGTATGGACACTTGGAGGAAGGTGTTGCCCGACTATGAGATAAAGTTATGGAACACTGAGAACTTTGATATGTCAAAGGCTCCAGTCTATGTGCGCGAAGCTTTCGAGCAACGTAAGTGGGCTTTCGCTGCTGATTATATCCGTATGTATGCACTCTATACCGAAGGCGGTATTTATCTTGACTCTGATGTAAAGGTGTTGAAGTCGTTTGATGAGTTCCTTAACTATAAGTTCTTCACTTCGTTGGAGTACCATCCAAAGCAGATAGAGATGACAGGTGCGATGGATATGATTGATGAAGAAGGCAATCGTATTAAGGATGATTTCGTCTCAGGAATACAGATTCAGGCTGCAGTGATGGGTTCTGAGGCTGGCTGTCAGTTTGTGAAAGACGTCTTAGACGACTATGAGAAACGTGAGTTTATCTATCCAGAAGGTTCTAATGGTAAGGGAGTAATCTCGCCATTTGTCTATGCAAGGGTAATGGAAAAGTACGGCTTTAAGTACTTGGATAAAGATCAACCACTCGAAGACAATATGATGGTATTCCGTTCGGAAATCTTGCAGGTAACAAGTATGAGGCAACACCAGTTTCATACGCCATCCACTATTGTGCTCATAGTTGGAAACGAACCCCGATGGAGAAGTTAAACCGATGGTTGAAAAGGAATATCCCTTGTCTGTTTCCTAAGAAATAAATGTGATGAAAGATAGAATAAAGCAACTCTTACACCATCCTTTACTCTCTAACCGATGGTTCCTTATGGGCTTATGGTTTATCATTGCCCTCGCAGGAATGCTGAAGTACAATCGAAGTTTCAATAACTTCCTTATCTTCCGTGGTGTTTACTGGCACACAGTGAATCAAACTTCACTCTATACAGCCTATCCTGCGGAATATTGGGATGTGAATCATTATGGTCCGGTGTTCTCACTTGTCATCGTACCTTTTGCTATTCTGCCTCTTTGGGCGGGTATGTTGCTATGGTTAGTGTTCCTAACAGCATGGCTATATTTAGCTATTGTCCGTTCAGGACTACGTGAACAACAGAAGATTTTCATACTTTGGTTTTGTGGAATAACGCTCCCAACAGCATTGTTTATGCAGCAGTTCAATATTGCTGTCGCTGCAATGATTCTCTCTTCTTTCTTCTTTATTGAGAAAGAGAAGGACGGTTGGGCTGCATTCTTCATCGTCTTAGGAACGTTGGTGAAACTGTATGGTATCGTAGGGTTGGCTTTCTTCCTATTCTCTCGGCACAAGTTGCGATTATTGATGTGGCTTGCAATATGGTCAGTTGTACTCTTCTGTGCGCCAATGCTTATTAGTTCGCCATCTTATGTCATAGGACAATACCACGAATGGTTCACTTGTTTAGTGGAAAAGAATGCAGAGAACCTCGGTTCTATTCAGCAGAATATCTCCCTTTTAGGACTTGTTCGTCGTACAACTGGTTGTATGAACTATTCTGACCTATGGCTGATTCTGCCCGGAATGGCACTCTTTGCCCTTCCTTACCTGCGTTTCTCACAGTATAAGAACCTTGCCTTTCGTGAGACAATACTTGCCTCTGTACTCTTGTTTGTCATACTCTTAGTACAGGTAGCGAAGCCAGCGGATACGTGATAGCCTTGTTAGGCGTTTGTATATGGTACACCGCTGTTCCTTGGAAGCGTGGACCGTGGGCGATAGCACTCATGGTATTTGTCTTCCTACTCTCTGGTATGGGTAGCAGTGACATCTTCCCGAAGTTCATCCGAGAAGCATATATCAAGCAATACGCCCTCCGTGCGTTACCAATCAGTATTCTCTGGCTGTGGCTTTGTTATGAGTTATGCACAAAGGACTATACCCCAATAGAAAAGGTTGATGCTCATGAATAAGAAGATAATAGGTTATGATGCTAAGCGAATCGTAAGAAATGGTACCGGATTAGGTAGCTATGGGCGTACGCTCATCAACGACCTTGCTCCGTTGATGCCTGACACAAACTTACGACTTTATGCTCCTGATGCTGGACGTGACGACCTCCGTAATCAGGTTGAATTGCGAGATAACGTGCAGTTCTGCTATCCTGACCACCTTCGTTTCCGTCTGCAGCGTGACTGGTGGCGTGTGAAAGGGGTAGTAAAGGACCTAAAAGCAGATGGAGTAGAGCTTTATCATGGTCTTTCGGGTGAACTCCCCTTCAGGCTTGGCAGCAGCAGGCATCCCTGGTGTGGTCACTGTTCACGACTTGATCTTCCTACGTCATCCAGAGTTCTATCCTGCTATTGATGTTTCTTCTATAAGCGTAAGTTCTATCAGACACTACGCGAGGCAAGCCGTATCATTGCAATCAGCGAATGTACGAAGCGTGACATCTTATATTATGGTGACTTTCCTGAGGACAAGATAGACCTTGTTTATCAGAGCTGTAGCACTCACTTCAATCAGTCGGTCAGCCCTTCACTGATAGAGGAAGCCCGCCGTAAGTATCAACTCCCACAGCGTTATATATTAAATGTAGGGACGGTAGAAGTGCGAAAGAACATCCTTTTGGGTATTCGTACTATGGCAAAGCTACCTTCCGACTTACATCTTGTCATCGTAGGACGGAAGACTAAGTATCAGAAAAAGCTCGATGCAGAAATCAAACGTTTAGGAATTGGCGACCGAATCCATTTCCTTCAAGGTGTACCTAACGACCTTCTCGCAGCCATTTACAATCAAGCTGAGGCTTTTATCTATCCTTCACGTTATGAGGGATTTGGTATTCCAATCATCGAAGCCATACAAAGCGGATTGCCAGTCGTAGCTGCTACGGGTAGTTGTTTGGAAGAAGCGGGTGGTCCTGATTGCCTTTATGTAGGTCCAGACGATGTCGACGGCAATGCAGCTGCTATCCTTTCAGTGATAGAGCATCGTAAGGAGATAGTCTGCAAGAGCCAACGCTACATAAAACGATTCGAAAATCAAGATGTAGCCTCTCAGATTCTTGAGGTGTATAATAAGGTATAAAGCATCATCCCCAAGCCCTTTTCTTATCATAAAGAGCTTGGGGATGAGTTTTTTTCTTCCCTTTTCTATTGTTGTGTTACTGCTTAGCACCAATCGTGCGAACGCTCCGCACCATGTGTGCGGATGCCTAACACCAATGGTGCGAACGGCTAATATTACTCCTGCAAACCATTAACACCCACCATTCAACACCCATCACCCAATCCTGCCAACCATTAACACCCACCATCCAACACCTATCACCCAATCCTGCCAACCATCAACACCCACCATTTAACACCTATCACCGAATCTCACAAACCATCAACACCCACCATCCAACACCTATCACCCATCACCCTTCTTCCCTTTTACAAACACAAGACGTAGTAAAACGAAGTTGATAGGAACAACTATCACCATCACAAGGATAGGCGACAGCCATTTGCTGATACCTAACCAAAGGAAGAGATGGAGCAATCCTATTTCTAAAGATAGTTGAGTATGTGGCTACCAACGAAGCCTGCAACATTATTTTTTGACGGTTTTCCTTTAAAAGTAAAGTAGGTTGTAAGTCCGTAGTTACAAAGAAGTCCCACTCCGTAACCAGCTGTATAAGCTATGGTAGTATTCGTAAAGAGTAGAAAGAGACAATAGATTCCATAATGGATAAGCGAACATATAGTGCCCGTTATACCAAAACGGAAGAGTCGCCAGAAGTCTTTTCGCCAGCGTTGCCAAAGCTCTTTAATGCGTATCGCCATGTGAGAAGGGATTAATCGAGTATTTGACTGATGTTATAAAGTGGACGCTGCTTTACTTCTTCATATATTTTGGCAATATAAACTCCTACCGCACCGATAGAAATCATCAGCATAGCACCCACGAGCCAAATACTAAGAATGAGCGAAGCCCAGCCTGCCACCTCTGTATGATTGACGAAAGCGTGGATGACGTAGATACCTATGCACAAGGTGACGAACAAGAAGGCGATACCAAGATAGATGACATAGTAGATTGGTTTTACGGAGAATGATGTGATACCATCCAATGCCAAGCTAAGCATCTTGCGCAAAGTGTATTTAGAAGTACCAGCTTTACGTTCGCTGATGCGGTCGTCAACAGTTGTAGACTTGAGTCCGATAGAAGGGGATGAGACCACGCAGATAGAGGTTACGTTCCTTATATCCAGAGAGTATCTCTAAGGACTGACGGCTCATCAGACGGAAGTCAGCATGGTTAAAGATACTGTTCACGCCCATCTTCTCTTGTAGATGATAGAATGCCTGCGCAGACATACGCTTCAAGATTGGGTCTGCCTGCGCGAAACCTTCACTCCATAGACAATCTCATTGCCTTCCTCAAAGGCATCAACCATCTGCGGAATACATTTCTGATAGTCGTCTTGCAAGTCGGCATCGAGTGTGATAACGGCATCAGCCCAGTCTTTTGCAGTCATCATACCAGCCATGATAGCATTCTGATGACCCACGTTATGAGCGAGGTTGATACCCTTTATACGTGGATGCTGGCTGTGGAGCTGTTGGATAATCTCCCATGTTCGGTCACGGCTTCCGTCATTGACAAACACAATCATCGAGTCATCAGAAATCCTTCCCTGACTGATGAGTTCGTCGAATAGCTCCATGAGCTGTGCTGCCGACTGTTCTAAAACCTCTTCCTCGTTGTAACAAGGAGAGACCGTTGCAAGTTTTATCATATCTTATATTCTGCTTGTTGGGGTGTTTATAGGGAGTGTTTCTTTGACTGCTGTCTGCTGTTCAGGGCGTAAATCGAACTTATTTCTTCTGGCGGTTGACAAATTCTACGTAGGTAATAAACTCCTGCTTGTCTGCCTTCATTGCTTTGATAAGCGGTCGAGTCGCTGTTCTAATTCGTGTCCACTATGATTCTTGATGATAAAAGGCATCTTGAACTCTGGATGTGACTTGAGGTCATAGAACTCCCATGGGTGGAAATAGGTCACGAAATAGCCATCGTGGCGCAATACCTGTCGAACTAAACGAAGATAGAACCACTCTGGGAAGTTGTGCATAGACAGCCAAAAGAGTGGAATACGTAGGTGAGGGCTAACGCTGGCAGGTATCTGCATGACCTTCCCTTGCATAAACCATGTGCGTGGAGTGGTGAGGTGCATGTATCTACCTGGTATGAAAGCAGGGTTCAAAGAAGAGTTATAAAGGTAGCCAGCCTTCTCTATATCCTCATCCGATACAGGGAACATACGTGGCTGACGATAGCCCGCAACCTTCACACCTGTTACGCGTTCGATGATTTCCTTAGAACGAAAAACGTCCTCTGGCTTGGGTTGCCAATGGTCAACACCATGACAAGCCACCTCGTGTCCTTCGTTCTTAATGCGCTCCATGATCTCTGGTGCCAGTTCTGCAAAGTTGCCAGTGCAGAAGAAGGTAGCGCAGACGTTATTCGCCTTCAGTATGTCGAGGATACGATTCGTACCCTCAATGGATACCTTCATGCCCTCTTCAAGGGAGAAGTCTACCCCATGTTCGCGTGGTACATCAAACTCTTCCGTATCGAAGCTTAGTAATATCATTTCTCTTCTGTTTCTTTATTTGTCCAGTTTCCTTCATCAAAAGAAAGCTATTCTACAAACCCTTTTCCCTTTTGAGGATAGCCTTAACAACGGCTTTGACCATGTCTTGTTTTATTGTTGTAAGCTTTCATTTGTGGAAAGTATTGCAAAGTTACAATAAAACTCTGATATTATCCCTCAATTCTACAGCGTAAAATCTTTTAAGAAAGCCAAGTGTTTGAGAAACAAAGTTCTCAAGTCACTTGGATATGTCAGAATATTCTGAACCTACATACAAATAAAGCCTATAACTTAGAGTTCTTCCTTGAATAAAACAGTATTTCATTGTAGTTGTCATACTTCCCATTGGATTGGGGATTTCATACTTAGTCAAGCCTCGAGGAACTCTAAAAAATCCTGAAATCAACTGATAGAGTTCCTCAAAGAGATATTTTAATAGATAAATTTTTCTCGTAAGGAATAACGTTGCGGACTTAAAGTATATTATGAATCACTATTTTTGTTCTTCGGTAGTTTTTGTGAGATTTGTTCTATCTTTTTCTCGTCTCGTGCAACCTTGCGTTCCAGTTTCTTAATATCTTCTGCAGGAGGAAGGTCTTCTGGCTTGATACCACGCTGTCCCAACATATTACGCACACTATAGTTGTTCTGTATGTGTTCGCCCGTAATAGGTAATTCTCCGTGCAGGTCTTTGTTTTCTACGTTGTAGTTGGTCATCTCTGTGGCAAGGTTCTTGGCAGCTATGGTAAGGGTGGGTAGAAAGTCTGCCAGCGGTCTATTAGATTTCACTCCCAATCGTTTCTTCATATCTTCAGTGGTGTGTCCTCCAAAAAGTGCCGTGTCACCCTTAGAACGTATGCGTCCGAAGCCTTTGTCATCAACTCCTCGCTGATATATGTTCTGCGATAATTGCTTTTCAGCCATTCTCAGTTTATCACGGGTTTCTAAACGAGATAGCAGGTTCAGTCGCTCTTCTATTAATTCTGCTTTTCGTGTTTGTATGGCAAAGTAGCTTTGGGCAAAAGCAATTTCTTCTTTCTTTGGGTCACCGTTTTGGGCGATAAGATAGCAGGCATAGCGAGTAAGCATAAAGTCAGATACTTCTCGTTTTGCTCCTTTGCCTATTTCTATCATTTTCGTGACCTCACGAAAATGATCATCAAGATTGATTCCTTGTGTTTTACACGAATCTACTGCTCGTCGTATGGCAACAAGAAAATTCTCCCATCGCGCATAGCCTAATATTGTTTGTAGTTCGCGTGCAAACCAAACTTCTATCTGTTCTTTGCTATCGTCGCTCTCAATGTATCTGACAATGCTGTCGAACGATAATTTATATTGTAATATACTATTCTTGTCCATTGTCTTTTTCTTCAATCCATTTTATATAGTTATCATATTCTGTTTTCTGCAAAGTTTTCTTATTTTCTTTGCTCATTATTCCTTTTTTAGCTTCATATATCATCCCATGCCATTCAAGAGCAAGCCATGATTGCATTAGTGTTATGAACCTATCAATCTCTTCTGCTTTATTCTCTGCTTGGACTATTTTATCAATCATTTCAATAGCTTTCCTATCCCAATGCTCATTACCCTCATCAGCAGGATTCATCAACAATTTTAATTTATACGACAATTCTTTCAACTTATCGTTATCGTTTCTTTCAGCAGTTACACAAAACTCTTCAACAGTTTTACGAAGTTCTGCCATATATTCTTTTCGAGCAATTGTTATGGTATTGATAAAAGTATTTTTACTTGATTGTTTTATAGTTGTGGTAATATTCATTGTGCTAACAAAAGCTGTAAGTATTCCTATTATTAAAGTTACTTCTACTGGTCCTAATCCTAATTGTCCCATTAAGAAAATCTCTATTCCTATTCCTATTAATGATAGAATAGCTATTACATTGATTATATTTTCTTTTTCCTTCCGATAGATATTAGTTATTTTTATCCAGTCCATTTTTTATCTTATAATTTAATGTTAATCTCTATTTACTAACTTATTTACACTAATTTCTACTATATTTAAAAATGTAGTAAAAACCACCTTGCTGTGCATCCTCTTGAAATTATCTTGTAAGACAATTCCTGCTCTTTGCTAAATACTGATTAGCAACGATTTTAAATATTTGTTTTTTAATCATTGAAGTCAGATTTATAGCTATGATTGGTGAGGTCTGCGGATAAGTCTTCGCTTCTTCTTTCATCAGTGGTTCCTTCTTCACTTGAATTACGTACTTTGTCATATTGATTAGAATTAAAGGGTTTGTAATGCTACAAAGATACAAAATTTCATGATGAAGTCAGTACAATATACAAACTTTCTGCTAAGGGAGATTGATTATTTTCTAATCTCTATTTAAGAGGAATACTTGGAAGAACTATTATTTATTATCTAAAGGAGGAAATTATTTGGGGCTTATTAACCATCAATAATAGGGTAGAAGAGGATTAATAAGGTTCTTCTGTTAGATGTATAGTTTGTAAATAGATACTATGTCTATCCGTCTTCTACCAACAACTTATTCCTATATTATGGGAATTTGTAAACTATTTTTATGTGATTCGAAATCAATACATGCTCTTTTGGCTTCTTAAAGACGCCTAATAGGCTTGCAAAAGGTGCCCTTTTGAGGTCCAATTAACGCCCTTTTGAAGTCCAATTACGCACCTTTTATTGTACTACTTTATAACTAACTGATTTCGTGTTTGTTACAAACCTGTTTCTTGTTCATGTTTTTGTCTTTATTTATAGCTGTTTTATCTGATATTATGTAATGAATTTTCAAAATGTTATCTGAATCTTTGGAGTATTGATTGGTGGGTGTTGGGTGTTTAATGTTAGGTGTTGATGAAATGATAAGGTGGTTGATAAAGATAGTCAACAATATGAGTTGGTATTTTATATGCTTTTTACTGTCTTTAAATGATTAGAGGGTTGATTTCTGGATGCTTTTTGCTTGTAAGATATAAAAATATATTTTTTCTCCTCAAAAGATTTTGTTTTCTCAATAATATTTCGCACTTTTGTCCTCAGAATACACTAACGTAAACAAAAGATAATCTAAAAAACGGAAAGTCGAGAAAGCAACGTGGGGAAATGTAGACCTATGTTATGTCAAATTCCTTATGTTTTCATCTGTGCTATAGGATGATTCTATGCTTTTCAGATCGTACCGCTTCAGATAGAATCTTCATAAAATCATGTCACAAAAGAAGAACAACAGGAGATTGCTTGCAGTGCTTACAATGGCATTGTTTCCATAATATCCTTTGCACAGGGAGTCAAGTTGGCTGATGGTGTTGAGCCATTGCCAGCGGATGCAGAAACTCCGGGCTCAGAATATACACTTGTCTTCCATGATGAGTTTAATGAGCCGGATGGCACCTTGCCTAATACAAAGGTGTGGAGATACTGTACGCGCCGTCCCAAAGTGACATGGGCACGCTTCTTGAGCAACTCTCCTGAGGTCGCTTTTATGAAGGATGGTAATCTCGTTCTGCGTGCCATTCCTAATTCTGATAGGTTAAAAGATGATGTGGAAATGCTTTCAGGCGGTATCGAAACCAGTCAGAGCTTCACCTTTCGCTTTGGTCGTGTAGAGTGTCGGGCTATGATTAATCCTTTTGTAGGTAATTTCCCTGCTATCTGGATGATGCCAAAGTCAAAGTTTGGATGGCCGAAAGGCGGTGAGATTGATATCTTTGAGCAGATTGATAATGAGCAGCGTTGTTATGCAACCGTACACTCTGCATGGACAAAAAGTCATGGAAATGAGCCACACTCTGGCAATCTTTGGATGTCGATGAATCGTTATCACACCTATGCAGTAGAGTGGGAAGAGGACGTGTTGACCTTCTTTGCTGATGGTAAGCGCGTGTTCCAATATAAGAAACAGAATGATAGTCAGGAGCAATGGCCGTTTGATAAGTCTAATTTCTACCTGATTCTCAATCAGTCAGTGGGCAATGGTTCATGGGCGAAAAAGGCTGATGTCAATCATACCTACGAGATGTGCGTCGATTGGATACGTGTCTATCAAAAGGAGAAGCATATCCCTACGAGTATCAGTGTCCCAATGACAAAGATACAGGAAAGTACTGAAAGCGATGATATTTATTCGTTGCAGGGTGCTAAGATGGGGATAGAGGTGAATGAATTGCCTAAGGGAATTTATGTTTCTAACGGCAGAAAGTTTGTCAAATAAACATGACTACTTAGGTGGTCAATTAATAAATACAGAAACGATTTACTAACATAAACAAGAAATAATCTATGGAAGAACAAATCGAAGTGAAAGAACTCGACAGTGTTGTAGTGCACTTTTCTGGTGACTCAGGTGATGGTATGCAGCTTGCGGGTAACATTTTCACCACTGTCTCGGCTACAGTCGGCAATGGTGTGTCTACTTTCCCAGACTATCCAGCTGATATCCGTGCCCCGCAAGGCTCCTTGACAGGTGTGAGTGGATTCCAGGTTCATATCGGTTCGGGCAAGGTTTATACGCCTGGTGACCTCTGTGACGTTCTTGTAGCAATGAATGCTGCTGCGTTGAAGATGCAGTATAAGCATTGTAAGCCTAACAGTACAATTATTATTGATACTGATTCATTCGGGCAGCGTGACCTTCAGAAGGCTGAATTCCGCAGTGATGACTATTTAGGCGAGATGGGTATCGACCCTGATCGGGTAGTGGCTTGTCCGATAACAAAGATGGTGAAGGACTGTTTGGCTGATACTGGCATGGATAATAAGTCTATGCTAAAGTGCCGTAATATGTTTGCCTTGGGTCTTGTCTGCTGGCTTTTCAGTCGTGACTTAGAGTTGGTAAACAACTATCTTGAGACAAAGTTTAAGAAGAAACCAGCCATTGCAGAGGCAAATATAAAGGTAGTACGTGCAGGATATGACTATGGTCATAACGTACATGCTTCTGTTCCTAATACCTATCGTATTGAGTCAACAGTGAAACAGCCTGGCCGTTATATGGATATTACGGGTAACAAGGCTACTGCTTACGGTCTGATGGCTGCGGCTGAGCGTGCTGGCTTGCGTCTTTCTTAGGTTCTTATCCTATCACTCCAGCAACAGATATCTTACATGAGTTGTCAAAGCATAAGTCAATGGGTGTGACAACCGTACAGTGTGAGGACGAGATTGCTGGTTGTGCATCGGCTATTGGTGCTGCTTTCGCTGGTGCTTTGGCTGCTACTTCAACCTCTGGTCCGGGTATCTGCTTGAAGAGTGAGGCAATGAACCTTGCACTTATTGATGAGCTTCCATTGGTGATTATCGACGTACAGCGTGGTGGTCCGTCAACGGGTATGCCTACGAAGAGTGAGCAGACCGACCTCTTGCAGGTGCTTTATGGTCGTAATGGTGAGAGTCCAATGCCTGTCATTGCAGCTACAAGTCCTACCGATTGCTTTGATGCAGCCTATAACGCTTGTAAGATTGCATTGGAACATATGACACCAGTAGTGCTCCTTACCGATGCATTCATTGCTAATGGTTCTTCTGCTTGGAAACTTCCAAACATCGAAGATTTGCCAGAAATCCATCCACACTTCGTTACAGAAGACCAGAAGTATAAGTATACTCCATACAAACGTGACCCTAAGACATTAGCACGTTACTGGGCTATCCCTGGTACGGAGGGCTATACACACATCCTTGGTGGTTTGGAGAAAGATGGTGAGACAGGTGCTATCTCAACCGATCCAGAGAACCATGACAAGATGGACCACATCCGTTGGAACAAGGTGGCACATATTCCTGTACCTGATTTGACAGTTTTAGGCGACAAGGATGATGCTGATTTACTCATTGTAGGCTTCGGTAGTACATACGGTCATCTCTATTCAGCTATGGAGGTGTTGCGTGGTAAGGGACATAAGGTTGCTTTGGCACAATTCAAGTATGTGAACCCATTGCCAAAGAACACAGCAGAAGTGCTCAGTCGTTACAAGAAAGTCGTTGTTGCAGAACAAAATCTTGGTCAGCTTGCAGCCCTCTTGCGTATTCGTATCAACCACTTCGCTCCTTATCAGTATAACCAAGTTAAGGGACAACCATTCGTTGTCACGGAGTTGGTTACTACTTTCGAGAAACTCCTCAAGGCTCCACTGCCAAAGGAAGAAACTGGTACTTTCTATACGAAGATACTTGAGTAGAATAGTTGACGAGTAGACAAGTAGACGAGTTTACAAGTTGCTTGCGACGTTGGGAAGTCTACAAGTAGATGAGTTAATGAGTTTACAAGATGTTTGTTAATAGCCCCAAGCGAAAAGAAGTAATCATAATTATGAATTATGAATTTTGAATTATGAATTAAAATAAAAGTCATGAATCAATATACAGCACAAGATTTTAAGAAGGGACAACCACGTTGGTGTCCTGGCTGTGGCGACCATTTCTTCCTTGCCAGCTTGCAGAAAGCAATGGCAGAGTTAGGTGTTCCACCTTACGAAACAGCCGTTATCAGTGGTATCGGATGCTCAAGCCGATTACCTTATTATGCTAATACATACGCTATGCAGACCATTCACGGTCGTGCAGCAGCCATCTCTACAGGTGCAAAGGTGACCAACCCAAACCTTACCATCTGGCAGGTTTCGGGCGATGGTGACGCACTTGCCATCGGTGGTAACCACTTTATCCATGCGATGCGTCGTAATGTGGACCTGAATATGATTCTTCTGAACAACCGTATCTATGGTCTAACGAAGGGACAGTATTCACCAACCAGTCCACGTGGCTTCGTTTCTAAGTCAAGTCCTTATGGTACTACGGAGGACCCATTCCACCCAGCAGAACTCTGTTTCGGTGCGCGTGGTAACTTCTTCGCACGTAGTGTTGCCAGCGACAATACCGAGACAATTGAAATCCTCAAGGCTGCTTATCTACATAAGGGTGCTGCCGTGTGTGTGAGATTTTACAAAACTGTGTTATCTTCAACGATGGTTGTCACAACTCTGTTTATACCTCACAAGGTCGTAAGGAGAATGCTATCTATGTCAAGCATGGCGAACCATTGATCTTCGGTCCCAACCAAGAGTTTGGACTTGTACAAGAAGGCTTCGGCTTGAAGGTGGTTAAAATCGGTGAGAACGGTATTACTCGCGATGATATCCTCGTACATGATGCTCACTGTCAGGATAATACCTTGCAGTTAAAGCTCGCAATGATGAGCAACGAAGACGGCTTCCCTGTAGCCCTCGGAGTTATCCGTGACGTTGAAGCACCTACCTATGACGCTGCTGTCAATCAGCAGATAGAAGAGGTGAAGGCACAGAAGCATTATCACACCTTTATGGAGATGCTCGAAACCAATGATATTTGGGAAGTAAAAGAGTAAAAATTTAAGACGAAATACACTTGCACGAAAAGAGGAAAAGATGTAACTTTGTGGACAACCAACCATTTAAGACATCATGAGTAGACTAACCTCATTTCTACATAGCAGGTGTGCGATACAGACAAATGCCACTTCCTGGCGCACGAGTGTTGCGTTAGGAGTTGGCATTTTTTTGTTTCTTTACCTCCTACAGCCATTTGGAATCAGCCAGTATCGGGGTAATACATTCCTGATGTGTCTTGGTTTTTGTGTCATGACTATCTTCGTTCAATGGCTTTGTGCTTTCCTTTTCTTCAAAAGACCATTACGAAAAAATGTCCCAATCACCAATGGTTATATAATTCTTTATAGTATTGCTATTGAGTTGGCAATGGCTATCTCTATGACGCTCTATGCTGCTTTCTTCTTCCAGATGCCATTAACATGGCGGCTATTCAGTATATTCTTTTATTGGACATTCCTTGTTTGGGTAATCGTTACAGCTATTTTTACGTTGGTAAACTATAACCGTATGTTGAATAGTAGACTGGAAGAAATGATAAAGAAGACTACGGATGAGCAGGAGGATATTCTCATTACATTGCATGATCAGAACCTGCGGGGAACCGACCTCACCTTGCCTATCAACAATCTACTCTATATCGAAGCTCGAAAAAACAATGTCTGCGTATGTTATCTAAAAGAAGGTAAGATACAAAAAACCGAACTTCGTTCTACGTTGACAGCCTTGAAAGATGACCTCCCTTACGATAATATCTTTCAGTGTCACCGTTCCTTCCTTGTGAATATCAATAACATTTCTTCTGCAAAAGGCAATTCCAACGGCTATCAGCTGCGCCTTTCAGGTTGTGATGACTTCATCCCTGTTTCTCGCACCTTTGTTCCCGGTCTTCGCCACTTCGTTGGTTAATATCTATCCATTAGTATGTTCTTCCGTCTTCTGCAAGTAACTTATTCCCTAATCAATAGATATTTGTAAACTATTTCGTACGCTTCAAAATCAATCTATGCTCTTTTGGCTTCTAAAAGACGCCTAATTGACTTGCAAAAGATGCCCTTTTGAGGTCCAACTAACGCCCTTTTGAAGTCCAATTAAGCACCTTTTGTTTTGCTAATTTATAACTAATTGATTTACTGTTGGTTGCAGACTTGCTTTTTAAGCGTGGTTTTATCCTTATTTATAGCAGTTTTCTTCGAAATAATGTAATGATTTTTTCAATTTCTTTTCTGTAGATTTTTGAAGTATTAAGATGAATAGGTTTTAACGGAAGAACCTAAAAAAGGTGCATAAAAGACCTTGTATAGCTTTTATGCACCCACTTGTACATTATTGACGTGTTCTATAAGGCTTATACGTTCAATGCTGCATTCTTCTCTAATGCTTGTGATATTGTTGCAAAGAAGTCGTTCACCTCTGTCAGCTGGTCTTCGTGGAAGGTATTATTATTTCTAATTTTCATCTTCATTGTTTCTCCGTTGATGGTGAACAAGAAGTGTTTGCGCTGCTCGTCAAAGCCAGCCTGCTCGATACTTGTCATAGGATAATAAACCATATCCCAGTCTGACTCTTCATTAGAGATGATTCTGTAGAAACCTGGTATGGGTTGAGGAAGAACTGAAAAGAGGTACATATCTTCATCGTTGTAGGCAACGAGTGCAACATCAGTTTTACCCAATGCACCTCCAGAAATCCAAATTCTACACACTTGATATTGCTCGTATTGATAGAAGGGTATTTCTTGGTGATGAACTCCATTGCCTTTGCTGTGTAGACTCCCTTACTATTCTTCCCTTTTCTACGGACATAGAAAATTAGCGAAAAGGCAATGACGATCATTGCAATGAATATGAGAATGAATGGAAAAATACTTTGATCCATAATCTGAATGATTTAATATGTTATTGATAAATTATTTCAACTTAACTTTTACCCAAGGGCTTTCGGGATGTTTCAAAAGCCATTTCACTACGTTACAAAAGCCTAAGACATCACGCTCCTCAGGATGAGAAGTCCAACAACAACGTCCGATGATATAGGAGCGTCCAAGTTCCTCCCATGAATCGAATGTTCTGATGGCTCTTTGGTAAGCTTTTTCCAGATAATCCCATGCCTCGTCAGAGTTGAGGTATTTCATTTCCACTCCAACACGCACGAGATAGGCTGCGCGCCCTATATCCCATCCTATAACATCTTTTTCTGTTATAGCATCCCATGAGGTAATCAGTTCATTAGCAAGTAGACTATCTTGTGCTGCAATATAGTTGGTTAGCATATTGAGCAAGTCACTTAAATCTCCAGCTCGGGTAATATAATGTTTATCGACAATACTTGCCATAGACCATATACGTCGTACCTCGGTGTTGATTCCGCTGTCTTCTTGTACCTCTGCCATCATTTCTTCTTTTATAACAGCAATATCAAGTGAGCGGCAACGTCCGAGCAGTTCTTCTATGCTATCACATAATTCTTGTCGATTTGTGATACCCCAGCCTTGTTCGAGAAGTACTTTTGCACGTGAACCAATCTTAGATGAAAGTGTAAAATGGTCTCCTCCCTGCTGTCCTTGATATTGTGCACTTAGGGAGATGCGGCGTAATTGTTCGTCGGATAGTTTACTTGAATAGTTGAATAGACCCATTATTGTGGCTTTAAAAATATAAGTTCAAAGGTATGAAAAATCATTAGAAATGACGAAGCTATTATTTTCTTTAACATTTATATAGAGGTTGTCTACTCTATTCTTCTCTGTCTATCGTAAGGTAATTCTTTTAGAATTGAGTTTCCTGTCATTGCTGTCATTCATTATGATGACTTAACTTGTTAAACTACAGTAGGGTTATGCGAAGTGTTAAAAGTGACAGCAAACTGAAATAAAAATTATTCTTGTAGAAATGAGTAGTGTGTGTCTTCTTACTTTAGTCAGAAATATTACATCATTCTCTTAACTATCCAACGAACTAAGCGTGTTAGTTGTTCGTCCCAAAAGATAGTATTTCAGCGGGCTTGATAGTTATTTAAACCACTTTTTTGCTGTCTGTCCCTATTATTTGGAGGCAATCAAAAGCTTTGATACATTTGCAACAGAAATCATTGTTTCACTTATTAAAATCAAAGCGTATGAAAACTTTAGTTTCTAAAATCGTCGTTATCGTTGCCCTCATGTGCGCAACCAGTATGAATGCACAGAACAATAATCAGTTCGATGCACAGTTAAAAACAACTTTAAGTAATGTCAAGGCAAACGTACCTACATCTATTGTAAAGGTAATGAATGACTTGAAACACATGGAAAATCAGTATCCTAATGCTTGGCTTCCTACCTATTACCGTGTGTTCTATGCTCTTCAGTATGCTGCTCGAGACCCACAGAGCGATTATTCTTCTTTATTCTTAGACGCAGTGAAGGATGATGTCGAGGCGCTACAAACAAAGAATGACGTTGACCGTTCAGAGCTGTTTACATTGAAGGGGTTCTATTACACGGCCCTTATCACACAGAATCCTGTTGAGAATGGTAAACTTTATTACCGCGATGCAATCAGTTGTTACAAGTCAGCTATTGGCATTAATCCATCAAACCCTCGTCCTCGTATTCTTCTTTACATGTTCTTTGATAATATGAGTAAGCAGACAGGACAGCCAAGTATGAATAGTCCAAAGGATTTAGAGACTATCAAAGAGCTGTTTAGCAAGGAAAAGCAGAATGGTCTACAGCCAGCATGGGGACGTAATCTGATAGACTTTTGCAAGTAAAAGTAATGTCCTGAAAAACTTAATGTATAAAGATGTGGGGCGTATTAGGCATACGCCCCTATCTTTGTGAGGTCCTTTATCATACAAAGAAATTATGCTAATAGATACTATAAATCGTCATCAAGTCTTCATAAAACAGAAGATAAAGAGTATAGATTTGCTCTCTTTAAGAAAAAAATGTATCTTTGAAGCCTAAAAACAGATATTATTGAAAACAAAGAACGATTTAAGCTATGGCAAATTCATTAGACGAAGTGACAGGACCAGTTAATGATGCTGGCCGTGATGTACATGTAATAGACAAGCAACTTCCTGTTGAAGTTGGTTTTGGTTCAACCCTTTTCCAGATTGCTTTGTGGGTAGTTGGTCCGGTATTGGTATTGTTGTTTGTGCTGTTATTGGGTAGTACGATGACAAATCCATTGCTTGTTGGTGTTGTAGGCTGTTTAGTGGGAATCCTTCCAGGTGTTATCTTTATCTTTATGAAGATATCAGCTCGCAATTATTTCCAGAAGTTAGAACAGCGTATTCAGGCTGAGGCATCTAATATAGACAACTATTTGGAACAGCGAGTGCAGATTCTGCAGAACGTAGTTGGATTGGTAGAACGTGCTATCGACCTTGATAAAGACGTGATGAAGGCTGTTGCAGCTCTTCGTAGTGGTGGTGTGAACGAGGGTAACAGAAGTGATGTGAATGCACAAGTAAATACAGCCTTTCGGTCGACTCTTTCCACAGGTTGAGGCTTATCCAGAGTTGAAAGCACACAATGCCATTGCTGATGCGATGCAGCAGAATAATTACTTGCAGCGTGAGATTACGGCAGCTCGTACTGTTTATAACAGTCGTGTGACACAATGGAATACTGATATATTCTCTTGGCCAACAAAGATGATTGTTGCAGCTCAGCAGGGTTATACAACTCGCATACCATTTACTGCAACAGCAGAAACACGTGAGGCAGCGAGAGGTAAGTTCTTCTAATACTACAGAAGTAAATGATAGAGGATATATATGATCCACTAAACGAATACATCAGCACCTTCAAAGATAAGTTCAAGAAGGTGGCTGATGAAACCTTTAATGCACTTGCTGACGAGGCGCAGGTTGATGTTGAGGCTAATCGTGAGACGTGTCGACAAATCTATGCAGGAGAGAAGCAACTCACGGATGTGTCTGGTCGTATCACGATGTGGACTATCCTATGCGTCATTCTGTGGATAGCTGTGGTGGCAGGTGGTGCTGTTGTATATGTGAAATGGAATGAGTTTCCAATGGAGCATCTCTTGATGATAGGTGGAGGGGCAGCCTTACTGCTTGTCTTTCTATTGCTCAAGGTACATCCTAAATTGAAGTCTTTACGTACTCAGCACAATGATTTAGACAATAAGGTGAAAACTTTGAAAGAGCAGGCATGGAATCAGATGGCTGCTCTGAATAGGCTTTACGACTGGGATGTCTTTACGCGTATGATGTCGAAGACCGTACTCCAGACTGGAGTTCGACCCTTATTTTTACGACACAACGACTGGCAGACCCTTCGTAAAAACATATGGATGGAATGACTCTTTTAATACCGAGCGTTCTGTGCTTTATTCCCATTCTGGACTTATTAATGGTAATCCTTTCGTCATCTGTCGAACACGAAAGATGGAGATGGGAGAGAAGACTTATCACGGTCAGAAAAACCATTTTCTGGACAACAACAGAGACGGGTCCTGATGGAAAGCCACGTCTGTGTCTCATTCAGAAACCTTACATGCCAGTGTAACAGCGCCTTATCCTAATTATTTTGAGCGTACAAGGCTTATCTATGGTAATACAGCAGCACCCTGACTTGACCTTCTATCGTAAACCGAGTGGGCTGGCAGGAAAAAGAAGGTTCGTTACGTTATAAGTGGGATCGGTTTATGTTGAGGCGTAAAGCACGCAACCTTGAGAGTGGCGACTTTGCGATGTTGACGAACGAAGAGTTTGAGGTTGCGTTCAATACAAGTAATCGTAATAACAATCAGCAATATGCTTTTACTCTTCACACCATTGGCACAACAGAGTATGATGGCACTCGTTGATGGACGAGAAAGAGGGCTATGGTGATGACTTTGATTTCGATAAGCATTACATGATAAATACTATCATGCCAGAACATCTACAAGTGTTAGACCTCGATATGAACCCTGCTCAGTATCGCAGTTTTGACTTTGAGAAGGCTAAGAAAGATTTTTTTACGAAATCAATGAGAGATACTTCCGTGCTATCTACTTTAGTTTTGCACCCTTGTTGTGTGTACCGATGTATCAGCAGATACGTCCACAGAAGGATATCTACGGACATGATATGGAACAGAAGAGTTCGTTCTGGGAGCATGAAGCATTGGCTAACTTCTGGGGACAGGAGAATTTCCAGCATCCCGATTGTGTGACTCCTTGTATTATGAAAACTTCTTCTGCGGCACAGGGGGATGGCAGTACGCTGATTAACGTGACAGCTTATGGCTTCCGTTCAGAACGTCGTATGTCTTATATTAGTAAGTATGGTGGTGACGGTTCATGGCATGATGTACCCGTGGAGTGGTATGAGTTCTTACCTGTTGAGGGCAATGGTCGTATTATGATGCAGGAGGATGAGACGCAAAAACGATACCGACATGAGTCAGAAACAGCGTATGAGCCATATCAGTGACGTCTTACAGAAATCGCACTTGGATGTCTATAGAAGGCATATTGCTTCTAAGATATAAGCAGAGAAAGCAAGAATGAATAGCAAAGGACGATAGAAGTATTTCGCTTTTATTGTCCTTTGTTTATGTAAGGGTAGTCTTGAGTAGAAGTGAAGCGCTTGCCTTAGATTCGATAATATATTCGAGAACAAGCATACATATAAACTTTCTAATGCTGACTGCTATTTTTTTGAAGCAGTTGAAGAGCATAAGACAATTGAGTATCTTTCCCTGATAAGAAGTCATTAACTTTCATTGATACCAAATAATTCGGGCTTATTCCTTTCCTTCTAATGGGAAACCCTTAGGAGAGGTACCTGACGAATGTCCTACAGGAAGTCGATAGAATATTCCGTGTGATGTCTTAAAAAGACAAATAATACCGCCTGTATCACCAGCTGAAGATGTACCAACCAACACGGCATCACCACTTTCTTTCATTGTAATGAGAAAAGTCTCAGCTGAAGAACAAGAATAATGACCCATCAAGATGATTACTTTTTCCCTTATAGCCGTTAGTAGAAGGAGATATTGTAGACCCATTCCAAATACGTCGTTTACCTTTTTATTAAGTTCTGCGCAATATTATCTCCTATCCAACTGTTACCTCCACCATTCTGACGTACATCAACTATCAAGTATGGGAGTTTGCTTAGATGCTTCAAAGCTTTGGTGAATTCAGTGTCAGCATTATCTTGCATGCTTTTCACGTTAATATATCCAACCCTTGAAGAAACCTTTCTCCAAGTTACGTTTTGTTCCTCTGCCTTTGTGGGAACAGACTTAGATTGCAGATGAATGGTGATGGTTATTGGTTTTCCATGGCGAATAATGCCAAGTGTCTTTATAGGACTTGTATAACTACAGAGTATGGTTAAAGCTGATAGTAGATAGCGAGTGGCATCTGTCGAAGCTGAGACATATTTGCTATTATGCATCACCCATTTATTTGTAGGTACACCATCAACAGTAACAATCTCGTCTTTATCTTGCAATCCTGCCTTTATAACAAAGACTGAAGGGTGATTAATAAACACACGATTCTCAATGACTGTGATATTATCCCCTTGTATGAACCAAGGATATAGTATGCTTTCATTATTTGCATGAGTGCATTTCAAATTGGCAAAGAATTCCATTATAAGTAATGAATAAGCCACTTTCGATTGCATGGTGTCAATTTGTTGAAGGCATGTGGTGTGAATCGAATCAAGGTTGATGTGTTTCTTTGTAGTATATGGGTACTTCTTTTTGACCTGTTCGAATATCTCTTCGAAATCACTTCGGAAATCTTTTGGATTGACAGGTATCTTGTCTGCTGTATAACGTTGAACCTCATTCCAATCTACCTGTCCATGCATTGGATTCCATCTATTTAGCAAAAATACTACAAATATGGATACTATTAATCCAAAGAGAGTGATACTTAATATTACAAACTTCTTCATAAATCAATTATATTATATGGTATCTTGACATCAAAAGGAAACATAATGAACTAAAAGACATCGCTATAAGTACAAAAAGTGTTTCTATCTCTTGCACAGAGAGTAAACACCTTAACCCAAATTGGTGGTAAGGTAATATACAGAAATTACCTCACCATTTGTTCCAATTCACTTAGCTGCTTTCAATATAATTCTTATTATACTAAAATCGCTTCTACAACTTCTCACCATAGCACAAGTCACCAGCATCACCGAAGCCAGGAACAATGTACTTATGCTCGTTCAATCCTTCGTCAATTGCTGCACACCAGATGGTGGTAGAGTCTTCAGGGAAAGTTTTGCGGATATGTGCGATACCTTCTGGTGTAGCCAAAAGACAAGCAACATGCACATGACGAGGAGTTCCCTTTGAAAGGATAGCCTTATAACCTAACTCCATAGAGCCACCAGTAGCCAACATTGGGTCAGCGATGATAAGTGTCTTACCATTGATGTCTGGTGTAGCAAGATATTCAACGTGAATACCTACCTCATGATGTTCAGCATCCGTATATTCTCGATAAGCACTAACGAAGGCATTACCAGCATGGTCGAATATGTTAAGGAAACCGTTATGGAAAGGCAATCCAGCACGGAAAATAGTAGCCAAAACAATCTTGTCAGTTGGTACATTAACCTGAGCCGTACCTAATGGAGTAACAACATCCTTTGGTTCGTAGTTCAATGTTTTTGAGATTTCAAAAGCTTCGAACTCTCCGATACGCATAACATTGTTGCGGAAGAGCAAACGATTCTTCTGATAATCCTTATCACGGATTTCTGCTAAATACTGATTGATAATAGAGTTCTGCTCTGAAAAATTAATGATGTCCATTTTAAGTCTTAGGTGTTATAGATAAGCAAGTTAGCAACTTGCTCTGCAAAATTTCGGCAAAATTAAGAAATAAATCTGAGGTTTTGCAAAGTCTGATTTGCAAATATAGCCATGCTTCTTGTTTTTTTTATTTCTTTAACCTTCTAAGCAAATACTTTGATACTTTTTCTTCGGTATTTTTTGTGTGAATTTAATAAATATATTACCTTTGCGGTGTCTTAATAAATAAGACGTAAAAACAGTGAACAAATCAATTTTCAACTAAATACATTTATAAGAAATGGCAAAGTTTGATAAGAGCGTACTTGAGAAGTACGGTATTACAGGTACAACAGAAGTACTTTACAATCCTTCTTACGAAGTGTTGTTCAATGAAGAAACAAAAGAGAGTCTTCAAGGCTATGAAAGAGGTCAGGAGACTGAGCTTGGTGCAGTAAACGTAATGACTGGTATCTACACTGGTCGTTCTCCTAAGGATAAGTTCATCGTTGATGATGAGAACTCTCACGATACAGTATGGTGGGATTCTGAGGAATATCACAATGACAACCACCGCGCTTCTAAGGAAGCTTGGACAGCTGTTAAGGACATCGCTAAGAAGGAGCTTTCTAACAAGCGTCTTTTCGTAGTTGATGGTTTCTGTGGTACTCACAAGGATACACGTATGAAGATTCGTTTCATCGTTGAGGTTGCTTGGCAGGCTCACTTTGTAACAAACATGTTCATCCGTCCAAAGTCAGAGGCAGACTTCGATCAGGAGCCAGACTTCATCGTTTACAACGCTTCTAAGGCTAAGGTTGAGAACTGGAAGGAGCTTGGTCTTCATTCAGAGACTTGCGTTATGTTCAACGTAACAACTAAGGAGCAGGTAATCGTTAACACATGGTACGGTGGTGAGATGAAGAAGGGTATGTTCTCTATGATGAACTACTTCTTGCCATTGAAGGGTATGGCTTCTATGCACTGCTCTGCTAACACTGACATGAACGGTGAGAACACAGCTATCTTCTTCGGTCTTTCTGGTACAGGTAAGACTACTCTTTCTACCGATCCAAAGCGTAAGCTCATCGGTGATGACGAGCACGGATGGGATGACAAGGGTATCTTCAACTACGAGGGTGGTTGCTATGCTAAGGTTATCAACCTTGACAAGGAGTCTGAGCCAGACATCTATGGCGCTATCACACGTGACGCTCTCCTCGAGAACGTAACAGTTGACGAGAATGGTAAGATTGACTTTGCTGATAAGAGCGTAACTGAGAACACTCGTGTTTCTTACCCAATCTACCACATTAAGAACATCCAGCGTCCTGAGTCTCAGGGTCCAGCTGCTAAGCAGGTTATCTTCCTTTCAGCTGATGCATTCGGTGTATTGCCTCCAGTATCTATCTTGACTCCAGAGCAGACTAAGTACTACTTCCTCTCTGGTTTCACAGCTAAGTTGGCTGGTACAGAGCGTGGTATCACTGAGCCCTACTCCAACATTCTCTGCTTGCTTCGGTCAGGCATTCTTGGAGCTCCACCCAACAAAGTATGCTGAGGAGTTGGTTAAGAAGATGCAGCAGAGTGGTGCTAAGGCTTACTTGGTTAACACTGGTTGGAATGGTACAGGCAAGCGTATCTCTATCCGCGACACTCGTGGTATCATCGACGCTATCTTGAACCACTCAATCGACGCTGCTCCAACAAAGCAGATTCCTTTCTTCGACTTCACTGTTCCTACAAAGCTCGAAGGTGTTGCAACTGAGATCCTCGATCCACGTGACACTTACGCTGATGCAGCTCAGTGGGAAGAGAAGGCTAAGGACCTCGCAGCTCGTTTCATCAAGAACTTCAAGAAGTACGAGACAAACGAGGCTGGTAAGGCTCTCGTAGCAGCTGGTCCACAGCTCTAATCCTTTCGGAATACTTCTGAATAGATATATGACTCCCATCCGTAGCAATACGGATGGGAGTTTTTGTTTGTTCTGCTGTAATATAGAATAATTAGACTGCTAATTTTAGGTAGAAATATTACGTACTATTACTATAGTAATTTTAATTTTGTTTTGCTGTCACTTTAACATTTCGTGTAATGATACTGAATATTAACAAGTTAAGTGGATGTTTTGAGTGACAGGAGTGACAGCAAAGTTTGTTTTGGTAAGATTATGTTCTGTCTCTTATGATTTAATTATTCATATAGAGAATCCCTGTTAGGATTTTTTGTTCTTCCAAAATGTTGAGTGATATGTTAAAGCACTTATATAATAACGCACACGGAGATACAGAGGGGACGGAGCTAAACGCCATGTCGTGGAGGTGCTGATGGCACAATAAGCGACGGAGGGGTAGCGTACAGATTCCTAATAACTTTTTAGGATAAACGCTTTGTATATAAATTGCTAATAGAACTGGCAAATAATCTCCTTTGCTCTATGCACTAACTGTGCCTCTGTGGACTACCATCAGTATGCTTTAATACTCCTCCGTACCCTCCATTTCTCTGTGTGATATTTCGCCAGAGACCTAAGATTAGGCGGATTATTATCACTCCAAATTTCTGAAGACCCATATTTTTGTGAACATCCAACCTCCGTTTCCCTCAGTTTCTCAGTATGGTTTATCATGTTGTAGGCTTGCTTTATTGTTTTCATCTGATTATCAAACTTCTAATGGGGATTATGGCGAATGTGTTGAGTAGTCCGCACCACTCGTGTTCAGCCTCCGCACGACCTGTGCGGACGCTCCGCACAAGATGTGCGAGGCATCATTACGTTGACAGAAAGAAGTAGGATGAGCTACGATAGATATTTATTTGAGTAACAGTAGACTATCAAGGCGAATATAATTCCTTAAATGTGTAAACTATTTCGATACTAATTACTCTATTTTCTTTGTGCTATCAGGTAAGATCTTTCTAAATCTTTGTTCTGTATTGTTCGTGTCAAGTACCTTTAACTGTTCTTTTGCCATTTTATGGAGAATCTCAAAACGTTGTTTTCTTGATACCCCTTGTTTTATCATTTCAGAATTAGCAGATTCCATATTAGATAATACTACTAACTGGTTGATGCTTGCAGTTTCTCTAAGATTTATTCCTTTAGATGCCAAATTTGGGTTCGCTTGAGCCCATTCTTTTGCTTTACACCCAAAAAGAATTATATTTAACATATCAGCTTCTGTTGCATAGATAATCCCATGCTTGATAGCATTAATGTCCATTTTAGGAATAATCACGTTTTTAATAGCATCAGTATGAAGTGTATAATTGGTTTTGGATAGTATTCGCTTTGCATTCCACTCTAACGAAAGCGGATCGCTCTCTTGTTCTTTTAACCGCTGGTATTCCTTTACAATATAAAGTTGGAATGTAGGACTTAGCCACATGCCAAAATTAAAGGCTATATCCTTGTGTGCGTAAGTTCCACCATACCTGCCAGCCTTAGACATAATACCTATCGCATTTGTCTTTGTATCCATTGCTTTGCCGTTAGAGTAAATGAGTTTAATCCTGCGCTATTTCTAAACCCATCGAATTCGGTGGGATTAAAATTAGGGTTGTAAAGCTGTTCCCATGCTCCCAAATATTCTATTGTGCTTCTTGTGCGTAACCAGTTCTGTATCACATAATCCGTCCTTTCTTTGTCTTTGAAATGTGCCATATCTGTTAGGCAAATGTAGTCGCTCTCATTTCCTATCAGCACAGATATTTCTGTACTCTGTACCGTTATCTTCTTTGATGTATTCATATTTTTAGTTATTATATCAGCAAAAGTAACAAATAAAAAACACTTCTCAGTATTGTTAGGGTCTTTTTTGCTTCTTATACGATTTTTTTTCGCAATGAGGGCAAATGGTAGTGTGATGTAATGTAAAATAAGTAGACAAATAAAGTCGTAGAAAAGTAGAAGAATGATAAGGTTTTAAGTCGAAAAAAGGCGTGTGAAAAGACAATAGTGTCAGTTGAAAAGTTCAGGTGAAGGTAAGGAAGATAGCAGAAGTTTATCAGATGTGATTTATAGGTCATTTTTCTTCAAGTTTATCGTTACTTTGGCAATACTTACTAAACAAACTTAAAAAAACGCAGTTATTTTCGATATTTTACATAATTAACCTCGTTAAAGACGTTGATTCTGAAGAATTCTGATTAAATTTGCAGCTAAATTCAATTATTAGTATCTGATGCGTAATAAGATATATACTCTCGTAGCTTTAATGGTGGCTACTTTGACAATAACATCTTGTCTTAAGGACGACGACGAGAAAAATAGTGTAAGTTACAAAGACACGGCTATTTTGAGCTTTTTCTTTGGGACAATTAAAGCAAGTGCGTGATACCGTTGCCAAGAATGGTAGCGATAGTACTTATGTTAGCAACTTCAATGGTGCTAAGGTTAAGTTCTATATCGATCAGGCACAGGGTTTGATTTATAATCCTGACTCTTTGCCATATGGTACGAAGCCAGCAAGTGCTTTGGCTAAGATTGTGGCAAAGAATAGCGGAACTGTTGTTATCAAGTCAACTACAGAGGAGAAGTTCACTTATTACAGCAGTAATGATTCTATTGACTTCAGCACTCCACGCGTTTTCCGTGTTTACTCAAACAAGGGAAGTGAGTACAGAGATTACAAGGTTTCTGTGAATGTTCACAAGCAGAAGGGCAACGTGTTTAGCTGGCAGGCACTGCAGGCGAACAGCAATTTCGCTTCGTTCACAGCAATGAAGGCTGTTAGTGCGGGTAGCAAGGTGTTTGTATTCGGAACGAATGGCAGTCTGACTGTTGTTTATGCTGCGTCAAAGGACAATGGCAATAGCTGGACAAAGCTCAGCAAGACCTTCACTGCAAATGCTTATAAGAGTGTGGCAGTGCAGGGTACTAAGCTTTTCGTTATCGACAATGGTATGGTTTATAGCTCTACAGACGGCAGCAGTTGGACTACAGTGGCTACAAATAGCAGTTTGAAGCAGTTGGTGGCAGCGTCACCAGCAGAGTTGTTTGCGCTATCAACGTCAGGTACGTTGTTGGCTTCAAAGAACAATGGTGTTACTTGGGCTAACGAGTCATTAGATAGCAATGCTTCACTCCTTCAGTAAGCAATATTGGTTCTTCACTTACAGCAGTTTCATCTGACTTGTATCGCGTACTGCTTGTTGGTACACTCTCAAGCGGTACAAAGAATGCTGCATGGACGAAACTTTCTTATCGTCAGAATGAGCAGTGGAGTTATGTAGAGAGCAATGCTGACAAGTTCCAGCTCCCTCTTTACAAGAGTCTTTCAGTTGTAAACTATGATAAGGCAGCCCTTGCATTAGGTCTTAATAGCAGTGGTAAGTTGGCTTCTATGCTTCTCTCTCGTGATGGTGGTATCACATGGAAGAGTGATAAGAGCTTCACTTATCCAACAGGTGTACAGGCTGCAACAGCTTTTGCAGCAACAGTTGATAGCGACGAATACCTCTGGGTAATCAGTGGTACAAAGGTTTGGCGTGGTAGACTCAATCGAGTAGGCTGGGCATTGAACCTTAGTCGATTGGCTGAATAAGCTATTCAAACAGGACAACAATGAAACGAATCTTCATCAACCTCCTCCTTTTCCTTGCTGCTACGCCTCTATGGGCGCAGTCGGATCCGGAGTATAAGATGGAGATAGGCGCCGGTGTTGGTATGATGGGTTACTTAGGCGACTTTAACGAGTCGTTGTTTAAAGACCTACAGCCGATGGGAACGGTGCTGGCAAGATATAATCTCAGTCCTTATATGGGATTAAAGATGAACGTATCGTTTGGAAAGATGAAAGGTTCATCGGCTGATGTCAAGACTTACTATCCACGTTTTGCCTCTGCTCCCTATACATTCGACAATTCATTGGTTGATGTAGGCTTTGCATACGAATATAACTTCCTGCCATATGGTACGGGTCGTGATTATCGTGGTGCACAGCGTTTGTCGCCTTATGCGATGATAGGAGTGGGTGCCACCTACGTTAATATTAAGGGTGGCGATCGCAAGTCGGTGCTCACAGCAAACCTTCCAATCGGATTGGGGGTGAAGTATAAGGTGAATGAACGAATGAACGTAGGGCTGGAATGGGCGTTACACTTCTCGCTCAGCGATGAGTTAGACGGACAGAAAGACCCTTACGGCATTAAGAGTAGCGGACTCTTTAAGAATACAGACAGCTATTCAACCCTGCAACTGACGTTCTCTTATTGTTTCATGGCAAAGTGTAAGACTTGTCATAACGAGGACGAGTAAGGGAAGTTAGTTTCCACCTATTATATATAGGTAATGTCTAAAGCGTGCAGACATAAGTGCTGTACAGAACAAACATAGGTTTATCTCTTCAAAAGATATGGCAGAAGAATTAGATATGACACGAATACCCCAGCATATTGCCATTACAATGGATGGTAATGGACGTTGGGCAACCGAACGCAATAAGCCACGCTCCTACGGACATCAAGCAGGAGTAGATACCGTTCGTCGCATAACATCAGAATGTGTACGATTGGGTGTGAAGTTTCTCACACTCTATACCCTTCTCAACAGAGAACTGGAATCGTCCTACGGATGAGATTGCTGCGTTGATGGGACTTGTGCTTACGTCTTTGGAAGATGAAATCTTCATGAAGAATAATGTGCGTTTCCGTGTTATTGGTGACATGGCACGTCTGCCAGAAGAAGTGCAGAAGAAGTTGCGTGAGACTGAAGAGCATACAGCGAAGAACTCTGCAATGACAATGGTTGTGGCGCTTAGCTACAGTGCACGTTGGGAGATAGCCAAAGCAATGAGGGAGATTATCGCAGAGCATCAGGCTAACAGCTCTGAACCTTTGCGCCCAGAAACGATTACAGAAGAGGTGATTAGCGAGCATTTAGAGACAAACTTTATGCCTGACCCAGACCTCTTGATTAGAACGGGTGGCGAACTTCGCATCTCCAATTACCTCTTATGGCAGATAGCTTACTCTGAGCTGTATTTCTGTGATACCTATTGGCCTGACTTCGATGAGCAGGATTTGCAGAAAGCCATTGCGAGTTTCCAGAGTAGACAGCGTCGCTTTGGAAAGACTGAGAAACAAGTAGAAGAAAACGAAAACAATTAAGTTACGCGATAGATGACTAAAATAAATAAGGTGTTGATGCTCCTTGCACTTTCTGGAGTTTCGCTCACGATGAGTGCACAGCAGAAGATTGTAAACCCAGATATCACTTATTCAGGTACTCCTAAGACTTACAAGTTGGCAGGACTGACCGTTACTGGTATCGAGGGCTATGAGGATTATGTCCTCACTGGTATCTCAGGACTCACTGTTGGGCAGGAGTTGGAGGTTCCGGGTACCGCTATCACTGATGCTGTGAAGCGTTACTGGAAGCATGGACTCTTCTCAGATGTTTCCATTTCGGCTGACTCTATTGTGGGAGATAATATCTATTTGAAGATACATCTCGCGCCACGTCCTCGTATTTCTACCATTAACTATAATGGACTGAAGAAGACAGAGCGTGAGGATATGGAAAAGAAACTCGGTCTTTTGAAGGGTGGACAGATTACGCCTAACATGATTGACCGTGCGAAGATACTTGCAAAGAAGTACTTTGAAGACAAGGGTTACAAGAATGCAGAGGTCTTCATTCGTCAGCGTGACGATGTAGCAGCTAAGAATCAGGTTATCCTTGATATCGATGTAGACAAGAAGGAGAAACTGAAGGTGCGCTCTATCATCATTGATGGCGACAACCAGTTGGGCGAAAAGAAGATTAAAGGAACCCTGTTTAGCAAGGGTGCCTTTGCTAAAACCCATGAGGCTGGTAAGCTTGCAAATATCTTAAAGTCAAAGAAGTTCACTCCAGAGCGTTGGGCTGAGGATAAGAAGAACCTTATCACAAAGTATAACGAATATGGATATCGTGATGCTATGATTGTGAAGGATAGTGTATGGAACGTTGATCCAAAGCATGTAGATATCTATGTAAAGGTAGATGAGGGTAAGAAATATTATATCCGTAACATCAAATGGGTAGGTAATACTGTTTACTCAACAGATTATCTGTCACGTCTACTTGACATGAAGAAGGGTGACGTGTACAACCAGACTTACTTGAATAAGCGTCTTTCACAAGATGAGGATGCTGTGGGTAATGCTTACTGGAACAATGGTTACCTCTTCTATAACCTTCAACCAACAGAGGTGAATATTGTCGGCGACTCTATTGACCTTGAGATGCGTATCACTGAAGGACAGCAGGCACGTATCAACCGTGTGAAGATTAATGGTAATGACCGTCTGTATGAGAATGTTGTTCGTCGTGAGTTGCGAACAAGCCGGGCGATCTTTTCTCTAAGGAAGCACTCCAGCGTTCTGCACGTGAGTTAGCTTCAATGGGACACTTCGACCCAGAGGCAATCAACCCAGTACCAGAACCAAACTATGAGGATGGTACTGTGGATATCAATTATAACCTCAAGCAGAAGTCAAACGACCAGGTTGAGCTTTCACTCGGTTGGGGTCAGACGGGTGTTATTGGGCGTGTCGGTTTGAAGTTGAATAACTTCTCTATGGCAAACCTCTTCCGTAGAAACCGTGAGCATCGTGGTATCTTGCCTATCGGTGATGGTGAAACACTTTCATTAGGTGCACAGACCAACGGTACTTACTACCAGTCATACAATGCACAGTACTCAACTAACTGGTTGGGCGGTAAGCGTCCTATTCAGTTCAGCGTGGGTATGTCGTATTCAAAGCAGACAGACGTATCAAGCAACTATTATAACAGTGGTTACATGAATAACTATAACAACTATCGTTACGGTTATGGTAACTACAATTACAATAGCTACGAGAACTATTATGACCCAGACAAGTATGTGAAACTCTTGAGTGTCTATGCTGGTTGGGGTAAGCGTCTTAGCTGGCCTGATGACTATTTCACCTTGTCTCTCCAGCTTCAGTACCAGCGTTACATGTTGCGCAACTGGCGTTACTTCATTATGTCGAACGGTTCAGCAAACAACTTGAACCTTAACATTGCGCTTAATCGTACGTCAACAGACAACCAACTCTTCCCACGTCGTGGTTCTGACTTCTCGGTATCATTGACGATTACTCCGCCTTGGTCTAAGTGGGATCATAAGGACTATGCTCACTTGGCAACCGACCGTAACTCTCCAACCTACTCACAGGAGCAGCAGGAGAAGTATCGTTGGGTGGAGTATCATAAGTGGAAGTTCAAGGCTCGTACCTTTACAGCCCTCACAAGTGGTCAGAAATGTTTCGTCTTGATGACTCGTGTTGAGTTCGGTTTGTTGGGAAGTTACAATAAAAACAAGAAAAGTCCGTTTGAAACCTACTACATGGGTGGTGATGGTATGAGTGGATACTCTACTGGTTACGCTGAGGAGACAATCGGTCTTCGTGGTTACGAGAATGGTTCACTCACTCCATATGGTGCCGAGGGCTATGCTTACAGCCGTATGTCATTGGAGCTTCGCTATCCATTCCTCTTGGGTAATACAACCATTTATGGTCTTGGATTCGTAGAGGCTGGTAACGCATGGACAGAGACAAGTAAGTTCAATCCATTTGACATGAAGCGTTCTGCTGGTCTTGGTGTTCGTATCTTCCTCCCAATGGTGGGTATGATGGGTATCGACTGGGCTTATGGTTTCGACAAGGTATTTGGTACAAAGGGTGGTAGCCAGTTCCACTTTATCCTTGGACAAGAATTCTAAGTAGAAGTTAAAGGGTAGAGAAATAACTGCAAGATTGCCCTAAAATAGAATTATTAAAAGAAGAAAAGTGTATGAGAAAATGTATATTAAAGAAAGGTTTAGGAGTAATGTTTCTTCTTTACCTATTTGCTTTCTCACCTTTAACAGCTTCTGCACAGAAGTTTGCACTGATTGACATGGAGTATATCCTCAAGAATGTGCCAGCTTATGAGCGTGCAAACGAGCAGTTGAATCAGGTAAGTAAGAAGTGGCAGGCTGAGGTTGAAGCACTCAACACAGAGGCTTCTACCATGTATAAGAATTATCAGAATGAGGTAGTCTTCCTTTCTCAGGACCAGAAAAAGAAGAGACAAGAGGCGATTATGGCTAAGGAAAAGCAGGCATCCGACCTCAAGCGTAAGTACTTCGGTCCAGAAGGCGAGCTCTTTAAGAAGCGTACCAGTCTGATTACTCCTATACAGGACGAGATTTATAACGCAGTAAAGGATATCTCAGACCAGCGCGGTTATAGTTTAGTTATCGACCGTTCAAGCAATGCTGCTGGTATTATCTATGGTTCGCCAAAGGTGGATATCAGTAATGAGGTACTGCAGAAGTTGGGATATTCTTATCAGTAAGTAGTCTTTGTGCTAAGTAAACTAACCATCTTAGGAAGCCTATCTACTATAGAAATTATAGTCACACTGGATAAGTTAGAAATGTTATCACCGCAGATAAAAAGTAAATTAATAAACAATTAAACAATAAAAAGAAATGAAGAAGTTATTTTTGATGTTGATGCTTTGCGCACCAATGACATTGTTCGCACAGAAGTTTGGTCACCTTGACTCACAGGCTCTCCTCCAGTCACTGCCAGAGGCTACAGCTGTTCAGAGTAAACTTGAGGCTAAGGGTAAGGAGTATCAGAAGCAGATTGAAGACATGCAGTCAGAGTTGCAGCGTCAGGCAGAGGCTTATGACAAGTCTAAGAGCACAATGAACGCTACAAAGCAGGCTGAGACCGAGAAGAGCTTGCAGGATATGTACAACAAGATTCAGCAGACTGCTCAGGACAACCAGAAGGCTTTCAATGAGGAGCAGCAGAAGCAGCTCGGCCCTGTCCTTGAGAAGGTTCGTAATGCTATCGCTGCTGTTGCTAAGGCAGGTAACTATGTTTACATCATGGAGAAGGCAGCTGGTCAGCCATTGTATATCAACGAGGCACTCAGCAAGGATATCACTGCAGAGGTAAAGGCTCAGTTGGCTAAGATGAAGTAATACATTGCGGGTGCCTTTGCCCCGTAGTTGATTCTCCTTGATTTAGCGGTCTTTTAAGTCTTTGAGATAGGTCATAATTCCTACTTTAGCTCGTCTTTAAGAGTGCATTATGATGATGACTCGGATTTATTTTCATGATAAAAAGAAATTATTTACGTGAAAAGAAATATTTATCTTCATGAAACGAATTCCGAAAAGACGGTCAATGGGATAGGAGATGAGCCTCTCCAATCAATGGACTAACACTATTTTAGAGGAGAAAAAGGGTGAGGTCACCGCACGGATATATGTTCTTGCGATGACCTCATTTTTGTTTATATATTGAAGAGATAATAAATAACATAATGAAAAAACTATTCTTTTCCTTTGTTTTCATGCTTTTGCCGCTCTTGGCAATGGCACAACAGAGTGTTCCAGCATTTAAGTTTGCATACTTTAGCTATGACAAGGTGCTTCATGCAATGGCTGACTATGCCACAGCTACACGTAGTTATAACGACCTTAAGGCAAAGTATGATGCCGAGACAAAGCGTTCAGTAGAGGATTTCAATAGCCGTTATGAAGACTTCCTCGACGTACAGCGCAAGTTGGAACCATCTATTCTTCGCAAGCGTCAGGCTGAGTTAGAGGAACTGATGGACCGCAACATCGCCTTTCGTAAGGAATCTGAGCGTCTGTTGAAGAAGGCTGAAGAAGATATCTATGCACCTGTTCACGCAAAGTTAAACAATGCTGTACGTCAGATGGGAAAGGAAAGCGGTTACGCTTTCATTCTGAATGCAGATAACAATAGTGTCCCATTCGTTAATACTGCGATGGGAGAAGATGTTACAGAGGCTTTGATAGCTGCTTTGAAATAAAAGACTTTACCCACAGAAAAGGCTTTGCATGGGTGGTGTTGATGCTTAGCACAAAGCGTGCTGGGCATCCGCACATGATGTGCGGAGCGTCCGCACCACTCTGTATGTGGTGATATCGGACGACGATTAATTGAATTTAAAAAGACTAATGACAAAGTATTCTAAACAGCCGGGACCTATCGGTATTTTTGATTCTGGGTATGGTGGACTAACCATTCTGCATGGTATTCGTCAGCTGCTCCCAGAGTATGACTATCTTTATTTGGGCGATAATGCGCGTGCTCCATATGGTTCACGCTCCTTTGATGTTGTCTATCAGTTCACACGTCAGGCTGTGATGAAACTCTTCGACCTCGGTTGCCAGTTGGTTATCTTAGGTTGTAACACCGCATCTGCCAAAGCGCTCCGTACGATTCAGCAGAATGACTTGCCCAATCTTGACCCAGATAGGCGCGTGTTGGGCGTAATTCGCCCTACGGCAGAGGTAATTGGCAAGCTTACCCGCTCACGACATGTAGGTGTGTTGGCGACTGAAGGAACTATTAAGAGTGATAGTTATAACCTTGAAATACAAAAGCTGTGGGAGGATGTAAAGGTAACGGGTGTTCCTTGTCCGCTGTGGGTGCCAATCATTGAGAACAATGAAGCAGACAGTCCCGGTGCTGATTACTTCGTAAAGAAGCGTATCGACCATATCATGCGACTTGATCCAGAGATTGATACGCTCATCCTTGGTTGTACGCATTATCCTATTCTCATGCCGAAGATATTGAAGCATGTGCCACGTGGAGTGCGTATCGTACCACAAGGAGAGTATGTAGCGGAGAGTCTGCAAGACTATTTCCGTCGCCATCCAGATATGGATGCACGTTGTACGAAGAATGCTACAGTGAAGTATTTCACCACAGAAAATCCCGAAAGTTCAAAGAAACGGCACGTATCTTCCTGCACGAGCAGGTTAATGTGGAGCATGTAGACTTGGAATAAGCCCGAAACGGACAATAAAACAGCCTGTTGAGTCGTTAGATAAGAACTAAAGAGTAAAAGATGAAAAAGTTATCTATATTGTTTTTTCTGTCAGTTGTCATGATTATGGCAGCCTGCTCTGATGATGATACTTTCACAACATCACGGAGCAATCTGCTCACTTTCTCAACTGACACACTACGACTTGACACCACATTCTCCAACGTTCCGACATCTACTAAGATTTTCTGGGTGTATAATAAGTCGGGTGATGGATTGCGATTAACCAATGTACGTCTGGCACAAGGTAATCAAACGGGTTTCCGTGTGAATGTAGATGGTGTGGAACTCTCGGCTGCTAATGGCTATCAGGTTCGTGATTTGGAAGTACGTAACAAGGATAGTATCCAAGTGTTTGTTGAGATGACATCACCTTTTAATAATGCCGCAACACCGCAAGAGGTCGTTGATAATCTTTTGTTTACGCTCGAAAGTGGTGTACATCAGAAGGTAAATTTACGTGTCTACAGCTGGGATGCAGAGTTGGTAAAGGGGCGCAAGATTACATCTAATACTACTTTGACCAGTACGAAACCGCTTGTTTTCCAAGATACATTGAAGGTTGAAGCTGGTGCTACACTGACAATTCCTGCCGGAACAACCGTGTACTTCTCTCAGAAGGCTGCCCTTGATGTTTATGGAACACTGCGTTGTGAAGGCACAGCAGACAATCCTGTGACATTGCGTGGCGACCGATTGGATAAGATGTTTAAGTATCTTCCTTACGATCGTGTCAGTGGTCAGTGGCAGGGAGTACGCTTTCATAAGGGACGAGTTACGATAATGTTCTTACGCATACGGATATCCATTCAACCTATAATGGTATTCTCTGCGATAGTGCAATGACAGCCCGTACGAAGTTGACGATTGCTAACTCTCATCGTTCATAATTGTCAGGGCTATGGTTTACAAGCGATAAACGATGAAGGTTGTTGCTTATAACTCTCAGTTCTCTAATACGCTGATGGACTGTGCTGCCTTTGTGGGAGGAGAGGTGATTTTGACACATTGTACGCTTCTGCACGCTTCTATCCTTTCGATAGTAACCGTGGTGCAGCGTTGAGCTTTGGTAATCATATTGGTGATAAAGACTATCCTCTTCAGACCTTCCATATGGTCAACTCACTTGTGACAGGCTATGCTGATGATGTGCTTATGGCTAATAACAAGGAGGGGGTGACAGCCAATTATCACTTCTATAATTGTATTCTTCGTACGCCAAAACCTAAGGAAACGGCTTTATTATCAAACTTCACAGATGTCATCTGGGAGAATAATAAGGATTATCCAGATGGTGGTTCAAAGCAGTTTTTACTCGTAGATGGCGACAAACAGAAGTATGATTTCCATCTAAAGAAGGCTGAAAAAGGTGAGAAGTATCTTGCTATTAATGCAGGACTTGCCCTTGGCGATACTCGTTTTGCAACTGATCATGATGGTAAGCAGCGTGATAGTAAACCAGATATCGGCTGTTATGAGCTGATTGCTAATTAAGCTTATTAGGCTAATCAGGCTAATTGGGCATATAAGCCTAATAGGGCTAATTAGCCTAATAACCCTCACCATCAATAATAAATATCAACAATGAAAACAATAGACATAAGCATCAAGATAGGTTTTTGCCAACAAGATGAACTTTCGGAGGCTGATCAGCACCTTATTCAGAGAGCTGTGGAGGCAACTGGTAATAGTTATTCTCCTTATAGCCGCTTCCGTGTTGGTGCAGCGTTATTGCTTGCTAATGGTACAGAAGTTATTGGAGCCAATCAGGAGAATGCTGCTTTCCCATCAGGCTTATGTGCTGAACGCTCAGCAATCTTTGCTGCTCAGTCTGTTTATCCAGACCAAGCAGTGACCACACTTGCCATTGCCGCAGCCAATGAGTGTGGTTTGATGCGAGACCCGATAGTGCCTTGTGGAGCCTGTCGACAAGTTATTTTAGAAATAGAAGACCGTTATAAACAGCCTATTCGTATCCTTCTTTATGGTACGGCAGGCATATATGTTATCAATAGTGTAAAGGACCTCTTGCCTCTCCAGTTCTTAGGAGAGTCCATGAAGTAGCCCTTTTGTTTTCAATAAATAGTAATAATGGAGTATTTACCAAAAGACCCAGCAATATTAGTAAGCAGTGTTAACATGCTACTACGTGATGAAGAGTTTGATTCTTTAGAGTCACTTTGTTACAATTTCAATGAAGATATAGATAAACTCAAAGCCCACTTGCGTGAAGCAGGCTATGTCTATAGCGAGGAACAGCATCAGTTTCGTCCAATAGGCTTTGATGAATAAGGTGTTTAATAACATCCTTTTATTACTCTTTTTAGCTTGATTATGCCTATCAGACCAAATAAGTTTGGTAATTCGTGTAGGTTATAAAAAGTTAGAACAACAGTGGTGCAGATGATAATTATTTTGTAATTTTGCATCATTAAGATATAAACAACGGCATTATGCAAGACTTAGTAATTTACAATACACTGCATCGTAAGAAGGAACTCTTCCAACCGATTGCAGCTCCTAACGTAGGAATGTATGTCTGTGGACCAACTGTTTATGGCGATCCACACCTCGGACACGCACGTCCTGCTATCACCTTTGATATTCTTTTCCGCTATCTTAAACACATAGGGTACAAGGTTCGTTATGTTCGTAACATCACGGACGTTGGCCATTTGGAGCATGATGCTGACGAGGGTGATGACAAGATTGAGAAGAAGGCACGTCTTGAGCAGTTGGAGCCAATGGAGATTGCGCAGCACTATACCAACCGCTATCACGATGCTATGCGTTTGCTCAACGTTCTTCCACCAAGCATCGAACCATATGCAACAGGTCATATCATAGAGCAAGAAGAGTTAGTAAAGCAAATTCTTGCCAACGGTTATGCCTATGAAAGCAATGGAAGTATCTACTTTGATGTAGAGAGAAATACGATAAAGACCACCACTATGGCGTTCTTTCTGGTCGTAACATCATTGACATGATAAACAATTCTCGTGAGTTGGCAGGTGTTGGTGAGAAGCGTAATCAGATTGACTTTGCCCTTTGGAAACGTGCTATGCCAGAGCATATCATGCGTTGGCCATCTCCTTGGAGCAATGGCTTCCCTGGTTGGCATTGTGAGTGTACTGCGATGGGTCGCAAGTATTTGGGTGATCACTTCGATATCCACGGTGGCGGTATGGACCTTATCTTCCCTCATCATGAGTGCGAGATTGCACAAGCTGTAGCCTCACAGGGTGATGAAATGGTGAAGTATTGGATGCACAACAATATGATTACCATCAACGGACAGAAGATGGGTAAGTCGCTTGGCAACTTTATTACGCTTGAACAGTTCTTTACTGGCGAGCATGATACGCTCACACAGGCTTACTCTCCAATGACAATTCGTTTCTTCATCCTCTCTGCTCACTATCGTGGAACAGTAGACTTCTCTAACGAGGCACTACAGGCTGCTGAGAAGGGCTACGAGCGTTTGATGAATGGTATTGAGGATTTGGCACGCATTCAGCCTGCTGCAGTGTCAGATGAGAATACAAAGAAGTTTGTTGCAGGCTTTCGTCAGAAGTGCTATGATGCAATGAACGACGACTTGATGACCCCTGCTGTCATCTCAACTCTCTTTGAGGCTTGCCACTTGGTGAACATCCTCATCGATCATAAGGCGCAGATTTCAGCCGACGACCTTAAGGAACTTACTGAGGCAATGCAGCTCTTTGCCTTTGATATCCTTGGTCTTCAGAATGAGCGTGGAGCCAATAACGATGCTCGTGAGGAGGCTTACGGAAAGGTGGTTGATATGGTACTCGACCTTCGTGCAAAGGCAAAAGCAGAGAAGAATTGGGCTGTTAGCGACCAGATTCGTGATGCTCTTGCAGCGGCTGGCTTCCAAGTTAAGGACACCAAGGACGGTGTTACGTGGAAACTTGACCGATAAGGTGCAGGTTCTTTCAGTCCCAACTCTGTTAAAGTCAACCCGCTGAAATTAGCATGGTGTGAGTGGTGGATACTTCTATCTGCCTGTAAATATCAACAAAACAAAGGACAGTTATTCCAGTGTTGTACCAGTGATGCGATTCACTATACACGGAATAGCTGTCCTTTTGTTATTTCTTTCTTGTCAAGTTGATATGCCCTTGCCAAAGAACTCCACTCTTTCTCGAAAATTAAAAGCCTAATTTGCCCTTTGTTTTGACACACTTTAAAGCATTACACGAAGTTTGTTTACAAAAAGTTCTGGTAGTCTTTTAGTCTATGATAAGCCCTCTCTTGCAAATTATTTTCACGAAAAAAATATTTCTTTTCATGAAGAAAAATATTTATTTTCATGAAAATAAATTCTTCTTTTCGTGAAAATAATTCGGCAAATGGCAATTCTTAAGGTTCAGAACCTTGGTTTTTACCTTTTTATTCTTTTACTTTTTCACCCTTCATGATTGGCTTTTAAACAGGAATGTTTACTTTATTTTAAAGAGCTTATATGCTGTTTTCGTTATTATTCCTTGAAGTACTCGGTGCCAGTCTCCCTGTCAATCCAGCCTTCTTTACCGTCCTTTCTGAAGTAATAGAACGACTTGGTCTGCTGTGTCAGCTCTTCAAATACAGGAGTTTTATCCCGTCCGAAGATGCCTATTTTCCCATCTTTATAGAATAGTATCATACCGTCTTGCTGCATGACTATTGAATCATTCTCGATGGGCAGTAAGACTTTTCCTTTGACTTTCTGTGTTGGATAGTAATGTAACTCCAAAGGATAATGGTCTGGTTTGTTTGCCACAATCTTTGGTTGTATGTTCTTGTCAAAGTCATAATCGTAACGCAGGATACCGAATTTCCCATTTCTTCCAACCTTGATTAAGGACGGATTAATAGCAATTTCACCATTGATGCCATAGTTTGCATTATAGCTGAATTTCTTACTTCCGTTAATAATTGAAACAGAGTCGCCAGGCTGGCAGTCAGTTAAGATAAACTTAACCTTTTCTTGGTATCCCCAACCCGGTCCGGTGCTGGTTTTTTGCATCATATATACGCCCTTTTCATTGACTATGTCATATGACCAGTGACTTACAGTGCCGCATACACCTAAGATTCTACGGATAGGCTTGGATGCCTTTTGTTGAAATTCGTCATAATAGCCAGCACCTTCATCGTTCAGCACCTCAATACGTCCGCAGACACTCCTTGGTACCTCTCTTGCTACTTTAATCTTACCAAGATTTAGTTTATTTAAATAGAGATTAAAGACATCTATCTTGTCTTTTGTTTGAGCGATTATAAAACGGTCATCATAGCTAATATGGTCATAGTCTTCTCCCAGTACGTTCTCGCCTAATCGGTTTATTAACTGAACTTTGTTGTTTTCAGTTTTCCTTAGACCATAGTAGCGTTTGATAAAGTATTGGGTGAAATCATACGGTTTGGTTTCGGCATATTTTTCAGTTTCTTCCTTTAATTCGGCAGCGGGATAGCTTGATGATCTATTAATAAGGATATCTTTTTTACTTCCAGGAATAAGGAGATAATTAAAGCTGCCACCCCATGTAGATTTGAGGACAATAATCTGTTTGTTGTCTTTAAACTTTAGGATCAGTGGGGTATAATGGGTCGCTCTGTCTATACGCCACATTTCCTTCTTTTCAGGGAGGCTGATTGAGGTAACTTTTTGATTGTACTGATCACGCTCTGTTCCGTAGTAAACTTCTTGTATAGAGGCTGTATTGTGCTGGATGAACTTGAGGATTAATGATGTTCCTTGTCCCTCACGTCGCCATGCTCCGTCCTCATTGATGAAGAAAATCTTTCCAATATAATCATTCAAGGAAGTAGATGGGATATCACTGACTTTGAGGAAATTATTTTTTTGAGCCAGAATTTCCTCTTTTGTCATGATGTCTTTTTCTTTGAGGGCTTTCCAGTAGTCAATATTCATCTCTGAACCTTTCTCCACAAAAGCACTTTTTGAGTCAGTTGTCAATATTCTCTTACAATACTTGTTAGGTCCGACAGCTGTGTATAATACGATATCATAGGGATTATCACTATATCCAATGGCATCTACATCGGGAAAAGAAAGTGTCTGCTGTGCCTTGGTTTCTATCGAAAGTAAGCAGAGAGTTATGAGTAAAGCGACTATATGTTTCATTGTTTTTTCCTTGTTTGTTATTTTGGAAGAGGTTTAATGCTTTCTGATGGTTGCTGTGTTTACTATTGGTAAATCAGCTACTAATAGTCAATAGCCCCCTTTAATACTTAAACGAACTACCTCCTAAGAACTCTCTCAGTAGGGAGGTTGGAGGGAGATTGCGGAAAGGTAGTGGTGCAAAATACTTGAGGAACTTGCGCAGGCGATAGGCTTCAGCATATTCCTCGCAGTTCTCTGGCACTTGTTCCAATACCTCTTCCGCCTGCGGTTTGATGACGGCAAGCTCAAAGAGAAGGGCAGTGTTGAACATTACATCAGCCTGCTCTTGATAAGGGAAAATCCACTTGTTCTCACCAGCACGTACACTTGGCCAGCGGTGGATTGTTTCTTGTGCAGAACAACCACGATACTTGTAATCGCGAACAATACGACGAAGCAGTCGATTGTCGGTTGTTGGGATATAGTTATGGTCGTCTAACAGGATTGTAGTGAGAGCAGATGCGTAGATTTTAAACTTCTTGTCGTCTGCAATCTGCTCTGTCAGTGCAGGGTTGAGCGCATGAATACCTTCCACAAGTAGTATGTTATTCTCTCCAAGATGCAGTTTTTTACCGCTCTTTTCGCTCATTCCGGTTTGGAAATTATACTTTGGTAATTCCACCTCTTCACCACGGAAAAGAGCATTGAATTGCTCATTGATAAGTGGAATATTCAGTGCATAGATACTCTCGTAATCAAGTTCTCCGTTCTCATCTTTTGGTGTTTCAGTCCTGTTAACGAAGTAGTCATCTAAGGAAATCTGTACTGGTTTCACACCACTTGCTAATAGTTGGACAGAAAGACGTTTGCAGAAAGTTGTCTTACCACTCGAAGATGGACCAGCAATGAGTACTACCTTTATCTCTTTTCGTCCAGCAATCGTATCGGCAATCTGCGATATCTTCTTTTCTTGCAGAGCCTCGCTGACATTAATAAGGTCGGTTGCCAGTCCATTCTTTACCGCTTCATTGAAGTCGCCCACCGTCTTAATACCTAAGATACTCTGCCACCTATGATGCTCCTTAAACACCTCGAACATCTTGTCTTGGCGTATCAATTCACCTAATTTAGATGGGTCTTGTGTGGAAGGGATGCGCAAGAGGACTCCATCAAAGTAAGGTTCCAAACCAAAGAGATGAAGTTGGCTCGTGTTGGTAAGCATCGAGCCATAGTAATAATCCTTATAATCGTCAAGCACATAATAGACACAATAAAGGCTACCGCTGCTTTTAAGGAGTTTAGCCTTTTGAATGTCACCTAATTCAGTGAACATCTTTACAGCCTCCTCGGTTGTTGTTTCGTAACGCTGGATAGGCATCTTAGCGTCGATAATCTCCTGCATTCGTGTACGGATACGGTCAACATCCTCTGTTGTAATCTCATGTCCGAGCTGCAAGTTACAGTAGTAACCATTTGAAACAGGGATGTCTATGACCACAGAACTGGTTGGATAGAGGTCGTGAACAGCCTTGCAAAGCACTAAGAAGAGCGAGCGGGTGTAAGTGCGAATACCTGATGGAGTAAGCAAATCGAGGAACTCTACATCCTTATTATGATAGACACGATAATGGAGTCCTTCACCTTATTATTTACTTTTTGCACTCACTGGTCCATAAGGCATTTGAAGATTAATTTCTTTATAAATGTCAGAAAGTGTACTTCAATTGGGACTTCTTGAGTTTTTTATTATTTTTTTGCAACGGATATGCAGTACTTGTCTCATAATCATTGATGGTTAAAAATTATGTCAGGGAACAATATTGTCCTTTGGTAAATAGGATTGTAAAGTTAGGGAAAGTTTTGCAAATATCCAAGAAACAGACATCACAAATTAAGTTATTATATGTCGATTTGGATTTTCTTTAAGCTCATTGGTGCATTAGCTTTGCTGATGTTCGGAATGAAGCGCAATGAGTGAGGCACTGCAGAAAAATGGCAGGTCCGCAGTTGCGCCACATCCTTGGTGCAATGACAACTAATCGTTTTACGGGTATTCTTACGGGTACATTCATCACAGCTGCCGTACGGTCGTCAACTGCAACTCATCGTTATGACAGTCAGTTTTGTGAATGCTGGATTGCTGACATTGGTGCAAGCCATCTCTGTTATCATGGGAGCGAACATTGGAACGACGCTGACGGCATGGATTATGTCGGCTGGTTTCTCGTTTAACATTACTGATTTTGTATGGCCAGCCTTCTTTATTGGTATCGTACTGATCTACTCTAAGAGACGTAAACTCATTGGTGACTTCCTCTTTGGTATCTCATTTATGTTCTTGGGATTGGGAACCCTACGTCAGACAGGTATCGATATGGACCTTGCGCACAATCAGGCTGTACTCGATTTCTTTAGTAACTTCGACCCACAAAGCTTCATTACAACTATCGTTTTCCTACTTATCGGTAGTGTGCTGACCATGTGTGTGCAGAGTTCTGCAGCCATTATGGCTATCACGATGATACTCTGTTCAACGGGCGTACTGCCTATTTATCAGGGTATTGCACTCGTAATGGGTGAAAATATTGGTACAACTGTAACCTCAAACCTCGCTGCTTTGACAGCAAACACGCAGGCTCGCCGAGCTGCGATGGCTCACATGGTGTTCAATGTCTTCGGTGTTCTCTGGGTATTATGTGTTTTCCATCCTTTTATCAATATGGTATGCGATTGGGTGGGTTATGATGTAACGATGCCAAAGGGTGCTCCTGGTTTTGCGGCTAATGCTGCCAAACTAAGTTTTGTGCTTGCTGCTTTCCATACTACATTCAACCTTGCCAACACAGCTATCCTCGTTGGACCAATCAAGTATTTAGAGAAGCTTGTCTGCATTATTATCAAACCAAAGGCAAACAAGGACGAAGACGAGTTCCGTCTGCACTTTATTCAGGTTGGTATCATGAAGACTCCAGAGCTTTCTGTGCTTGAGGCTTCAAAGGAGATAAAGTCGTTTGCTGAGCGCATTCAGCGTATGTTCGGTATGGTTCGTGAGCTACTTGGCGAGAAAGATACAGATAAATTCACCAAACTCTATAGTCGTATTGAGAAGTATGAAGGTATTTCTGATAATATGGAGATAGAGATTGCGAAGTATCTCGACCAAGTTTCTAATGCTCATCTGAGTGATGAAACCAAGGAGAAGGTACGCTCTATGCTTCGTGAAATCTCAGAGTTGGAGAGTATCGGAGATGCTTGTTATAACATTGCTCGTACTTGCAGCCGTCTTATCAATAGTAAGGAAGACTTTACACAGGAGCAGTATGACCACATGCATCAGATGTTTGAGTTGACAGACGATGCTCTGACACAGATGAATCGTATTCTTGTTGGTCACCGTCAGGACAACGATGTGAACCGTTCATTCAATATTGAGACCGAGATTAACAACTACCGCAACCAGTTGCGCTCGCAGAATATCAACGATGTGAACGACCATAAGTACACCTATGCAGTAGGAACAATGTACATGGACATCATTCAGGAGTGCGAGAAATTAGCGACTATGTAGTCAATGTTGTTGAGGCTCGTATGGGTGTTCGCCAGCAAGACGCATAAAATTTTGAGTATGATTAAACAAGATAAAGGCAGGGGCATCAATGTGTGTCCTTGCCTTTACTATATCATGACTTCCATCTCTTGAATGCTTATAGTATCACCACTTTACGGGTTCTAACATTCGGTTGCACTTTCATTAACCACATAGAGCAGTTCATTTAATCTTCAACACATTTGGTGTTCGCCATTCGCACAACATGTGTTCACCATCAACACAACATGTGCGGAGCGTCCGCACGATAACTATTAGGGACCGAAAGACCAGTTAAGGACATCATTGCCGATTTCGATAAGCCATTAACTCCTCACAACTCAAAGCATAGAGATGGGTACTCCATGTGTGTTCTTTGTTTCGTCAATAACGAAGATACTATGCAGACTTCCTATACAATTAATCGTACCAAGCGTGTTGAGCATGAATTGTTGATAGCTTTTCATGTCACGTGCATAAACTTTAATAAGGAAATCGTAGTCGCCACTGGTGTTATAACACTCTGTTATTTCCTCAAGATTCTGCACAACGTCCATAAACTCTTGTATGAGTTCTTGAGAGTGTTGTTTCAGTCTGATATTACATAATACCATAATACCATTGCCAACCTTATGAGGATTCACAACCGCCATGTATCTTTCTATATAGCCATCACGCTCCAATCGCTTCTGTCGCTCAAACGTGGGAGAGGTTGAAAGGTGGAGTTTTGCAGCTAATTCTTTACTGTAAGATCGGAGTTGCACTGTAGAATACGTAGGATTTTACGGTCGGTTTCATCTAAAGTTTCATTATTATTCATTTCGATATATTTTGTTTTTGCAGAATATTATTCTACCGTTTGTTGGAAATATGGGGTAAAGATAGTATATTTTTCCGAATTATACAGTAAATTTTGATAGTAAATGGTTTTGTTATATCTTTGCAATCGAACTCAAGAATAAAAACAATAATGCAAATAATGATATGAAAAGGAATCTTGAAACTATATGTATTCATGGCGGCTGGCAACCTAAAAAAGGTGAACCTCAGCAGCTACCCATTTATCAGAGTACAACTTTTAGATATGAGAGCAGTGAACAAATGGCACGTTTGTTTGACTTGGAGGATAGCGGTTATTTCTATACTCGTTTGGCTAATCCTACCAATGATGCTGTAGCTAAGAAGATTGCAGCCCTTGAGGGTGGCGTTGGTGCTGTACTGACTTCTTCGGGTCAGGCTGCTAACTTCTATGCTATCATTAATATTTGTGGAGCAGGCGACCATTTAGTGACTTCTAACACAATCTATGGCGGAACGTATAATCTCTTTGGTGTAACACTGAAGAAGTTGGGCATTGAGTGTACCTTCATTGATCCTGAGTGGGATGATGAAAAGATTGAGGCAGCCTTTCAACCAAATACAAAATGTTTCTTTGGTGAGACGATTTCTAACCCGGGAGGTAAGGTGTTTGACATCGAACGCTTTGCAGGAATAGCTCATAAGCACGGTGTACCACTGATAGTTGACAATACATTTGCTACACCAATCAACTGTCGTCCTTTTGAGTGGGATTGTGATATCGTCACTCATTCTACGACAAAGTATATGGATGGACATGCCTCACAGGTTGGTGGTGTTGTTGTCGATTCTGGTAACTTTGATTGGGAAGCATATAGTGAGAAGTTCCAAGGATTGACAACTCCTGATGAGAGTTATCATGGACTCATTTATACGAAGTCGTTTGGTAAATTGGCATATATAACGAAGCTCGTTACTCAGTTGATGAGAGACCTTGGAAGTATTCCTGCACCGCAAAACTCATATCTGCTTAATATAGGTCTTGAAACCTTACATCTTCGTATGAAGCAGCATTGTGATAATGCACAGAAGGTAGCTGAGTGGTTGGAAAAGAATGAGAAGGTAGCATGGGTGAACTATTGTGGTCTTCCTTCCGATAAGTATTATGCTTTAGGACAGAAGTATCTTCCAAATGGTTCATGTGGGGTCATAGCCTTTGGTTTGAAGGGTTCAAGAGAGGATGCAATCAACTTTATTGATCGTTTAGACTTTGTTTCTATTGTTACTCACGTAGCTGATGCACGTACTTGTGTTCTGCATCCGGCAAGTCATACTCACCGCCAGTTGACAGACGAACAACTCCGTGAGGCTGGAGTAGCACCAGACTTAATCCGTCTTTCTGTAGGTATTGAGAATGTAGATGACATCATCGCAGATCTTGACCAGGCATTGAAGTAATCCAAACATAAGGATATAACAAAGGACACCCAATAACTGAGTGCCCTTTTTTATTTTATAATTTTATGAAACATCCTCCCTAAAAATATCCTCTCGTAAAATAGTTTACGATATCCCTCTTCGGTAATCACCCCCCTCTCCTTTCGGAGAGGGGTTGAAAGTGAGGCTCCTTTCTTTTCCTTTCGGAGAGGGGTTGGGGGTGAGGCTCCTTGGGGGTGAGGCTTTTTTACCCCATTACCCTCACTACTTCCACTGACCTTTCAAGCCATTCTTCCATCTGCTTGTAATCCTTCTTTTCCCATACATCTTTGAAGTCTATAAACTCATGGGCAAGACGGCTTTCATAGGCGTTACGGCGATAACTGGTTAGTTTTCCTTGTTTCATGATTTCTACACTGCCAAACTCGTTGGCGGGTGTTGGGATATGTATCCAACCTTTTTCTCCTTGTATGAGAATGAATGATGGACTACTTGAATCCTTTGCTGCAGTACAGGTCGCGGTCATCGTAGGATAGGAGAGAACCATTACACCTGAGGTATCAATGCCATTGTGACCTCGGTTAGCAAAATATTGCGTTGCGGTAGGTTGTCCGAAAAGACCGATGACAATATTTATATTGTAAACATTGAGGTCGTTCAGCGCACCACCCCCTAAGTCTGGGTTGAAGGCAGGGGCAATATCTCCTTGTAAATAGCGTTCGTACTTACTTGAATATTGTGAGAAATTACATTGCACAAAGTGGATAGGAGCTATCTTCTTAAGGCTATCTTTGACCATGCGGAAGTTAGGTGTATGGAGTGGAGAGATAGCTTCAAAGAGGTAGAGCTTTCTTTCTCGTGCCATTGCTGCAGCTCTTCTGCTTCGGCAACCGTGAGGGTGAAAGGTTTTTCTACAATTACATTCCTACCAGCTTCTAATGCCATACGCGTAAATTCGTAATGGGCATTGTTGACTAAAGCGATATAAACGAAGTCGGCTTTGTCTTCTTTTAGCAATTGAGCATAGTCGGTATATATACGTCCAATATGATTCATCTTCGCAAGAAGTTCTGCTTTTTCCTCATTGCTATGTGAGAATATACTGGTGATTTCTATCCCTTTGACTTCTGTCTTGAGTAGTGAGATAACTTCTGTAGCTATCATCCCTGTCCCTACAATACTAATCTTCATCTTTTCTATAGCTTTTTAAGAGCATGTTCTATGGGCTTTTTTTCGGTGGGTGAAGCCTATAGAATGTGCTTTGTTACTTTCCTTATACAACAAAAGTAGGGAATGTTTTGGAAATAAAAGGGGAAATGACTATTTTTGTTGTCTCTTAACAAGCATTAGTTGATATGAATAATAAAAATTTTTCATTCCTTTTAGCATCTCTTTTGTTTATTACTACTATGGCTGGATGCAAAGGTGAGAAGGCATCAGCTGCGGAGAAAGTGAAGGACTCTGTGACTTCTCCTTCTTTGATAGCTGACTCTGTTGTAAAAAAGAAAGACGTACCATTGGTGGTTGATTCTATTGGTAAGTCTTATAGTACAAAGAAGGGTGACGTTGATCTTGCTTATTCCTTCCCTGTGTCTGGTCCTCAACCACTGGTCGATTCTCTCCGTGCTTACCTCTCATCTGAGTTGGTATGGATTGGGGATGACTATAGTGATGAGGGCGTAGAGTCTAAACCTTATAGCAATATTGCAGATGGTAAGGGAATGATAAACTACTATGCTAAGAATGCTTATAAGAGTATAAGCAAAACTTTAGAAGAAATTGATGACCCAGATGTGGCTTGGAAACCAGAAATTTCTAAGTTTATAATGAAGCTAAATGAAACGGATCGTTATGTTACGTACTATTCTTCTTTTTACACATATTCAGGTGGTGCACATGGAATGGCTTCAGAATATGGGGCTACTTTTGATAAAAAGACGGGTGTTATGCTGCGGAATGTATTGAGTCCGAAGGATATAAAAGCACTTCAACCTATCCTTAGAGCTGGTGTTGAAAGCTATTTCAGGGGGAGGGTATGAAAAAGAGAATGATGTTGAAAGCCGTGTAAAGGAAGATATGGATGGGCTCTCTCTTGAGAATGGTATTATCCCATTACCAGGAAATGGTGTTTATCTTTCTCCAGAGGGTGTGGTGTTTATCTATGGATTCTATGAGATTGGTGCTTATGCTATCGGAATGCCTACCTTTACTGTTCCTTATAAGAAGATAGGAAAGTTCCTTTCGCCTGAGGCAAGACGCCTTGCAGGGATTAAGTAACTTCTGTAAGTTGGATTGAATTATATTTGGCTTTGAAGTTGAGAAATGACTTTTCATTAGCCCTTTTCACTGACTATTCTCTCTTTGGAAGGGAATAGTCAGTGTTTTTATTGGTGCATCATCCAAACAAAGCCTTTGGCAATTCTGACTCCGTTGTCTTGGAAATGGTTACCTTCATTCCATTCCATCTTACAGTTGACACCTTTGTCTTTGAATATTTGTTCTTGGCGAAGGATGTCTTTATTGATAGTTGACATCAATTTTGTTTTTGTTTTCTCTTCTTTGTCGCCAAGGCTGAGATATGCGTGTTCTACTTGTGGATGGTGGGAGTTGGCATAGTCTAACCAACCTGTATACCATGCAGATGGGGATGCTGAGACAATTCCACGGAAAGGAACACTCTGTTGGTAGCCTGCCCAAAGACTAAAAAGTCCTGCTAATGAATATCCTCCTAAGACGGTGTTACTTTTATTGAGCTCTAAAGAAAATTGTGTCTTTAAGGTTGGGATGAGTTGATCTGTTATATATAATAAGGTGGAATGAGCGCCATCACCAAAAGGAACCTTTCCAAATACTGGTGGGGCAGGCCAAGGGGTTAGCTCGGCATTCCATTTGTTTATGCGAATAGCAATATGGATGAAAGATGCCTGTGAGTTATCTTCTATATAGGCGATTTGTCGCTCCAACTCCGCTGTATCATTACTGTCAACGGGCTGAATAATGAAAAACTTTGCGTTTTCTTCGCTATGTAGGATGCAAGTGTGCTCTCCAATCTCAACAATCTCCTTTTTATGTCTCATACTTTTTAAATCTTATCTTAGGGTGCAAAAATAATCATTTTTAAGCAAATTAGTTGATTTGGGTCAATTTTAAATAAAAAAGTTCATTTCTTGAAAAAATAATCTTCAAAACATTTGGTGGGAGAGGAAATTCTGTATACCTTTGCACTCGCTTTACAAAACAAGCCACCTGGCAAGTTACTTAAAGCAGTAAAGAAAGAGTTCTTTGAAAAGATTTACATAAACAGAGAAGTAGTACAAGAAGCGTCTGTTTGGTTTTATATCAAATGGATGGGTAAAAGAAACGAACCGATCAATTCATTGTCCCTACTTTTGAGGTATCGTCTCAAAACTAAAGGAACAAAAGAAAAGGTGCTTTTTACTTGATACTTTTAGGATAAGCGTTCTGAAACAGAGATTACTCGGTGAAGCGTTTGGGTTAACATGGTATCCATTATCATTTATCACCCATCACTTATCACCAACACATATTTTACAATGGAGAGTTTGATCCTGGCTCAGGATGAACGCTAGCTACAGGCTTAACACATGCAAGTCGAGGGGAAACGGCATTGAGTGCTTGCACTCTTTGGACGTCGACCGGCGCACGGGTGAGTAACGCGTATCCAACCTTCCCATTACTGTGGGATAACCTGCCGAAAGGCAGACTAATACCGCATAGTCTTCGATGACGGCATCAGATTTGAAGTAAAGATTTATCGGTAATGGATGGGGATGCGTCTGATTAGCTTGTTGGCGGGGTAACGGCCCACCAAGGCGACGATCAGTAGGGGTTCTGAGAGGAAGGTCCCCCACATTGGAACTGAGACACGGTCCAAACTCCTACGGGAGGCAGCAGTGAGGAATATTGGTCAATGGACGGAAGTCTGAACCAGCCAAGTAGCGTGCAGGATGACGGCCCTATGGGTTGTAAACTGCTTTTTGTATGGGGATAAAGTTAGGGACGTGTCCCTATTTGCAGGTACCATACGAATAAGGACCGGCTAATTCCGTGCCAGCAGCCGCGGTAATACGGAAGGTCCAGGCGTTATCCGGATTTATTGGGTTTAAAGGGAGCGTAGGCTGGAGATTAAGTGTGTTGTGAAATGTAGACGCTCAACGTCTGAATTGCAGCGCATACTGGTTTCCTTGAGTACGCACAACGTTGGCGGAATTCGTCGTGTAGCGGTGAAATGCTTAGATATGACGAAGAACTCCGATTGCGAAGCGCAGCTGACGGGAGCGCAACTGACGCTTAGCTCGAAGGTGCGGGTATCAAACAGGATTAGATACCCTGGTAGTC